>Ga0209935_1000108_pt1 | contig 336390 bp, 293 predicted proteins | sample ThiBio_1000_plan_2_FD_183958 | JGI IMG/M metagenome (GOLD analysis project Ga0209935, IMG submission 183958) | Wastewater bioreactor microbial communities from Cape Town, South Africa - Thiocy_cont_1000_plan (SPAdes) | ecosystem: Engineered > Bioreactor > Thiocyanate-remediating >...
TAATCATTATAATAATGTTCGCCCTCACAGTTCCCTGAACTACATGCCACCGGTTGAGTATGCAAGGCGGGTGGCATAAAATAGCGAATCTCATCATGGAGGTGGTACTAATTTAGGGGAAAGGTCAACCTCAAAAAGTCATCAAGTTTAAAGCAGTTATTAATTTATTTAAACGGCTTTTAAGTTGGGCTCCAATGAAAAAATATCTAATGAATAAAATTAATCAATTACCTGCTGGACCTACTGAGGAACAAAGGCAAAACTCAATTGTAAAAATCTATGCTGAAGTAACAAACACAGCAGGAAAAAAAATTGCTGCAGTCATGACTACGCCTAATGGCTATACGTTAACTACTTTATCTACTCTATTGATTATACAAAATATTTTATCTGGAAATGCGCCAATTGGTTTTCAAACTCCTTCCAGTGCATACACAGATGATTTAATCATGAAAATACCCGAAGTAACTCGAGTTATGGTTCAATAATTGTTAGTATTCACTTCATTTCAAACTGGAGAAAAATTTTTATAGCCCAACATTATTTGTAATTGAATAAATTTTATAATGTGTATAAGGAAATTAGATGACACTTGAAAAAAGGCTAGATGATTTAGAAGATGGAATTGAAGAGATGAAATCAATAAGTTTATGCATGGCTGAACAAACTGCACATATGCAAGCACTCATTGAGCAAATGGAAAAATGCCTCAATCAATATGAGCATATTATGGAGCCAGCACAACCAACAAAGATGAGTGATGTGGGGCTGGTTAATAAATTTGGTATCATGCGACAACAAAAACAAAATGAGCCTGGTGAGCATACGCTCAATGGTCCTCGTAGCCCTTAAAACTGAGCTGTAACTAGTTCCTAGAAGAAGTAAAAATTGATATTTATGAGACAGATTCATTGATTCTAAAATCAAGGAATTAATAAAAGATTAATGTTCTGATTCAGTGCAAAATGAATCACGCTAATTTGTATAATTTAATAGGATTATCGCGATGTTTTAGTGTGGCATTACCAACAAATTCAGCCTTAATTTCTGGTAGATTTTTAATGGCATCTTCAGAGATAAGCACGTTAGTGTTATAGGTTTTATTCAACTGTTCTATATGTGCAGCTGAATTAACAACATCGCCTATAATGGTATATTCCTGTCTTTTTTTTGTCCCAATTGTACCGGTTACCACATAGCCAAAATGCAGTCCTATTCCTAGTTTTAGATCAGGTATGTTGCCTTTTTTTACCTCCTCTTCAGAGTATTTAATAATCGCCAATGCTGCATTTACTGCGTTGGCTACATCATTGCTGCTGGAAATGGGTGCACCAAATACAGCCATAAAACCATCGCCTAAAAATTTATTAATAATGCCTTTATTCTCATGAATGATTTGAATCATAAATTTAAAAAGATTATTGAGATAACTAACAACAATTGAGGGTTTGTTTGCTTCGGTAAAATGAGTGAAATTACGTATGTCTAAAAACATAACGCAAACGGGTATGTATTCGCTTAAATTGCCGTCTTTTGATAATAATTTGGATACGACTTCGGGCGACACATGCTGCCCAAAAATATTTTCAATTCGATCACGTTCTTTTTGAGCTTCAAAGGCGGTAAAAAACTGCTTTTTAATTTGTGAGGTGACAAATCCTGTAATTATCCCTCCAATCAATAAAATTATTCCACGGGCAGCAAAGGAAAACCATGCAACGAGGTAGTAATCAATGCCTTCAATATCTGTATAATTTAGAATGTAATAGGCAAGTCCCCAATACTCAATGGCTGCAACTAATCCAGCAAATCGACATAACCATTCATTTAATGTCAGTGAAGTAAGAATAATAAAAATAAAATAGAGTAAAACAGGGGGCATTAAAAGAACATAAACAGGTGTTTGTACCGTTGCTGCAATAATGATCCCTACCGTTGGAATATTTATTTCAATAAAGCCACTTAAATAACGTAGAAAGATAGGCATATTCTTTTTATGGTCTATGTATAAACAAGTTACTTGGCGCATCAATAGAAAATAGAGCGCTACCCCACCTAAATAACTTGGCAAAATCAAGGCGGGTATTTTTGCTATCTGAAAAAAAACTTGAGGAGAGTGGACAATAAATATTATCCACATGAGGGACAATAGAGCAAAAACAATAGATAAAATTGTTGTTCTTAATCGTTCAGTTTTTAATATTTCTATTTCCAAAGGAGTTTGCGTCATTTACAATCATTCATTGGTCCATTTTCTTTTATTTTAGATTAAAATTAGAACAATACTTGTAGCAACGTCGTCGTTTTCACGAGCTCCATTCTATCGCACTGATACATACTTAGATTGATGCCAAATGTTTATCCTTTAGTCGCACGTAATGTTGAGCCGAATACTCTAACATTTCGAGCTCTTGATCCGTTAACTTTCTAACTGCTTTAGCAGGGTTACCCAGATATAAATAACCACTCTCCAATACTTTTCCTGGAGTGACTACAGAACCGGCAGCAACCATTACATGATGCTGAATATGTACTGCATCCAAAATTAATGCACCCATACCAATAAGGCAGAAGTCATCTACCGTACAGCCATGCAATACAGCACGATGTCCAATGGTAATGCCTTGGCCTAAAATTAATGGTTGCCCTCCCGAAGTGTAAGGGCCGTCATGGGTAATATGTAAAACAACGCCGTCTTGAATGCTACACGCATTGCCTACTTTAATTGAGTTCACATCACCACGTATTACTGCCATAGGCCAAACAGATACATCATCCCCCAGAAGTACATCGCCAATAACTACCGATTTTGGATCAATGAAAACTCTTTGGCCTATTGAAGGTGATTTACCTTGAAAACTGCGAATTGCGTCACTCATATTATTAAACCATAGTTACTAATTCTTCTGAGCTCGTAGGATGAATAGCGACCGTATTATCAAAATCTTTTTTACAAGCGCCCATCTTTATTGCAACACCAAAGCCTTGGAGCATTTCATCAGCGGCTAATCCAATAATGTGCAGACCAATAATTTTCTCTTCTTTCCCTAAGGTGACTAATTTCATCACTGTAGGTGTTTTTTCTTCTGCGAATGCATCAAACATAGGAGTAAAACGAGTTTGATAGATTTTAATCTGCTCTTTACCGTATTGCGCTATGGCTTCTTGTTCACTAAGCCCCACCGTTCCGATGGGAGGATGACTAAAGATCACGGTGCAAATATTGTCATAATTTAAGCATGCGTCAGGTTGTTTACCAAATAAACGATCAGCCAAACGTCGGCCTGCGGCAATTGCTACAGGAGTAAGTGCAGGTGCATTCGTTACATCACCTAATGCATAGATTCCCTGAGTACTCGTATTTTGAAATGCATCGACTAAGACCAAACCATGTTGATCCATTGCAACGTTTACTTTTTCTAGGTTTAATCCAGATGTTCTCGGTTTTCTTCCTACTGCGGCAATAATGACGTCTATATCCTGAATAATTGCACCACTAGCGGCACATACTATAGATTTTCTACCATCACTATGTAAATTGATTTCGTGTGCTTTATGGTTTTGATGGATATGGATACCTTGTTGTTGCATCATCTCCATTAACGTATTTCCCAAAACCTCATCAAACCGAGATAAAGGTCGTGTTCCTCTCATTAAAAGATGTGTTTCACTACCCAGGCTGTTTAATACCCCAGCTAGTTCTACCCCGATATATCCACTGCCAATAATGGCGACTTTTGCAGGTTGTTTGGTTAAAGCAAAAAAGCCGTCCGAATCAATTGCATGCTGAACGCCATGAATCCCTGGCTGTGACGGTTCACCACCAGTGGCGATGATGATATGCTGTGCCTGATAAACGGAGTCATTTACTTTGATTGAGTGCGCATCATGGAATGCTCCCATACCTTGAATTCGTGTGATATTAAATTGGGCAAACCGTTTGGCATAATTTTCCCTGAGCCGTTCTATATAGGCATTACGTCTATTAACTAGGCTATTCCAGTCAAGTTGAGTTGACGCCGAAGAAAAACCATATTCTGGTGCATGATGCATGATTTCACGAATCATGGATGCATTGAACATTATTTTTTTGGGAACACAGCCTAAATTAACGCAAGTGCCACCTAAATAGCTAGGTTCTACCACGGCTACTTTGGCGCCGTATTTTGCAGCTCGAACAGCACTGGCGATACCACCACTGCCTCCACCTAATACAATGAGATCAAATTGATTGTTTTTCATAGACATTTTTTGACAAATAAGTTTATATTATCAGGAACAGTCCAAGCAACCAACATAAAATTCTCAATAAAATGAAGTTTATCAAGGGGATGTTTTTTCCAGTTGTCCTTGCCTTTATTACTTATGTTCTAACAACTACAGTAGGTAATGAAAGTAAATTTAATCGTTCTAATTTGTATCGTTAAGTAGTACAACGCAGCGTGATTTCATATCTTTTAAATACTTTGTAATCGTTTATTTCGGCTTTCCTTCCTTGAGCATTGAGCAAGGATCAGGTTTAGGAGATTTAAGGTTGCAACTTAGACTTATCCTAGTTTTTTCCTGCAAAAGGATGGAGATCTTGGTCGATGATCTTTAATAAGGAGATTAATATGCCAGCATCTAGGATTAAGATTAGTCGTTTGGTTGTTTTGGGAGATAGCCTATCAGATAGAGGTACTTTTGATAAGCGTATGCTATTTGGTTTTATTCCTTTGGGAGATCTTTATGAAGTAGGTTTTGATGCACCTAGAGGACGCTTTACCAATGGATTTGTCTGGGGAGATTACTTTGTTACGGCAGTGATTGAACAATTCGAAATTGATCAAGTACGCAAAAAAATGAAACTTGCTCGCGATGCGCGAGGAAATGCAGATGTAGCCGATGCAATTTTGGCCAATGATCGCCATTTATTAAGAAAAAATGAGAAAGCATTTAGTCTAAATAATGACAAGCATATTTTATATAAAGGAGAGCGCTTTGCCCGATTTTATTGCGAAGCAGGCTTAACCTCATACGATTACAAAACAAAGTTTACCCCGAATCCTGAAAGCGAAGTAATCAGGCTGATCTTGGCCAATTTAGAAGAGAAACAAAAGTTACTCACTGCAGACGATAAAAAGTATCGCATTAGTGCTCAGGAAAAAGCAGAAACGTTAATTATTGAGTGGTCGGGTGCGAATGATTTACTTACGGTAAATTCGGAGCCTACTTTTCTTGAGGCAGATAATGCAGTCCATGCGCGTATCGCCAATCTTGAAGTTTTGATTCAACAAGGCTATCGAAATTTTGTTCTCGTGAATTTGCCTGATCTTTCTTTAACCCCAAAATATCAGGCTAAAAGTAAAACAGAACAAGATAATGCGGCTAAATGCTCGAAACATTTTAATGAGCAATTGGCAGCTAAAGTAAATCAAATTATTGAAAAATATAATGATTTAAATATTCCTTTGAATCTTTCAATTTTTGACGTCAGCATACCCTTTGCAGACATTTATTATCATTGTGACGAATATGGATTCGATAAAAAGAAATTAAAATCCGCATATATTGATTCTGAGGAATTTAAGGAAAATCAAAAAAATCCGGAGGATCAAGAAAAACATATTTCTCCGGCTGAGGACTACATGTTTTGGGATGTCATCCATCCGACTATGAAAGCACATTCTTGGTTAGCAGAGATATTTAAAGAAGCATACAATAAAATTTTTAAATTCACGCCTCCTCCTGAATCAGCAAAGAAACGCCGTAAGGAAGCAGAAGATGCGATACAGCAATATTCACCTTCTTCTTATGCCCATTTGCCTCCTGATTTAGTAAAAGTAATAAATGCAATTCATACCAATGCGTTGAGTATGGGGAATTCATTTAGTGCTTCCCGTCGTGAAAAAGGTGAGTTATTAAAGCAATTTATTTTTGATTTGAAATGCCAGCGTGGAAATTTGCAAGAGATTGATGCGTTTATAAAAGCATTTACGCAAGATACTGAAAATATGAAAATAATAAAAAAGCACAATAATCCAATATATGATTTTTTTGCGAGTAAAAAGACGACTCGTTCAGAGGATCATCTTGGTGAGCTCAGCAGGGTGGTTGCAGAAAATATTAACGTTCAGAAACAACTAAGCATCTGATTGAGAAAGAGATAGCCTCGTTGCCTGGCTGAGGCGAGTTTTCTATTATCCCAAGCGTAGAGGAATGAGCTCTCATCGAAACACTGCTACAGTATGGAGAGCTCCCACTACGCTTGGGATTGTATATGTCAGGTAATTCGTTGCCAAAAATGAACGATGTAGGCTAGGCTGTTAAGCCTAGTATCTCCTGAGTTAATTCGTATTCTCCAAAATTGCATTATGTAGCCAATTAACACGTATCTTCTCTATAGTGTTTCTAAGAAGGAATACTTTAGTGGCTTGCTGGGCTTGGCAGCCCAGCCTACGGTTATTTAGCTTTTTTTGCCAATAACACATACAGGGATGTGGAGTTGCTTTATTCTACGCTTACTTTAAATGTCACATCAACATTGCCACGAATTGCTTTAGAATAAGGACAAACTTCATGGGCTTTGGCTACTAATGCATCCGCATCTTTTTGGTTTAAGCCCATGATATGAGCATGCATCTCAACTCCAAGTTGAAATCCTTGTTCTGGAGTAGAATACAAAGAGACTTGTGAAAGAATGGAGATGTCTTGCAGAGAAATGTTCTGTAAACGAGCAACATGACGCATGGCACTCTCAAAACATGCAGAATAACCTGCGGCAAATAATTCTTCTGGATTTGTGCCGTCTCCTGGGCCACCAAGTTCTTTAGGTTTCGCCAGGTCCAGTCTTAATAAGCCGTCCGATGTTTCAATATGACCATCTCGACCACCGTGTGTCCGTGCTGTTGCTGTGTAAAGTGCTTTCATTTTTGGGTCCTTTAAATGATAACTGATACCAAAGTTAGAGTTGATTTATGAATTTGTCAATTAGGGTTGACTCTATATGTTGTATTGCATTGATGTATTGGCACATTAGGGCTTTTCACTCCATAAAACAGGCCCTTATCTAAATAATGACACACTTGTTTTGTATTTAACTGATTAAGGCATTGAGATAAAGTCTTGTGCTGACAATGCGGAAAAATGGCATTAGAGGCATTTATCGCTTGATATTGCTGAGCATCCCAGCTGTTTAAATGACTTGTGTAATACGTCGTAAAATTTGTAATGCTTAGGTTCTTATTCATATTAAATATTTTCATACCTGGGTAGTTATGATGGATACGACTTACGCTTGGGGTAGAGTAAGCATAGATATTAGTACCATTATTTAAGTTAATTTTCCTAAGTTCATCCATATGGGTATGTGAGGTAAGCAGGGTAATTTCCCCATATGATTTTTTGTTGTTATTTAATATTTTTATAAACTCGTCTAGGTACGGTTTATGCCATATGGGTTGCCCCCGATACGAATTTCCAGGAGGTTCATGCATCGCAATTAATAGTTGTTTGCCATGATGCTTTTTTAATTGTTCATTTAGCCATGAAAGCTGGATTAAGGCATCGTGTTCTTGATTGGGATATTTTTCAAGTATGGGGGTTTTTGTCCATTGAGTCGCGTTTAGGGCAATTAAGATAATTTTTTTATTTCCAGGTATTACATAACTGGAATAATATCCATCGTGATTCATGTGACTGTCATCGATAATTAATTCTTTACAATGAGCACAGGCCCCATTCCAACCTGCAGCAAAATTTAACGGAGAAGTGCCATTCGTTTCAAAGGGTTGATAATTACCCTGCAATGAATCATTGTTTCCTGTAATGTAAAAAATAGGTTTCAGATCCTTATCGTGTTTATATAAGTCATCAAACACTGTTTTTTCAAATTCACCTTTTTTAGTGGTGTTAAATAAAGAGTGGGTGGGTAAATCGCCTAGGCAAAGAATAAAATCTACTTTTTTACTTAATTTCTCATATTCCTGCATGGCAACATCGAGGAATTCAGGGCCGGTGTCTTCTCCATCACGTGATAAGTTACTACTGCCGTAATGTATGTCACTAATTGTTAAAAAACTAGGTGCTGCATGTAGGGAATGAAGAAAACAAAAAATCAATAAAACAATTTTAAAAAGTGAATTCAATTGCATCTCCGTGATGATTATATTTACGCAGCCTCGTGAATGCTCCAAGTTCTTTGTGCCTGATTGGCTGTGTCTGAAGCTTCTACCCAGAGTAGTGTAGGGCTACCTAGAGGATTAACTGATAGCGTCTTAGACGTTAACATGACTGCAAAAGGATATTTCTTGACGACGGACTGTAACGTTGACCATACTTTTCCAGGATCAGTCTGGTTATCGCTTATAATAAGCTCATTACCCCTATAGATGACATTGACCGCTTGGCCGCGAAGCGCGGTGCGTATGGCTGACTCTAATCGTCGCCACTTCGCTTGATGTGCTTTTTGTCGTTCAGCCTGAGTTGGATTCAATTGAAAGTTAATACGTTGATGTGGTGAAAAAACTCGACTCAAGCGATTGCTTCCCGGGCTTTTTTGCAAAAAATAAGTGCACAGCGCATCCAATACGGGACGGCCAGGACCTGATGCTTTGCCGGGTTGTCGGTTGACATACATTGCAAATGCTAATGTATGGCCATTGGCAGTATATAAATACCCGGAAAGGCTATTTATTCCTGTCATAGTACCTGTTTTAGCGCGTACAAATCCTTGCTGTGTTGGAATGCGAAATCTTTTTTGCAATGTTCCATCTCGTCCTGATATTGGTAATGCTGCGATGTATTCATAAGATAATGGAAAACGTTGATATAAGAATTTTAACAATGATATGGTTTGCTCTGGGGTGACTAAACTATATCTTGATAAGCCTGAACCATCAGTAAAAATGGCATTACTAAAATCAATTCCTGTTTGTGACTGCAAAAAATTCTTAATTAGAGGTTGTGCACTTCGCCAATTGACTGGTACTCCGTTATTGAGCTTTTCTGCAGCATGCAAATATAAGCTGTCTGCATAGAGGTTATCTGAAGGCTTTAACGTATCCGCCATCAATTGCGATACTTGTTTGGAGTGTTGGGTTGCAATTAATAAAGAACCCTCAGGAGTTTTACCTAATTGGACCTCGCCAGTGAGTTGGATATTTGCTTTTGCTAATTGGCTTTTAATCATGCCTTGTGCATACATTAAAGGATTTTTTATCGCCATTCGTTGTTGCACCGCCCACTGCCCAACACCAACGCAACCACGAACGGTTAAGTGATTTTCTTGATCTAAACTAAAACCTACACCACAGCCCTTAGCATCCGCTTTAGTTGTTGCCTGGTTATTTAAGGCGATGGCGCCACCTCCATCATCTACCTCTACAATCGCTGGATCTCCAGCTTGAGCGCCAGGATTTACCGTTACAGTCAAGCGATTGGAATCTACCATCACTGGAGCGTTGGGTGCACCGTAACTGTACGATAGATCTGTTGTGAGCCAGCCTGGCGGATAGGGATCTACATTAGCGAGGTTGCTGTCAATGTATACATTTCCCTGAATGGTATTGATATTCCACTTGTGCAATGAAGAAAGAAGAGTGTTTAAATCATCGCGATTAAAAGATGGGTCGCCACTAAGTCGTACATAAACGTTTCCCTGCAGCACTCCTTGTTGTATTTTACCTGCACTCATACTTAATTGGTTTTTAAAGCGGTAATCGGGACCAAGTACCATTAAGGCTGCTGCTTCAGAAAAAATTTTCAGGTTACTTGCGGGGATATATAACCGTTCTGCATTACGACGATATAGCGTTTGACCTGAGGTTAGGTCAAGGACGACTATTCCAAGATTAACATTAGGATTAACGCGTTTTATTAATTGATCGACTTCACCTTGGATACTGATGCTATGTGATATTGTGGATAAGGCCAATAAAAACACGCCAGTCAAGGTTCTTTTCATCGATGTCGTTCCTTTTGCTGTACCATATTTTGTAAACACCGGACTATTCATATCTTAAGCCTAAACGTTCCAAAAGTCCCGCAAGAGTATCATTATCAAAAAATTTTACTTGCAGCCATCCACCTTGCTCATTGTCGTTTATTATGTGCACAGGTGCACCTACTTGTTCTGATAATACGGTTTGTAAGCGCTCAATGTCGCGATCTTTTTTCGCATTTTTTGGGAGGGGCTCTTTATTTTTTTGCGTTTTAACAGCATGTTCCAACTGCCTTACTGACCATTGTTGTTCTATCGTTTTTGTGGCTAAATATTCCTGCTGGGCCGGATTTAATCCGACGAGAACTCGTGCATGACCAAAAGATAAGCTTTTATCCCGAATTAGGTCTTTTATTTGTCCACTCAAATTTAGTAATCGAATAATATTGGCAATATGGCTACGTGATTTTCCTACTAAAGTGGCGATTTCATCTTGATGATAATGAAACTCATCAAGCAAACGCCGATAAGCGCTTGCCTCTTCAATCAAATTTAAATCTTCTCGTTGAATATTTTCAATTAAGGTGAGTGCACAAGCCTGTTTGTCAGTATAGTTTCCAATGAGGCAAGGTACTGTTTGCAATCCTGCCATTTTTGCCGCACGCCATCGTCTTTCTCCCGCGATAATTTCATAGCGTTGTTTTGCTATGGTTCTGACGATTAAAGGCTCGATTAAACCTTGAGATATAATCGATTGGGCGAGCTCTTTTAAGGCAGTGTCATTAAAATCCTGTCTGGGTTGATACTGTCCTGCTTGAATGTTTTCTATAGGTATCTGATGAAATTCAACGTGCATTGAAAACAAGTACTGGATGGGATTGATGAGAATTGTTTCATATTTTGCTGGGAATGGAAATAGATTTGTAACCTACGATAATCCTGGAAAAAGCAGTTGCGTTCTACTGCACAAGCTAATGACACTGAATCTATGGTTTTTAGCATCCTTAGTTTGCTCGTTACGGACACAACCGCTTTTTCTAGGATAATGATGAGCGTGCTAATTCCATTGTGCTGTCAAGTACCTTTTCAGAAGATGTTTTTACACCTAGAGCTTCTTTAGCTAAATTTATTATTTTGGAGAAAAAGGAAAGTGCCCAGCCTCCATCAATAGTATGACCTCTAATGGCACTAATATTTTTGGCTTGATCCTTCTTGTCGGTACTAAAGGGAGAGCAATCAGGTTTGACCATTTCACTTCTATCCATAGGTTGAGTAAGCTGACTAATAAAGCTATTTTCATCTGTAAAACTTTTCAGGGCTGCTTCTGCTTGTGTTTCATCTAAGGTATCAATATGTTTATTAATATGCTCCTGTAAATTTCCTGATACAGGTATATATTTTTGATCTGCAGTAGAGAATGGTGCTATAGCATTAAAAAGCTCTTGATATACCGCGTCAATTACATCTTTTCTCCGTTTTATTCTCTCGCAGTCACTGTTATCAATTAATGGCACGTCATGATAGAAATTTAGATCTAATGTACTGCGATAAGCATTATCAACTTTGCTCTTTTCACAGAGTAAGTCTGCTGCAATTTTTTTCAAAGCATCTTTCTTAGTAACTACTGGCATCTTCACACTCCCCAGGGGTGGATTAAAAGTTAAGAGAGTCAAATGAAGTATATGAAAAAAAAACAGATTGATCAAATTTGGAACAAATAAAGGGCGGGCGCAGTATTACTCCTAGTGTTTGGACTGCTGCCCATGTATTACTGAGTTTAGATTAAAATAACCCATATACTATGGCTGAAATAGCGATGATGCCTATTGCTGCCGTAAATACATTACTTACTTTATGTGACTGATATTTTTTCATTGCTGGAATTTTAGCAATAGCATACATAGGCATGATAAATAACAAAACAGCTATGACAGGTCCACCTAAAGTTTCTATCATTTTTAAGATATTGGGATTTATGGTCGCTACGATCCAACATGTGAGTATCATAAAAATTTCAATAATTCGTTGGAGCTTACATTGGCTTATTGTGTTTCCTGTTGGTTTTAATATGTTCACAATAATGCTGCTCAGACCCTCTTTAGCACCTAAATAATGGCCTAAAAATGATTTGGAAATTGCAATAAAAGCAATAACAGGCGCAATGCAGGCAATGAGTGGCGTTTTAAAATGATTGGCTAGATAAGACAAGATAGAAATGTTTTGCAGTTTCGCCTGTAAAAGGTCTTGTGGTGAAAGACTAAAAACACAGCTAAATACAAAAAACATGACTGAAAAGACCATGAGTAAATGGCTATAGCGCATAATGGAGGTGCTGCTTCTATCTGCCTCGCTACCATGTCGTTCTTTTTGATTGACTGCAAATGAGGAAATAATCGGCGAGTGATTAAAGGAAAATACCATAACTGGAATGACTAACCACAGCGTCATCAAGAGACCATGCCCGCCATTAGCATGTAATGAATTGCTTTGCTGTAAAATGGCGTTGTTCCAGTTGGGAATTAAATAGAGTGATAAGAATAATAATATTGTTGCAAAAGGATAAACCATTACGGACATCGACTTGACAATTATTTCCTGTCCAAAGCGGACTATAGACATGAGTGCAAGGATGAGTATTATGGCTAAAAGTGCTCGGGGGGGCGCGGACACACCCAACTGATTTACCAGAAAACTTTCAGTGGTATTGGTAATTGCTACGCTGTACATTAATAAGATGGGATAAATTGCAAAAAAATATAAACCCGTCAGTATTCTTCCTGCAAAGGTACCAAAATGTTCTTCGACAACACCGGTAATGTCATTTTGGCTCGAAGATCCTGATAAAACAAAACGGCATAAAGCACGATGAGAAAAATGGGTCATGGGGAAGGCAAGTATCGCCATTATAATTAAAGGCCAGATTCCATTTAATCCGGCATCAATGGGGAGAAATAGCGTTCCAGCACCTACAGCAGTACCGTAAAGACTTAACATCCAGACGGTATCATCTTTTGTCCAAGAATACTTTTTATTTACTGCAAGAGACGGAAGTATTGCTGTAGATTCTTTTGATGACATGAAAAATATCCTTTCCATTATATAATACCGTGCACAATGTGCAATATTAACACTGTGAAGCTAATATTTCAACAGAATCTACATGTGCTAGTAGAGGTTCTTGACTAATTTATTTAGTTTGCCGCAGCTAATACTCCAGTTTTGTTCCATAAAGTCTATCACCTGCATCACCTAAACCAGGAATAATGTAGCCTTTTTCATTGAGCTGTTGGTCTATTGATGCTGTGAAAATAGGGATCTCAGGATGTTCTTCATGAAACGCCGCTATTCCTTCAGGTGAGGCGAGTAGACAGAGGAATTTAATGGATTTAGGACTTATGGCTTTAATTTCTTTAACTGCGGCAATGGCTGAATTTCCAGTAGCTAGCATTGGATCAACCACAATAACATCTCGATCGCGAGTATGTTCTGGAAGTTTAATGTAGTATTCAACGGCCTCAAGAGTTTTGGGGTCGCGATACAAGCCAATATGACCAATTCTTGCTGTCGGTACAAGTTGCAACATGCCATCGACTAAACCATTACCGGCACGCAAAATCGAAACAAAAACCATTTTTTTACCTTTTAAAACAGGTGATTGCATGAAGGCTAAAGGTGTTTCGATCTCTTCATATTCCATTTCTAAATCACGAGTAATTTCATAAGCAAGCAGCATGCTGATTTCATGCATCAATGTACGAAATTTTACGGTGCTGGTGTCCTTTCGACGCATAATCGTTAATTTATGTTGAATTAACGGATGTTTCACTACTACAACTTGTTGATCACTCATTTTAACTCCAAACTGCGATTTTATGTAAATTTTGCTCTTAATTTAAAAAACAGTACCATCACTAATAATCTGGATAGGTGGGGTACCTTGGGGGCGTTTTTGTTTTGCAATGCGCCGTCCTGCTTCCCAGGTGCCGCCCTGCAAAATTTTCGCCAAAGGTAACTCTATAGCATTTTTTTGCAGTTTTTTTCTGATTAAATCGGCCAATTCATCCAATAGAGCAATGGTTAATGCACGCCATTCTACAATGAGTTCTGAATCCGGGGAGATAGCTTGTTCCAGAACTTTTTTATTTTTAATGTGCAGTAAGCCACAATCGATGAGTAAGCCACCATTCCGATACTCTGGTAAACCAGTGAGTTCCTCTAGATGGGTCACTTTAATTCCTGCTTGTTCTAAAGGTTCAATCAATGAATAAGTGAGCCACTGGGATAATTTATGAAACGGGACATATTCAGATCCTGGCTTATCGGTTTTTAGTGCATTATATTGCCACACATCTCCAAGAGTAATTCCATGAAATAAAAGTCTGGCTGGCCATATATTATTAAATGCCTGAAGCACTTCATGAAAAACTTGTGAAGCAGCAAGCTTGTTATTGGTTGCTAAGGAGCTGATATAGGCATAAAAGTTACCTAAACGGCGTTCTTTTCCAAAATGATGTTCATCATGTTGCATTAAAGCTCCGAGTCGATTCAGCAGAGCAACTCGTCCGGAAAGACCTTCTAAAGGGTTGTTGGTAGTTACTTGAAATCCAAGGCGAAGATCATCTTCATTAAAAGTTAATAAACGCTCTGCATCTACTCTGAGCGGCTCAGTCGGTAAGGCACTGAACATGCCTGCTTGATAAAGAGATAAGCTTGCTAGAGCAAGGCCTTCTGAGCGGGAATATTCTACTCCTGTATCTGACTCCTGATAGCGCCAGTATTGGCCAGCACCGGCATCGAGAAAGACACTGATGATAACAAGTTCATAAAGAATTTTGCCACGCTCATCAACGGACAAGCCACTCAACTCTTCCAGCATTTTTTCTATCCGCTTAATACCCCCAGCTTCAAAGTGACGCCAGCGGCTATGATACGGAATATTAAGATTTGGATAGTTTTCTTGAATGACGTTAATAACAAAAGAGGCTGTGCCAGTCATCTTTTCCGGCTCTAAGGAAAAATATGCTGATTTATCGTGTTTGACTCGCTCCAAAATAGCTTGGGCGCGCAAGCGTATGGTGCGGAGATCGTTTAACGTTGTTAATACTTGGGCAATTTCTTGTTGTTCATTACTCATTAAGATCGCGTCCTTTAGTTTTTGCTAACTCATTGATATCGACAATGCGATCGGGTGAGTAATAGCCTGCTGCACGCTTGGCGTTCATTTCAACTTGAGCATCTGGAGGAACAAGTTCATCAGGAATGGTTACTCGCTCTACAACCTGAATTCCTGATTTGAGTAATGCATCATACTTCATATTGGACATTGAAACAAAACGATGAATTTTGGTAATACCAAGCCAATGCAAGACATCCGACATGAGTTCTTGGAAGCGCATGTCTTGAACTCCTGCCACACACTCCGTTCGTTCAAAGTATTTCGCAGCAGTATCCCCACCTTGTTGTCTTTTGCGAGCGTTGTAGACTAGAAATTTAGTGACCTCACCCAGAGCTCTGCCTTCTTTACGATTATAAACAATCAAACCAGCACCACCTTTCTGAGCTGACTCGATAGATAATTCAATTCCATGCGCTAAATAGGGGCGACACGTACAAATATCAGAACCAAACACATCAGAGCCATTACATTCATCATGTATCCGACAAGTCAATTCAACTTTGGGATCGTGAATGGTGGTTACATCACCAAAAAAATAAGCAGTTAATCCGCCTATTGGGGGCAAAAAAACATCGAGATCAGAACGTGTGACCAGCTCAGGGAACATCCCCGCAGTTTGTTCAAATAGGGTGCGACGTAAAAGTGATTCTGAAATTTTAAAGCGTTCAGCAATTCCAGGCAAATACCAAACGGGCTCCAGTGCCGCTTTAGTTACTGCAACATCACCTGACTCTTTTAATATTTTTCCATCCGGAATAAGGCGGCCTTTTTGGATGGCTGTTTGCAATTCAGGAATATTAATATGTGCTTTAGTCACTGCAATTGTTGGTCGAATATCATATCCTGCGTGAATTTCTTCAGCGAATGTATCCGCTACCAGATGTCCCCAAGGATCAAGTGAAACAATTTTCTGAGGATCACTCCATTGAGGGTGAGGTCCTATCATTACCGGTGGGGTGGTATCCGTAAGATCAGGAACATGCTCGGGATCCAATACTCCGGCAGCAACAGCAAGAGCACGATAAACTGAATATGAGCCTGAGTGTGTGCCAACGGCATTACGATTTTTAATATTAGTAAGGGATGCGATGACTGGACCACGTTCTTTAGGATTTTCTGCCCCCCATTTAATTTTTAATGGAGCCGCAGTATGTCCGGATGGATGTGACGACAGGACAATATGTCCCTTGGATTTTTTTTTTGATTCATCTTGTACCATAGTACCACCTTTTAAAAGATGACAACGTAATCAATTTATCATAACAGAAGAAATTAATTGGTAGAAAGTACTATTTTTCCTTTATAGACATGAATCCTAAGTCATTGTACTAAGGAGGTATTCTCGCTATTATGATTCATTTTTTATTCGTTATTTAGGATAACGAGATACGCTTAATGAAGAAGTTATAACCTCCTGGGTTCCATGGTGCTGCACCAGGCACTAATTATTAATTTAAAAAGCACGAATGTTTACAGAGGAAATGACATTATGACTACTTTGATTATTTGCTTGTTCATTGCAATATTATTCCCTTATCTTCTGAAGATGGTTGTTGCTTATTTTATGCAAAAAGAAGGCCGATACGACAATCATTATCCCAGAGCGCAACAGGCAAGATTACAGGGTATGGGGGCACGGGCTGTTGCTGCACATCAAAATAGTTTTGAATCGTTGCTTGTTTTTGCTACTGCAGCTTTAACCGCGATGACTACCAAGCATCTTGGTATCACAATCCAAATTTTGGCGATGATTTATATCGTTTCCCGAGTTATTTATTACTATTGTTATTTAATGGATATGGCTTCATTAAGATCAACCGCGTGGTTTGTTGGTTATGTTTGCTGTTTGATTATATTAGGGCTCTGTATGATATGAATAGGGCATGAGTTTTATAGGGAAGGGGCTGTTAATAAGAAGTTAAGGGTTTTTTGATGCACAAAAAAAATGATGTTCAGCAAGTTTCGCTTCAACCTGTATTGGTTTTTGTTGTTTTAATGCTCATGATATTGATGCAGATGACTACGGATCAGTATATCCCTTCATTGCCTGCTATTACCAGGATTTTTAATAGTAGTGAAGCATCTATTCAATTAACGTTATCACTTTTCATGTTGGGCTTAAGTATTTCCCATGTATTTTATGGTCCTTTATCCGATAAAATTGGCCGCAAACCGCCACTTATGTTTGGTGTCGGTTTGAGTATTTTAGGTAGCTTAATCTGTTTTCTTGCTCCTTCAGTTTTGGTATTGATCATTGGCCGTTTTATTCAAGGATTTGGTATTGGATGTTGTGGTTCAGTGGGACGCTCCTTAGTTCGTGATCTCTTTACTGATAGAATGTTATCTAAGATCGGATCTTATGTGGGTATTGTGAGTGTATTTATTATGGTCGCCTCGCCAGTTTTAGGCGGATACATTCAAGAACATTTTGGATGGCGTGTTAATTTTTTATTCTTATTAGTATTTGGCATTGTTATATGGATTTTAGCGCTGTTAGCGCTGCCAGAAACCAATAAAAACCTGAATCCCGATGCAACTAAATTTAAAGTAATGCGTGAGAACTATTTTACTTTATTAAAATCTAAAGTCTTTCTTGGTTATGCTTTGTGTGCATGCCTTGCGTCCGCAGGTTTAATTGGTTATCTCGCAATTGCGCCTTTCCTTTTTCAGGATGTGTTAGGACTTAGTCCTATAGAGTTTGGTCAATTAACTATATTTATTGCTGCTGCTATCTGTGTGAGTGGGATAGTTAATAGCCAATTAGTGATGAGTAAAGGGGTATCCTATATGGTATGTATTGGCATTGTATTCATGATTATTGGTGGTTTTACCATGCTGCTTCTTGCTATTTTAGGATTTCAGAATGTACTGTCTATCATGATTCCAGTGTCCTTGTTTAGCATGGGTGTGGGGTTTACTTTTATCAATGCTTTTGCTGGTGCTTTTCATCCATTTCCCCACATGGCAGGTACAGTAGGGGCTTTATATGCCTGTATGCAAGATTTAAGTGCTGCCATATCTAGCGGCATAATCGCACTGGGTCAATGGTATGGCCAACTCTCTTTAGCTATAATTTTGCTTATTTTGGGGCTATGTGCTTTTGCTTCATGGTATTATTTGGCTTCGAAAGATAATGAACAGGTGTTGTATGAAAATCATTGATAGTGAATTAAAACAAATTATATCCAAGTTATCTGGTGCAAAAGCAGAGGAAATTCATGATGATACGGTTCTGATTGAAGACTTGCATTTGGACTCTTTGAAAATCGTTGAGTTACTGGCCATTCTAAGTGAAGAATATAATCTAACAGTGACTGAAGAAGATGCAATGAATTTTCATACTTATAAGGATTTGTTTGATTTTACTCAGGCGTAGCCAGTAAGTGTTGGAAATCGTTTTCTCATTGATGAGCTTTGTTCGGCTTGAAGTAGGTAGGGCCACTGCCCAACCTACTTTTATCTATGTAGCGTCTAGGGATTCAGCGTTGAATTTAAGATGCTTTCATTATTCTGTTGTTTTATAAAATATGAAACCAACATGCAAACAAGCAGTATACCTATGGTGACTCCGCCAAATAATGTAAGGTTTGGGCTCGCGTATGTTGATTGGGGTTTTAATTTTTCTGCTGATAATTTACCAATTTTATACCACTCATGTTCCGCATCGAATAATTTAGAGTCTGGTTCAACTTTTTGATAACGTTTGAGTAACTTGCTCCATTGTTCCCGGTGTTTTTTTTCATAGACGCCAGCATTTACTTTATCGAGCAGTGTATCGCCTTTTTGAGCGTCGGATTGCTGCATAAACTCAGTGCATTTTTTATGTAACTCACGGATTGGTTGAGCGAATTCTTCTTTATTATAGCGGGTGGTCGCATTACGTCTTAATATTGGGAGAGCATGTCCTAGGCTCTTAGCATCTAATTCTATCTCTGGATTTTCAGCAATTTTTACAGCGAGGTCCAAAATGTAAAAAGCAATGGCCACACTATCATATTCGGTTTGTTTCTGTGTTTCTGTTACGGGTTTTGATGCAGAGGAATACTCAATATGTGCTGAGTCGGCGATTTCTTTTAATTGTCCGATTTGCTCATTTACTCGTGCCATCAATGGTGTATGAATATTGTTTTCATCAAGAAGCCAACCTGCATATCCCCTGAGATGTTCTTGTTCAAGATAAAATTTGACTTGCTCAAAAATAGAGGAGAAGAGTTCTGGAGAAACAACATTGTGTTCCATTTTAGCTAGAAGTTGCTCAGCAAATCCTAATAGCTCATTTACTTCTTGAAAAACAAGTTGCCCATTGAGACGAGCATCGGGGCCTATACCTATTTTGGGTAAGGCAACGTATTTTTTAATTTGAATATCAATCAATTGACATAAAAACTCGAATAATTGTTTTTGACTCTTCATTTTTTATCTCTCCATAATTTCGGCAGTAGGTTATCTGATGACGTTACTTGATGCAATGAAATCATGCCTAAGATCTTATGTTTTGATTTGCTTATTCAGCTCGCCTTTCCATCAAGAGATATATACTATAAGAAATGAGACGATTTCGTAGGTCCACCATGGAAACAAATCGTGGCTTAACAGTGACAACATGGTCATTGCAGGTTGTAGAAAGTATTAATCATTTTCATCAACAAATTTTAGGCTCAGGGAAAGAACCCCACTTTATTTTAGATGCTGTTAAAAATAATCCTGATAATTTGCTTCTCCAAGTCTATACAGCTGCTTTTTATCTTTATGGTCAGACTGATGCAACAACTGCTTTGGCAAAAGAGCATTTAATCCATGCTGAAAAATTATTGCCTACAGCAAATTTAAGAGAACAATTAACTTATCAAGCAGTTAAAGCGTGGATGCAGTTAGACTATGCGAGTGCTTTAACCATTTTAGCTGCTTTAACCGCTTTGTATCCTCGCGATACTTTGGCAGCAAAGTTCGCTGAATGGTTATTTTATTGTTCAGGGCAAGCGTACAATAGTCATCAATATTTGGCATTTTGTGAACGAATTGCCACACATAATCAGGATGAATCGCATTTTATAGCCATGCATTCTTTTGCGGCTGAGTTGTCAGGTCATGTAACAGACGCCCAACGTTTGGCAGAACACGCCCTTACCATTGACCCCATTACACCGTGGGCTCATCATGCTTTGGCGCACACCTACCTGAATACTCATCATATTGCCAATGGAGTTGTGGCTTTAGAGTCTTTTCGGGGGAGTTGGGACGAGATTTCATCGCTTTTGCGTGGACACAACAGCTGGCATTTAGCTTTATTTTATCTTGCATTACGGCAAGTTGATAAAGTGATGGAGCTATATTCTGTAATTTTTGGCATTTCTCCGGAAATTGTAACCGAACAAATCGATGCGATTTCATTATTATGGCGTTTGGATATGGCAGGACTGCCGCAGCTGGAGCGGTTTAATGAGCTTGCACCTTATTTGCAGGAAAATCCATCGATGCATTACACCGGTTTTAATACGGTGCATTACATCTATTGTCTTGCTCGTTTAGGCCAGGAGGATGCAGTGCAAAAATCCCTCGCATCGATTGAGGCTTACGCTAAAACACTACCGAGCGGATATTATCAATCGCTTTGGTTTTCGGTAATCTTGCCCTTGAGTAAAGGAATACATGCTTTTGTACACAATGAGTTCCAAACAGCATGTGATTTGATGGCACCTTGTATCTCAAGACGCACTGAAATCGGTGGCAGTGATGCGCAATCAGAAATCATCGCCCAAACCTATCTTATTTGTTTAATACAAAGTAAAAATTTGCATGCAGCACAAGAGTTTTTTAATTTTCATTTAGCGCATTATAAAGATACGCCTTTGGCTGAATTTTGGTTTAGTTCAACATTTCATTTCTAATACAGTCATCCTTCTGTGATGTTTGGGATGACGGGCTCCCCGTACTTAAATAACTTCCAGAAGCGCACAAGCTGCAATACCGCCTCCACCTGCAGCGACTAATAACACTTTATCATTTGCTTTAATATCTGCATGTTCGCGCAGGTAATCCAAGGCAATGCCGACACTGGAGCCGGAGGTATTGCCTGTTTCCTCCACAGTTTTGACAATGCGCTCTTCAGGAAAACCCAATTGTTTGGCAACTGATAACACTAAATTTTTATTTCCTTGATGAGGTACTAGCCATTGGATGTCCGCAGTGCTCAGGTTTAATGCCTTGAGAAATTCTTCGGCACCATCCACCATGCCATGTACTGCTTTGACAAATAATGCGGTACTTTCCTTGATGGTAATGTAAAAGAGTTCGGGATCTGTACACTGTCTGGCAGGCAGCCGTGAGCCACCTGCAGGAGTGGAAACTGTATCGCTGACCTCTCCATCTGCAAATAATGCCGAAGCGATAAAACGAAATTCTGCATGCTCTTTATCGGTGGACACAACACAAGCAGCTGCGCCATCACCAAAGAGAACGCTGGTGGCAAAATTATTTTTATTTAAAAATTTGGAGCGAATTTCACTGGCTATTAATAAGATGGAGCCCATACTTGCCTGAGCAATCGCCGCACTTGTATGTAAACCGACTACAAAGCCCGCGCAGGCTGCTCCTATGTCAAAAGCACCGGTATTTTGTAATCCGAGACGGTATTGCACCAGAGGGCTAGTTGGTGGCGCGAGATAGTCTCCTGAAATTGTAGCTAAGATAATTTGGTTAATCTTATTTTTTTCTGTGGGTTTCTCTGCGAATAGTTTTTCTGCAGCAAGTACCGCCAAATCACTACATGCTTGATCTTCATTGGCCCAACGTCTGTTGCGAATTCCGGTCGAGAAACTGACCAGTGTTGGACTTTGGGTACTATTCATCCAATCGAGAACCTCTTGATTACCCATAATCTTTTCGGGTAATGCAGTGAACGGACCTTTGAGGTATATATTTTTTTCAGCGTATAATAAGTTCATGATGATAATAGTCCTTCTGAACGCATCAGAGGTAATCCGCCGCTTACTGTAATTACGGAGCCTGTCATAAATGAGGTTCTGGATAATAAGGGATCCATCGCTTCTGCGACTTGTGCAGTTTCTCCCATCATGCCCTGAGGAATAATGTGCGCCATTTTTTCTTGATAAGCAGGTTTTTTCCAGAATTGCTCTGTTCTTGATGTTTTAATCAAACCAACACGGACTATATTCGATAAAATATTGTTGGCGCTGTAATCAACGGCTAAATTTAAAAACAATCCCTCTAATGCCGCTTTGGTAGCGCAATAAGCACCATAACGACTAGTGCCTGTAATTGCCGAAAGGCTGGAAATCAGAATCAATCGGCCAAATTTATGGGCCAAAAAAGCAGGCAATAACTGATGAATCAACCAAATATTGCCATGTAAGTTATCATCAATATAAGCACGTAATGCAGGATAGGGTAGCGCGTGTAATTTACGAAGTTGGCTTACACGCGTAAACGCGTTCAGCACAACCCCATCTAAAGGTTCTTGCAGCAGCTCGTGTAGCTCTTCTTTACTGGCTTCTGGATTGGCAAAATTGTATACCAAACCGCGTACTTGCATGTTGTGCTGTTGATAGTGTTCCAAGGTTCTATCCAGGCTTTCTTTAGTGGAACAAGTTATGATAATGCGGTCGCCTAATTGCAGTCGTCGTTTGGCTATAGCCTGGGCAATATCGGAAGAACCTCCCGTAAGCAAAAGATTCATTTTGCCCCCAATTCAATTAAATGCTTTTCAATGCTGCTTATCGATTCATAATGTTCTTTGACTAAAGGCATAACCGGGATCTTAATTTTAAACTCACGTTCTAATTCGATAATAAGTAGCGCTAACATTAAGCTATCTAGGCCACCTTGTTCCAAGGTGGCCGATGTATCTTGGGGTAGATGGGGAAGCCCAATCTTGACTAAGGTATTGTGAATGCGTTCAGTGAGCATGGATTTTATCCTTCTGACTTAAAAGTAGGGTTTTTCTATCCAGTTTCCCATGTTGATTACGCGGTAATTTTTCTAATAATTGCACGCTAATTGGAAGTTTTCTGGGTAGAAGATGTTGTTTTAATTGTTCGACAAGCATGTGTTCAGAAATATTGGGGCTAAAACTACTCTGCTCCAGACAGACAAGTAAGCGGATCCCATACAGTTCATCGTTTAAAGGTAAGACAATCACCTCTTTAATTCCTTTAAGTTGGCAAATTTTATGCTCTATCTCAATTAAATTGATTTTTTCACCGCCTATATTCACCATGTGATCCACGCGTCCTTTAATTGCTAATAAACCTGAGGGCAATTGCTCCGCTAGATCTCCAGTAAAAAACCATTCATCCTGTATTCGGGTTTGTTGTTCTTCCCCCAAATATCCCAGCATCAGTTGGCTGCCTTTGATAAGCAATTCATTGTTTTCTGACAAACGCACCTGCCAATCACCAATTGGATAGCCAGCATACTCCTCGAGAAATAAAGGATCGGTACTCGAATAAGTGAGTACGCGAGGAGAGGCCTCTGTTAAACCGTAATTATTGTAAATGATCGCTTTGGAAAAGGTATGAATTAAGCTTTCACGTAATGAAACACTCAACGGTGCTCCTGCAGAGACAACTGCTTTTATTTTTGCTGCACTTTCTGGGAACAATGCAGCCATTTTGTGAATTGCCACCCAATGCGAGGGCACACCACTCCACATTTGCGGTACCTTACCACCTTCTAATAAGACTTTGATGTCAGTAAATTGTTGGAGCAGCTGCGTTTTTATGCCTGCGATTAGTCCCGGAAGTAATTGACCTAGCAAGCCAAAAGAATACGATAAAGGCAAAAATAATAATTGATCCTTTATCTTGGAAAATTCAAGCGCCTTCACAACAGCTTTGCAATTGGCGGTGATATTTTTTAGAGAAAGTTGTACCGCCTTCATTTGTCCTGTGCTTCCAGAGGTAAAGAGTACCAAAGCTAACTGAGGGTGAGGTTTCATATCGTTGTTTTCATGGAATTCTAGAAGTTCTCCATGCTCATTCACGGTCATATTCGTGCTTAAAATAGCCCGTTTTTCCCATGTCAATTCTTGATGGGCAAAAAGTGCTACAGGTTTTCCGATAGTTAAAGCAGCTAATAATTGAATTACAAACAGGGGTTGGGGTGTGGCTTCTAAGACTAAAATACCCGGGGGCAATTTGTTTAACTGCACAGTCATCTTGTAGATCGCCGCTTCTAATTCAGCAAAACTTAAATGGTGTTCCTCAACACTTAGTGCAATTCGATTGTGTGCATCTTGAGCCAAAAATTGCATGATCTTAACCCTCAACCTTATTCAATCGCCAAGTAGCGATTATAGGCAGTGTACTATCCAATAAGTGTTTTCTACAGAAATTTCGACGAATTTTACCACTGGTTGTATGCGGCATGGATTTGAGCGGAATAAGCACAATGTGATGAATTTCGAGTTGATGAGTCTGGTAAACCAGTTCAAAAATAGTATTGCACAAAGTGTCTTGTTCCTCAGAACTAAGCAAACGATTTTTTACTTCGCACATGACAGTTAGCTCGTATTCATGTTCTGTTTGTATCACAAAAGCAGCACATTTGCCTAAAGATGCATGCACTGGCGCATGTAAAATAGAGTATTCTATATCTTGTGGGTAATGATTTTTCCCATAGAGGATAATCAAATCTTTGATGCGGCCCGTCACATAGAGTTCTTCTTCATGTACAAATCCTAAATCGCCTGTTCTTAAATACAATTGATTACTTGGGTCATCTTGAATTGTACCTTGGAATGCATGCTGTGTTTCTTCATCTTGTTGCCAATAACCTTGGGCAACACTGGCACTTTGTACCCAAATTTCACCTATTTGATCATTCTCACAGAGGGTGCGTGTTTCTGCATCAACAATTTTTACTGTTTGTATGAACTGACCGCAACTGACCAGAGTATGGCTCAGTGGACTTCCTTCTTCAGCAAAGCGGACGCGATGATCCTGATATTGCTCCTTAGTTAAAGTAAGGGTGCGATAGGAGGCATTTGGAGTATTACCTGTCACTAATAAAGTCGCTTCAGCCAAACCATAACAAGGATAGAAGGCCTCTTTGCGAAACCCATAATCTTTAAAAGCATGATAAAAATGTTCTAATGTTTCTTTTCTAATGGGTTCTGCTCCATTGGATGCAATATTCCAGCAGCTTAAATCCAAACCCTGCTTTTTTTCTTCCTTGATGCGTTTCACACAATAATCGTAAGCGAAATTAGGGCTACCGCTGATGGTTACTCTATATTTACTAATGTTTTGTAACCAGGAAAGTGGATTTTGTAGAAAAGAAAAAGAAGACATCAGGTATGTTGGAACGCCAGCATAAATAGGCGTCAAAATATAACCTATTAAGCCCATATCATGATGAGGTGGGAGCCAACTGAATGATATACTTTCTTCATTTAACTGAAATGCATGCGATATTTTGTGAATATTATCCAGCAAGTTGCCGTGAGTGATGATAACCCCTTTAGGGTGCATTGTTGACCCTGAGGTGTACTGTAGAAAAGCAACGTCATGTGCACGAATAAGAGGAGGTTGCCACAGAGAACTCATATGTAATTCTATGGTATCTATGGCCAAACATGGAACTGAATCCAAATGCGGTTGTCCCTGTATATTCAGCGTGGCGAATTTGAGCAAATGATCTGCCGTCATTAAGGCATATACCGGTTTTGCATTCTGAATAATGCGATGTGCCTTATCTAATAATTTTGCTTGGGCAGGAGGATAAATGGGTACTGCGATACAACCTGCATAAAGACAACCGAAGAAAGCTTGAATCAGGGGAAAACCTGGGGAAAATAATAATAAGATCCGGTCTCCAGGTTGTACCCCCTGTGCTTGTAAGTGCGCAGCAATAGCTCTTGCTCGCGCATCCAATTCAGCATAAGTCATTTTTTCTTCTAAATGTCTATTTACAAAAGTACAGCTTATTTGTTCTGGAGTACGCTGCGCTCTGTGTTGAACCGCATCGACAAGGGAGACGCAGTTAAAAATCTCTTTATTCATCACAGAAACCTCATGGATTATGAAATTGGAGTACTTGTGCGGCATAAGAGAGACCACCGCCGACACTCATCATCAGTATTTTTCCTGGGCGGTCAAAAACCTTTTCTTCGATTGCTCTTGCTAAAGAATAAAGAACCGATGCACCACCAATATTACCAATTGTATCGGAATCCCAAATGATAGATTGATTTATCATGTCATTTTCTTGAAGCAGCTGGGTAATTAATTTGCGGTTCACTTGATGCGGTATAATCCAGGTAATGGCGTTGCGATCTTCTTTTGTAGGTAATAAATGGGCTAGCATTTGCTTGTACTTAGCATACGCCAATTCTTTCATTAGTGATTCGTCGCCAATTAGATGATACCCGATGGAATCAATTTGTTCTTTGGTCGGTGGAAAAATCCCCTGGGTAGTGAACGCTTCAACGTATTTTCCCTCAGTAGAAAAAAAGCTTTTTTCAATGGTGAATGCACCTGTCTCCTTTTTTTCCATGAACAAGGCTGCAGCCCCATCAGCTAAACCTATCCATGTTTTTTCATTTTCAGGGTCAATTACTTTGGATAACGTCTCAGCACAACTGACCAGGACATTGCTGTAACCTAAAGCCATTAAGGCATAGGCAAGATGAAGCGTCGATAAGGATGTGGAACAGCCTGTTTTTAAATCATAAGCAGGAGCATCTATTCCTAAACTGCCAAGAACTGCTGCAGCTTGTGAGCCTGTAAATCGTTTATTGGTTGTCGAGCCCAATAAAAATGCATGTATTTTCGAGGGGGTGAACTGTGCAAACAGTTTTTGTACTGCGTCAATGGCTAATGATTCAGCCGTCATTGCTTTGGACTTGTCTAAAGGTTCCCAAGGTTTATGACACCAATAACGAGAATAAAATCCAAATTCCTCACCAATTTTTTCAGCAAATTTTTCTAAAAAAGATAGAGAGTGGCCCGAAGTTCTCGGGAAGTTTTGTAAAATATCCAAATTAGTGATTGGCGGAGAGTCAGGAAGGACGCGAGATGCGGCTGTAATATCAAAACGAATATTAGGGGACAAAATTTCCATAGATTTTACCTTTCATTTTTTACGGCTTTAATGCGGGTAAATTATACCCTTTTTTGGGGATAATTTGACCCTATTAATTACGAAGTGTATTCTTTTGCACAAATTTAACTGAAAGTTGAGTGATATATGACCTCATCGTCTGCTGATAAAACCACGATGAAGTGGATAGAAAGTCTCATTGATGAGCATAGTTTCCTTCCATTATTTGCAGATTATGCGCCTAATGAGCAACTGCATTTACAGTTTGGGGCGGAAGTAATTACGGGCTTAGCTAAAGTAAACCATAGACCAGTTGCACTATATGCTCATAATCATTCAGTGAATCGCGGATATATTACCAGCCAAGGTGCCAAAAAGATTCTACGTCTTATGGACAGAGCCAAAGACTTACGCATTCCTATTATTGCCTTTTTAGCTTCTCCTGGTATTTCTTTGGAAGAAAATTTACTAAGCGGCGATGAATACACGCAAATTATCGCGCGTAATATCAACCTCTCAGGGGTTGTCCCGCAATTTGCGGTACTTGTCGCACCTACACTAGGGGCACCTGCTTATTCTGCGGTGTTGATGGATTTGCTGTTCTTTAACAAGCACCGTAGCTATTTAATGGTCACTAGCCCGATGGTCGTGCAACAAGCAATCGGTGAAAAAGTCAGTATGAGTGAATTGGGTGGGGCCGCAATGCATGCGAGCACTACAGGTATCGCTGATTTTATTGACGACAGCATCACGGCGCAAATTAACCACGTGAAAAATATGCTCCAATTTTTTCCTTCACATAGTGGAGAATGCCCTCCGGTGCATGCGGTCATGGAACCAGTGCATGCCTTGCCTAATATCCCTGATGATCCCAGAGTGCCATTTAATATGTGCGATTTGATTCAGGCAATTGTGGATAACTCAGAAGTACAACAATACAAAAGCATGTATGGACAAGCCATGATTTGTGCTTTTGTGCGCATCCATGGATATGCCGTAGGAATTGTTGCAAATCAGAGCACTCGTTTTAGCGGCGCGATTGATTCAGATGCCGCGCAAAAAGCAGCTAAATTTATCCGAATATGTGATGCATATAGGATTCCTATTCTTACTTTAATTGATGTTCCAGGGTTTATGCCCGGAAAACGTGAAGAGCAAAAGGGCTTATTGCAACATGGGGCCAGATTATGTGCCGCGATGCAAACTCGGGTACCGAGAATGAGTGTGATTGTGCGTAAATGTTATGGTGCTGCAGCATTTCTCATGATGCAAACCGTATCGCAGCAAGGTGATTTGGTCTTGGCTTTAGAGACTGCGACTCTTGGTGTTATGGGTAAAGAGACCACAAAAAAAGTTCAAAGTACGGATGGACGTGTGTCTGTCGAAATCAAAGCAAGTGCGACGAATGAGTTGTCTCTTGATCCCTCATTAATGGATGCCTATACATCTGGTTTGATCGATGAAATGATTACTCCCGAACGAATGCGTGGTCGTTTAGCACAACATTTGGAATATTTATATCGCATGATGGATGATTTGCCGATGGCACGACATTCTATCGTATAGAATTTCTCTCGATTATTAGTGAGGAAAAACAACGCCCATCTGCCCTGACGGGCGCTTTCTCCCCAAGGGGGAAGGGATGTTTTTTTAAGATCTCCTCTCCTACTTGTAGGAGAGAGGCAAATACAATGAGTAAGGATCATCATGTCTGCTTATCACGACTTACTGCAATTAATTCATTCTTTTGAAAACTATTTAGGAAATCCTGAAAAACAGGATAGCCCACTCAATTTTCAAGAAAGTGTGCAACACGATGAGCAAGAACAGCTTGCCTGGAAACAAATCAAGTGGATTCAGCAATGGGGGTTTATGGATTACCTCATTCCTCAAAGCCTTGGCGGCAGGTTTGCTGCACTTGATGTCGGGTATTTTCTGGTTAAATCAATATGCAGACGCGACTTAACCACAGGTATTGCCCTAGGGCTGCCATTTCTGGGGGCTTTACCACTTTGGATCGCAGGCAATGCACAACAGAAACAAGCGTTGGTAGCGTCTTTTCGTCGCGACGAAATTACTGCATGTGCTTTGACTGAGGAAGAACATGGTTCTGACATCATGGCAAATAAAGTCACGGCGCATCCGTGTAATAACGGTTGGGAGTTATCCGGAAGAAAATGGTGCATTAATTTTGCTACCCAGGGGCAAAATATTACTCTTCTTTGCCGTACCCATGAACGCGGAGGGCCTTTAGGTTTTTCCGTTTTTTTTCTGGATAAATCCAAAATTCAATCTGGTTTTATGCCAACACCCAAGCTGCCTACGCATGGGGTTAGAGGCTTGGACATCAGTGGCTTTTCTCTGGAACAAGTTTTCTTGCCCCAAGATGCGTTGGTTGGTGACAAACAACGCGGTTTGGAAATTATCTATAAAACGTTACAGGTTTCACGAACTTTATGTGCTTCTTTTTCTGTAGGCACTGCTGATACGGCGTTACGTCTAGCACTTTCTTTTAGTCTGCAACGACAGTTGTATGGGAAGACAGCATATGAAATTCCTGTTGTAAAACAGCGACTGGCAGAGCAGTTTACGCAACTACTCATTGCCGATTGTACGGCTTTAGCTGTGGCGCGTGCGAGTTCGGTGCGGCCTGAACAATTATCTTTTTGGTCTGCGATTATTAAATTCCTTATTCCTAAAATAACTGAGGGCGTTGTCGACGAATGTAGCATTGTCATGGGGGCCCGCGCTTATTTACGTACAACAGAATGGTCCATGTTTCAGAAAATCAGACGCGATATTTCAGTAATTGGTTTGTTTGATGGGAGTAGTCAGGTTAATTTATCCGTGATTGCAGGCAGTTTATTACCGCAAGCAAGAATGAGAGGAAGTTGCCTGCCAAGTCAATTACAGCAATTGGAACATATTTTTAATCTGGACTGTATGTGTCCCGAGTTTTCACTAGAGCGTCTAAGTCTTTTCAGCCATGCAGAAGATGATATTTTGGCTGGTTTATCCGTATTAAAATCGAAGCAAATCAACCCATTAATTAAGGCGATTCGTGTTGAACTCAAGCGATTAGACCGCGAAATAGTTGCTTTGCAAGAGCAGAAACAATTCGACCCACGCAGTCTGGCAGCATTTCGTTTAGCAGAACAATATTGTTGGATTTTTGCAGCCAGTTGTTGTCTTCATTTTTGGCATTTTAATCAGCAATTAATGACTAAAGAATTGTTGGGCATAGACTGGATTCATTTGGCAATTCAATTAATTCTTAATAAATTGAACTCATATTCATCTATTAACGACAGATTGCAGGAGTCTATGGCGGATTGTTTGTCTCAATTTTATGAGCAACATCGATTGTTTTCGGTAATTCCAATTACAATACCTGCTTAAACCTAGAAAAAAGGTTGAGTTCTACTACTCAAGTGGCGAACTCAACTGTTTTTTCTAGGTTAGTAGCTCGCCAACTTTAGTTTTTGAGGTTATCATCTCGTATCGCATTCATTTTGGCTAGTAATAGGAATGAATTGGAAAAGAATATTTATTGCCGCAATTACCCGAAAAAAATATCGCGCTTTTATTAAGGATACCAAAAATCCCGAGCGTTCACGTGAACGTTTATGGAATCAAGAGATTGTACCTTTATTAAAAAAATCTGCTTATTGGCAGCCTCGGCTACCCAATATCCCAACGTTAAGGTTGGATGATTTTTCAATTACGCATTATGAAGATTATGAGGCAGATCTTTTGGCCGCCCAACACAGTCATATTCAGCCTTTTAATGGAGAAAAATTGATTTTTTGGTCAGAGACTTCGGGAACAGCAGGAGTCCGCAAATTTTTTCCAATTACCGCATCGTTTCAGACGCAATTCCAGCGCACGATGCCACCTTATATTTATACTCTGACTCAACGCTTCCATGGGTTGTTTAAAGAAAAAATGTTGTATTTGGTCGCGGTGGATTCGCATAAAACCTCTCCAGCGGGTACTCCATCAGGCTGGATTAGCAATTTTAATTATCGCAATTTACCTGTGTTTATTAAACGTTCCTATGCAATGCCTGATGAAGTGTTTGATAGCACAGAAGTCTATACACAATGGTCTGCTTTATATGCTTTAGCATCTGATCTGAGCGCACTATTTGCGGTAACACCTATGGTTATTGATGCTTTTTTTGAGCGTTGTCTTCACGATTTTAAACATTTTTTACCCTATTTATTAGGAGAAAAATCTATTCCTGATTTTTTACCTCCGCTACAAATTACAAGAAAACGTCGACATTACTTAAGTCAGCTCGCACAACAGAACCCTAGCTCATTTAAAGAGTTTTGGCCATCATTGAGCATTGTTGGATGCTGGATTTCTGGCCTTTGTGAATATCCTGCGCGTCAATTACAAAAATTGTTGGGTCCAGATGTTGGCCTAGTTGATGGCACTTTTTCCGCTACGGAAGGATGGCTTACTGTTCCTTTAGACAACCGACCAGGAGGTTTTTTACATCCCGGTGCACATATTGCTGAGTTTATTGAAGAAGGTAAAAATATTGAAAAAGAAAATCTTTTACAATCTTGGGAGTTGGAGCAGGGTAAAAATTATGAGGTTTTCTTAACTACGGCAATGGGCTTTGTGCGCTATCAGTTAAAAGATGTGGTGAAATGTACTGGTTTTTTAAATAAAGCACCAAGACTTGAGTTTTGTTATAAAACACAAATGCTTAAATTGGAAAGTTGTTCCATCACCGGCCAAGAGTTGCAACATATGCTGCGTGATATTTCTTTTGAAATAGAGCCTCACTGGTATTTTGCGCGGAATAGTTTGGGAAATAGAATTGTTTTCGTTACTGATGATGCGATGCAAATACCTGATTCGTTATTAGCTGGTATGCACAAGCGTTTAATGCAAATAAATGAACCCTATGCACATAGTGTGACGACTAAAGAAGTACTTCCTATGGTTTTATTGCAATTGCCAAAAGATGAATTATTAGCAGATAGCCATGCACAGACAAAGCCTAAATTAATTTCTCAGAGGGTAATTACAGAAAAATGAAATGATTTGTATCTGGCCTTAGAGCAATTGACATGTAAACCCCAGATTATTGGGTTTGGTTATTATAAAAGGAACTCGTGTTATGACAGAAAAGAGTAAAGCTAAGTCAAAAAAAACTCCTGGAAAGACTGAATTATCACCATCCATGCTGATTATTATTGACTTGGTATCCATCTTATTTAGTTTGATGCCTGGTGTTGCTGCTTTTAGCATCACTGGTCTATTTATCTATCATGGTTATGCTCATACATGGTTGGTTCTGCCATTGGCTCCTTTCGTTTTGTTTGCCTCGTTTATTCTGATCATTGCAGTCATTAGATTGTGTTTGCCTCGTTTAAAACCAGGCCGATATAAACGCGAAATGAATCAAATGACTTTTGCCTGGTTTTGTCATTTTGCACTGACGCGCTCTGCTAAGGTTGTTGGACTGGCTCCTTTGTTGCAAACATTTAACATCGTTAAGTTTTTTTACTGGCGGGCGCTGGGTGCTAAAGTTTCTTTTCAAATTGTAAATTCGTTTGATATCGATTTTGTGGATTTTCCATTAATTACTATAGGAAAAAATGTCACTCTTGGAAGCGGGGTGTCAATAAGTTGTCACTCCGATGTAGGTAACTTGCTTTTTCTTGCTCCGGTGGTCATTGAAGATAATGTTTTTATCGGTATGTCCACTGCGATTGGTCCTGGAACAACCATTAAAAAAGGCTGTTGGATTGGCTATGGAAATACATTTGTTAATCAGGTAGTTGAGGAAAATACCCGATTAGGGAATGTCAGACCAACTCCTGATTTAGAGTAAATAATCGCATCCTATTAAGAGCCTACCTGGAAGACTATGGGCATATATGGCAAGTTGAGTAAAAAAAGAATAATCATGAAAAACAATGCCGAGAAAATATTTCCTATCCGTACCCATTTTTTTTCCATGCTTTCAGAAAACCATGCAGTAATTGCATAAGTCAGGCTATATAAGATCACTGTGATGATACAAATGACCACATTAATATCCAAAGAATAAGATTGGAAAATTTTATGAGTCATCATTAGAATCAAAAGAAATAAAATGACCCGATAAATACGTAATAATAACTTCAGCCCGAAGGGAGCTCCTGATTCGACACTTCCATCTTGGAAATATGCATTAAAAAATATAATTCCTAAAGACGTAAGCGGGATTAAAATAGTAAGCGGATTGATGTATTCTTCACCGCCATTGAGAGAATGGCCTATATAAAGAATAAAATAAACGATGCTGATTAAAGCTAAGAAAGGGAACAGATAATACATCATTCTTAACAATAAAAAGCGTATGCTGTAAATGATTTTGATATTTTGTTGTCCGATGCCTAATCCTATAAAAAACAACGTTACATGTGAAATCAAACGAAAATGGAGATTATTGGAATACAAATTCCATAAAAAATCACTGCCTACCGTTCTGAATATAAAAGCACCCAATAAGATGAGTAAATTCGCTAAAGCGGAAAACACGGCGGCAACACACAGTAGGGGAATAGTATTCCATACTGCAGCAAATAAACTGGTATAACTAATTCGCCAGGTATTATCATGATGGTATGCATAGTGAAATGAATGCCCTACATAAATAAATATCGGGAATGCGCACAAAAATGTAAACCAATGCTCAAAAGGTAAGACTGCAAAACGCGCTTCCATAGGGAGCAGGGGTAACGACAAGAATAGAGCGACTAAGGCGCTGCTTGCAACTAAGCGTAAACAATTTTTGTCGTTATAAGCCAGTGCATATAAAAGAGCAAAGAGGCTGATTAAGGCATAATCAAATATTTTGATAATTTCATTGCGGATTAAGCCATCAAGAGCAAAACCAAGGAGTAAGCCAATGAGCGTTAAGAGGTAGATTCCTTTTTTTGATGGCATATTTATCTCTCCTTTTCGTATGAATTTAGCATAGCTGATTTTAAACTTACTTGCATTTACTTCATTGTTATTATTGATTTTTTTGAGATTAAGTTTTTTTGGCGCAATTGATGGATATTATGGTTTTATTTTAATCTGCGTTTTTGTAGAATGAGTTTAGAATCATTCAACGAGTCCATAATTGCGATGCTGAGTAAAATTGACCGTTTTAAACAATGGCGTGGAAGCCAATCTGATGCAGAGCAAAATGTCCTCGCCACAGCGCTACTGATTAGCGATTATGTGAGTTCAGTAGATAATCTTGACATCATCCGAGATAACGCAGCGCGAAAGTCTAAAGATTTTGAGCTACATAAAGCACGCTCTTTGGGAACGGTGGTTTTTGCCAAGCTATTTATTGATGAAGCACATGCGCAATTACCAGAAACTGCTGAAAAAGAAAAAAAAATACTCTCCAATTTCAGTATGATTTTATCTAAATTGTATGAGGACTGGAAAGATAATACTAAAGAACATGTTTTTACTTTAATTGGCAATATTGAAAAATTACTTGCTTTAAACACCATGCCCTTTACAGATAAAAATGATTATAAAACGTTTATGCTTTCTGCATATATGTTACTCCTCCTTATCAAGACAGCAATTGCAAAAGTAGATTGGAAGGTTCAACTTGCGGTTTCAGTTTTTTTTAATCTCGAGGAAATCAAATCAAAGATAGGGCTTTTTTTGCAAAAAATAGAAGAAAAAATGGAGCGGTTCAATCATCCAAAAGCCGAGCGTGTCGTAGATCCTTTAAAGCCAATTAAAGAGCTTTTGAATAGACGCTATCATAGCGTATTGGGTATTGGCCCTAGAAAATCTGCTAAAACGGATAAATTACCTGAACTAAAACGCCAGACACCGGTGCTGCCAGCAGAAAAAAAGCAAGTAACGCGAAGTATTTTTGATAGCCTCACTGAGCTTGAGGCTGATATAGAAAAAGTTTCTTCAGGTATGTTTAGCTTAATCGGGTTACGAAAGAAAAAAGCAGAGTTTGATGAAAAAATAGAGAAAGTAACTCAATTACTTACAGCAATAGATGAAAACGATAAGAAAATTATTGGTAGAAAGGATTTTTTAGAGCTTCTAAACGGTCATCAGGAGTCCTATGAGACTCTTTTAAACAATACAGAGGCTCCTCAAAGGCAACAACTTCTTGAAAAAGTAGCACAACTCAAGAGCTCGCTTGCATCGCCAAATCTGTCTTCAGGCGCCATTCAGGGAGTGAGCTGGGTGGCTACACCGATTACTATTGTATATCGAACGGCTACGCCGCAATTGGTGCAAGAAGCAATCGGTTCCACACTGCCTACTACCTTAGATGGTGCGTGCAAAATGGAGCTTAAGGCATTAATCAATGCCTGTTTGCAGGATTTACAAGGCAAGTCGAAAAAGAAAGAAGTACAAATTGCAGCCATAAAAAATCGTTTTTTTAGTCATGAGGTAAAACTAAAACAGTGGATAGAAGAAGAAAGCCTTGAACAACTTATTGCTTTAAAAAAAGCAAATGATGCAATGAAGGATGCAGTACAAGCCAGTTGTAAGTTACTTACTACCATAAAAAGAAACTCACTTTTTCTGTATACTCTGCAACAATATAGTGAAACTTTGGGGGAGTTTGTCCGCTTGCATGATGGGTGGTTTGTGAGGGTGTGTAATTTTTTAGCTAATTTCTTGTCTTTTTTTAAAACAGAGACAGCACAAATGATTGATGATGCTGGTGTTTTGAAAACTAAAGTAGATCGATTAGCTGATGAATATCAACGTGCTGTTGCACAAGGAATTCGACAAATTGAACGTACTCCTAATTTGACCGACCCCATTAAAAGCTATATAAAAAGCCAACTTAAATTAGAGCTACAGGATACGACTCAAGAACAACACGAGTACATGAACCCAAACAAACGTACGGTACGCTTATTGATGAGTAGTTTATCAACCTTATTTGCTAAAAAGCCGCAACCGCATAGAGAACAACGGAATAAAAAAGAGCACGAGGAAGAACAATCGGCTTTAATCGTGGCAAGCATTTAATTATTGTTATGAAAATGAACACAGGTACTATCTAAAGGGCTTTTCTAAACGCAGTTTTCCTCCATGTTTTGACTTGGAACAAGCAATTATATAAATGACTTGATTTTTAAGAACTCTATGTTTAAAGTTCGATCAGATTTGATTGTAATTAAGGAGGATTAAAATGTTCGGTTTTTTTAATAGGGAAAACAAGTGGCGTGCAACGATGCAAGTCGTGAATGGTGTTGTGCTCGTGATGGCTGCGTATGAGATGCTTTCTAAGGGAGAACTTGATTGGGAAAATGGTTTTGATTTGGCAATGGGCGCACTTAATGTCCTTACTTTTAGTCGCAATGATAATGCATTGACCAGTTTAGGGGATACCGCTCTCAGTTTTACAGGCCTGGGTACTGTTTATGCAGGAGTTACTTCGGGTTGTACTGCCAGTTCGCTTGTCGGTAATGCGGGCAAGGCAGCATTACATTTGACCAATGCAATAACGGGTATTTGTTATAAATATAATCCACAGCAAGAAGAAACTGCTCCAGAAACGCTAACTAAATCAATGTAATCGTCCGCGACTCGTCCATCCTGAGGAGTTTACGACGTAAGTAGGCTGGGCTGTTAAGCCCAGCGTTTGCTGAATTAATTGTTACGCTCCAAAATGTTCATCATGAAACCTATCCGTAAACCCAATTAACAAATAATTATCCATTGTTCTTAAGAAAGAAATCTATTGGTGTTATAACAGCCCAGCTTACGGTTATTTATCTTTGCTACAGCAGTCGATGTAGACTGGACGAAAAATTCTGGCCGTACAAAAAACTCAACCCGCTTAAAAATAAATCATTTTTTCCATATAAAAATATCAGTTGTAATGAAAATTTTGAGCTATATTAAAAATACAGGATTTGCACAAATAAAAAAATAAGGACAAATCATGGGCTCACTTCTGCTATTATTTTTAGCAGTATCTACTACATATATTCCGCAGCTGCCAGTGGAATTTCCCCAGGCGCAAGCGATAAAGAATGACGTTCGTTTCATCAGCGAAACAGCGCAGTATTCTGTGCGAATTAATGATCAATCATTAAACGATATTAAGTTGATGCTTACTCATGCAGCGCCTTATTTAAACCCGCTCGTTATCAATAAAGCACTCACTACTTTAAAGTGTGCGACTGAATATAATGTGGATCATAATAATATTTTAACAATTATTGATTATTCATTGCCTTCCAATGAAAAACGGTTGTGGGTATTTGACTTAAATGCAAAAAAATTATTGTTTCATACTTATGTCTCACATGGCATTAAATCTGGTGCCTTACTTACTAATTATTTTTCAAACAAATTCAATAGCAAAGCAAGTAGTATAGGTGTTTATCAGACCCAGCAAGCTTATTATGGTCGTGATGGGCTTTCATTACGTTTGGATGGTTTAGACCATAATTTCAACGATAATGCCTCAGGTCGCTCTGTGGTTATGCATTCCGGGTGGTATGTAGAAGAAAGCTTTATCAAAAAATATGGAAGACCTGGGCGGAGTTGGGGATGTCCTGCGCTTCCTCTGGAAAATTCACAAGCAATCATTAATACCATAAAGGATAAGTCTTTATTGGTTATTTATTATCCAAGTGATGCGTGGTTTGCTAAGTCAAAATTTTTAAATTGTGATAAAAATTCTGCACCGCAATATACCAGTAATCCGACAGTACAAGTACCTGCAACTGCTCCCGATGAGCATCGTGATGCCATCTTTTTTGTAGGCAGCGGATATAAGGGCAAACGTGCTGAAACTAATCCTGTCGCAGTCATTTCCGCAGATACCTATGAGCGTGTATTTCATACGGCAGCGCCATTGTCACGGATGTTGCGAAGACAAATCAATAATGCAGAATATATTGCATTAAGTGCTAGTGAGCTTACTTACTTGGCGAATCACAACAATCCAAATGCTGTAGCTCAAGATGACGGCATTAGTGCAATTCGTTTTGTAATACCCACGATGAAGGTAGTTCGAGGGGGGTATTATGAAACGCAAATGCAAATTGTTGATTTAGGTAAAATCAAAGAAGTTAAAGTGAATGGTGATTTACCTAGAGAAAATATTACGGTTTACTTTGAAGGGAAATCTTCCGTAAGTTTGAATGCACATAATGAATTTATTCGCTGGGTAGGATTGTAGGAGACAAAACTCACATACTACTCCCCCCATCATCCCTCGCTACGCTCGGGATGGTGGGGGAGACTAAGCTATATTTCTTTTTTATCTGAGTCTTTGTCATCCAGTTCAAGCCACATTGCATTTAAGATCGCAAAACAACAGGCCAGACCAGTACCTAAAATCCAGGAAAAATACCACATAATAACCTCCTAATAGGCCGTATCTTGATTTTTCTTAATTGTATTTTCTGTTATTTTTCCTCGCATCACTCGGTAAACCCAAGCGGTGTAAAGCATGACTATAGGTAATAAAATAACAGTTCCTAAGAACATAATGAATAAAGTTAACTGACTTGAAGAACTGTCCCAAACGAGCAAACTTTGTTCTGGATTAGACGAGGAGGGGAGTATGAACGGAAACATACTTACACCTACCGTAGCAATAATGCCCGCAACAGACAGTGCACTACAAATAAAAGCAGTTTTAACATGCCTTGCAGCAAGAAAGGCGAATAATGCTGCAATAATCCCAATCCCTGGAGCGAATAAGGTGATGGGTAGATTGCGGTAATTAGAAAACCATGCTTCTGCTTGTCGAATTACTGTTTTGTAATGTGGGTTGGATGGGCCATCGTGAGCTAGGGCACTGGTTAAACTGTATCCATCAATACCATAATGGAGCCAAATCCCACCGGCAATAAAGACTAATAAAGTCAATAGCGCAGATATTCTTCCTGCCTTTATGGCGCGTTGCTGTATGTGTCCTTCTGTTTTCAGGTTAAGGAAAAAAGCCCCATGCATGGCGAGCATCAACACTGACAGCACACCGCATAACAGGGCAAAAGGATTCAACAAAGCAAAAAAACTGCCCGTATAAAATGGTCGTAAATATTCGTCATAATAAAACGGGATGCCTTGTAATACATTTCCTACCGCAACGCCAAAGATTAGTGCAGGTACGAAACCGCCTACAAATAATGCATAATCCCAAAATGTACGCCAACGCGCATGGGGTAATTTTGAACGGTATTTAAAACCAACAGGGCGTAAAATTAGCGCTAACAAAATTAGGAGCATTGCAAAATAAAAGCTCGAAAATGAAAGCGCATATAGAGCTGGCCAGGCGGCAAAGATTGCGCCACCACCCAGAATAAACCAGACTTGATTTCCTTCCCAGGTTGGACCAATGCTATTAATTAATACACGTCTTTCAATATCTGTTTTTGCAAGCCAAGGCAGCCACATAGCAACGCCGAGGTCAAAACCGTCCATGACCGCAAAACCAATCAGTAATACACCGAGAAAAAGCCACCATATAATTCGTAATGTTTCATAGTCCAAAGGCATATTGAGTCTCCTAGTGAGCCATATTATCTGGGCCAAGACGGATGTACTTAACCATCAAGAAAATTTCAACTACAGCAAGAATTGTATAAAAGAGGATAAAACCTGATATGGAGGTTAATACTTGCGTCGTACTGATACTAGAGGCACCCATTGCCGTGGGTAAAACATCTTGAACAGACCAAGGTTGTCGTCCATATTCTGCGACTACCCAACCCAGCTCAGCAGCAAGCCAGGGCAAAGGTAGTGAGAAAAACGCGATGCGCAAATACCAACGCGTAGTATGTAATTTGCGTTTCATGGACAAGTAGAAGCCTGTTGCGAATAATAGAATAAAGAAGAATCCGCACGCGACCATAATGCGGAAAGAGAAAAATAAAGGAGCGACTCGGGGTTTCAGATCATGTGCCGCTTGGTTAATTTGATCATCAGTTGCGTCAACTACCTTTTCTGTATATTTCTTCAGAAGAAGTCCATATCCTAAATATTTATTGTGTGCAGTAAAATCGGCTTTTGCTTGCGCATCATTAGGATTTTTTTGTAATCGGGTTAACGCTTCATAAGCAAGCATACCTTCTTTGATTCGTTCTTTTCCTTGCTCGATTAATTCAGAAATACCTTGCAGTGGTTCAGTGAAACTACGTGTTGCGATTAATCCCAATGCGTAGGGGATGTTCAATGCATAATCCGTATGCATTGTTTCCTCATTGGGAATTCCAAAAACGGTGAGAGCGGCAGGCGCTTTTTCCGTATGCCACAATGCTTCAATGGCCGCAAATTTCATTTTTTGGTTTTCATTGTCAAGATGGCCGCTTTCATCGCCGAGCACGACTACTGCTAAAGCAGATGCAAGTCCAAAGCTTGCCGCCACAGTTATTGAACGTTTGGCAAAGTTGGTGTTTCTGCCGCGTAGTAAAAAGTAGGCACTGATGGATAAAACAAAAATTGAACCTGTAACGTAACCCGCACTAATGGTATGAACAAATTTGGCTTGTGCCACTGGATTAAACATGACTGCAGCAAAATTGGTTACTTCCATACGCATCGTATGAAAATTAAATTCAGCACCAACGGGGTTTTGCATCCATCCATTGGCAATCAAAATCCAGAGTGCAGAAAGATTCGTACCTAAAGCCAATAACCAGGTGCAAAACATATGCTTCACGCGACTTAATCTATCCCAGCCAAAGAAAAAGATACCCACAAAAGTTGCCTCTAAGAAGAACGCCATCAGTCCTTCAAGTGCTAGTGGGGCACCAAAAACATCACCAACATAATGGGAGTAGTAGGCCCAATTGGTGCCGAATTGAAACTCCATGGTCAGCCCGGTAGCTACACCTAAAACAAAATTAATGCCGAAGAGAATCCCCCAATATTTGACCATCTGTCGCCAAATATCGCGACCTGTCATGACATAAATTGTTTCCATGATTGCTAAAAGTAATGACAAGCCCAACGTAAGTGGGACAAAAAGAAAATGATAAAGCGCAGTTAGAGCAAACTGTAAACGGGAAAGATCGACTAGCTCACTACCAGGAATCATTGCTCACCTCTCATGTAATGTATTGATAAAGTTCTTGTAGCCTGTCTGCAAAATCCACAAAAATGACTAGAAGCCGCGAATTTGCAGGTAGTAGGCTCTTAATCTCTGTTCTCTATGAATTAGGGCAGCATCTTTATCAATTTACATAATGTATGATTTTCACTTTATCCAGATTACAACTGCCATTTTTAGAGAAGAAAGAAGTTATTTTTTTTCTTGTACGGAACCTAACAGCCATTGTTCATTGCTTTGATGTGGTTTTTCCACATTTTTAAAGCAAATTACCCATAATAAAATCAATAAGGTAAATTTAATAATTAAGGTTATTAAAATATCACGTTTAATCATGTTCTTTAACTCCCTTTTCTTGTCTTAGCATCCCAAATTTTAAAGATCCTGCAATTAAGGAGGCTTTTTGAACTATTTCTGCAGCAAGTTCGCTAGGTAAATGATGCTCAGCTTCATGCTGGAATAAGTTAAGCCAACGCACGAAATGTGCTTCTTCAAAATGGGTTAAGTGTTTTAATAGGACATGCTTTTGATAAGCATTGCCGTGATACTCATTGGTTTTCAACATGACGCTATTCCAAAACTGACACAGCAGAGGGATGTGCTCATTCCAATCAACTTGAGCTACATCATTAAAAATAGGGCCAAGAAGCTCATCATTTTGTACTTTTTGGTAAAAATGAGTCACGAGTTTTTCGATATGTGTTTTATTCAGCTCAGTCATAACTACTATCCGCTGATATAAATAAAAGGATCATACTTAAGTTTTATTTTAAATACAACTTTAAATGAGCGCCCAATCGGATTATTTTTTGATTGACTTAATTAACTCAAGCAAGGCTAGTGCATTATTGTGTTGTTCGTCTTTAGCACCGTATAACAAAGTGACTGTCTGGCTTTTGGCTTTAGTAATAATTGTTTGTACTTGCTCTTCTTTGTTTTTAAGTTCCTGAGCGTAACGTTCTTGAAATTCTGGCCATTTTTCGGGTTCATGGTTAAACCAGTGCCGTAGGCCGTTACTGGGGGCCACATCCTTTAGCCATAAGTCTATATCCGCCTTCTCTTTTTTTACTCCGCGAGGCCATAATCGGTCAACTAATATTCTGTAGCCATCAGAAGAACCCGGTTGCTCATAAATTCGTTTGATTTTTATTGGACTCATCGAGCTCTCCTTTCGGTATAATATTGAGTAATGGATACAGATCGATTTTGTTTTGAATGATGTCCTTTAAGGTAAATTGTTCTAAAACGTTAAAGAATGCGTTTTGAGCCTCAAGAAGGACTGCTCGTAATTTACATGTTGGTGCAATGCAACAATTGGCTTTGTCTTTATTAAAACAAGGAACGAGATCAAAGTGGGGCTCAAGCCGCAAAACAAGGGATTTTAAATTGATTTCCGCAGGATTTTTAGCCATCAGGAGACCTCCATTTTTTCCTCTAATTGTTTTAATTACTCCTAGTTTAGATAAATTATGGATTATTTTTATTAAATGGTTGTGTGAAATGTCATAAGCACAGGCAATATCATGAATCGTGCACATATTTTGTTTTATCGCAATATAAATCAAAGCTCGCAATGAATAATCAGTAAATTGAGTTAGTTGCATTAATCACCTTAAACATTAAATAAACGGCTTATTATTTCTTTTTATTAAATGTATTTCAAATGCATATTCAAGATAGCAAAAAATTGGCAGTAATAATATTATTGAAGCATATTTAAGCTATAATTTAACTTATGGACATTGAAAATAGGAACTTATCATGAGCAGAAATATTATGAGTAAAATCATATGTGCTACAGTTTTTGCTCTCGGCCTATTTACTGCTGGAGCAAGTTTTGCGCATGGTGGCGGTGGCGGCTGGCATGGCGGTGGCGGCTGGCATGGCGGTGGTGGTGGTTGGCACGGTGGTGGTTGGCATGGTGGCTATTATCATGGTGGTTACGGTGGCTGGCACGGCGGCTATTATGGAGGCTGGGGTGGCGGCTGGTATGGACCCGGTGTTGTCATTGGTGTTCCTTACTATAATGATGATTATTACTATAACGATTATTGTCAAACTGTTCGCGTGTGCAATAATTACGGACATTGTTGGTTGCAACAGTCTTGTTATTAATTACAAATTAAGTGAGTGATTTTTTGACCTACAGCATAGGCTTGTGGGTTTTTTATTTTAACTGCTTGTGCACCGTAAAAATGTTCTTATGAAATGATTCGCGTGGTAAGTCAGGCAATAAATTTGGGCACGAAAAAAAGTTTATAGTATCTATTGGTGAACATTGATACTATTTTTTTTGTCTTGTATCTTGTTTGAGTCAATTATGGATTACACCTTAGAATATTTGAAACACATGGATTGGGAGCGTATCGCTTTTTCTCTATTTTTGATCTTTTTTGGATATTTTCTTGCAAAGAAAATGAGTCATTTGGTTGAGAAAATCATTGAAAATCGATTCTCAAAACATCATGCAATGCTGTCAAGCCGTGTGGTTTTTTACGGTTTGTTTTTGCTGTTTTCAGTTTCCGCATTACATGAAATGGGATTTAAACTAACCATATTGCTGAGTACTGCAGGTTTGTTTACTGTCGCATTGAGTTTTGCCTCGCAAACGGCAGCTTCCAACCTTATTAGCGGTGTTTTCCTGTTATTTGAACGTCCTTTTCAAGTGGGGGATGTCATTTCCATTAAAGACATTAAAGGGACAGTAGAAACAATTGACTGGTTATCAACCAAAATCAAAACCAAAGATAATCGTTTGATCCGCATCCCTAATGAAGGTTTAATTAAATCAGAAATTACTAATTTAAGTACTTATCCCCAAAAACGTGATGAAATAGTGCTCCGAATTGCTGCGGTACATGATGTCAATACGATTAAATCGTTACTCTATAGAATTTGTCAGGAGTGCAACTATATTTTACCAAACCCCAGTACTCAAATTTTATTAACGCAAATGATTGATGGGGGCGGTATTGAGCTCAAAATATTGTATTGGTCAAAAAGCGATTTAGCGATGGTACGTGACGAAGTACTTTCTGCAGTGAAAACAACATTTGAGCGAGAAGCAATCACTTTTGTTAATGAACGCGTGTTTATGACGCCTATTCCTTCTTCATCATTACCACAGCCTTTATAGGTGGAGCTGTTTACAATACGATTGTTGGTAAACATGCTTTAGTTTTATGTCTGACGCACATATTACCTGTCACTGCTCTTGCGGGCGAGGGCGGATTTGCCATTTCCTTAGCTTGAGATCCGTTAGACAAGAGGGGTGTATGCTGCGTTTTGAGCACACCGCATTGTGCCTCAAGCAAGCAGACCCTTGCATGGTGAAATGAAGCTTAAATTTTGATTATTTATTTCCTGATTGTTTTTTGTTCAGGATTCATTTCATTTTATCCAGATCACAAATTCGAAGCCACTTGCGAGTCACGCATACTAGGTGTATGTTGAATATGAAGGGATTGTAAGTTGGGAGTTGAAATGGAATCAACGATCGAAATTGTAGGCTATATTGCCTGTTGTTTGGTTTTAGTGACGTTTTATGTCAAAAGGATTTTGACATTACGTCTTGTCGCAATCTGCTCTAATGTAGCATTTATTCTGTATGCTCTTGGGAGTACTCTCTATCCGATTTTTGTTCTACATGCATTATTATTACCTTTGAACTTATATCGGATTTTTGAAATCAAGAGAGGCACATTACACTCTTAATCATGTTTTCAGAAGAGCCGGTGCTCTTCTGAAAACGATGTAAATAGCTCTAATAAATGGTTAAGAAAATGTAAATAATAGTTGCAAGAGTCAAAAGAGATACGGGCTATTTGCTATCATAAAAGCTGGATCATGATGACCGTGATCGATGGAGGAATATGCCTGATTTAACGTACTCAGATAGTAGCAAGTTTATGCTGCAAGCTCTATCGTCTGTGCCAAACAGTATCGAAATGAGTAAACAGAAAGCGCCCAAGAGCAGGCCTCTGGATTTGCTATCAAATGAGGAATTAATTGCGCATGATGCAACTGCAATTTGCTTGTTTGATCTAGAAGAAATGATGGAGTTTTTATTATTTAGCGATGACAGTGAGCAAAACGCAAAAACAATTCGTCCTAAGCCCAGTCTTTTATTGTACAATGAAAAAGATATTCAAGAGATTATTCAAATCCTGAAGTTGGCGCTTGAGCAATTCAAAATTGCTTTAGAAAAAAAGGGTGTACCTGTAGACAATTTCACGGTAACTCTGAATAACAATGAGTTAATTGTTAGTCAGGCTTTTATTAAAGAACTTATCAGTAACAACTTGTTGCCTAAAGCATCTATCCTCACTCCAGTACTCGAAAATCAACCCCCGCGTTTAACTCCTTTTACTACAACACCAACCCCCACAATTCGTAGCAAAAAGGAAGAGGAACACGATGAGGTAGAGAATACCTCAGGAGTGGATAGCATCTTTAATCCATCTCCGTTTTCTTTTTCATTGACCAAGCTTTTCGGTAGATCCTAGTAGCTGCAGTTAATCGTACCTCTAAATTCCCAGGTGCCGCTGTGTTAACCCAGACTACAAAACTAATCCGGGTTACAAAACATTCAGGTTGTGTTTATTTATTTTTTTGCTCATGTTCAATGAGCCATTTTTTTCGTGCAATTCCTCCACCATAACCGCCGAGCTCTCCACTGGATGTGATGATGCGGTGACAAGGGACAATAATACAAAGTGAGTTTGCACCATTAGCATTAGCTACGGCTCTATATGCGGTTGGTTTGCCTAATGTTTGTGCTTGTTCTGCATAACTTCTGGTTTCCCCATAGGGAATAAGTGTCAAAGCATCCCAAGCCATTTTTTGAAAGGGACTACCCAGCATATGTATTGGCGTATTAAATTTTTTTAGATTTCCCACAAAATAAGCTTTGATCTCTTCTTCAATAGAACGCAGTGGCGAAGCCTCTCCTGGGATAATGGCTGCTTTCATTTTATTTCTCAGCCGCTCCACTTCACGCTCGAGTCCCCTTCTATCTACGAATTCCAAAAGATATAACGCTTCTTCATCTGCTACTGCAAGCATTGGTCCTAAAGGTGAGTCAAACCAAGAAGCTTTTAAAACGGTATGATGTTTGTCTCGTTGTGAAGGGGCTGCACCCATTATTTTAGAAAAAGCATCACGAAAACCACTACCTGATCCGTATCCAACATTAACTTGTGCTTCAATCACTATTTTACCCTCGCGAATTTGCTTCATGGCAATACCCATTCTTCTTGCACGTGCATATGCAACAAAGGTTATTCCAAAGCGTTTTTTAAATTGTCTACGTGCTGTTGATGTATCAACTCCTAATTCTGCAAAGTCTTTGTCTTTCCATCTCTTTTCAGGATTAGCTTCTACCGCCGCAACTAATTTTTGAATTAAATGCGATGCCTGATTAGGGTAGGACAAGGGTTTGCAGCGCGCACATGGTCTATATGAAGCAAGAAGTGCTTCTTGCACCGTATGAAAGAATTCACAATTTTCAAATTTAGGTTTTCTTGCAGGGCAAGTTGGTCGACAAAATATTCCAGTCGATGTAACTCCCACATAAAATACACCTTCATATTTGGAGTTTTTAGCAAGTAATGCTTGGTAATATTCTTTCTTTACTGAATTAGTTAACATGAATCACTCAATCAGTTGTTCCATTAGTTTTACTATAGTGTTTTTTAAAAAAAGTGCGGCCGAAATTCAGGCATTGAATTAAAATAGGAATTCCCAATTATAGCCTGGGTGTGGGTAAGCCGTAACCCGAGTTTCCGGACATCAAGGCACTTCTTTTCCCAGGTTTCCGCTTACACTGAACCCAGGTTACAAAATACTGATTTGTTTTGTATTAAGTGACATTAAGGCCACTATAACAAGTCGGTTTTTTTATCTCCCCTTGTATGGGCATGATAATTTGGACCATACCACAGCGATCTGTTCTATAAAAGGGGATATTCAAGGAATTCATGCTTGTCAACGTTTGAGCATGCGGGAAGTGAAAACGATTGTCAAAACCTAAAGAAGCGATGGCATAGCGTGGGGCAACCTCCAGCAAAAATCGATAAGAAGAGGATGTTTTACTGCCATGATGTGGAACAATTAAAACGTCCGATGCGAGTGCGTCTCCATAAGTTTTTATTAAATAATCTTCGGCTATTTTCTCAATATCGCCAGTTAAGAGCACCGTTGCAGTTTCTGTACTGATTTGCAAAATGCATGAATTGTTATTCTTATTCTTAAAGTGAGTTTTGATTGGCAGGAAGCGAAAATCTACGCCATCCCAATTCCACTGAGGATAATCATGGCATCGTTGACCATGCTTATAATAATGAGGCTCATTGACTAGTAGCTGCGCTACGTATATTCCATTCTCTAGCGAGTTGAGTCCACCTCGATGATCTTTATCTGGATGGCTAATGACTACAGTATCAATTTGTTTGACTCCTAAGGTTTTGAGATAAGGCAAAATCACCATTTTTCCTAAATCATTTCCTTGAAAAAATCGATCTCCCGTATCATAAATCAGGACATGTTTTTGGGTTCGTACGACAACGGATAGACCTTGGCCAACATCCAGAATGTCAATCATTGCCTCTCCGGGCGGGCGCACCGTATGAGGTGGAAAAAAGACAAGAAGTGCCCATAACCATGCAACCCATTGAAAAGGTTTGATTGGTAATAAAACCCACATTAATAGCACTCCCATCAGGATGAGCACCAGTTCAATACTAGGAATGGACGCATCGATATTTATGCTTGCTAAATGCTCAATTAAATTTAATCCTTTAAATAGTAGGGCAATCAATAAGGACAAAAGTTTCATGAGTAGGCTTGCAATATTCCAAGAGCAGAGGGTCATCGTGAGTAATGCTAAGGGAACAATCAGTAGGCCCACTAAAGGAATAGCGAATAGGTTTGCAATAAATCCATTGATTGAACCATAGGAATACCAGTAAAGAGTTAAAGGCATAAGCCCAATTAAGCAACTCAGTTGTAAGGCTAAATTTCCTTTATATCCTTTTAATCGCCAGCGTTGTTGGGTTAAAAGCAAACAGGCAACAGCCAGAAAGGAAAAATAAAAACCTTGCATGAATACTGCATGGGGCTCAATACATAAAACGCCAAACAACGCATAACGCCATATCTGCCATGCAGAGAAGCGTTGTTTTCCTATACGGTAGATTGTATAAAAGAAACACCCGATTAACGCTCTTTGTACTGGCGGGGCAAATCCTGCTAAAAAGGAGTAGAATACTGCCGCTATAAGTCCAGCTATACTGGCTATATAAGGTGCTGGAATGAGCAAGCAGTAGCGGGCACTTCTGCACCATAGCCAACGAACTAGCCAATAAATCATTCCCGAAATCAGCGCAATATGCTCCCCTGAAATTCCAAATAAATGGGTTGTGCCGGTGCGTCTAAATAAATCCCAATGTTCCTGGCTAATATGGTTCGTTAAATTTAAAGTTAATGCTTCAACAATTCCAGCGGTGGATTGATTTGGCGCTAATTGAGTGAGCTTATTGCTTAAATGTTCACGCAATTGCAGCCAACTCAACCCTGAGGGGGATTCAGCAAGTAGTTTATTGTCTTTAGGGAAAATATAACCGGTCCAAAAGATATGACGTGCAGCAAGCGTACTCACGTAATCCATGCTTCCGGGGTTAAGATAGTTTCGTGGTCTTTTCAATTTGACCGTGAATTGCCAGCGTTGCCCTGAATGCAATTTAGGGGCATTGTTATACCAGGATAATTGAATTAAACCTTGTGCAGGGCGATGATTGTATTGCTCAAGGGCTAATAAAAACTGTGTTTTGCTAAAGTCTTGGTTGGGAATTGAGACAATAGTTCCTACTATACTGACCTTTGGTATTACCTCAATAGCGCTTGTTGATACGGTGCTCGAATCCTCATGTACTGATGTGTACACTCTGGTTTTGTGCTCTACACCTCCTGATATTTGTTTTTCCGCAGCGAATTTCGAAAAAGGTCTAAGGTTTGTTATTCCTTTGGGAAAAACAAAGGATTGATGCAGTCCAGCCAAGAGGACACCGAAAATAAAAAACAAAATTATGGAGTATTTAGGGCTGAGATAAAAAATCAGTAGACCGATTATTGGTAAGGAATAATGTGAGGTATATAGATAGAGAATGCCTATAAAAAAGCAAAAAATTTCCATTTTATTTTAAGTTGGACTGTCCGTTGAGATGGATAGTAGAGAATTGAGTTTTCTTTGTAAAGCAAATTTTGAGACTTGAGTTATTGGCGTTTTACACTGGTCTCCAGCATTCCTTAAACTCATGGCGAGCTATTTTCTTCAGTATTTATTGGATGATTATGTTGGATTCCAGCAAATAGTTTGTGCTGTGCCTGATGAGTCTGCTGCAGTTTTTGCATTGGCTTGATCCACTGCCATACTTGCGCAGGTTGTATCTTCAGTTTGGCTACCTATTGGTGTCGCTGTCAACGTATATGAGGTTGGGCCCAGATTCGTGAGAGTAATACTGTAGAACCCTTGCGCCGATGTTTGCGGAAATGTTGGGAGTGATGCACAGGCAGCATTATAGGCGAAGTTCTGTGAGTAACATCGTTCAAGAGTAATTTGATCTTGTGCCAAGGTAGATATTGCATCTGAGCGACGCGATTTTAGCAAGAAACTAACGTAATAAGGATATGCTATGGTAGCTAGGATGGCCATAATAAGTACGGCCATCATTAATTCAATTAGGGTGAAGCCTTTTGTTCGTGTTTGATTCATTTTTTGCATCCTTATTGCAGTTGCCACCATCCAGTTTTTCTTTGCGTACTATTGGGATTCAAGATGGTCGACTGACTGCCATTGGCTTGGGTAATCAGCAGAACGACATAATTACTTTGATTCGATACAACAGTTGGTGCATTCGCAAAGTTATTGGACAATTGAACGCCTACAACGCCCGAGTATAAATACTGATTATTGGCAGAGCCATTGGCACTAACACCAGTAATTTGTGCGTTAGGAAATGATCCTCCTGTCTTGAAGTTGAGTTCAAGCAACATAGCAGAAAAGCCGGTACTACATGATTGTGGTGGTGTGTTTAATGTGGTGATGAATGCACCATTGAATATTGTGGGATTTGTAACAATCCGTTGTCCGGAGGTAATCATATCAGTATACCATCCAAATTTATTATTCCAGTTAACTGGGGTAGAGGATGCGGTGACCACGGGCACGGATAACCCGGAAGTTGCAGTTGAAACTAAATTCAGAGTTTGTTGTTGAAGATTAGTACGTGTATAAGTAGTACTCGATTGTGGTTTATCTAAAACACCGTAAATAGTTTGGGTTTGAGTATTGAGCAGATCAGCAGTCTGTAGTAATTGTCCTGTACCAAACATAGCAAACAATCCGGGGATGCGTGGGAAGTTGGGGTTAAGGGTTATTACGGGTGCCGTAGTAATGGGTTGGGCTGTGCCTGAAGAGTCTTTTGCTTGAAATAACAAGCGTACAGTCCAATTGGCAGGGTTTGGGTCACTCACATTTACGGACCACATATTCCCTTGTAAATCTCCTGCATAGACATTAGTTATGGGAACCCCTTGAAAGCCATTCTGGTTTGCCACCGCGACAGAGGATAATCCTTGAGGTGTTGACGTGCTGCAGGCGCCTGATACAGCGGTGCACAGATTGATTTTACTGATCAGTGCACCTGTTTGTGGATTGATAGCATACAGTACGGCAGTATTATTAGGGTTGTTGTAACCATTACCAAAAAAGACTGCAAAAGTTGCTGGTGTGGTGCCACTCGAACTAATTTGAGCGATCTGAGGTTGGCTGTAACCAAGGCCCATATCCCCATCAGTAAACTCCCAAAGTACGGTGTTCGCCAAGTTTGTTTCATTAACAAAGCTGGCTGGATTGGTAATATCCAATCCAAAAATACTGTTGCCTCCTCCATTTTCACTACTAACCAGAATCGTATGCCAGGTGCTATCAGAAAATTGCACATCGGCTGATTGAGGTGAACCATCCACATAAAACCGATGGCTTAAGTTGTAAAGCGGGCTAGTAAGGTAGACAAGATTATTGAATACCCCATTGGGAATAAAAGCAAATACCTCTTGCCCATTTACTGCATTAAATGCGTGTAACATTCCATCGTTCGCGCCAACATAAACCATTGGCGTACGATTTGCTTGTGCTTGAGCAAATGAAAGATAACTTGTGCTGGTATAAGGGGCTGATGGGGAGCCTACATACAGAACTTGGCTGTCTATGATATCACCAAGAATATGTGAGCGATTTCGGAAGGTTCCACCATTGTGAAGTTCTAAGGCTGTATTTCCGCGTAGATACTGTAGCCGCTGCTGGCCCAATGAATCTGAAGGTTGAAGCGCCGCTTGTTGGGTAGTGCTTATATTAGCCCATTCAAAAGGAACACCTGCGTTGGTAGTAGGGTTCCAAGTTGCAATAAATCGGCTGGTTGACCATCCTGAGCCAGCAACCAGGCTATCTAATAGTGGTTGTGCATTCCAGTTGGTAGCTCCTGTTGGAATCCCTGTTGTGGGGTTCAGGGGTAAGGCAACTAAACTTCCTGTCCAGTCAAGATAGGGAGTATCATTGGATACAAAACTTGCTTTATATTCCACACTGTTGGTGCTCAGTTGGGTAGAGCTTACCGATGCCGCAGTCGTGGTATAAGATCCATTTTGGATGGAAATCATAATCGAGTTCAGATCATTAACCAGATCGTTTGAACTGGTAGCAGGATAATAATTAGTGGTTCCTCCAGCTACAGCCATGGCAGTGAGTGTCGCTGCTGCCTGAGGGTTTAATGAGGGATTTACCCCTGCACCAAGTCCTATAACATAGGTTGGAATTCCATTTTGTTTTAGGGTTGTAATTGTACTTATTGCATCAGTTAAGGCTTGGCAATTGGTGCTTTTAAGCGAACCATCTGTATTAAAAGTTGCCGTAATACCATAACCTGTAGCGGCGGCGCTACCTAAGGGAGGCCATAGCTTACCACTAAGATCTTGGGTTGGAAGACCATCAGAAATCAAGATAACGTATTTTTTCTGAGGACAACCATTGCCACTGGTAGTGCCTAATGTTGTCAGATAAGAGTTAGCTTTTGAGAGGAGACCTGCAATAGGTGATTGTACTGCCGCAGATTTAATTTCTTTAGTTGACGTCGAATTCGTTTCAGGTTTTAAGTAAGGCGTAAATACACCAATGGCACTATTGATACTTGCTGTGGTAGGGCTTGTTCCGGCACTGGTCATGGGAACCAGAATGTTTCCTGTTGTTGCGGATTGACTGCCGTTATATCCAAAACCGCGCTGAGAATAAAGTACCTGTGGGGAAAATGGCACGAACCCTGCGTTGGTAGGGCTTGTCCCAAAACTACCAATATTAGGCAATGATTTGGAGTAAGTAATTAACACACTGCCGCTATTGTAATTGCTAATAGAAAAATTAGGTGGATAGGGGGTTGCTGGTGAGGGACCACTGTATGTAAGAAATAATCCTGGGATTCCGCTTCCCGCATAAAGCACATCATTAATTGAGGGAAAGTCGCTTGATGAGCCAATTTGCATGTATAAATTGGAAGACACTACTGAAGAACCATAAAAGCTGGCAATGGAGCTGCAATTACTTTGTACGGTAGAAGAGGCACTGGTGTAGTTGTAACAAGGATTATTGACGTAGGTATTTCCTGCAACCTGTGTACTGGTGAATGAAAAATTACCGCTTTGCGGCGACATGTAATAAACCCAGGTGTTAAATACACTGGCACCACTGATACTGTAGGTTTCCAAAGCAAAATCAGTTGATTGCATGTAGGTATTGAGAATTGCTTGAATACCTGCTTTAGCTACATTTAAACGACTGGAGCTGTTATCTACTAGTGTGCCACTTTGGTTGACAGTAAAGGGCGCTTGTCCACTACCATTTGCTGCTTGTACTGGAGGAGTAAATCCTGCGGGGACAGTATAGTTGATCGGGGAACTGGAATTGCTTAGTGAGGTTAAACCGCCAGTAAGCGATCCTGAGCCGGTCATGATGGCACCACTTAAGTCCCCATCCATTGATTCTGAATTGCCAATAGCAATTAAGATTTGTGGATGAATCGGGCTGGCTAAGATCAATGGAACTTGAGGAATATTCAAGGTAGGTTGGCTCGCCGCAATGGCAAAGGATGGCAGTAAGATGAATAACAAAGTTTTTAATCCTTTACCATAATGTCTGCTTCGTGCATCGTTCATAATCAGTTTTACCTATGGTTGTATTTGTACCGTACTTTGTAACATCACTGCGGTATTGCCATTAGCACCTAAAGCGCGCGCAGTAATTCGATATACATAAGTAGGCGTTTTCATATTTTGTCCAGGCTGAATAACCGAGGGAAGTTGTTCTATGATATAGCTTGCTTGTGTATTGGAGTAACCTTGGAAACTGGGTATTACAGATGTAGTGCTTGACCAATTAACTGTTGTCCATAATGGGGGATTATCGGGGTTTAATAGATATAAGCCATTACTATTTTTTAAAAAATCGTTGGTGTTGTAAGTTCCATTCAGTAAATTATTAATTGCATCGTTTAAGGCGCCTTCGGTTTTCTCCAAGCTTATTTCACTGTCAGTGGCATTGGCAGCGATTCGGGTTTGTGTTGTGTTTAATGACACATCGGTAAGGGCTAAAACAGTCAGCATAATAAGTAAGACCATAGTCAGTAACAGGATATAACCTTGCTCATGTCTCGCACCATTCTTCCACAAGGGTTTGCTCAATGAAACATGCTCATCCATAGAATATGTATCATTTTTGGATGAGAAAACAGGCATTGTATTTTGCGAAATAGGTTTCATGAGCTTGCATTCCTTAACGCAATATTGATTTCATATACGTGGCGAAGCCGATTATCATTTGGCACTGTAACTACCGTATCTAACACATTATATTGAGTGGTATTCTTATTGCCGGAAGAAGCTTGCCCTTCAATTAAAAAGCCCAGACGAATCGCATATACTTGGGCCCAGTTAGGAACGGCGTCGGCTGTGACATATTGAGAGATTGTGCCATTGCCTCCTATACCATATTCGACTTTCATGACTTCAACTCCAGGAACAAGCGGTTGAATGGACCAGCCTGCCGAGGTCAGGATACCGCGCATTAATGCGCTTTGTCCGCCTTGCCCTTGTCCTACAAAAAAAGCAGTTTGCTGTAAGGGAATGAATTGTGAACCGGGTTGATAACTGACAATAAACGTAGACGTCGAATTGTCATATTCTCCAGAGCCTGCTGCATGGGAAATGGCAGTGCCTGCTATTCCAGTAATGACAAATATAGAGGACTTCACACAATCAGAGGCCGCTGCAAATTGCCCGGTTGTAAGGTTAAGTCCAGTTGTACTTTCCACCGTGAAGGAGCTGCTACTTGAATCAATAGCTGTTATTGACACTGGAAAGCTTCCTGGAGCTGCGCCAAGGACAACTAAAACATCACTGGTCTTTTCTACACTCCCTGCCAAAGATGAATCCAGGGCAGGGGTCCAATCAGCAGAGCTGCCATCATTGGCCGCATTATCCTGAGAGATCGAAATGGTTGTACCATTTAGATTATAACCGGCAATTAACGTTGGGTTGGTATTTAGTGTTCCGATAGGACTTGAACCGCCGCCATTTAAATCAGACATTGCCGTGCTGGTAGCGCCACATCCTACAAATCCAGTGGAGCGAATAATAGGTGTTACTAAGTTTGTAATAGCATTTTCTGTACTTTGAATCAGTGCTTGTGAGTTTGTTGTTTTATAGATTTGAGTTTGTGTGACATATACTTCCATTACTGCATAACTCAATAAGAGCCCTATCGCTATGGCAATCATTAATTCGACGAGCGAAAAACCTTGTTGATGTTTTGTATAAGTGTTCATAATTGACTTTGTACGCTGAGTTGAACATAGTTAGGGTTCGTTGGCGATGGATTACTGCTAGCCCCCACCAGTTTTTGTGCCAGGCTATCATCCCATTGCACGGTTACCGTAATGATTGTATTTTTTCCTGTACCAGGTGCGGGAGCAGATGTAATCGAACCGCTGCCACTAGGCAGTCTACTCACGTCAAAGCTTAACCAATACCAAGTATCATACGAAGCCAATTGAGCACTCGAACATGCTGATTGGTTGCACATTGCTCCTGGTGCGGCTGGAAGAACGGGGGCGCCGCTGCTGTTGATGTTACTGATATTGTAATTACCATTAATTGCCGCTTGAGTATTCGCGCGAATTTTATCAAATATGTCATAAATACATTGTACTGCCTGTTGTTTGGCATAACTTGAATTATTGGCTTTACTGGATAGGATTAACATACCTGCTATCCCTAACATCCCTATAGCTAAGATTACAAAAGCGATGAGGACCTCAATTAATGTCATGCCTCTTTGTTGTACTTTATATCTTCCTAAATAACTCATAAATAATCTCCATTAAGGGCATGCCAGTGCGCTGTTGTCCCAAACAGCTTGCCCAGGTGTTGCACCAGACTGGACAAATCCGGTTGCCAACACTTCCACGGAGCGTGCAAATGTTCCACCTCGACTATCACAAAATTTGAAATTACTTGGGGTGGAGGTTATACCATGAGAATCAAAACTCACACTCACAACATTTCCTGAAAGGGTGGGATCTGAGGGAGAAAATTGTTGGCTTTGTAATAAGATACTGGTTCCTATCGCAGGCTGGGTTACCACTATCCAGCCAGCGCTCCAATTCCCGCCACAAGTGGTCGATTGTACTGCGCCAAACGGGCAAACCATGACATTCATTGATTCATTAAGGGCATGGTTACGTGCGTAATTCAGTGCATTCACTAGCATATCCGTATAAGAGGTTAGACGACTGTTCATAAGCATATTACTTAAGGCTGGAAGCGCTATGACCAAAGCAACGCAAAGTACCAGTAAGGTCACCAACAGCTCAATTAAGGTAAAAGCAGCCTTTTTAACTAACATGAGTATCAGTCCCTTATAACTAGAGTAAGTCCATTATCTATTAGTTTAGGTGAAAGCGAATGAAAAGTGTAATACGTGTAGAATGGTTCCTGCAACACTCCTGAATGAAAGTCTGTTGCAATGCTACTTTCTTGGCCAAAATGCCCTCAACTGGTGCCTGATAAATTGTAGCCTAGGTGCAGCGAAGCGGAACCCGGGAGAGGGATGCCTGATTTTTTATCTGCAATCCGGGTTACGGCTTTGCCTTCACCCAGGCTGCTTTTTGATTATCAAAAAGCGCAGCAATTGCCTTACCTCTGGAATAAAGTTTATGGGGGCTTTTCTCCTAATCCCATTCAACAAAGGTCTCTATATTTGCATCACGTTTCGTTTTTTGTGGCTGAGGCCTTTTTTTGTTTTGAGCGAGAACAGAGTGTCTGCTGCATTGGATTGGATATTTAAAGGTTTTTAATGCATCTTCTAAAGTGACAAACGTATAGCCCTTTTGCTTATACAAATTGATAATATCAGGCAAAACATAGGCATTAAGCAAATTCGCATGAATCAATAAAATTTGTGCTCGCTCTTTATTGTGAAATTGATTGTTCTCTTCGGCGCGAAGCGTTTGTTGCCAAATAAAATCAAGATAAAAAGATTTCAATTCATCGAGATAAGCACGTCTATTGAGCTCCGGTACGGATAACAAACGTTGATTAAAGACGAAGTCTTTGGAATCTATGGTAATGGGTGCAACATGGTAATTTTTTTGTGCAAGATAACACAGTATGTCTTCTTTTTTTTGTCCAGAACTCATCGCCAAATAGGGATAACGAAAATATTTAGGCTCAGTCATCACCGGATGCAAAATATGGTCTGCTTTTTTTATTTCTTGAATGTACTCCTGAGTACTCATTTTATTTAAATTGGCATGAGAGAGGGTGTGGTTACCTAATCCGAAACCGGCATCGCGAAATTTTTGGAGTATTTCCCAGTTATCTTTGCGGACTTCTCTGGCGATAATAAATCCTGTAGCGGGAACTTGTTCCTTGGCCATGGTATTGATCATCATGTTCAAGTGAAAGTTTCGATATTCACCAACAAAGGGTAGATCATCAATGGTAATGGACAGCATTTTTTTGGAGACTACAGGTCGTTTTTTCCTAAGCTCTTTGTTCTTCTGCTGGTGCTCTTCCAGAGATTGATTTTCTGAGCTGATAATGTTGTCGCTTTTGTTAACAGCATCTTCGGAAAAACTCGGTTCAAATGCAAAACTGATATTTTGACTCATCACTACAAGCATTAAAATGAGTGATATTTCTTTAAGAATAAATTTAATTTTCATTGGTATAGGGTACAAACAAATTCAAGAAAGATGGCATTGTAACAAAAAATTAACCTAAATGGCTTATCTGAAGTGACGCAGCGACTAAAATATTTATAAAGATAAGGTGATGAAATAAGAATAATTCAGTCACCTTATCTTAGGAGCCTTCACTTAAAGAGTAAAGGCTAGGTTTTTACAGGAGCAGACTTATGTTCCAGTACCTCATCTTCATCTTCGTCTTCTTCATCTTCTTTCTTGGCATAGAGACCACCTAAAGATGCTAAAGTAGAGGCGATACCACCAAGGTAACTTTTAGACGCTTTTTCAGGTCCTTTAGTTTCCTTTTTAAAGTCTTCAACGACTATTTTTAATGAGTCTGTGCGACACGCGAAGATCATATCAATGAGTAAATTAAAAGTAGCTTTTAAATCAAAGCCAGCGATTGCTGAAAATATATGATTGCCTCGAATTGCTTTTTTGCCCTCTGTTTTTGGGCCAACTGTCATAAATTGTGCAAATTGAGTGGCGGATGTAATCAAGGCTTCAGTATCTTGTGGCGTGACTTCATCTGCGGCAAGGATTTTACTTAATCCCTTGAAAACAACGGAATTTTCTTTTTTCTTAAGATATGATGCGTCGCAAACGTCCTTGATTTGCCTACGGATGAGATGCATTATTCCTGCGAGAGTAGCCACCTTTTCGGATTCAGTGAGTGCAGAGGTTTTGAGTGTTTCTCTAGTCGCGTTCAGCAAATGAAACTGAGCAATACGCTCACTTGATAGCTTTTCAATCTTGTGTACATTTTTATCAGCAAGTTCGTCCTTGATTAATTGATCAAGATCCGCATTCAGTTTATCCCAGCCACCAAAGCGAACGGTTGCAGAAGCTGGAGATTTTTTAACTGGCTTGTACTCAGCAAGCACAGGAACGCCTTGTCCATCAGCGGTAAACGAAGCAACAATTGCTTTTTGAGCATCCTGCTCTTGTTTATAAGAGGTTTGCATCAACTTGTCTAAGGTCTCTGTTGGGACAGCAGCCAACATATGTCCTTTTGCAAAACCGTTACGAGAATCATCAGCTATAAACACCTGATTCATAAATTTGTTGAGTGCGGTATGGAATTTAGAAACTTGATATAAGTCAGGTTTGTCTTCTGCTTTAGCATCAGCATCAATTCCAATTAAGTCTTTTAGGCGATTGCTGAGTAATCCGGATGATTCCCACGCTGAGCGATTATTTTCGATGTCTTGGATTACGGTATACATCGCGCCATAAAAAACGGTCTGTAGATATACTAGGTTGGCATTTTTTTCTTTTGCTTGTTCTTCTACTTTAGCAAGTATTGAGGAAAGAAATTGAAGTTCAACTTTTCTTTGGGGGTTTTTAGTAAGATCTTCAATTTTTCCTTTAGTTTCACGTTTTAATATAATATCAACGGTATCGTCAAAATGTTTTCTTAATTCACTTAGGTCCTTTAATACAAACGTCATGTTAGTCTCCAAATGTCCAATGGATAGATAATGTAAGATCTTCTTACAAGGTCTCAGTGTAAACTAAAGTAAACCGCGCGTCATGTATTTTCATTATACAATTTATTCTTTATATGAAAATATGTGAAAATTCATTATGTTAACCACTTTTTTTAGTTAAAAATCGAACTATTTTTTATCGAAAAACATAAAAAAATTGTATTAATTTAAATAATGAGTAATATTTCTGTCATTTTTATTAATTGCTTAATTAATGTAATCGTGGTGAAACTATATGAGACTTGGTTTTGTATATATTTTGCGCACATTACCTGCCTGTTATAGGACGTTCTTTTAAAGAGGTTTGTTTTGAATATCGAAAGCGATAAACAGTTGCAACAACAATTTTTTAATAATGCAGTATTCGCATTAATTTTTCTGCTTGTCTGTCGAATCATTTCGATGTGCCTTATTCCGTTAAATGATGTTTCCGAGTCGCGTTATGCCGAGATTGCCCGTAAGATGTTGGAAACGGGGAACTGGGTTACTCCATTACACGATTATGGCGTCCCTTTCTGGGCGAAACCGCCTTTGTCTACCTGGCTTTCTGCTTTTTCAATGCAGCTTTTTGGGGTTAATGAATTTGCGGTTCGCTTACCTGGGTTGCTCTTATCTTTGGCAACGCTATGGCTTGTTTGGGATTTAGCTAAAAGACACAGTGGGTCTTTTATTGCCATGATTACCACTTTAGTTCTTGCGGGAACTTTATATTTTTTCCTTGATGCAGGAACTGTGATGACGGACCCCTCTTTGGTCTTTTGCATTACTTTGGTCTTGGTTGCATTTTGGCATGCAGTGGTTGATAGCAGTACGCGTTGGTCTTATGTTTTTTTTATAGGTCTGGGGTTAGGACTATTAGCAAAAGGCCCAGTGGCTGTAGTGTTATCCGGATTGCCTATCTTTTTTTGGGTTTTATTACGCAATGAATGGCGTAATTTGTGGCAAAGATTGCCTTGGATCAAAGGCATCTTGTTAATGCTTGTCATTGCGCTTCCCTGGTATATTTGGGCAGAGCTCCGTACCCCTGGCTTTTTAAATTATTTTATAGTTGGTGAGAATTTTAATCGATTTTTAAAGCCAGGATGGTCAGGTGATAAATACGGTTATGCGCATAAACAGCCTTGGGGCATGATTTGGATTTATGCTGCAAGTGGCATTTTTCCCTGGTGTCTTTTAGGACTTACCTGGTTTGTTAAATACCGACATAATGTGCGCAAGGTATTTATAGATAATGATGGGTGGTTGAGTTATTTCTTTCTGTGTACGGTAGTTCCTTTATTCTTTTTTACATTTTCCAGCAACATTATTTACACCTATGTTTTTCCTAGTACTCCTGCCTTTTCATTGTTCTTTGTCGAATATTGGAACCGTGTTGGTGCTATAGCAAAAGCAAAGCAACTCATAATTGGGCTATCCATGGTGATCGGGGTAATTTTTTTGGTAGCAACCCTTGCCTTTAATGCAATGCCTCAAGCCGTATCCAAAACCCAAAAATCTGTAGTTGCCGTTTGGTTAAAGCAACATCCGGTTGCGGGAAGCTACCTTATTTATTGGGATTATAAAGCAGACTTTTCAGCGCAGTTTTACTCGGCTGGTAGAGCAAAATTTGCTTTAAGTCATAAAAAGTTGTGTAGTTTGTTGCGCAATAATCGAGAAAATTACTTAGCAATTGAGCCCAGTGAGACCCATAAAATTTCTCCTGATTTATTCAACAAGATGGTTCTAGTTCAACGTGTTTATGCGGGGGATAAGCCGTATTTCTTGATGCGTATTCCAGTTTCTGCAAAGGACTCTTGTCCAGCACAAGCAGAATCCTAGAAAAATATGATTACTTTATATGAGTTTTTTCTTTATGGCGCGTACGTTCTAAGTTTGTTCAATAAAGATACCAATTTATTTAGAGTTTTGATATAATCGGGCGCAATTTTTAAGCCATAAGGAGTAACTGTGTCACAATCTATTACAGTGAATTCAAGTACCTTCGTACCTCGCGGTGACTTAATGGCTTGGGTTGTGTGTCTGTCAGCCGGCTTATTTTTTTTATATGAATTCTTCCAGCTCAATATTTTTGATGTAATTAATCAGCCTTTACGAGATGATTTCGGTATTGATGCAACTCAATTAAGTTGGATGTCCAGTGCTTATTTGTGGGCGGATATTCTATTCCTTCTTCCTGCAGGGATTATCCTCGATCGTTTTTCTACGCGAACCGTTATTTTAAGTGCGATGTTTGTTTGTGTGCTGGGTACTGTAGGCTTTGCACTAACCAACTCATTCATTCTGGCCTCGTTTTGCCATTTTCTCTCTGGAATAGGTAATGCATTTTGCTTTTTATCCTGTGTCGTGTTGGTATCGCATTGGTTTCCACCGAGAAGACAAGCGCTTGTCATAGGCTCTTTAGTGACTATGGCTTTTGTTGGTGGCATGATGGCTCATACTCCTTTTGCTTACCTCTATGAGTTATTTGGATGGCGTAAGGCATTATTAATTGATGGTGCAGTTGGTGCTGTATTACTACTTTGGATTTACTGGGTGGTAAGCGATAAGCCTGCAGATTCGCCAATGAAAATGAATACCAATCAGGGACAAGTCATTTCTGGATTTATTAAGGCATTATCTAACTCTCAAAATTGGTTAGCTGGATTTTATACCTCGTTTCTGAATCTGCCCATTATGGTTTTATGCGCTTTATGGGGGGCTAGCTATTTGCAAGTGGTGCATCATTTACCAGAAATGTCAGCGAGTAATGTTGTGAGTCTGATTTTTATGGGAAGCGTCATTGGTTGTCCATTGGCTGGATGGTTGTCTGATTCCCAAGGACGTCGTAAACCGTTAATGATAGCAGGAGCTATTGCGACACTCATCACCGTCATTCCTTTATTCTTGGATATTGCCTTATCGCAACTTACTCTAAGCATTATCTTTTTTGCCTTAGGCTTTTTTACAAGCACACAAGTTATTTCCTATCCATTGGTTGCTGAAAGTAATTCTGCTGAAAATACCGGAGCGGCAACAGGTATTGCCTCAGTAATTATTATGGGCGGCGGTGGCGTAGGACAAGTTCTATTTGGTTGGTTAATCGCGCAACATGCTGGTGCTGCAGTCACTACGTATTCTGTGGCTGATTTTCAATATGCGATGTGGATATTCCCAATAACTACGATTGCAGCTTTGATAGCCGTTTTGATAACCCGCGAAACATATTGCAAGCGATAAAGCTGAGGAGTAAAAAATGCAAATGGTTGATGAGTTTCAAGGATATAATGCTTTTAAGTCGTCATTATTACCTTGGATAGTGTGTTTTGCTGCAACTTTATTTTTCTTTTATGAATTTATTCAGGGGAATATGTTTGCATCCATCGCGGCAAACATTATGCAGGATTATCAGATCCAAGCGGATAAAATGGCTTGGTTATCCAGTATTTACTATCTTTCCAATGTGTTATTTCTTTTTGTTGCTGGCATGGTTCTTGACCGCTTTTCGATTAAAAATACATTGCTAGTTGCTATGTCTTTATGTGTCGCCAGTACGTTTCTTTTGGCATACTCTCATTCTTTTTATATGGCCTTATTGTGTCGGTTTATTACGGGCATTGGCAGTGCATTTTGTTTCTTGGGTCCAGTGCGTTTGGCATCTCATTGGTTTCCTCCAAAGCGGATGGCGCTAGTAACTGGCGCTATAGTCACTATGGCAATGGCTGGAGGCATGTTGGCTCAGTATCCTTTAACCCAATTAGTTATTTTGGTTGGGTGGCGTCAAGCAGTACAAAACGTAGGAATCCTTGGTTTTGTCATGTTGGTTTTGATGTTTTTTTGGATAAAAGAAAGACCTAAAAACGCAATAAAACCAGTGGCTCAACCAATTAATGTGATTGCAGCTGCTAAGAAAGCCTATTTTAATACCCAATATATCCGGGCTGCATTTTATGCCAGTTTAATGAACATGGCCATTGCTGTATTTGGTGCCATGATGGGTACTTTATATTTGGTCGAGCGCTTAGACATTAATTCTGCGCAAGCATCTATGGTCAATGGCATGTTATTTCTAGGTGCGATCATTGGCTCGCCGTTGGTGGGTTGGATATCTGATAAGATGGGGTTACGCATTATGCCTATGAAAATGGGTGTGATTGCTTCCTTATTGACTTTGCTTGCAGTACTTTACCTTCCAGTTTCTTATAGTGTGATGGCATTTTTATTTTTCTTGCTTGGTTTTTTTACTTCTGCACAAGTGATTAGTTATGCTTTGGTTGCTGAAAGTAGTCCGCCAGCAATGACTGCAACTGCTGTTAGTGTTATTTCGATATTGACTCAGGGCGGTTATATTGTATATCAAAATCTGTTTAGTTATTTACTGACAAATCATGGTGGTATGCACATGGTTGATGGAACTCCTGTTTATCTACTTAGTGCGTATCAATATGCTGCAATTATTTTACCTATAGGCTTATTAATTGCTTTTCTCATGCTTTTCGGTTTAAAAGAAACACATTGCCAACATATTAAGGATTAAGATGACGGGGAGAGTTTGTATATTACTCATGGATTCTTTTGGCATAGGCGCCAGTTTGGATGCGCCTCGCTATGGTGATGCAGGTGCTAATACTTTTGTGCATATTCATCAAGCCTGTGAGCGTGGCGAGTGCGACAAAACAGGGGTGCGCCAAGGTCCGTTAACTTTACCACATCTTGCGCAATTAGGGCTTTATCATGCTGCCTTAGCCAGTAGTGGGTTGCGCTTTGTTGAGTTATCCACTTTTCCTGACCCTGTCGGTTATTATGGCTATGCAGTTGAGCAGAGTTTAGGCAAAGATACTCCGAGCGGGCATTGGGAATTAGCTGGAGTTCCAGTGACATTTGAATGGGGTTATTTTCCAGAGCAACCTTTTTGTTTCCCTAAAGAATTAATTGATACATTTATTCAACGCACGGGTTTACCAGGAGTACTTGGTGAGAAGCATGCATCTGGAACTACAATCCTCGAGGAATTAGGTGAGGAACACATACGCAGTGGTAAACCGATAGTATATACCTCTGCGGACAGTGTATTTCAAATCGCAGCTCATGAAGAATATTTTGGTTTACAGCGTTTGTATGATATCTGTGAAATTGCTCGCACTTTAGTTGATGACTATCAGATTGGTCGTGTGATTGCTCGTCCATTTATAGGCCAACCAGGAGCATTTAAACGAACTGCAAATCGCAAGGATTATGCTACCCTACCTCCAGAAAAAACATTACTTGATTATTTAAAAGAAGCAGGACGAGAAGTAATCGCCCTAGGAAAAATTGCTGATATTTATGCGCATCAGGGGATAACGCAAACCATCAAGGCTGATGGGAATATGGCTCTATTTGATGCCACTTTAGCTGCAATGAAAACCGCTCCTGCAGGAAGTTTGGTTTTTACTAATTTTGTAGATTTTGATTCTTCATTCGGTCATCGACGTGATGTAACAGGTTATGCACACGCTCTTGAGGAGTTTGATGCACGTCTTCCTGAGCTTGACGCTGTATTAAATCCCGATGATCTCATTGTTATTGCAGCCGATCATGGATGTGATCCTACGCTCCCTGGTTCAGATCATACAAGGGAACATATTCCAGTTTTAGTCTATGGACCAGGCCTTAAAGGACGTTTTATTGGACGTCGAGATACCTTTGCTGATGTGGGACAAAGCATTGCACAACACTTAGGGTTAGAGAACTTATCTCATGGCGTGTCTTTTTTAATCTGATCAAATTTTGCTTAGTAAATCATTGTAGCCTGGGTGAAGGCGTAGCCGTAACCCGGGGCAGAAAATCGTACTTCGTAACCCCGGGTTACGTTGCACTGCACCCGGGCTACAGTCTCTATGAAAACCACGGTCCCAGCATAAAACAGTTAAAATTTATTCATTATGAGACCCCTTGTTTTTTTGTTTATTATCCCCATGTATGTTATTCCGGTTTGATTTGAGGATTTAATTTTGGAACAATTTCGTGGGACAACCATACTTTCAGTAAGACGCGGAAATCAGGTGGTTATCGGCGGTGATGGCCAGGTAACTTTAGGTAATACCGTAATGAAGGGCAATGCACGTAAGGTGCGGCGCCTCTACAAAGATCAAATTCTAGCGGGCTTTGCTGGCGGTACTGCGGATGCGTTTACTCTTTTTGAACGTTTTGAGAGTAAGCTCGAAATGCATCAAGGTCATTTAGTCCGTGCAGCAGTTGAGCTTGCGAAAGATTGGCGAACGGACAGAATGTTGCGACGTCTCGAAGCAGTTCTTGCTGTAGCAGATAAAAAATCCTCCTTAATTATTACAGGTAATGGCGATGTGATCGAGCCTGAACATAGCTTAATTGCTATTGGTTCAGGAGGACCTTTTGCGCAAGCAGCTGCACGAGCACTGATGGAAAATACAAAACTATCCGCCCTGGAAATAGTGCGTAAAGCATTAACTATTGCTGGGGATATCTGTATTTATACCAATAACAATTTAACTATAGAAGAATTAAATAATGGCAACGAAAAACAGTAAAGTGATGACTCTTCATGAGAGTATCCGAGAGGTAATGACCCCTCGTGAAATTGTTCAGGAATTAGATAAATATATTATTGGCCAGGATGATGCAAAAAGATCTGTAGCAATTGCATTGCGTAATCGTTGGCGGCGCATGAACATTAAAGATTCGGCTTTGCGCAATGAAATCATGCCCAAAAATATTCTCATGATTGGACCAACTGGTGTGGGTAAAACCGAAATTGCTCGACGTTTGGCTAAGTTGGCGCGTGCACCATTTATTAAGGTAGAAGCTACAAAATTTACCGAAGTGGGATATGTTGGACGTGATGTAGATAGCATTTTACGTGATTTAGCAGATATTGCGATAAAACAAGAACGTGAATTTGCGATGAAGAAGGTGGAACATTTGGCTGAAGATGCAGCTGAGGAACGAGTTCTTGATGTATTACTACCGCCTGCACGTGGTAGCTTAACTCCTAGCGAAAAGGACAGCACTGCCAGACAGGTTTTCCGCAAACAATTGCGTGAAGGAATTCTCGATGACAATGAAATCGAGATTGAAATTTCTGCAACGCCTATGGGAATCGAAATTATGGCTCCTCCAGGCATGGAAGAAATGACGAGTCAATTACAATCGATGTTCCAACAAGTGGGGACTCATAGAACCAAAACACGCAAGATGAGTATCGCTAAGGCAATGAAAATTTTACGTGAAGAAGAGGCTGCCAAGTTAATTAATGAAGATGATATTAAGATCCGTGCTATAGAAAATGTAGAGCAAAATGGTATTGTCTTTATTGATGAGTTGGATAAAGTCGCGCGACGCGCTGAAAATGGCGGCGGTGGTGATGTTTCACGTGAAGGGGTACAACGCGATTTATTACCTTTGGTTGAAGGAACTACGGTTACAACTAAATATGGCATGATTCGTTCTGATCATATTTTATTTATTGCATCGGGAGCGTTCCATGTAGCCAAGCCATCTGATTTGATTGCTGAATTACAAGGTCGATTACCTATTCGTGTTGAGTTGTCAGCTCTTTCTGTAGATGATTTTGTCCGTATTCTTACTGAGCCTAATGCATCGTTGACCTTGCAATACAGTGCTTTGATGTCGACTGAAGGGTTAACGTTGACTTTTGATGAAACGGGAATTAGACGCATTGCTGAAGTTGCATGGCAAGTAAATGAGCGTACAGAAAATATTGGTGCGCGTAGACTTTACACGGTGATGGAGAGATTATTGGAAGTTGTTTCGTTTGAGGCTACAGATAAATCAGGCGAATCAGTCCATGTTGATAAAGCTTATGTCGACAAAAATCTCGGACAAATTGTCGCGGATGATGATTTGGCTCGTTATATTCTTTAATCTGTAGCCTGGGTGAAGGCGAAGCCCTAACCCGGGTTTCATATCCCGGGCTACGGCTTCGCCTTCACCCAGGCTACAAATATCTAGGATCTATTTTCAATCCCATTAAAAATAAGTAATTATTCAAAATAGTCGCCTTTGTCCTAAAAATTAAGGTATGCTTTTATTTGTTTGTTATGAAAAACGTTGTCAAATAATTAAGGAAAATTATTACAACAATTCCCTTGCTGATTCATCTGGAATTTTGAGATGTGACTAAAAATAGCTGCTCTCACGGAGGAGAAAAAAATGTCATATGATTCACATTCTATTGCTACAATAATAAGTGAAGATTTTGATCTTATCGAAGATGGTTCTGCGGTTAGTTCAGTCGATTCTCGTTCTCATTCTCTTTTTTCGTGTGGCGGAGTAAAAGCATACTCTTTTTTTAATCGTTCAAAATCTACTATAGATTTTCCTGATTCTTATACTAAGAATTGGAATAAGGTCGGCGGGGACTCTAATTACAGAAAAATTAAAGCATTGCTTATAGACTACACCAAAGAAAGTTGTTTCTTTGGTTCATTTATTGGGCGAGTCATTTCAGGGCATTGGCATAGAAATCATGTTAGTGCTGTAAGTAAAATTATCGCGAATATGTCGGTTAAGAACTATTATGAGTCCGTTGATGACATTGTCGCTGATTTAAGGTCATTAAAACCTGCACAAGGGGGCTCTTTGTATCGGCGGATTAAATTTATTGAAATGAAGTTAGAAGGGCCACTAAAGTATGAATTTAAATTTTAAACGAGAAAAACCAGTTGAGTTATCGTGAGCAAGCTCATACTATTGTTTTTTTGAAGTGTACGGAGCTGTTTTGATGTCTGATCCTTATATTTTGGTTTTATATTACTCACGTACCGGTTCTGTAGCTCAATTAGCACAATACATTGCACGTGGTGTAGAGCGTGTTGTGGGGATTGAAGCACGATTAAGAACGGTACCTCCTGTATCTACAACTTGTGAATCGGTAGATAAGACGATCCCAGATAATGGGGCACCATACGCTACTTTGGATGATTTACGCTATTGCCATGGACTTGCTTTAGGAAGTCCGACTCGTTTTGGCAATATGGCTTCTCCTTTGAAATATTTTCTGGATGGTACTTCCTCTTTATGGTTGGCAGGCGATTTAGTGGATAAACCTGCTTGTGTTTTTTCTTCTTCTGCTAGTATGCATGGAGGTCAGGAAACTACTTTATTAAGTATGATGCTACCCTTGATGCATCATGGCATGGTCTTGTTGGGAATCCCTTATTCTGTGCCGTCTTTAAATGATACTGTGAGCGGTGGAACACCCTATGGAGTGACCCATGTTTCTGGTGTGGCAAATGATCGGCCTTTGAGCGAAGATGAAATCAATTTAGCCAAACATTTAGGCGAGCGTTTGGCTCGAGCTGCAATAAAATTGAGTGAAAAACATGAAAGTAATTAGTTTTAATGCCAATGGTATCCGTTCAGCAGCACGAAATGGATTTTATGAGTGGCTTGTAACGCAAAATGCTGATTTTGTTTGTATTCAGGAAACGAAAGCACAACCTGAGCAATTAATTCCGGAAGAATTGTACTATCCGCGCGATTATTTTTGCGACTATTATTCTGCGCAAAAAAAAGGATATAGCGGGGTGGCAATTTATGCTCGACACAAGCCGGAGCGTATTGTTAAAGGTATGGGCTTTGACTATTGTGATAATGAAGGGCGATATATTCAATTTGATTATCCTAAATTCAGTATTGTCTCGCTTTACTTACCCTCAGGAACAAGTGGTGATGAGCGCCAAGCGGTGAAGTATCATTTCCTTGAGCAATTCGCTGAGCATTTAATGCGATTAAAAAATGAGGGGCGGGAGCTAATTGTATGTGGTGATTATAATATTGCCCATAAAAAAGTCGATTTAAAAAATTGGCGCGGAAATCAAAAAAACTCAGGATTTTTACCCGAAGAACGAGCTTGGATGGATGAGTTGTTTGGGACAATGGGGTTTGTTGATGCATTTCGTGTGCATAATCAAGAAGAAGAGCAATATACCTGGTGGTCTTATAGAGCCCGTGCATGGGAAAAAAATGTAGGATGGAGAATTGATTATCAAGTAGTTACTCCTGGTCTTACAGAGCACGTAGTGGACACCCGAATTTTTCGCGAAGCACGCTTGTCCGATCATGCTCCTTTGTTAATTGAATACAAAGGAGATTGGTGTGCTTAAATTGGCAAGTTGGAATGTGAATTCATTGAAGATACGACTAGAGCAAGTATTGGAATGGCTTGACTCTACTGGGGTCGATGTTCTTGCCTTACAAGAAACAAAATTGCTTGATGAAAATTTTCCTGCGACTGCGTTTACGGATAAAGGATACTATGTCATATTTTCAGGACAAAAGACCTATAACGGGGTTGCGGTGATCAGCCGTTATCCTCTCTCTGATATTGTAACTGATGTCCCTGGTTTTGAAGATCCACAACGACGTATTTTAGCAGTTACTGTTGCGGGTATCCGTTTAATCAATTTATATGTTCCTAATGGTTCAGAGCTAACTTCGGATAAATATCAATATAAGCTGAATTGGTTGCAACAAGTTACAGCATTTATTCAACAACAAATGAGTGTTTTTCCTAATCTGGCAGTCGTAGGCGATTTTAATATTGCTCCCGAGGATCGCGATGTTCATGATCCTGCTGAATGGATAGGCTCAGTGTTAGTAAGTCCTGCTGAACGAGAAGCATTTACGCAATTATTATACCTGGGATTGCATGATAGCTTTAGAAGTTTTATACAAGACGAACAGGTTTTTAGTTGGTGGGATTATCGTGCTGCTGCTTTTAGACGTAACAGGGGCTTGCGTATCGATCATGTTTTGTTGAGTACGCCACTCAATGCATTGTGCAAACAATCCGTGATTGATAAGGAGCCACGCAAAGCAGAAAGGCCGTCTGATCATGCGCCAGTTTGGGTTGAATTGGATTTGCATGTGAGTTAAATGTAGCCTGAGTTACGGCTTCGTCTTTACTCAGGCTACAAAAGCGTTCTATGGTTTTTTACTTTGTTTTCATTACTTATTTTGTAACGTTTCAAATAAAAACCAAACGCGTCGTTCTGTTTCATCGATATAAGTTTCTAGGACACTTGTTGTGGCAAAATCATTTCTTTTGCTACACACTTCATGAACTTTCCGTAAGTTTTTTAGAAAAGCTTTATTATCATCTAGTAGATTTTGCAGCATATCATCTGCAGAAAGGGATTCGTTGACATCTCGAAGTGTCTGCAATTGTTTGATCTGTCCAATAGAATGGATCGTTTGTTCCCCTAATTTGCGCACACGTTCGGCTAACACATCAACCATTGCAAAAATTTGTTCGCTGTGTTCATCTAACAACAGATGATAGTCACGATAGTGTGATCCTGTCATATGCCAATGGAAATTCTTGGTTTTAACGAATAAAGCAAAGGTGTCCGCTAGAAGTGGATTAACCGCCTCAGCAATTTTACGACGGTCTCTGATATCAAGGTCATTTGGTGTTTCAAGTTTATACAATTCCAATTTTTTCATGTTCACTCCTCTAAATTCATTAGCTTTTATAAGCGTAGACCAATCATTGTAAATTTGTTACAAATTGATAAAAATATTGCATAAAATATGGCAGGCAATGATGATTAGAGTAATTCATGGTTATCCATGAGGATTTTGTGAATGTACTTCCTCACGTTCGTCACCCTCAAGTGGCGGTGGCTCGGAGATTTCTTTTTCTGCGGTTAAAGTAATAGCCTGTTGTGTGCTTTCTACTTTGCTTGGTTTAATCTCATGAACAGGATGGACATCGAGTTGGGTCAATACGCTGCCACTGTCAGGCGGGATTTCTTTATTTAATGCATTTAGAAATTTGATCTTTTGCTTCTGCGTAATCTTCTCCCAAGGAATCCATTATATGCACTTTTTTATTTGCTTTATCGATTACTACCGCAACTGAATGTTCTCCAAATTTTGTAGGTAAGAAAAAAACACATAACGTGGTTCGGTTATAGAAAAATCGATCATTTTTTCCTTTAATTGATTTGCCAAATTAAAACTTTGGCCCGCTCGATCTGGGCCTACCATTATTGAGGTAAAATTATGAATCTTTAGACTCTTAAGGACTCTTGTGGCACTTTGAACTATGGATGAATTATCAAAATCTATTTGACTTTCTCGATATCTCTTACCGAGTTGTAATTGAACTTCAGGTTCCAATTCGTCAAACGGCTTGTATTTAACTGCCATAATAATTGCCACATGAGCGAAATATATACAAATTATGGTCTATAAATTAATAGTAGGCAGTGTGCTATTAGGGCTAATAAGAAGCAAGCATCATAACTATAGATTCCTATTTTTATAAAAATTGCTTTACAGAGGTTTTTCTGCTATTGTTTTGCGTCATTTGTCGAGTATGGTGCTTGACCGTGGGTTCAGGTGGCGATACTCATTATTATAGAGAGTAGTATTATGAAGGCATCAATTCATCCAGAATATAAAACAGTAAAAGTTACATGCAGTTGTGGCGAGCAATTTGAAACTCGTTCAACCTTATGTAAAGATTTGAACATTGAAGTATGTTCACAATGCCATCCTTTTTATACCGGTAAGCAAAAATTGGTAGATACTGGTGGACGCGTGCAGAAGTTCCGCGATCGTTACAGTCAGCGTTCTGCGCAAACGAAAGAATAATAGAAATAAGGGCGCAATTTTTTGCGCCCTATTTATATATACTTCACTCGAAGTATAGCTTATTGACAGATTGCTCCTGCAGTGCTAATTTGCGGTGCTTGTAGGTTCTTGTCGTTCGATTCATGCCTCAATCCTCATCATTTTATGGCTTTTCTCTTAATTGCTTTAAGAGTTTCATAGTCAGATGTTTGTGTGTCTGTGACACTTTGGATGAGTAATGAATTGCTCGTGGTTGGTAGGATTTAGGCCTTACTTAACTTAAGTTTTGTTTTATGAGAGGGTGAGTACTTTGGATAATGAAGTTTTAAAGCAGTGCGCATTAGATTATCACGAGTTTCCAAGCCCTGGAAAACTTGGTGTTCATGTTACCAAATCAACTGACTCTCAGAGTGATTTGTCTCTGGCTTATACGCCAGGCGTTGCAGCCCCAGTGATTGCAATCGCAGAAAACCCCGAAGATGCTTATCGTTACACGAATAAAGGAAATTTAGTCGCTGTAATGACTAATGGCACCGCGGTATTAGGTTTGGGAGATCTTGGACCTCTCGCCAGTAAGCCGGTTATGGAAGGTAAAGCCGTTTTATTCAAGCGTTTTGCAGGTATTGATGTATTTGATATAGAAATTGATGCTCATGATCCGCAAGCTTTTATTGCTACCGCAAAACGTATTGCCCCTACTTTTGGTGGGATTAATCTGGAAGATCTTAAGGCCCCTGAATGCTTTGAAATTGAGCAGGCTTTAATTGAACAATTGAATATTCCTGTATTTCATGATGACCAGCATGGCACGGCTATTGTTGTGGCGGCGGCGTTGCTTAATGCGCTTGAGTTACAACAAAAGAAACTATCTGAAGCAAAAATCGTATGTATAGGTGCTGGTGCAGCAGGAATTGCTTCTATGCGATTACTTGTTGCTTTAGGTGCTCATAAAGAAAATATGTTGCTTCTAGATACTAAAGGCGTTATTCATTCAGGACGTGCTGATCTCAACGCTTATAAGTTTGCTTTTGCGCGTACTACTGAATGCCGGACCCTAGCAGACGCACTGGTTGATGCTGATGTGTTTATTGGTGTTGCCAAGCCTGATTTATTAGATGCTGATTTATTGAGATTAATGGCACCTAACCCTGTTATTTTTGCTTTATCAAACCCTGATCCGGAAATTAGACCCGAAGTGGCTTTTGAAGTACGTGATGATATTGTTATTGCGACTGGACGCAGTGATTATCCTAATCAGGTTAATAATGTATTATGTTTCCCATATATTTTTCGTGGCGCGTTGGATGTACGTGCTAAGTGTATAAATCAATCAATGCAAATTGCTGCAGTTGAAGCAATTCGTCAACTGGTGCATGAGCCCGTTCCCCAGGTAGTAAAGGATAATTACCCAGGTGTTACGCATTGGGAGTTTGGCCCGAACTACATTATTCCCAAGCCCATAGATCCTCGTTTAAGAGAACGAGTTCCTGCTGCTGTAGCTCAAGCTGCAATAGCAAGTGGCGCAAATCAAATGAGTAGTAATTTAGAATAAAAGTAGCATCCTGCTTGGCAATAAGGTACCTCAAGGTATAGCAATATGCCGGATGAGCTCTGCCTAATTACATTCAGGATAACAATAGGTAAATTATAAAGATAAGAGGTGTAACTGTTGAAGTTTTGGACAGTGTGCACCCTTGCTTTACAAATATTAAGGAGATTGCCTTGCTTTCTGAAAACCGTAGAAATTACGCATTAATTGGATGGCTTATTTGTGGTCTTGGAGCTTTGTTTTACAGTTACGAATATTTGCTTCGAATAGCACCTAGTGCGATGGAAACTGCTCTACGCGAGCATTTTAATTTATCAGCCACAGGATTTGGGCACATTTCATCTATATATTATTATGCATATGTTCCTATGCAATTGCCTGTAGGGATAATGATGGACCGATATGGTCCACGAAGATTGTTAACCTTTGCGTGTATGGTCTGTGTTATTGGAACTTTTTTATTCACAGGAACAACCTCTTTTTGGGTTGCCGCTTCAGGACGTTTTTTAGTTGGATTAGGTTCTGCATTTGCATTTGTGGGGGTATTAAAACTCGCTACCATTTGGCTACCTGAAAATAAGCTCGCTATGGTTTCTGGTATCACTTCGGCATTAGGAACTGTTGGCGCCATGCTCGGCGATAATTTTTTAGAAATATTTGTTGTTCGATTAGGATGGATTAAAACCTTAAATATCACAGCTTTTTTTGGAATTGTATTAACCTTTCTTTTATGGTTAGGAATTCACGATAAAAAAGGTCGACACAGACAAAGTGGTACCGTTTCTGACTTTAAAACAGGTTTAGTCGATTTAAGTATCATCATCAGTAATAGACAGATATGGATTAACGGATTGTATGGTTGCATGGTCTATCTACCGACAACTGTTTTTGCTGAATTATGGGGTATCCCATATCTAAGACATGCTCATGGGTTATCGGCGCATGATGCTGGTTTAGCGAACTCACTTCTTTTCTTGGGTTTTACTGTAGGTGCGCCACTGATGGGCTATTTTTCTGACCGAATAGCGCGCAGAAAGCTACCGATGTTTTTAGGTGCTAGCATTGCAACGGTTCTGATGCTGGTTATTCTCTATTTCCCTGGCCTGACGGAAACGAACGTGCAAATACTCATGTTTTTCTTAGGGTTATTCTATAGTGCCCAAGCAATCGTATTTGCAGTTGGAAGAGAGTTGAGTCCTGGAGAAGCAGCAGGTACCGCGATGGCGTTTACTAATATGATCGTCATGCTCGGTGGCATGTTATTGCAACCTTTAGTAGGACATTTATTAGATTTCAGTTATTCCTTACGAAGTGGTGCTTCAGTATCTTCAGCTTTGGTTGTGGATAATGTTAATAAGTTGTACAACATGACGGACTACCGCATTGCACTTGCTTTTATACCGCTTAGCATGCTTATTGCGGCTTTATTAACATTCTTTTTAAGGGAAACTCACGCTCATGCACCTAAATGATATCGTTTCAAGGAAACAATTGCTTTGTGGCATGTTTATCTGCTTTGTTGGGGCTATTTTTTATTGCTATGAGTTTATCTTACGCATTATCCCCGGTGTTTTGCAGACCGAGTTAAGCATTGCCTTGGGGCATATTTCTGCGACCACTTTTGGTCAGATATCTGCCTTATACTATTTTGCATACTCACCTATGCAAATGCCTGTTGGCATGCTGATGGACCGATTTGGCCCCAGAAGGCTTTTAACTTTTGCCTGTATCTGTTGTACGGTTGGTTCCTGGATGTTTACCCTGACCTCATCCATGTTTTTGGTTGGGGCAGGACGTTTTCTAGTGGGTTTTGGTTCTTCGTTTGCTTTTGTGGGGGTTTTGTCTCTTGCATTACATTGGTTACCCAGACGTTACTTTTCTTTAGTCGCAGGTCTGATGACAACCTTGGGAATGTTAGGCTTGGTCTATGGTGAAGTGAAGATTACTGAATGGTCTGAGAGCATGGGCTGGGAACAGGTATTATTTTCGATAGCAATTGTAGGCGCCGGTTTGAGTGTGTTGATGTTTATTGTGGTTCGTGATGGACCTGAAGGGCATCAGCCGAATAAACATCCTTTGCCAGAGTTCTTTCAAAATGTTCTTAAAGTATTAATGGCTCCAGAGGTTTGGGTTATCGGTTTTGTCGGTGCTTGTTTGTATACTTCTTTGTCCGTATTTGGTGAGTTATGGGGAAAGACTTATTTAGAGCAAGCGCATGGTTTGACTAAAGTTGAAGCGGCGAAAACAGTTTCCGCCGTTTTTTTAGGTTGGGCAGTTGGTGCTCCTATAGCAGGTTACTTATCAGATCGTACGGGAAGACGTTTGTTGCCTTTAGTTTTAGGGGCAATTTTTGCCTTGATTTGTATTAGCATTGTCTTGTACTGGCCTGGTTTATCTTATTTTAGTTTGAATGTTTTCTTGTTTTTGTATGGTGTATTCAGCGCCACGGAAATTATTGTATTTATCATGGCCAAAGAATGTACTGGTGCTCAATTATCAGGTACGGTATTTGCGGCAACTAATATGATAGTCACCCTTGGTGGGGTCGTTTTCCAACCACTAGTTGGTAAATTGCTGGATACTTTTGGTGATAGTGGTATTGTTGAAGGGGAGCATATCTATACTGTGGTAGATTATCAGGTTGCTTTATCTATATTGCCTCTTTCATTATTACTCGTCACGATTCTTGCGTTCTTTATCAAAGATCATAAAGACCATCCAACTAATTAAATTGTAGCCTGGTTGCTTGCAACCAGGTGTTGTCGATTATTAATTCTGGTTGCAAGCCACCCAGCCTACATGTAATTATTAGCTAAATATGGCGATTAACTCGGTTACTGGCCGACGTAGTGAGCCTTGGCAATTAATAAAACGTGATACTGGGAAGCTCTTGATTTCTGCTTTTCTATAATGGTATCGAGTAAATTCCGTGTCGTGATTGGACAGAATGACAGGAATCCCTTTTGCTGCTGTTTCTTTAGCCAGCTCAGTGAGTTCTATTTGATCTTCTGTAGTAAACAGTTTTTTAGTGTAGGGCAGATGGTGTGATTTCTCTGAAAGAAGTACATAAGGTGGATCACAATAAATGACATCACCGCGTTCGGCGTTTTCAAATGTTTTTCTAAAGTCTTGATGGATGAACTCCGCATGTTGGCTCTTCTGATGAAAAAGCTGCATTTCCTTATGCGGAAAATAGGGTTTGTTGTACAGGCCAAATGGAACATTATAAAACCCTTTAGAATTATATCGGCATAATCCATTGTAACCGTGCCGGTTTAGGTAAAGAAAAGAAGCTGATTTTTGTGGTGAATGAGCCGATTCATTAAAATCAGATCTTATTTGATAATATTTTTCTTTCTGGTTGAATTCTGGACTGAAATAGGTTTCACAGAGCTTAATAAATGCACTTCCTTGCTGTTGCAATGTAGTGAAAAGATAAATTAAATCTTGATTGCTTTCTGCCAACAGATGGGAGGAATAATGCGTATTCATAAACACAACGCCTGAACCAGCGAAGGGCTCAATTAAGCGTTTGCCCGGAGGAAGAAAGGGAATAATCTTTTCTAGGCAGTTGTATTTACTACCTGCCCATTTAAGGAAAGGCCTTATTTTAACCATAGGTTTTACCACGATTTATTCAGAAAGAAGTATTGCTTATTTTTAAGAAAAAAAACAGAATTTTTTGTTGTAAAATTTTATTTCATGATAATGTTTATAACCATATTTACAATGAATTAATATGTTCTTATCATTGATTTTTGTTGCAAAAATCAAATGTGAGGCATGATGAGTCAACGTGGAGGTAAACGAGAAGGAGCTGGGCGCCCTTTAGGTAGGGGGAAATATGGATTAGAGCCAACTAAAGCAATACGGATTCCCCTTTCTCGTCTTCCGGAAATTCACGACCTATTGGAAAAGGAACCTAAAACATATCAATTGCCTCTGTATTCCAGCAAAGTCCAAGCAGGGTTTCCTTCTCCAGGTGATGATTATATTGAACACTATTTGGATTTAAATCAACAATTAATAAAACATCCTGCCGCGACATTTATTCTTACTGCGACCGGAGATTCGATGATTGATGCAGGAATTCATTCGGGTGATCTTTTAATTGTGGACAAGAGTCTTGAAGCACAGCATGGAAAAATTGTGATTGCAGCGCTCAATGGTGAGTTAACTGTGAAGCGTTTATCTAAAGTTGGCGGACGCGTGCAGCTTCTTCCTGAAAACCCAAAGTACAAACCAATTGATATTACAGATGGACAAGATTTAGTGATTTGGGGCGTAGTGACTTATGTAATTCATATGCCGAATTAATAGTAAGTGTTCAACAATGGCGTCAGCTTTAGAATAGCCTGGATGAAGGTCTGAAGGACTGTAACCCGGGTTTCACTTTCGTTGAACCCAGACTAGATATAATCAGTTCAGCATTCCCAAATTACAGGAAATAGAGGATGTTCCATTGGCGCACCTGCAGGAAGCTGTTCGAGTAGCCCTGGAAAATCAGGTGATGTGATCCATTGTCTTGGCGCATGCGTTATGTCATCGCCGAGGAATCGTAGAGAATATACTCTTCGTCTTTGGTTATAATGCACCCCGCTTGCAGAGTGCAGCGTGAGCATATGAAAGCAAACAACATCACCAGGATTTATTTCCCAACTTATGATGGGATAATATTCGCGTTGCGCATCAATATTGGGCAGTTCAGAAAGACTTCCCTCCGGAAACCATTTGGCTTGATTATCCATAAAAGAGCGGGGCATGAGCCATGGTCCTAAATGAGAACCCGCTACGAACTCTAAAGTGGACGCACGCGGTACTGGATCAACAGGTATCCATAAACTGCAATTTTGCCTCCCTGCCACATTGTAATAAGGTTGGTCTTGATGCCAGGGTGTCCTTTGTCGAGTACCTGGTTCTTTAACTAAAAGATGATCATGATACAGTCGAGTTTTTTTACTCTCCATGAGTTTGCCTGCAAGAAGACTGGCTGGTGATTCAAAAATAAATTGTTGGTAATGAGGGTTCGTTTGCCAGGTACAAAAGTCTTCAATAAATTGTCCTGGATCATCGCTTTTGCTGGCTATTTTGGCCCTATGGCTGAGCGATTTGAGGTTGAGCTCAATGCCTTCACGCAGTAACTCTATTTCTTCAGAACTTAGCATTTGACGAACACAAACGGCACCATCTTTTTTATAAGCATCAAGATGAGCTTGAGTAACCGTTGCTTCAACACGTTGAATAATTTGCTGAGAAATGGAATGGTTTTTCATTTGTTGGTGCAGAACAATATATTACTTCCATTGATAATACTCGAACTCAAGAAAAAGAACTATTTCTAGAAGAATTTATAAAAATGAGAATGATAACAAAAGCTTGTTTTAAAAAAACTCATGAGAGCAATGAAAAGTTATGATATTTTACTGCTTTGCTATAAAACAAGGATTTGTAAATGCAAGAGTTGAAGTTAAGTTCGAGTGAACGAAAAATTATTTTTCTTGCCTCTTTAGGTGGTGCTTTGGAGTTTTATGATTTTGTCATTTACGTTATTTTTGCACCAATAATCAGCCAGATTTTTTTTCCGGAAACTGACAAATTGGCGTCACTGATGAGTGTGTATGCTGTTTTTGCGATTGGCTATTTAATTCGTCCTTTAGGTGGGGTTGCTTTTAGTCATTTTGGGGACAAATACGGTCGCAAGAAAACGTTTGTTTTTTCAGTTATCCTAATGGCTGTTCCAACGGTTCTTATTGGGTTTTTACCTACTTATCAACACATAGGCATCTTTTCGAGTATCCTTTTGATTTTTTTACGCTTATTACAAGGATTATCGATTGGTGGAGAAATTCCAGGTGCATTAACGTTTACTTGTGAGCATGTCAATCCTCGTTCCCGAGCGCTTGCTTGTGGTGTTATCTTTTCTTTTCTTAATTTAGGTATTTTTCTAGGGGCTCTGATAAGTTTAATCTTAACGAATCAACTTTCAAAAGCTCAATTATTAAGCTTTGGTTGGCGCATTCCGTTTATATTTGGCGGACTGCTGGGAATATTTAGTTTCTACATCCGTAAACGATTGGCTGAAAGCCCATTATTTCTTGCCTTTAAGAACTCATCCGAAAGTACGCGCGTGCCTTTTGTTGAAGCAATTACCTTGTATTGGCGAAAGATTTTGCAAGGCATTGGGGTAACGTGTTTGGGTTCGGTCATGATTAATTTGTTATTCTTATATATGCCTACGTACCTTTCAACAATCCTTGCTTATCCAAAACAGCAAGCGACCTTATTTAATACGATTAATTTGGGTTTTTATTCCTTGTTATTGATATTTTTTTGCTGGTTTGCTGATCGAGTGGGCCGTAAGCTAGTTCTTTTAATCGGCGCAGTTGGGTTTATTTTATTAAGCCATTTTTTATTTATTATGTTATCCCAGCAAACTACATGGTCATTGACTACCTCTTTAGCTATTTTTGCTATTTTGAGTAGTTCCATTATGGTTTATCCCAGCTTACTGGTTGAGCTATTCCCTGTGTCAATTCGTTATACTGGGATTGCTATTTCTTATAATCTTGCATTTGCCTTTTTCGGAGGTTTAACTCCATTCATTGTTACTTATTTAATTGAGAAACTAAACAACAATCTTGCGCCGAGTTTTTATCTCATGCTGAGTGCAATGCTGTGTTTTATCGCCGTATTAACTATTAAAAAACTCTATGCAGAAAAGGAGGTTTTATCGTGAATTGTGCAGTAAAAGCTTTTGTCTTATTCAGTTTGTTTTTGTGCTTGTCTCTGGCAAATGCGGTGAGGCCTTTTATTATTGATACGGATGTGGGGGTGGACGATGAATTGGCAATTCTTTATTTGTTAGCACAAAAAGATATTGATGTTAAAGCGATTGCTGTAGTGGGCACTGGGGAGGCTCATTGTTCCGCCGGATTAAGAAATGTTGCTGGATTGTTGTCCTTGATGCATCATGAACACATTCCACTGGCTTGTGGTCGTGAGACACCTATGGCTGGAACGCATCAATTTCCTGATTGGTTACGTAAACTCGCTGATAATTTAGTCGGGGCTGCTGATTTATTGCCACAAGTTCAAGTAACATCTTCGCAGACTGCAATTCAATTGTTGGAGTCCACCTTAAAAAGCGCAAAAGAGCCTGTTGAGATTTTAGCGATTGGCCCTTTAACCAATCTGGGTGAGCTTGTGACCCAAATGCCAGAACTAAAAAATAAAATTAAAATGATTTATATCATGGGTGGGGCAGTGGATAGCCCTGGGAACATAGTAGAGGTGGAACCTTCAATTAAAAATAATACTGCAGAATGGAATATTTATGTTGATCCTTATGCTGCAGACAAAGTATTTCGTTCTGGAATCCCTATCACCATGGTTGGCCTGGATGTGACCAATCAGGTTCCCGTAACCAAAGCTTTTTATCAGAAACTGAAACAAAACCAATCGAATCTCGCCAATCATTTTTTCTATGAATTGTTTCATCACAATGAGGCCGAAATATTTGAACACAAGTGGTATTTTTGGGATGTACTCTCGGCGGTAATTGCCTATGATGATTCAATTGTTCAATCCAGCAATAAAAAATTACGTGTTGTATTGAGCCCAGAAGAGCGGGCAGGGACTACAGTAGTGGATAATGAGGGTAACACGGTACGAGTATGTACTTCCGTAAATCAAGAACAATTTGAACATGTTTTAATGGATACACTAAAAAAGAAAATGTTCTGATTGGTGATTGTAGCCTGGGTAAAACGTATCGAAACCCAGGCTACAAAACACTTTTTTAATTAGGGACAGAACGCTTTTCTTCAAAAAATTCTATCTTGCCTGTTTTGATGTCATGTAGTCCCGCCACAATTCCTATTTGTTTTTTACTAATTAACTCTTTGATTATTGGGCTTCTTTCTTGTATTTCTTTGACTACTCTCAAAGCATTCGCTTTAGCGATCGCATCAATTAATTTGGGTTCACTGCAATTCTTTGTTCCCTGTTCTTGCATACTCATTTGCACAACAGGCTTAATTTTGTCTAAAACATCGGTGAGATGTCCTAGCTGAACCCCATCACATGCACCAGCAACGGCACCACATGACGTATGTGCCAAGACAACAATAAGACGAGAGCCCGCTGCTTTAGTGGCAAACTCCATACTGCCTAGAATGTCATCATTGAGTACATTTCCGGCGACGCGTAAGGTAAATAAATCAGCTAAACCTTGATCAAAAAAGAATTCAGGAACACTACGTGAATCCATGCAATTAAGAATTACTGCAAATGGGTATTGTCCATAAGAGGATTGATGTGCTTGCTTTAAATAATCTCTTGATATTTGGGTGTTGGTTAAAAAACGTTGATTTCCATCTTTTAAGCGTTGCAGCGCTTGTTTCGGGGTCATCTGTTGTTGCTTTGCTTGTGTTATTGTTTTACCTAAAACAGGTGCTTCTGGGGTATTTGAGTTTGCAAAGCTCGTGGAAGCACAACTAAAACCAAATATTAATATCAAAATTTTTGTCAGATGCTGCATTGTAAATGCTCCATGTTAATTAGAAATTATCCCTTATTGAGAATAACTTAATTTTGCATAATGTACACGCTAAAAAGAGAAATAGCGGTTTTTGGGGAATCGTAGCCTGGGTTTTGCTTCGCTTCATCCAGGCTACACTTTTTAAAAACCAGCAGGTTTATTGGTCATTAGGTAAAAAACAATAATCAGACTAATAAATGCTGGCCAACCTAAGCAAAACCAATATTTAAAATAGCGGAAGTAAATAGGGGGCAAGGGGGTATTTTTTTGTTCTGCCTCCGTGGCAAAATCGCGCATTTTAATCTGGAGATACACCACAGGAAACCAGCAAAACGCTGCGATTAAATAGCCAATAATTGATCCCATCACCCATAAAGAAGTCCATGCATAGCCGGCTAAATAGACCATCCATAATCCCGTAACTGGTTGAATAAAACCAGAGGTTCCAGTAAAGATCCAATCGGCAAGCACAACATAGTGTGTTGTTGCTGCAATCACTTCAGTTTTACCAGTTCTATGTCCGTACAGCATGGTACAGGCAGTTCCTATACCCGTGCCAAAGAGAATAGTTGAACTGATAACATGAATAAATTTGAGCCAAAAATAGAGCATTATCGATCAGACTCCAGGGCTAAAGAAATGCATATTGCAACCAAAAGTGGAATATTTTTCGCTAAAGGCGCAAACGGTTCAAACCATAAATTAGGAAGTTTCCACGTTAATAGAGCACTATAACCTAAAATAATAAGGATTTGTAATAGGGTAATTTTTTTTAATTGATTGCTGAACAACACAGCCAAACCAATAACTGCATCAAGAATGCTCGCGCCATAAAATAAAATCGGTTGCCAGAATGCGTTCACCCCAATTTGCGCCAAAAGTCCATAAGAGGCTGCTTTAGGGTAGAAAAACAGGCAACTGATTGCCGTAAATAACCAGATAAATGCAATACTAAACTTTAAAATGGGTTTAAGAAAATAAAGTCGCGCATGCCAACGATCCTGAATGGAGCTGGGATGGCGATACATTCCCTCCGGAAATGCTTGTGGTGTAAAACCAATTTTGTTTTGAAACGTTTGTGTTTCTTCCGAGCTTGTAATGCTGTTTTGCACAAGTAACTTATAAGAGTTCGTATTCAAGACAGAGTATGGGATTAAATCGCCAATAAATGATGCAAGTCGGATAAGTGTTACAGGCACAAAACATAACCTTGATTTGGCAAAACCCAGCCAGGAGCGCATGTGGGTTAGGATATTATTTAAGTTAATCTGTTTGGCACTTACAGCATGTAACAGCAAATTCTGTTCTGAAGGAAGCTCCATGAGTTTGATGATGGCTTTAGATAAGTCTTCAACATGAATGGGTTGAAATGCCTGTGTCCCGTGCCCTGGTACAGGGGTAATCCAAGGTAATCCACAAAGACCACGAAATAAAGAAGAACCTCCATAAGAGCCGCGTCCATAAACTAAGGAGGGGCGAAGAATAATTGATGGAATAGGGAGGGTTTGTAAATAGTCATCAGCCGCTTTTTTACTTTGAGCATAAACTACATCGGATGTCTCAACACCAAGAGCAGAGATTTGTATAATCTTTTTTACTCCGACCTGGACGCATGCATCAAATAATGCTTTCGGCGTCTTATAATGAATCGACCATATTATTTTATTATTTGGATGGTAGAGAATTCCTACACAATTGATTACCAGGTCAATCTGTTGTAAACGTTCTTTCCAGTGATTGATGGATTGATCATGGATAAAATCACAGCGAATGACACGTGTTGTGGAGAATAGTTTTTGCGTAAACGCAACATCACGGACACAGCATGTAACGGCATGTCCGGCGGCAATGAGATCAGTTACAATGTGAGAGGCAATAAAACCTGATGCACCAGTGACCAATATATTCATTGCAGACCCTTAATCGTTTTTCTCTTGGCGTAATCATAAATTATCTGAGACTTTTTTTCAGCTGACATGCGTTTGAAAAATTAAGTCAAGAAATCCCTTCTCCCTAAAAGGGAGAAGGTGACTGCAGGGGCGAATGAGGGATGTCCTCGTTCCGACCCTCTCTCACGTGGGAGGGGGAGCTTCTGGGAATTTGTAGAAGATTAGTGATTAAGCCTCTTTTAATTGCGGATTCAAAGAGAAAATACGAATCCTATGCTGATCTGGATCAAGTGCTACAAAAGTATAACCAAAATCCATCATTGTTGGTTTTTGGGCAATTTGTATTCCTTGTTGTTGCCAAAGTGCATAAAGCTCATCAATTGCGCGATCATCTTGTACTTGCAGTGACAGCTCATTTCCCCCGCCAAGCAGGGTAGCATGGGGTTCAACAGAGTGTTTCGACCATAAACCAAGACGCATCCCTGATTTCAATACAAACATGACAAAAGTAGGTGATGAACCTATGGGTTGGCTCTTAAGTATTCCTTCGTAAAAAGGTGTACTTATTAGAGGATTATCGACGTAAAAAATTATTAAATTTGGATCAAGATGCATAATAAACTCCTTTTGATTTAACGGAGATAAGAGTTTAAAGGATAGTACTGACAGTTTTTGTCAGCAGTGATTGACTCCGATAATACAAGATATGGATAAGCAAAGTGATTGGTGTTTTAATATCGCCAAAGTGGCTCTGGCCAATAAGTAAAGACAGGAATATTTATAAGGAAGTTGATCATGAATAAGTTTTACGTCGATCCTGATATCGCACAAGCCTCTACTTTACCTGCACATTTTTATACGTCTTTGGAATGTTTTGAACAAGCAAAAGAAAAGATATTTGCCAGGACTTGGCAATTTTGCTGCAGTACAGAAAGCTTGCGGTTAGAGGGGCAACTGGTGCCTTTTACCTTATTGCCAGGATTGTTAGATGAACCTTTATTATTTGTGCGAGATGAACAAGACCGTTTTCGTTGTCTCAGTAATGTATGTACTCATAGAGGGAATATCTTAATTGATGCACCATGTTCTGCCGAGAAAATTAAATGTTCCTACCATGGGCGTAGATTTAATCTATGTGGTGAACTTCTGCATATGCCTGAATTTGAGAAGACCTGCAATTTTCCAACGGCACAGGACAATTTGTCGCAGATCCCATTTGATTGTCTTGATCCCTTTCTTTTTGCTTCATTAGCGCCGCAAATATCTTTTAAGGATGTGTTTGTCGATATTAAGGAACGCCTTTTTTGGTTACCCATGGAAAAAATGCGTCTCGACAGCAATCGTTCACGTGATTACTTAGTTAAAGCGCATTGGGCATTGTATTGTGAAAACTATCTCGAAGCATTACACATTCCCTTTGTCCATCATTCGTTAAGAAAAGTGATTGATTGTACCACTTATACCACAGAACTTTATCGCTATTGTAATTTGCAATTGGCGCTAGCCAGTCCTGGTGAGGAAAGTTTTGATTTGCCTAAGGATTCCCCTGATTATGGCAAACAAGTTGCTGCTTATTATTATTGGATTTTTCCAAATACCATGCTTAACTTTTATCCGTGGGGATGTTCTGTCAATGTAGTAAAGCCAATGGGACCTGAATTAACTAAAGTTTCCTTCTTAACGTACGTTCTTGATGAATCTAAGCTAGGTAAAGGTGCTGGCGGTGATTTGGATAAAGTGGAACGTGAAGACGAGGCAGTTGTCGAGTCAGTTCAACGAGGGATTCGTTCGCGTTTTTATGAGACGGGTCGCTTCTCTCCGACAAAAGAACAAGGAACTCATCATTTTCAGCGTCTACTTTGTGAATTCCTTAATGATTAATAGATAAACAATAGTGACTATTAACACCGGATGATTTTTCTCTGGAATCAAGGATTGAATGATGCACGAATTAGCTCAAGAGCCTGTGCTGAAACGAAAGCTCAATGCACGTATATTGGGAATGATCACCTTGGGTGGCTCTATTGGAACGGGTATTTTCTTAGCGAGTGGTAATGCTTTATCCGTGGCGGGGCCTGGTGGTACTTTGTTTGCCTATTTGATCATGGGAATCATGGTCTATTTCTTGATGGCTAGCCTTGGTGAAATGGCGGCATTCATGCCGACTAGTGGATCATTTTATGTTTATGCCGCGCGCTTTTTCGACCCATCTTTAGGGTATGCGCTGGGATGGAATTATTGGTATAGCTGTGCCATTTATATCGCGTCAGAAATTTCTGCTTCTGCATTAATCATGCATTTTTGGTTTCCTGAGAGTTCATCATTACTTTGGTGTTCTGTTTTTCTCTTTTTGATTATTGGTTTTAATGCAATATCCACTAAAGCATTTGGTGAGATGGAGTATTGGCTTTCATTTATCAAAATTTTTGTCATTATTTTATTTATTGTCACCGGTGTTTTCTTGGTTTTTGGTTTCACAGAGTACAAAGCAGGTGGTTTTCAAAATTGGCGCATTGGTGATGCTCCGTTTCATAGTGGATGGATTGGTATTCTTGGTGCTTTTGTCGCAGCAGGTTTTTCTTTTCAAGGTACTGAGTTAATTGGAGTTGCTGCAGGAGAGAGTGAACAGCCTGAGAAGACGGTTCCCAAGGCGATAAAAATGGTCTTTTGGCGTATTCTCATATTTTTCATTTTATCACTTTTTATTATCAGCCTGTTAATTCCCTATACTGCATCACAGTTGGCCAGTTCTGATGTGGTCACGAGTCCTTTTACCTTAGTGTTTCAACAATACAATAAAGCGTTTGCAGCAATGATTATGAACGCGGTCATTCTTATCGCAGTCATATCAACAGCAAATTCAAGTATGTATGTTGGCAGCAGAATGCTTTGGTATCTTGCCAAAGAAGGGCATGTTCCTCGTGTTTTTTCTGTCGTCAACAAAAGGGGAATACCTATCTATGCTTTAGCGTTAACGAGTGCCATTGCCATGTTGGCTTTTTTATCTTCTATTTTTGGTAACGGGACGGTTTATTTTTGGTTGCTCAATGCAACAAGTCTTTCCGGTTTTATTGCGTGGATGGGCATAGCAATCAGCCATTATCGTTTTCGCAAGGCTTATTTGCATCAAGGCAACGATCCTGCCAAGCTTCCTTATTTGGCTAAAGGATATCCTTTCGGACCTTTATTTGCTTTTGGCGTATGCATTATCGTGATTGGCGGACAAAATTATACGGCCTTAATGGCAACTCCTATTGATTGGTATGGCTTGCTTATTTCTTATATTGGTGTGCCATTGTTTCTCATGCTCTGGATTGGAAATAAATGGATTAAAAAGACCAAAATGATTCCTTTGAGTGAGTGCCAGTTTCACTGCGAATAAGCGGTAATTGCTCAAGATAATGATTTACAAATTGCTTTGTGCAGCTTATATTTGATTGATGTACATTAATCAAAAAGTGACCTAAATCATGTATGCATTAATAGACTGTAATAATTTTTATGCATCGTGTGAGCGTCTTTTTCGCCCTGATTTACAAGGGAAGCCTATCATTGTGCTGTCCAGTAATGATGGCTGTGTTATTGCTCGCTCCAATGAAGCCAAAGCTTTAGGCGTTGGTATGGGAGAGCCTTATTTTAAAGTTAAAGGGTTATGTACACGTCATCAAATTCAGGTATTTTCCTCTAATTTTACTTTATACGGTGATGTATCTCAGCGTGTGATGGCAACTATAGAGCAAGATTGGCCACAGATGGAAATTTATTCTATTGATGAGGCTTTTCTTGATTTAAGTAGTATGCCTGCACATCTGCATGATGCATTTTGTCTTGCATTGCAAAAAAAGATTCTAAAGCATACGGGGATTCCCACCTCTATAGGTATTGGGCAAACGAAAACACTGGCAAAGCTTGCAAATTATCTGTGTAAAAAAGTCTTAAAAACGCCTACTTTTAATATGAACAATCAAGAGGGGTGGCTGAAAAAAATTGCCATCAATGAAGTATGGGGTATTGGTAGAAAGTGGAGTAAAAAGCTTATTGATTATGGTATTTATACGGCTTTTGATTTGGTATCGACTAATATCCATATGCTGAAAAAACAGTTTAATGTTGTGATGATGCGTACGGCTTTAGAGTTGCAAGGTATTCCTTGTCATGATTTGGAAATACAAGAAGCCAAGCAAAGCATTCTATCCTCCAAAAGCTTTGGCTCCATGCAAACGGAGTATACAGCCGTAGCTGAAGCTTTGAGTAGTCATTGCGCACGTGCCGTTGAAAAATTGCGTGGACAACACTCATTAACACATGGCATGCATCTTTTTATCTACACCAATCGCTTTCGAGACGATTTGGCGCAACATGTGCAATCTATTGCAATCCGTTTTGCTTATCCAACAGATGACTTGCGAATCATTACTCACTTGGCAAAGAACGGTTTATCGCAAATTTTTAAGCAAGGGTATCATTATAAAAAGACGGGGGTATGCCTTGTCGATCTTATTCCTAAAGAGTTACGCCAGCTGGATTTACTTCATCAAGTCAGTCAAAAGGAGTTACAAAAGACAGAGGACTTTATGTTAATTTTCGATAAAATTAATCAAAAGTTCGGCCGCAACACTTTATATCTTGCTGCAGAAGGCTGCAATAGTAAACCTTGGGGTGCGCGCTTACAAATGCGCTCACCACGTTACACCACGTGTTGGTCAGAATTACCTGTAGTGCGAATTGGCAAATGAGCTGTTATACCCGTAAATGTATGCTTACGGTATAACAGACGTAGATCGGGCATTGGTCCGGCAATATAACTGCTCTGATGTTACTTTGAGTTAACAAAGTTGTTGAGCCAAGACCCAACTTACACCAGTGAAGCAAACCATATTGGACACGCATATGTTTACAGAAATAGCGCGTTGCAAAGGTTCAATTGAAAGATGTATTGTTAAGCCCTACTATAATAATAATTTATTCTATGGAAGTGTTTTTATGGCAAATAAAGTACCAAACATTGTGATTGTAGGTGGTGGTGCCGGAGGAATGGAGTTGGCCGCATTGCTTGGGAAGAAATTTGGAAAAGCAGGTACTGCATCCATTACTTTAGTTGATTGCTCACCAACCCATATTTGGAAACCACTATTGCATGAGGTTGCAGCAGGTAGCTTGTTTACCAATGAAAATGAAATTGACTATCTTGCATATGCTGCGACACACCACGTTCATTTTGTTTTAGGGGCGCTTGAAGGTTTAAATCGAAGCAAAAAAGAAATTTATTTGTCCCCTTTTTACAGCCACGAACAAGAGATTTTGCCCAAACGTGCAGTTGCATACGATATTTTAATTATTGCGGTGGGAAGTGTTGCTAATGACTTCGGTATTCCTGGGGTGCGTGAACATTGTTTGTTTTTGGATAATATAGAGCAAGCCGCTTATTTTCATCGTGAGCTATTAAACCGTTGTATGCGTCTTTCACAACAACCACAGCAGGGCCAATTTAATCTTGTAGTGGTAGGAGGTGGAGCTACTGGGATCGAATTAATCGCCGAATTAAATAGCACAATCCATGAAATTATCGATTATGGTATTGGCATTCAACCCGAACTTATTTCGTTTACTTTAATCGAGGCGGCAAATCGATTATTGACCGCACTTCCAGAAGATCTCTCAGAAAAAGTGGCTACTGGATTAACACGCATGGGAGTAAAAGTTTGTGTCAATCAACAAGTTGATACAGTGACAAAAGAGGGTTTGCATACTAAATCGTCACAATTTATTCCTGCCGATCTTGTTGTATGGACTGCTGGCATTAAAGCACCAGATTTTCTGCATCATTTAGATGGTTTGGAGGTGAATCACATCAATCAGTTATTAGTGAAGCAAACTTTACAAACAACCTTGGATGATTCTATTTTTGTGTTAGGGGATTGTGCGAGTTGTCCGCAAACCAATTCAGATAAAATGGTGCCGCCACGTGCGCAGGCAGCACACCAACAAGCACGTTTTTTGTATAAAAATTTACATAAATATTTAGAAGGTAAACCTTTGCCAGTTTATCATTATCATGATCATGGTTCTTTAGTGACTTTAAGTCATCAAGTGGTTGGTAATTTAATGGGCAAAATGACTCAGCGATTCATGATAGAGGGTAAATTGGCGCGTTTATTCTATTTATCTTTATATAAACAACATCAAATGTCATTATATGGTGGGTGGCGAGTTTTCTTGCTGACCTTGTCGAATGTGTTAAGTCGTAGGGTAAAGCCTCGACTCAAACTGCACTAGCATTATTCAAAGTTGTACCTCAATGATGCAGTGCATTTTGGGTATAAAGTAAGAATTGCAACATAACAAAGCAGGAAGCGATCATGTGGGACCAGAATAAACAAGAATATTTAAAGCGCTTGTCCAAGATTAAACCCTATCTTAAAAACAACAAATTTGTTGAGGCAAATGATTTAGTCACCGTACTTTCTCTGCTGATACACTCAGGTGACCGAGTCTGCATTGAAGGGGATAACCAAAAGCAAGCCAGTTTTTTGGCTATGACAATGGCTCAGTTAAATCCTGTAGAGATAAATCATTTGCACATGATCCAATCGGCGATTGCCTTGCCTGAACACCTGGATGTTTTTGAAAAAGGTATCGCTAATCGAATTGATTTCTCTTATTCTGGCCCGCAATCTGTGCGACTTGCCAATATGGTAAACGATAAAAAAATTGAGATAGGTAATATCCATACCTACAATGAGCTTTTTGGACGATTAGTAGCAGATTTGACACCTAATGTGTGTTTGTTGATGGCAGATAAAGCAGACAGGCAGGGTAATTTATTTACCGGCGCGAACACCGAGGAAACACCGGCCCTTATTGAGGCGACCAATTTTAAAAATGGTGTGGTTGTGGTTCAAGTTAATGAACTGGTTGAGCACTTACCACGAGTTGATATTCCTGGCGATTGGGTTGATGTTATTGTTCAAGGTCCGGAAACCTCCTATATCGAACCATTGTTTACCCGTGATCCGGCACAAATAGACGAAATAAAAATATTAATGGCTATGATGGTGATCAAAGGGATCTATGCCCCTTATCAAGTGAATATCTTAAATCACGGGGTAGGATTTAATACCTGTGCCATTGAATTACTTTTGCCGACCTATGGCGAATCATTGGGTTTAAAAGGAAAAATATGCCAACACTGGGTGGTTAATCCTTTACCTACTTTAATCCCTGCCATTGAAGCTGGATTTGTGAAAACAATTTATCCGTTTGGGGGAGAGGTAGGCATGAATCGTTACGCCGCTGCACGTCCCGACATTTTTTTTACGGGCAAAGAAGGGGAGTTACGTTCGAATCGTATGTTAGGCCAGTTGGCGGGGCATTATGCCTGTGACGTTTTTATCGGAGCAACATTGCAGATGGATCTGGAGGGCAATAGCTCGACCGCGGTTGAGGGGCGTATCGCGGGTTTTGGTGGCGCGCCTAATATGGGCTGTGATGCTCCTGGTCGACGCCATTCTTCTTATGCTTGGTTGAAAGCAGGACAAGAACGCAGCCAGGCATTGGCGACCAAAATGCCACGAGGAAGAAAACTGGTGATTCAAATGGTCGAGACGTTTCAGAGTTCAACACAACCTACATTTGTGGAGCAGTTGGATGCTTGGGCTTTACAAAAAGCGATGAATGCTGATTTGCCTGCGGTGATGATTTATGGAGATGATGTAAGTCATGTAGTGACTGAAGAAGGGATTGCCAATCTCCTGATGTGCCGCACGCTCGAAGAGCGTGAGCACGCCATTCGTGGGATTGCAGGGTATACTGAAGTTGGAATAATGCGCGATAAGATGAAAGTCGAGGAATTGCGTCATCGAGGAGTAATAAAACGTCCAGAGGATTTGGGGATTAAGGTGTCTGATGCAACTCGTGATTTATTGGCAGCCAAGTCAATTCGCGATCTTGTTGATTGCTCCCAAGGGTTATATGAACCGCCTGTAAAATTTAGAAATTGGTAGGACAAAGAATATGGAACATATGGAATTTCGTTTTACGCTTTCAGGGGAACGCCTTCAAGGTAAAAAAACAGTTTGTGGTGTAGTTGGCTCCGGGAATTTGGAAGTCATTATTGAAACCAATACTACTGCAGAAACGATTTTTAATATCCAGACGGCAGTTGAACATTACAAACCCGTTTGGAAAATGGTTATTGGTGATTTTGTGAGTCAACACCAACCCATCGGTTTGCAATTCACTCTCAATGATAATGGCGCAACACCAGCTGTTGTTTTATTACGCTTAAGCCAAGCGTTGGACGAGTTTTATGGCAACTGCAAAATAGGAAGTAACTATGAAGAGCTTGACGCGCGTGAGCGCATCCAGGTTATTTTTGATGAAGACTCCTTTACTGAGTGGCTTGCTGATGAAAAACTATACAGTCCCTATTTGGCCGCTTTAAATTTACCTGGTGAAGCAGATGACGGCGTTGTGATTGGCTCTGCATTGCTACAAAAGAGTAAAGTGCTTGTTGCCGCACAACAAAAAGATTTTATGGGTGGTGCCGTGGGCGAAATTCATGGTGCAAAGCTTACTGGTTTATTCAAAGCAGCGGTCGCGACGCAAGCTAAGGCCGTGGTTCTTCTCATTGATAGTGGTGGTGTGCGTTTGCACGAAGCAAATGCTGGAGAAATCGCAATTTCTGAGGCGATTCGCTCTATTTTTGAGGCACGACATCATGGAATAACCACTATAGGTGTGATTTGTGGTAAGAATGGTGCTTTTGGAGGCATGGGAATTATTTCAGCATGTTTGGATTATCTTGTGATTAATGAAACAGGACGTATTGGGGTATCAGGTCCTGAGGTGATTCAAGCAGTGGCAGGTATTGAGGCCTTTAATGCACAGGATAGGGCTTTGGTTTGGCGTGTGTACGGAGGAAAAACCCGCTATCTACAGGATATTGCGCAAAACTATGTCGGTTCGAATGTTGCAGAAATACGTACTCAATTGATTGCTGCTCTTGATAAAAATCTGCCGCTGAATCTTAGCTCTGTAAAACAAAAACAGGCGTTGTTAAAAAAACGGTTTCAAGAAACACAAGGATATCAAGAGCAGGGAACTTATCTGCGTCATGTTGCGCCAAATTATGCGGCAACTCTTTTTGATATGGATGAGCAGGAATTTTTACAGGCAGCAAAAAATATAAAAAAGAAACTGTAATTCATTGTAGCCTGGGTGCAGCGCAGCGGAACCCGGGAATGTGATTTAGATCGATCACCGGTTCCCCTGTGCTGCACCCAAGCTACAAAGTATTCAGTCTGTGATGATACAAAAGGAATAAAAAATGGTGGCATTAAAGGATCTTCTCAAACAGATATTTTCTCTGGAAGTTAAGTTGACTGAAAATCAATCCGTTGTTTATGGACATGCGACTTTGAAGAAGCAACGGGTACATATTCTTGGGGTCAAGGAATCAACATTTTTGGGGGCGGAGCAAGCACTGATTATGGCTCAGCATGTAATAGATATTCTTGAAAGCCAATCTAAAGATCCCGTTTTGCTCTTAGTGGATGTTGCGGGACAAGAGTTAACAATGCGTGATGAGTGGTTGGGGATGCAACAGTATTTTGGCCATTTACTCGAATGTTTGGAGTGTCTACGTCAACAAGGGAATGTGTTGATATCACTGGTTTATAACCAGGCATTAGGAGGTGCTTTTATTGCCTATGGTTTGATGGCGGATACCATTTTAGCTTTGCCTGATGCTGCTTTGGCTGTGATGTGGCTGGAAGGTATTGCTAAAGTAACAAAAATAGAATTAGCGACACTCCAAGAGCTTAGTAAAACATTCCCAGTTTTTGCTCCTGGGGTGCAAAATTTTTATGAGCTTGGTGGGGTGCATGAAATCGTCCGCATCCCCGAACTTACTGAAAAAATTGATTTAGCGATCCAAAAACACAGGACACAGGACGAACGAGCTTTCTTGGGAAATGAGCGTGGAGGCAGGAAGCTGGCGTTCTCGATTATCAATAAAGTAGCCAGTCATTTATGAACTCGCAACGGCATCATTTGATTTATCTTAAGCCTTATGCTGATTTTGTGATTACTTCATGTCATGAAGATCAGAAGATGATTGCCGGAGAGGTAGCACTTTGGCTAACACGAGGATTGCCTTGCATTTATGCGAAACAAGTTTGCTCCGCAACGAGTTTCGAAAGAGGCCTAATTAATTTGGGGGTAACTCTTTTTCACGAAAATAAAAAGCATCGAGTTGGCATGCAAGTTGCTCCTTCATTCGTGCAAAAACAACAGCCATTGCCACAACTTCTCGAGATGCAGAATTTTTTCTCCTCTTATTATGGGATAGAGGATTTAACGAGCATTACTGCTACATATCCAATTTCTGATATTGCTGTCTATGGATCATTTTTATTCCAATATTTATCTGGCGCCCCTTTTGTTAATGATGCTTCAGATCTTGATTTACTGATTCATTATCAAGAATATGCTTGGACTGATTTGCATGAAACAATTAGCGCGTTAACAAAGAAATTTAATCGTACGATTGATGGAGAGGTACGCTTTCCTAATTTTGGGGATATTCCAATCAAAGAATTACTCGATTTATCTGCAAAAAAATTGTTATGTAAGCGTAAGGACAGCATTACGTTATTATCAAGAGCTGAGCTTTATGAACACTATCCCTTGCTGTGAAAGAACGCTCGCCAAAATGGCGGTTCGAGCACTTTATTTGGAAGTGAAAGCTTATCCAAAACCAGGTTTAGTCAGTTTTGTGGATGCTGGGGCTCATCGCGATATGGACGGTGATACATTCTATCGTAGCCTGTTTGCTTTGCGCCATTATTTTTATCACATTACAAAAACAGGATTAGTCACCAATTCTTTTGAAGAATTAAAACAAATAGCGATTGCAGCAGAAGCGCACATGTTGAAAAAAACTTGGGGGGTGAATACACATCGTGGCGCTATTTTTGCCTTAGGTATTGTTTGCGTTTCGGTGATTCGTTTGGCTCAGGCAAAAAAACAATTCACACCTGCAGATGTGCACCGGCAAATATTAAATGATTGGCCAAAACATTTGCAAAACCATTTAGGTAATCCGGGAAGTCATGGTGCTTTAGTCCGTCAAAAATATAAGGTTCTTGATGCGAAGCACATGGCGATGCATGGTTATGAACTGATTTTTGAATTACTTCCTGCCTTTATGTCAATTTTTATGGAAACCCGATCGCTTGATACAGTGTGTTTATATGCTTACTCAGAGCTTTTATTGCGTATGGATGATACCAATATCTTGCATCGGAAAGGCAAGCTGGGGTTGAATTATGCGCAAGAGCGGGCTGCAGAATTATTGACGATTCAATGTGTGCAAACCCGCCAAAAAAAAGCGTTGGAATTGCATCACGTTTTCTCCACTATAGGGATTAGCCCAGGAGGGGTCGCTGATTTGCTCAGTGTTTTATTGTTTCTTGGCCAATTATTTTGTGAACCATTACGCGACTATTCCAATCTTAAAAAATTTTAGAAAATTCAATCTATACTATGATTAAGACTATGTTATTTATACGGCAATTCATTTTTTGAAAAGGGAGAGTATATGGAACCGTTCAATCATTTATCTCAAGCAGAAATAATACCCATACTTTCTCAAGCAACCATTTTTACAGGAATTGGCCTTATTGAACAAAAAATGCTTGCTGACAAATGCGTTATTGCAAGCTATAGAGCTGAAGAGATCGTCATCGAGCAAGGTGAAGTGGGGGATAAGCTTTATATTATTATTCGTGGTTCGGTGCAGGTTTCTGTAAAAACACAATCTATGGGTTGGAAGCGCGTTAATACTTTGGGAGCCGGTGATGTGTTTGGGGAAATTGCTATTTTACGTAATATTCGCAGAACGGCGCGTATTAGTACACTCACGGCATGTCAATTTCTGACGATTAATGCTAGAGATTTCTTGGCCGTTTATCAATATTTTCCTGCGCGAGCAAGAGACAATATTCAATTAGTTGTTGCAAAACGATTGCAACAAAGCGGTGCGCACATTCGTTTGTAAATACAGTTGGATATCTTCCGTGGGATATCAACAGTTGAAATAAATTGCAATTTCCGGAAATAAAATGGAAGCAAATTTTTTTAATATTATTTTAGGGTTTATCGAAGGATTTGGCCTGATTATTTCCCCTTGTATTTTGCCCATCCTACCTATTTTTTTAGCGGGTTCACTCACTGGATCCAAAAAAAGACCGGTAGGGATTATTGTCGGCTTTACTTTATTTTTTGCCTTATTCGTTTTCTTTTCGCATCAATTAGTACGTTATTTAAATATTGATTTTAATATCGTGCGCGCTATTGGCTATGTCGTTTTACTTCTTTTAGGGCTCATTATGCTCTCGAATTATTTAACAGAGCAATTTGGCAAAATAACACAGGGATTTACCCGCATAGGTAATTTTTTTTCTTCAGCAAATAAACCAGAAGCAGGATTTTGGAATGGGGTATTCTTTGGTGGAGTTATTGCCATTATTTGGACTCCTTGTGCGGGGCCGATTTTAGCGGCAATTATTGTACAAACCGCATTACAGAAAACGACAATAATTAGTTTCTTCACTTTGACGGCTTTTGCTTTAGGCGCTGCGATTCCTATGTTTATTATTTCCCTATACGGGAAAAAAATAATGAATACTTTTGCTTTTTTTAAAACGCGCGCAACTCTTTTCCGTAAATTTTTAGGCGGAATAATTATCGCGAGTGTCGTTTATATGATTTACTTTGAGGGCTATGTGGTTTCCTCTTCAGTGTCTCCGCAAACCGGGATTAAGACGTCAAACGCACTCATCAACGGGCTATGGTTTACCTATCCCGCACCACCGATACAAGGGATTGACGCGTGGATTAATTCTCCTCCTTTACGCTTAGTTGATTTGCATGGAAAAGTAGTTTTAATCGATTTCTGGACTTATTCATGTATTAATTGCTTGCGTACTTTACCTTATACCAAAGATTGGTATGCTCGGTATCATGATAAAGGATTAGTTATTATTGGTATCCACACCCCAGAATTTGATTTTGAAAAAAATCTAGATAATGTCAAAGCAGCTGTGACGCGATATGGGATTTTGTATCCTGTAGCACTTGATAATCAATTCGTTACCTGGAGGAACTATCAAAATAATTATTGGCCTGCACATTATTTAATTAATAAAAAGGGCGATGTGGTTTATAAGCATTTTGGTGAAGGGGATTACGATGTTATGGAGAATAATATTCGTTTTTTATTAGGGGTTAAGGATTTATCTACTTTAAGGGCATTAAAGGATACTTCATTTAACCTCATGCAGACACCAGAAACTTATTTAGGATATGTAAAAGCTGATGCGGACTACAGTCCGGAACTTATTAAAGACAAGACGGCACAATATCATTTTTCTAATACATTATCTCCTAACGCATGGGGCTTAGAGGGGGCGTGGCAAGTCAATGCTGAGAATATCATTGCGCAAGAAGCAAATGCTGCTCTAAAAATACATTTTAATGCGCGCAAGGTCTATGCGGTTATGGGCAATAGCGCTACAAAACCCATTAAGATCACTGTAATTTTAACCGACGCACCATCCGGTAAAAAACTTCAGGAACACAGTATCTTAATCGATAAATATTCCATCTATGAATTAATTTCCCAAAAGCAATTCACCAGTGGCTATCTTCAGATTATTGTTCATGAGCCTGGAATCAAAGTATACACATTTACCTTTGGCAGTTGATACTTGATTCCAACCTGAATGTTTCAATTTGATTTTATTGGCTAGGGGACGCCTGAACAACTGAATTATGAATTATTGATGCTTCCTTTTTTTCTTCCTGAAAGAAAGATGGTGTTTTGGGTCTGCTGATGCTGGAACCAGGTTCTTTTGTAGGAGTTTCACGAGTTGCTACAACAGCTTGGAGGGGCTTTGGTTTGAACTCTGGGTATTTTTTTTGCAACTCCAAAAAAGGTTCAATTTTAAATAAAAATTTAAATAATTCGATGGTCTCTGCGTCTTTTACGATTTGTTCTAAAAACATTCCAAAGTCGATAAAAATTTGTCCGTTGTGAAATACAGCAACCTCGGGGTTAATTGCACTTTCAATTTCTTGTTGTGTATATCCAGGAGAACTCCATCCACCAATTGCCTTAATTGCAGCATCTTTTTTTAATGCAAAGGAAAAGACATTCATCAACGCATCGCAAAATTTACTTGCATTCCCCATAGGGAGATCTACGAGCAAGCTTTTACCATAAACGTTAGATTTACTCGTAATTTTGATGCCAATTCTTTTATGATGAACGCTAAATGATTTTAAAAATAAAAGCACATTATCTGCTTTGACGAGTTCTCTTTTTGGGGTTATTGGATAAGGGGTAGTGATATCCATACTGCCCGGAATTTTTGTTAAGAGGCTTGCGAAGTTAAAAGCGCCAATATAAAAAAAGTGGCATGCACCACCGCCTAGAACATGTTCATATTTTATTGACTCAGTTGCATCCTTGGCTACGCTAAATAAGCTTACCTGTAAAAGTGGCCAGCCTGTATGGTAATTACGTAATAGCTCTGGGATTTTATCGCGGTCACTTTGCAATGCATTGTAGCGATTTAAGACGGAGCTCTGCTCTTCTTCCAAAAAAGAATGTATTGGCATGATCTTTCCTTTTATCAATTAAATGATGCTTCATAAGACACTATTGATTTACTGTGTATATAGGGGCTGTGTACAATACTACTGTCTTGACTAAAATCGCGGCATTTTAGCTTAAGCGAGCAATTGTAAACAGCCCCTATTTTTTGATAATCGAAAGAATCTTTTTTACCTCAGCAACGACTTTTCCTTCTTCATCAGTTATAGGAACAAAAAATTCGGACTCAATTTTTTGTTTTTCGTTGACTTCAAGTCGAATTTTTTCAACAAGCTCTGGGGATAATTCGAATCGTGCATAAATAGTTCCTTTGGCAGGTATTTTATAGCGAATAGACGCTGATTTATCCCATACAATGTACCCCTTTCCTAATAAATTCATGAGCATCAACATATAAAAGGGATCGGTCATTGAGTACATGGAACCGCCATAATGTGTTCCCACATAATTTTTATTCCAAAAGCGCATTTTCATCTGAACAACAATTTGAGTGCCATCAGCATGAAAATTTTTTACACTAATTCCAGCTCCCCAAAAAGGTGGCCAAAATCGCATCATTTTTAATAATGTCGAGAATTTCATTCGCTATTCCAGTACAATGGAGGCTATTTACAGATCTTATTTTTCATTTTAAGTCTATTGCAGTCAACAAATATTATATACTTCGACTTTTTTTAACGGATTGATTAGGTTTTATTATGCATCGTTTTATCGCAAAAAAATTTTTTATTCTCGCTACTCTACTTCCCCTCGCGGTAAATAGTGAAAGTAACTCCTATCTTCCACCTATTTTTACTGAGAAGGATAGGCTTGCAGAAATTCAGGAAGTATTTCCACTCATTGATAAACTGTATCAGAAGTACGCAGAGAAAAATCATGTTCCTGGCTATGCATATGGAATTATTGTGGATGGTCGTTTGGTACATACAGGAAATGGTGGCTACACTGATATTGCAAAAAAAATTCCTGCAACGCCGCAATCGATGTTTCGCATTGCGTCGATGACTAAAAGCTTCACTGCCATGGCTATTTTAAAACTTCGAGATGAGGGTAAATTAAGATTAGATGATCCTGCCTCCCTTTATATTCCTCAACTCAAAGATCAAAAATTAACTCAAGATGCCCCAGAGATTACGATTCGTGATTTATTAACGCATTCTGCGGGATTTCCAGAAGATAATCCCTGGGGTGATAGAAATCTGAATCAAACAGATGAAGAACTAATTGCTTTGGTGAAGCAAGGAATTGCACTATCTAATGTTTCTGAAACCTCATTTGAGTACAGTAACTTGGGGTACGCACTCCTGGGGTTGATTGTTAAAAAAGTATCAGGAGTTTCTTATCAGGACTATGTCGCAGCAAATATTTGGCAGCCTCTAAATATGAATCAGGTCGCTTGGGAGTTTGCGCAAGTTTCACCAAATCAATTAGCGCATGGTTATCAATGGGTGGATGGACATTGGCAAGAGGAGCCTCTCTTACACGATGGCAGTTATGCTTCTATGGGAGGAATGATTGCTTCCATAGAATCGTTTAGCCGTTACATGACATTGCATCAAACTGCGTGGCCTGCACGAAATGATGTGGAAACCGGGCCAATAAAAAGGAGTTCTATACGTGAAATGCACCAAGCGTGGCGATTTTATGCTGTAGACTCAAAAAATAAGGATCATGGCAAAGTATGTCCCACAATAAACGCTTATGGTTATGGATTAAGATGGTCTAGGGATTGTAATGCTCGAGTCGCTGTCGGACATACTGGTGGGTTGCCTGGGTTTGGAAGTAATTGGATCATATTGCCTGAATATGGCATAGGTGTGGTTTTATTAACGAATGTGACCTATGCAGCTGCAGAGGCAGTTAATGCGAAAGTGATTAACACACTCATTCATGAGGCACAACTTAAGCCAAGAGAGTTACCGCCCTCACATATATTAAGTGAACGACAAAAAGCATTGATGAAATTACTGCCTGAATGGAAGGATGCAAAAACAAGTGGAATATTTGCAGAGAATTTCTTTTTGGATTCATCTGTTGTGTTGTTACAAAAGAAAAGCCAAGAGCTTTTTGACAAGACAGGGAAAATCCTCGATGTTGGCGCGATCATTCCAAAAAATCAATTGCGGGGATATTTTATTCTGAAAGGGGAAAAAGCAAGTCTTAAAGTAAGTTTTAGTTTATCACCACAAAATGCGTTAATTCAGAATTATGAAATAAAAGTAAAAATGTAACCTGGATTGTAGTTGATTTACGTGAACGTTCGCGTGTCCGGAAAGTCTCATGTAGGTCGGGCCTTGGCCCGACAACTCCTTTCCTTAAAAAACTAACTTAATATGGATATTGCGGCAAATTTTTCCGGGAATGCTCAAGGGTAGGTACACGTTCATTTAAAATGGAGGAACCTGGGTTTCGTTTGGCTTCATCCAGGCTACGTTTAAAGAATACTTTGTGCAGATACAGCTTTTTCGCAAAGCATGCGCAATGCGCTGGCAATTTGTTTTAATTCTTTATTGTGTAATTGGTATTCCTTACCTAATTGAATTGGATCGGCAAAACTTAACCATACTTGAGCATCATGGTCTTCAGTAGCCATTATCCGTAAAGGTAAATCCAGTGCGATTGCCGCATTTTCTTGCATTAATGGGGTGCCTTTTGCAGGATTACCTATAATAAGAACTTCAGTTGGAAGTAGGGTGAGATTCACCTTTTGTGCTTCCTTGCTGTGATCAATATGAGCAAATATTTTTCCGCCTTGTTGCGTCACAATATCAACTACTCGTTCTATTGTTTGTGTGACAGAGTAAGGACTTTGTAACGCTTGTGAACCCGACCCTTCAGGAGCGCCCAGCTTAAAGTCAAATGCAGCCGCAATTTTTCGACCGAGAATATCTAAATCAATTAAATGTTCCTTATTAGCCAAAAGGGTAACGCATAAAAGTTCGTTTGCTGCAGTAAAACGACTTAAGAATGCTGAAAAGCCAGGAATATTGCCTTTGATTTCCATTAACCCAGGGTGTCCCGGAAATAGCCAGCCTGCATTGCCTGGAATGGTGGTTTTGTTATTTAAGGTAATACAATGATAAAGGAAATCTCTGTTCTCTGTTTCTTTAACTAAAATGGTCCCTGCCAGGCTGATATCCCATATGCTAATGTCCTCTGCAGAGGCGATAACGCCACTATGTGACATAGTGGTTGTCCAGGTGACCTCTGGGATTGCTTCATTCTCTGTGTTATAGCCTAGAGCAACTTCCATAGGGTCTATATAGATAGGATTATGCAAAAATTCGCTATGTTTAAAGGGAGGAGCATCTTTGTTCAGTTCATTAGCAATTGATGTTTTATTTTTGACAAAAAATGTTCGTTTTAGACCCACACGATTAATTTGATTTTTTGTTACATAGTCCTCGTAACTCATGTGACTGACTTTTTCAATAATAAGCCCCAATAAGTAATAATTGGTGGCACTAATTTGCATTTTGGTGCCTGAAGGAAAATATAAGCCTGGATCCTTAAATAAACTAAAAATGTCTTTAGGTTTATAATCTTTATGGAAAGAAAAACCGTCACATTGGGTGTAATCGGGTATTCCTGAACTGTGGGTTAGTAATTCTCGAATGGTGACACTTTGCCATGTTTGCGGAATTGAAATATAAGCAGACACTAAGTCATCTAGCTGCAGTTTCTTTTCTTCTTTTAATTGCATGATGGCTACTGCAGTAAATGCATGGGTTAATTGACCCACGTGAAAGAGTGTACGTGTCGAGACTAAAAGCTTTTTTTCTGTATCCGCGAATCCATAGCCGACTACTCGTGTAATATAGGGCGCTTGAACAATCGCCAGAGACATCCCAGGAATATTATTTTCTTCCATATACTCAATAATGAGATCGTCTACAGATCGGCCTAGATAAAGAGTATGAAAATCACCACGTCCGCTACCGGAAAGAGTATTCATTATTATTCCTTTCTGCAAACAAATTATTTTTTTAGTATAGATGAATATTGATGATAGTTTAGAGTGTGGTGAAGCTAAGAGTGCTCTAAAAAACAGATAATTTATGAGATAATAGTTTTCTAGAGTAAGCGAGCATGACGGTAGTGCATCGAAGTAAATGGAACATTCATAGGCATTTAAAAATGATAAAAATTGATCTTTTGCAAAATAATCTTGATGCGATCCCTGAACTTGCCCGGATTTGGCGAGAAGTTCTTGGAAAAATTTGGTTACCTGATGTGCCACTTGAAGTTGTAGAGCAGCGTTTTCTTGACCATGCGAATAACGATAAAATGCCTATGACGTTTGTCGCATTTGATGAAAAAAAACCAGTAGGGATGTGCAGTTTACGCGAAAATGATGGTATTCGCCCTGATTTAATGCCATGGTTAGGCTCCTTAACCGTAAAGCCCGAGTATCAAAACCAAGGACTCGGTAAACGCCTTATTGACGTAACTAAAGAGCAAGCAAGAAAAATGGGGTATGAGATTCTGTATCTTTTTGCCTTTGATCGAACGATTCCCAATTACTACCAATCTTTGGGATGGAACATTATCGATACTGACCGTTTTAAAGGACATCCTGTTACGGTAATGGAAATTATAATGTAAACCTTAATTATCCTCAGGATAATCACGAATACAACCCCCCCCCATAATTTTGCCTATATTTTGCATATTTTGTTCTCTTTTTTTGCATTTTTGGAAATTATTGACTAGCCTTTACTTGCACTAATAAGAACTCTTCTTATTGGTTTAAACATTTTAGGGAGAACATAATGAACCAGAATATTTTTCAAGGAAAATGGATGGAAATCAAAGGTCAAATGAAGCAATTTTGGGGAAAACTTACGGACGATGACCTAAAACAAATTGAAGGAAATCAAGAGGAAATTTTTGGAAAGCTAAGAAAACATTATGGCTATACGGAAGAGCAAGCCAAAAAAGCAGTACACGACTTTCAAAAGAAAATGCATCATTAAAAATGAACAGTGATTTCGCTTTATAAAAAGGAGTTTAATTATGGAAAACAGAGGAATTGTTAAATCCGGCGAGCTAACAGGCTCTAAGGTAATGAACCCCGCACATGAAAACCTCGGTGAGATAGCAGAGGTTGTTATCGATAAACAATCCGGAAAAGTAAGCTATCTCGTATTAGATTTTGGTGGTTTTCTGGGATTTGGAAATAAATACTTTGCGGTGCCCTGGAATCTTTTTTTATACGACAATAAAGATGATTGCTTTATTCTCAATGTTGAGAAGCACCATTTGCAAAATGCACCTGGTTTTGACAAAGATCATTGGCCAAATTTTTCAGCACCTGCATTTACGACGACAATAACTGGTTTTTATACAGGAGGTAAAAAATCATGAGCTCCTTATCAAAAATATTTTTTACCAGTTTACTTTGTAGTCTCTGTCGCTTCGTTTGCTAATGATAATACTATGGGTTCAAATGCCACTGGCACGAGCTCAAGTTCTACTGCAAAAAGCCCTAAGACTACTATGGGAACAAATTGGGTTTGTACTACCAATGCAAGTTCTAGTGAAAAAAGAGCAGATCAAGACGCGGATAAGAAAATGTCTGATCATACTGGTTCTGCTTCTAAATCATTTGCTTTTGCACAAAAACATTGTCGAGACTGTACACAAATCACTTGTAATGTGAAAAAGTAAATCTAATTACCTGCATGCCTATCCCAGGTATGCAGGTAACTTTTTCTAAAAAATATATTTTTTTCAATTAATTAGGCGTTTACCCTAGTTCCCTGTAACTCATGAATGAATTATTTTTTAATAGATTTGAAGAATTTAATAATTCTTCCTATGCTAAAAGGAGTTTTTAGTAATTCATTTTATGCCAAGGAAAGCAAATGAACATTTTAAAAACCCAAGTTTTAAATGGGCCTAACTATTGGTCAAACTACAGAAAAGAACTCATAGTTATCAAACTCGATCTAGGGAAATATGAAGAGCTTCCAACAAATCGTATCGCTGGATTCAAAGAGCGACTGATTCAGGCCTTACCTAGTTTACACAGTCATCGATGTTCTTTGGGGATTGAGGGTGGATTTTTAACACGAATTGAGGATGGCACATGGTTAGGACATGTGATTGAACATATTGCTTTGGAGTTGCAATGCCTTGCAGGCATGGACTGTGGTTTTGGTCGAACTTATGGGACTAAGGACTATGGGGTTTACCATGTGATTTTTGCCTATCAGATTGAAGAGGCTGGATTGTATGCCGGAAAAACAGCAATCGACTTCATAACCGCTATCGCAGAAGGCAATAAATATCCGCTTGCTGAAGCAATCAATCATTTAAAAGAGATTTTTAAAAAACAAGGTTTGGGACCAAGTACTCAAGCACTTGTAGACGAAGCCCAAAAAAGAAAAATTCCTTGGAAGCGTTATGAAAACAGTTCCTTAATTACATTGGGATATGGTCGAAATCAAAAAAAGATATGGGCTTCTGTGTCTTCGAAAACAAGCTCAATTGGTGTCGACGTTGCCTCCGATAAAGAGTTGACTAAGTGTATCCTTAATGCAAATTTTATCCCAACGCCTAAGGGAATGATTATTAGTTCTGAGGAGGCACTAAATGAGGCGATTGAACAATTAGGTTTCCCATTAGTAATTAAGCCACTTAATGGCAATCATGGAAAGGGCGTAACGACTAATATTAGCGATCTTAATAAAGCAAATTTTGGTTATGAGCTCGCAAAAAAATTTTCCGATCAATTGATTATAGAGCGCTTCATATCTGGAAATGATTATCGATTTTTAGTGGTAAATCATAAAGTGGTGGCGGTAGCCAAGCGTACACCTGCGCAAATTGTAGGTAATGGAGAACTGACAATTAATCAATTAATTCAACAGGCGAATGAGGATCCCAATCGAGGTGACTCTCATGAAAATATCCTGACAAAAATCAAAATTGATGAATCGACGTACTCTATTTTAAGACAAAATAATCTGACTCTGGGAAGTGTTTTACCTAAAGATCATATTTTAGATTTAAAAGAAACTGCAAATTTAAGCTCTGGTGGCACAGCTAAAGACGTTACCGATGCGGTTCATCCTTTTAATGTCTTTCTTGCAGAACGTGTAGCACGTCTCGTGAATTTAGACATTTGTGGAATAGATGTTATTTCAAAAGACATTAGTTGTCCGCTTAATGAGAATCATGGAGCCATTATTGAGGTTAATGCAGGCCCAGGATTAAGAATGCATCTGGCACCTAATGAGGGTAAGCCACGTAACGTAGCTGAGCCGATTTTAAATATGCTGTATCCAGCAAATTTAACGTCAAGAATTCCAATAGTCGCAGTTACAGGTACTAATGGAAAAACAACCGTAGTCAGATTGATTGCTCATCTTGCACGTGCTGTAAATCATTATACAGGGTATACAACCACTGACGGCATTTATATCAATAATAAATTAATCTATAGAGGAGATTGCAGCGGTCCAGCTAGTGCGCAAGCAGTTTTGTATGATCCTGAGGTTGATTATGCAGTATTAGAATGTGCTCGAGGGGGGATTTTACGTTCGGGCTTAGGTTTTGATGAGTGTGATATCAGTGTGATAACTAATATTACTGGCGATCATCTAGAGTTAAATGATATTCATACATTGGAGGAGATGGCGGAGGTCAAGGCGGTTGTTGGACGCAGCACCAAAGAAACAGGATATTCTATTTTGAATGCTGACGACAGGCTAAGCTATGACTTAAGACATGATTTACACTGCAACATTGCTTTGTTTAGTCTGTGTGATGGCCCACAGATTAGAAAGCACTGTAGTTTAGGTGGCTTGGCTGCTTATCTTGATCAAGGGAATATTGTTGTTCAACGAGGATCGGAACGGACTATTCTGGCGGATGTCAAATCAATACCGCTTAGTTTCCAAGGTTCTGCAACCAGCATGATCCAAAATATCTTAGCGGCGGTATTAGCTGGAGTTATCAGTCATTTCTCTTTAGATAAAATAAAAGAAGCCCTCCAGATGTTTTTCCCCACAGTTGAAAATCTTCCTGGCAGGATGAATCTTTTTCACTTTCCTCATTGTCAAATTATGCTCGATTATGCACATAACGAAGGTGCATTTCGTGAGTTAAAAAATTACCTTGCTTCGATTCCTTGTGCTAAAAAAATCGGAATTATTGGGGTAGTAGGTGATCGCCGTGATGAGGACATAGAGCAGTTGGGTTATCATGTTGCCTCCATGTTTGATGAAATTGTCATTCGTCATGATAAGGATGGACGCGGACGAACCCACCATGAAATGAACCAACTTTTTATTGCCGGAATCCTTCGTTCAGACTTTAAACCGTCTTTAAATATTATTTCAGATGAGATAGAGGCGATTGAACATATGATGGAAATGGCGGAACCCAATACTTTTATCTTTTGTGCGGTTGAGGATGTATTTGAAACCACCAATTTTCTCAAGAGAAAGGAAAAACAATTGATGATGGTCAATGAGGTTTACAATGATACCCAAAGCTAAGTTATTGATTATCGGTGGTGCAGAGGATAAAGGTGACAATGAACCAGTAGATATTTTTGAGCAAAAAAGAGAATTTACTCGTTACGAGATTTTAAGTGAATTATTACCTCCATCAAATAAGAAAATAGAAATTATTACAACGGGTTCAGAAATTCAGGATGAAGTAAAACAAATATACCAAAAAGTTTTTCATGATATGGGCTATAACAACATTGGGTTTCTTCCTATAAAAAAAAGAAGTGAAGCACGCAATAATGAGTATTTAAAAAGAGTAGAAGATACTGGAGCTATTTTTTTTACCGGAGGTGATCAGTTTCGCTTATCAACAATATTAGGTGGCACCCCTATTGTTGATATTATTAAAGAACGATATCTGCTGGATAGTGATTTTATTATTGCGGGTACCAGTGCTGGAGCTATGGTTATGGGCACGGTAATGATTACCGGGGGCGGTTTATCAGAGGCTTTAAGGTATCGAAACTTGTTAACCTCTTCAGGATTAGGGATCTTATTGTCTTGTATTATTGATACACATTTCATTAAAAGAGGTCGATTTAGTCGACTTGCACATGCAATTATTATGAACCCAGAACAATTGGGTATTGGCTTGGGTGAGGATACGGCTCTGGTCATTCGCAATGGCTCAGAGGCAGAGTGTTATGGCTCGGGTATGGTAGTTATTATTGATGGCAGAAATATTGATCAAACGAATATCACCGATGTTGAAGAAGGGGAGCCTGTATTTGTTGAAAATTTAATTGTGCATCTTTTGGTCAAGGGATGTCAATTTTCTATTGCAAATCGCACCTTAGCAAACCCCGCAATCCCTCCCAATAAATTATCTAAATGACGGAATAACGTGATGAATAAAATTGCAATCGCAGTACATGGTGGCGCTAGTGAAAACTATTCTTTCTTGCAAGAACATCAAAAGGAATTTGCATATGGTCTAGCTCAAGCAGTTGAAATGGGTTATTCAGTGCTTGATAAAGGTGGTTCTGCTTTAGATGCAGTAGAGTCGGCAGTTGGTATTCTAGAGGACAATCCATTATTTAATGCAGGAAAAGGTTCTGCATTAAATTCTCGCGGTGAAGTTGAAATGGATGCCTCGATCATGAGTGGCAAAGAGTTACAAGCCGGCGCTGTGTCTATGGTACGCACTGTAAAAAATCCGATTTATTTGGCAAGGTTAGTGATGGAGAAAACGAGACATGTCTTTCTTTCAGGATACGGTGCTTTAGAAATAGCAAAAAAGTATGGTTTAGACATGGAAGCAGAGTCTTATTTTATCACCCCTCATCAGTATGAAATGTATCAAGAGCTCAATAAAATAGAGACTATGGAAGACATTCAGAATAAGAAAATGAAAGGGACAGTAGGTGCCGTAGCTTTAGATGTACAAGGAAATCTTGCTGCAGCAACATCAACAGGTGGAACCAGTAATTGCCTTCCAGGACGAATTGGTGACAGTTGTGTGATTGGTGCTGGATGTTATGCTAATAATGCAACATGCGCAGTGTCTGGAACAGGGGTAGGCGAATATTTAATTAGAGGCGTGGTTGGTCATACTATCTCTATGATGATGGAATTTGATATGTCCATCCAGGAGGCATGTGATTATGTAATTCATGAACGCAATAAGCAGTTAAATAGGGAAATGGGCGTTATTGCGCTGAATCGAAATGGTGATTTTGGTATTTCTTTTAATACTGAAATTATGAAAAGAGCATGGCGAAGCTCATCGCAAGCAATGCAAATTAAGTTATTTGATTAGACCAAGCATATTGTACTTGAATGCAGTGAGGTGAACTCCTCGTCATCCCGAGCATGGCAAAGTATCTCCATTCTGTAGCTGTGTTATGAAAGAGACCCCTCGCAGTTCTCGGAATGACTTGCTGTCCTATTTTATAGTGGGGGAGGAGGACGTCGACCAAGTAGCCCCATTACAAGAAATACGACAAAGATAACAAGAAATAAAAAGAATAAAATTTTTGCAATTCCTGCAGCCGCTACTGCAATTCCACCAAATCCAAATGCAGCGGCAATGATGGCTACGATAAAAAATATGAGAGCCCAATATAACATAACAACCTCCTTGTGTTTTTATTGAACAGAGTATTCATTTAAATTATAGCTAAAAATTAGGAATAAGAATGATTATAGCCTGGGACTGCGTAGCGGATTCTGGGAAATCAGGTTATGCCGGCATCGCAAGGGATAGTGTAGGTTCCTGTTTTGATGAGAGTTCCAGGGTTTTGGTCCTTCGGACCTGCACCCTGGCTACAATGTTTTAAAAAAAAGGGGAATATTGCGCTATTTAAGTGACCGTATTAATACAGAATCGCAATCATGAGTAAACTGGTAGCAATTAAACCAATTAGTGCAAGACTGGAATTGCCTCCAGGAACCAAGTGGCTTTCTGTTGTGATTAATGTTTGACGGCCTCTCCATGCCATGATCGCAGGCAATAACAACAGTAAAATAACACAACAGATACCAGCATAGCTTAATGCATGCAGATAAATCCCTGGATTTAATAGAACTACTGCGAGTGGAGGAAGGAATGTTAAGAGCAAAATATATTTTCCTTGGTTTCCTGATTTCTTTAGTTTTAATCCATCCGCCAGGAAATCAAATAATCCTAAAGAGACACCTAAAAATGCGGTGAGCATACAGATGGAAGTAAAAAAGCCGAAGAATCCGCTAATCCATTGATTTTGAACGGATTGGCTTAAAGCTTCTGTTAATCCACTGGTAGCATGTTCTGAATTCATGAGGGCAAGCAGTCCATTTTCTCCTTCACGAGAGACAACGCCCATAATGACCGCATCCCAAACAATGTAACATGCAAGAGGGATAAGCGAACCGAAGAGTATCACTCGCCTTAGGCTGCGTACATCATCCCCAAAATAGTCTCGTAAGCTGGGTATTATCGATGCATAGCCGAATGAAGTAATTAAAATCATTAAAGTGCCTGTAAAAGCACGTGCTGAACCATCAGTTAGGCCCAGCGTAGAAGCATGAGGGCTAATAATTGCAACTAATAAAACGTATATGCCTAATTTTCCAAACATTAAACCACGGTTCACATAATCTACAGAGCGTATGCCTTTGTAAACAATTAAACTGAATAAAAGTGTAAATAGGATCGCAGTGACGCTGGGAGGCAAATTAATATTCATTTTATGCAATAAGCTATTGAATACGTCGCTGCCACCTGAAATATAAGCTGAGAGGAGGGTATAGAGTAAAAATAAGTACGTGATCCAAGCAATGATTTGGCCCGGTAAACCCAAAGTGGATTTAGCCATGGATATCATGTTGCTGCCTGGTGGAAGACGTAGATTAACCTCTAAGAGTAATAAGGCACCTGCAGTCATGACCAGCCAGCAAAAGAATAAGAAGAAAATTGAATTGCTAAAGCCTACTTCCGCTGTAGAGACAGGTAAGGCTAGCATTCCTCCACCTATTGACGTTCCTACTATAAGTAATATTCCACCTATTAGTTTTGAATTGATCATGAGATATAATCCAAAATAGTATAAAAATAATTCAATATGATACTTTATTATTCATTTATAGTCAATCGTATCATAGCCCTTAAAATTCAGAATTGATGCATAAAATTCTAATTTATATTCCCACATGAAGGTAAAAAATTTTTTTCAGATGAGATATTCCTTGCCCTGACCTCTCTCCCCACAAGTGGAGGAGGGATCCTCTCTTAAGTAAAGCAAGCATCCCTTCTCCCGACAAGGGAGAAGGTGCCCGTAAGGACGGATGAGGGCTCACCAGATTGTCTACATCAAATTGTAAAACTCATGTATTAATAGCCCGATCGAAACAGCAACTACAGCAATCGGGGTCCATTTGCCGCCTGGAACGATAAAGGCAGAATGATGTTTTCTCCTGCCAAAATAACACATAAGAGCAGGTAAAAGTAGTAGTAATATGATACAAAAGATACCGGCATAACCCAAAGCATGGATGTAGGCGCCTGGATAATAAATGACTATAAGTAGTGGCGGGACAAAAGTAAGTAAAAACAATCCCAGACCATGGCCTCCTTGTTCGCGTAACTTTAAACCATCGGCAAGAAAACTGTATAAGCATAAAGAAACACCAAGAAATGCAGTGAGCATGCAAATGGAGGTGAAGAAGTTAAATAGGGCGCTGATGGTTGTATTTTGTACTTTATTCGAGAGCATGCTTGCCAGAGCACTTGTCGTATGCGGGTTATGCATTAAACTCTCAAGATTTTGACTGCCTTCAGAAGGCAGGGCGCCCATAATTACCGCATCCCAAGCTAAATAACAAAATAAAGGGATTAGCGAGCCAATAAGAATAACTTTTTTCAACTGCTTTACGTCATCATCAAAATAATCTCTTAGATTCGGTACAATGATGGCAAATCCAAAAGAGGTAATTAAAATCATAATCGCGCTACCGATATAGCGCATATCGCCGTGATACAAATGTTGTATTTCTATGTGTGGTGCGATAAGCAGTATTAACAAAAAATACACTGTTAATTTACCAAACATTAAGCCACGATTCACATAATCCACATAGCGGATGCCACCATAAACGACTAAGCCAAAAACAAAAGTGAACAACAAGCTGGCCTGCCAATCCGTCAAATGTAATCCTATTTTGAAAAGAAGACTATTTAAGACGTCAGCTCCTCCAGAAATATAGGCTGATAGTAGGGTATAAAGCAAAAAAAGATAGCTTATCCAGGCAGCAAGCAAACCATAATTACCTAAAGTAGCTTGTGCCATAGAAACCATATGCTTCCCTCTAGGTAAATAAAGATTTGCTTCAAGAATAAAAAATGCCCCTAAAGTCATAAATACCCAGCAAAGGAATAGAAAGATTGACGATTGCCAAAACCCTGTAGCCGCATTGGCAACAGGCAGGGCCAGCATACCCCCGCCTATAGATGTTCCAACGATTAAAAGAATTCCCCCGATAAATCTTGAGCGCATTAAATTGCCTTACTTGGTTGCATAAACTACAGGTGATGGTACTGGAGCTGGGCAGGTTGCACAAGTCTTAGTCCCATAACTATTGAACCATTGAATTTCAATGCGTCGATTAAATGCACTGCCATGAATCAATTTATTATCACCTACATCATTTTTATCGCCATAACCTTCGGCTTTAAGAAGCTGAGCTGGAATATTATTTGCCCATAAGAAGGTCATCATTGTTTCTGCCTGGGCTTGGGACATTAATTTTTTATGGTGGCGCGAACCGACATCATCGGTGAACCCGGCAACATAAACGGGGCTTAATGGGTAAAATTTTAACAATCTTATAATGTTTTCCAAACCCGGGTAGCAAATTTCATTAAGACGAGGACTTTCAAACATAAAATACTTATCAACGGGTACAACCAAGGTCATTGTATCCCCGTACTGTACATACTGGATATTTTCTTTATTTAGTTCTTTAATGATGCTGCGTCGACTGGCTTTGTTAAGCGCTACAATGGCACCCACAGTACCTCCGGCAACGGTACCTGCTAATGCACCAGCCACGTTACCGGTTACTGCTGCGCCTACTGCAGTACCGAAAACGGCTCCTGTAGTTACTCTTTTAGGCATAGGGTGTACCGGTTTAAAATTATTATAAGGTGGATGAAAGCAACTACTCAGTAAACTGGTGATTAAGCCACAACATAGAATCCGAGTTTTAATTAGTTTGAGTGACATATTCACTCCCTTGTCCAGTGATTTAATCATTATTAAACATCTGCTTAAATTTCGCAATTGTAACGTCTTAATACTTAGAGCATATGCAGTCAGAATCTTTGGATAGCGCTGCCTGGGTAAAGCAACGGAAATGATGATTTCCGTGTTTCAGGTTCGCTTTACCCAGGTGCTTTGAGAGTTAAAACAGGATTTATGAGAAACAACACGACTTATCTATCTCAGCATCCTCATCGATATTTATCGGATCTAAGGTTACTGTTTTTGGTAGTTTTGGCTTAAAGAAAGAAATCAAACTGACTTCATTGGTGTATTCAGCATCATGGCGGCTAAATGATCTGAACTCAGTAAAGCACGACAATGCTTTATATGCTGCTGCAAGCAGGCCTCCAACAATAGTTATACCTACGGCAACACCTAAAACAGGTTGGACAATCAGTACAGGTAGTGCAATGCCAAAGATTCCTGCATACAGGGAAAATGCGGTGGCCGCATAGAACATTAATTCGCATGCCTTGGCGAGATTATGAAATAAAATGCTAATTTTTCTCGATTCACAGGCACTTCCAGTTTCATCTATTAATTCTTTGGGTTTTATTACCCCATTTTTTACTTGTTTTAATCGCGCTATAAATAGTTCATAGCTGATTAAAATTTCTGTGATTCTTTTTTCAGAAACTGCTTTGGTATAAGACAGGTTATAGTAATCTTTTACTTGATCTATTTGCCATTGCAGTTTTCCGTCAACTTGCAGACCATCAAATATTTTTTGTAATTCTTTGTCACAGTTGCTTAAACGTGGTTCAAATTTACTATGATTAACAGGCATGATTCATCTCTTTATTATTATTGTCCGGACCATGGGTTATAACCATTTCAATTGAGAGGAATGGTCTAAATGTCTTATATCATAATTAAAGTGAGTTCGACATAACAAGTAATCTTATTTTTTTAGGTGCTATTTCCATTTCTATTTTCTTGGTCAAACTGCCCTGATTTTCTACGATTCAATGCCCATATACTATTTTTCGTCATACCTATACTGGAGATCCCTGTTGGCTTAGATGGCGAGGGGATTACTACTCGACTTGAAATCGGCATAAGTTTTGAAAGTCACAATGTTGGCAAATCGTTAAATGAGCCGGTTGAGGGGGGCAGTGGCCTTCTTGAAATTCTTGAGCTAAATCCGTTAGTTGCCTTTTCCAGAGCTCTCTATACTCTGTCCATGTCTCTTCTTTCTTTAAAGGAGTAATCCCACTGATATTTAGTTTCTCCTCACTAAACCCCATGGCATTTATTTTTCCAGTTTTTACTTGTAGGAGTAATAACGCATTAATCTGTTCATCTAGTAGTGCATAAAGTAATAACTGTGATTCTTTAGGTCGTTCTTCATTCCAAGGTTTGCTAGCAGGAAGACTACTCTTGTAATCAATAACCCATTTTTTATCTTCCACCTGATCCAGGCGATCGACACGTACTTGTACCTCAAGACCTGCTAAATTAATTGCATAAGATTGCTCTATGGCTGCAATTGCAAAAGGGGGACGTTGTTTTTCCCATTCAAGACAAGTTTGTACCAGTCGTTTTAGGCGTGTGTACTCCACTTCTTGAATTGAATCGGAGAGTAATTCACACAGTTGTTTTTTTAGAGGCTCTAAAGCCGTATGAATGGCCTCTTCAATATACTGTTCCAGAATATTGGGCGCTAAATGAAGAAGGTTATGCTGAGTTTCCAACTTTTGCCACAGCAGTTCCATAACCCTATGAATAATTTGTCCTCGCTTTTTATTGTCCAAACCATCGGTTGTTGGCAAGGAGGCTTTTGCGCGAAGTCTGTGTTCAGCGAATGCTTTAAAAGGGCATTTCGCTTGATTCGAAAGGATTGCTGTGCCTCCATGAATGTGCTCTTCGGTCAATAATGGAACATTAAAACATTCCTCCGCACTCATTAAATCAGGTTGATTTTTTAATGCGTCATTTGTTGGTAGTAATTCAAAATTAGGAAAATCAGTGATTAAGGCGCACGGCAAATTGGGTGTATCAGCCTGCAATTGTGCGTAGCTCAATACAACGGAATCGGCACTTCTTTGTAATCGTTGGAGAATCTGGCGTGCAAATTGTAGTTCACGAGCGGGTAAGCTATGAGGCATACATAATTCTCGTTGTAACTGTGGCGGGATAAAGGCAGATAAATGTACTTTTTGAGGCAAGCATTGATCAGTTAAGCCCATAACCCATAAACTGTCGAACTCACATCCTGACGCTTCCAGTAAACCACAAATCTGAATCGGTGCACTTGTTTTTTGTGCTTGAAAAATAGTGTTTCTTATCAGATGTTGTACCAGCTCAAGTACTTCCAATTTGGTGAAGCTCGAGTTAAATAACGCGAATTGTCTTAGCTCATCAAAAACCGTGATAAAACGATTAAGACACTGATAATTTTCTGAGTTGAGATTATAGTCTCCAGGAAATCCTAAAGTATTGAGACGTTTTTGAAATAAGCGTATCCATTCTTCTACCGTAGCTTCTTGAGGATAGGGAGTGAGATGATTCAATAGTGTAGCAAGTTTTGGGACGTGATCTTGCAGTTCCTTGATTAAATGTTTTAAGGGGATCGAATGATTTGTCAGTAACGTTCCTTCTTGCAAATACTCAGAACGTGCAATGAATTCTTCTTTAGAGCTGCCTATGTAAGGTGACTGCAGCAGCAAGTTGGCTTGATGTGGATTGAGATGGGTGTCATCTAAGTTAAGCCAGCATAAAGCATGGGCTACTAAAGGGAAATTACTTAGAGATTGGCCTAAGGAGATATTAAAAGAAGTTGTTTCAAAGTGCTGTGCTAAAGTTCTTTGTAATGCATGAGATTCTTGCTCTAAATTGGGAACAACGACTCCAATATGTTGATCCCCTTCTTTAATCTTTAAATGCAACCATGCTATGAGCTGTTGATATTCTTCTTTGTTATCTTCGGCGGCTAATAGTTCAGTTTTCGACAACTTGTCCTTTAAATCGTATTGATATTGAAGGAAACCCTTTTGTGCCAGGCATTGCTGTAAAAGCACTTGTTGGGGAGTGAAATCATCGAAACAAACCCAGACAACATTTTGAGAAAAGAAAGAACTATTGGCTTGGAGTAAATAGGGTATTAACGCATGTTCAGTAATAAAATTGTGGTGTTTTAATTGCTTATCAAACAATTGCCACCAGCGTTGAAATTGTCGCGTTTGTGCTGTGTGATTGAAGGCTGAATCATGCAGATTAATTTGCCACTGCTGACAGCGCTCCCAAGCACTAATTACTGCTTGAAGAAGTCCATCACTGTAGGTGATGTTGGATTCTTCTTGGATTATTTTACGCCATAAATACTGGCATTGAGCGTTGTTTAATAAGGTGGGGTGGGTATTATGTGGGCTAATAAAGTTGAGTTGTTCATAGGCTTTACTTAGCGCAACACGAAACGGCATACATGCGGGCTTATCTACGGTCTGCTTCTTACATTGAGCAAAATAATACTGCAGGATTGTTTCACTGAGTCGGTTATTGGGAGTGAGTACAGTGGCTTTTTGCGCTAAAAGAAGAAAAAGCTGCTCTTTATCAGTAAACGTATGTATTGGCATAAAAATCCAGATCAAAGTAGTTCATTGTAGTCTTGCGCCACTCCGGTCATCCCTCGTTGAACTGGGGACATGCTCGTTAATTCGTAGACAAAAATGGCAGATGTAGGCTGGGCTGTTAAGCCCAGCTTAGGGTTATTTAGCTTTTTTTGTCTACGAATTACCTAACACATACAAGGATGACGGGTTCCGTTGTTGAATAGTAAACGATTTTACTTAAGTTTTTTTGCGCTGCAAAGTACGCGTTTTGCTGACTGGTTTTTTGGATACGGATTTGGGTTTTGGTTTGATTCTATCAGCGGCACTTACATAGCGAGGTAAACTATGACTTTCTCGTCTGTCTGTTCGCAAGATATGATAAACAAAATGACCGCGTAAATAGACTGAAGCTAAACCTGAGGCAATGGCGAGTAAAACACCAAAAAGGATATAGCTGTAACCAAGGACAATGAGGTACACATGCACAAAATCATGTACATTGGTTATTGGTAATACTTGGTTATTTGATGTGTCCATAGAGAGTACCAGACCTAGATCAAAAAATGGCAAGGAAACCAATACCATAATAAAACCTAATAAAAAGGTTTTACGCTTGTAGGGTCTAGGGCAGTGAACAAGACGTTTCCCAAATATCGCTCCAGTTATTGAAGCGACAATCATTCCTAGAATAATCGCTTTAAAAAGAGGAACAAGTTCTTCGATGCCAATTGTTGTGAGAAAAGCATCGATAAGTATCGTTCCGACAACGGATAGCAATCCATAATAAACAGTCGCCAGTAAACGTGGATTGGAAAAGTTAAGTGCAGGATCTTGCTTATTCATTTGGCACTCCATAGCTCCACCTATATATGTATCATTTTAGTATAAATATTGTACAATTGAGGGTTTTATTCATTTTTTTATTTATTGTTTTACTTGTTTAGGTCAATTAGACTCGTCATGTGATAGAGGTGTATCAATAGGATAATTTGTATATACTAAAAAAAAATAATTATAGATTTTGCTTATGAAAAAATTCGGTCGTATGGTTTTAAAACTGTTTGGTTGGAAAGTTGTCGGAGAACTACCACAAGATAAAAAATATTTGGTTGTCGTGGCTCCTCATACAAGTAATTGGGATTTTGTTGTGGGTTTATTTGCTCGTTTTTCAGTAGGCGTTAAAATTAACTTTTTAGCAAAAAATCAATTGTTCTTTTTTCCTTTAGGTTTATTGTTAAGGGCATTAGGAGGGGCGCCAGTCGATCGTTCCAAAAAAAATAAGACTGTAGACCAGGTAGTAGAAATATTTCGTTCTCTTGATGAATTTAAATTGGCCATTACTCCAGAGGGGACGCGTGGCCCAGTCACACGCTGGAAAGAAGGGTTTTATCATATTGCCTGCCAAGCAGGTTTGCCTATAGTGATGGTTGCACCTGACTATGCAACTAAAGAACTGCGAATTCATGAGAAGTTCCAACCTACGGGAGATATTGATAGTGACTTTCCGAAAATTCTCGATTTCTTTAGAACTATAAGAGGTCGTTATCCAAAGGAAATTCCTGATTATCATTCTAAAAAATAGCTGGTTTGTGATGTAGCCTGAGTGTAGCTACGCTGCATCCAGGCTACAAAGCATTCACTAATTTTATAAATATTTTATCATTTTTAACATTTTAAATTGTTTCCCATCCGGGAGAGCAAAATATTCTGGTTGCTCAATTTGATACCCACAGGTTTGGTACAGTTTTACGCCAGGTAGCGTTGCCATCATTTCCATTTTTGTAAATCCATGGAATAAAGCTTGTTGTTCACAATATTCTAGAAGCATGGTTCCAAACCCTTGCCGAGCATGGTGTGGATGGACAAAAAAAGCTCTTATCTTGGCATAATCTGTTTGTGGATTTAAAAATCCCTCCTCACGTGTTTTGCATTGATCGCCACCAAACAGAGTTTTGCGTTTGCTCCATCCACCACAGGCAATAACAGTACCTTCTTTTTCGATGACGTAGTAAGTTTGATCCATGACCAGTTCTTTATCCACCCCAAAAATGGAGTGGATTGCGCCTTCGATTTCTTGTTTTGAATAGTCCTCTTGGCTTAATCCACGTGCCGAATGCTCAATGAGCTGGTTTAAGAGATTAATTTCATCAATCTGAGCTGTTCTGATCACGATAGGTTCCTTTTAGGTCTTTTAATGAGGTGACGAATGTATCATGAAATAAAAATTAATAAATTTTTAATTTAATGATGTTTTATTTCATTTTATAATGGTTAATTTTGAAATTTGGGTAATATATGAAAAAATATGGAGAAAAACGTTCACTGGAACAGACTACTGAACCAGTATATTTAGATAAAATTGATAGAAAAATTTTAAATTTGTTACAAAAAGACAATCAAATTACTAACTTGGCTCTTGCTGAAAAAGTAGGGATTTCTGCTCCTCCTTGTTTTCGTCGCGTAAAACGGTTACGTGATGAAGGCATTATTGTGAACGATGTTTCTTTAGTCGATCCTTTTAAAGCGGGACGAGGGCTCATTGTTTTTGCAAATATTACTTTGGAAAAGCAACGAGAAGATTTGCTCGCGCATTTTGAACGTAAAATGGCGGAGCAAGAGGAAGTGAAGCAATGCTATTTTGTTTCCGGCGAAACCGATTATTTACTTATAATTCATGTTGCGGATATGAATCATTACAATGAATTTGCACGTAGAGTATTTGCAAATGAAGCAAATATTAAAGTTTTTCGCAGTAGTTTTTGTCTTAATCGTACTAAGTACAATACAAATATTCATTTTGCAGAGGATTAAGAAATAGAGCGTAAAACATGTAGCCTAGGTAGCGTAGCGGAGCCCTGAATTTTATGGTAGAAAACCCGGGTTTCGCTGTGCGCTGCACCCAGGCTATTTATGATGTTACAATCTATCTTTTCAAAATGGTTTTGCCTGCATAAGGTAATGTGGCCATTTCATTGATGCGCAATAGCTGATTGTATTTGGCGACGCGATCGGTACGGCATAACGAGCCGGTTTTAATTTGACCGCAGCCTGTAGCAACAGCAAGATCGGCGATAAAGGTATCTTCTGTTTCACCGGAGCGATGTGACATGACACAACGATAGCCATTTTGATGGGCCAATTGAATTGTTTGTCGGGTTTCACTTAAAGTACCAATTTGATTGACCTTAATAAGTATGGCATTAGCTACTTTTTGCGTAATGCCTTCTTGCAGAATTTTTGGATTAGTAACGAACACATCATCGCCGACTAATTGAATTCTTCCACCCAATCGGGTGGTCAATTGTTTCCAGCCATCCCAATCTTTTTCATCCAGGCCATCTTCAATGCTTATAATAGGGTAATTATTGACAAGATTATCATAATATTCAATGAGCTGTGTTGCGGTGAACTTTTGATTTTCGGACGCCATATGATACATACCTTGCTCATATAATTCGGAAGCGGCAACATCCAGAGCAAGCACTATCTCATCACCTAACTTATATCCAACTTTTTCGATTGCCTCACATAACAGATCCAGAGCTTGACGGTTCGATTTAATATTGGGTGCAAAACCACCTTCATCTCCCACTGCTGTATTTAATCCCTGTTTTTTTAAAACGGATTTTAATCCATGAAAAATCTCAGCTCCCATTTGTAATGCGCTTGGAAAATCAACAGCACCTACAGGCATAATCATGAACTCTTGAATATCAACATTGTTATCCGCATGAGCACCGCCATTTAGGATATTCATCATAGGTACCGGCATGCTCATTTCTTCGCCTTGATTTAATGCAGCATACAGAGGCAACTGATGTTCATTTGCGCGCGCTCTAGCTGCAGCAAGTGATACAGCAAGAATGGCATTGGCTCCAAGATGTGATTTATTTTCTGTGCCATCTAATTGGCATAATTTATGATCTAAAGTGTCTTGATCTTCAACAGAAAAAAGGTGCAGTGCTTGGTTAATTTCATGATTAACATGAGCAACTGCTTGTTGCACGCCTTTGCCAGTATAGCGTTTTGCATCATTATCGCGTAATTCACACGCTTCACGGCTTCCAGTTGATGCCCCGGAAGGAACACTTGCTCTTCCTAGGGTCCCATTTTTTAAAATAACGTCTGCTTCAACAGTAGGATTACCGCGAGAGTCTAAAATTTCACGGGCTTGAATTTTTGTAATTTGCATGTTGAGTCCTGGTTACGAGTAAAACTGTTTCATCTAAACAAGCGATAGACTTCTACCACTCAAAGGTTCATTAGGCTCTAGTATTGTTTTGATATGCACCTGTTTTGTCAAGGCATACATTTTTTTCCTTCGGTGACTTGTTCAAGATATTCATATTCTTTCGCTGTCACTAGTGATTGTGAGCATCCAAAAAGATAACTTATCAAGCGTTTAAATTGCGCCAATAAGGATTCATTTTTATTTTCTACGTTCTTGGCATGCAACGTATTGTGCATTTTAGCTAAGATTTCACTTGGAGGAAGTTTACCACGTTGCGCTAGGTGATCTTTTAATTCATAAACACCTCGTGGTACAGACACTTTTTTATCACCCTGGATTACTTTATGACGTGAACCAAAATATCCTAATGCCCATGGATGAGAATTGCTTTTCAGCGCTTGTGCTATTTTTGTATCAAGATAACTATTAATTTTTACCAACAAATGATTGATTGCCGCATTTTCTTTTTCGGCAATAAATTGTTTATCTGCCTCAGCCTGGGTGTGTTGTTGTAAGGCAATAAAAATAGTGGGGGTTGCTGAGGTATATTCACGTGCCGCCAAAATGGAAGCGAGAGATTGAACCATCCCACTATCTTGATGGCTAATATGCTCGATTTGCTCATCGCTAATTTTTGCAATCAGTTCAGGTGTTTGAATAATGAGTAGTGCAGAAGGTTTATTTTTTACAGCTTCCTGAAATAATTCACTTGGATTTAAAGAGAATAAAAATTTTAAAGATTTTGTTTTGGCGAGCTGTGCCGTTAATCCTTCTTTGTATTTGTTTTGTCTTTCTATTTCTCTCGTAATTCGAGATTTAAGTTCTTCTCCATCCTCTCCATAAAACGCTACCTCGCTAATTCTCTTTTCATTCTGTGCAATTTGCTCCTGGACTGTTGCAATCATCCTTTCATGGGTAACAATAATGCCACTGTAGTTATTTTGTAATCCTTCAATTGCTCTTTGAAAGTTTGCTCTAGAAAAGCCACAATCTAGAACGAATCGCGAATGTTGTTGTTTTAATCCCTCTAGACTTAATCTTCGTGCATCGGTTGAATTAGAATATGGAGTGACACTTTTTAAGTACATTTTGATTTCTCAATTCATCATCATGATGAAGCATCATATCAAAACGTTCTTTATATATACAAATAATTCATTAGGCGATACTTGAGTGTATTTATGGAGGAATTGCTCCGGGCTACAATGGTGTGTAGGCTGGGTTGTTAAGCCCAGCATTTGCGGAGTTAATTCCTTACTTTCCAAAATTTCCATCATGCGACCCCTAACGCAAGCCCCACTAAACAAGTGCTAATCCATTGCTCTGAAATAAAGAAATACATGCTGGGCTTAGCTACAATAGAGGAAATAATTAGAAACTCACCGCACCAAGTTTCATTAAAGCTTGAGCTAGAGGAAGCAAAGGTAAGCCCAAAATGGTATCCTCATTTCCCTGAACCTCTTTAAATAACCATTTACCTTGGTTTTCATATTGGTAACTACCACAGCTATGATAAGGTTTTTCACTGTGCAAATAAGCGTCTATTGTTGTTTCATTTAAATGATGTAGCGTTAAGCGGGCTGTTTCATGATGCTGCCAAAGCATTTGATTATTTTTTGCAATGCAAAGGCAAGCAATTTGCACATGCTCTTTGCCACTTAATAGGCGTAATTGTTCTATTGCTGCAGGATGGTTTAAAGGCTTATTCAGTATGATTTGACCAAACAAGCACAGTTGATCGGCGGCAACAATAAAATGGTCTGGATGGTGCTGGCTTACTTCTAAAGCTTTATTTGCGGCAAGTGCATAGCCTAACTCCAATGCGCTCCCCGTCTTGAAGGATGCCTTAATTGCTTCTTCATCACAATGAGAAGGAACCACGGAAAACTCAATACCCAGAGATTGCAGCAATTTGCATCTTATTGCGGAGCTCGAAGCAAGAATGATAGGTTTTTGCTGTAAAAACTTAGACATATGCCGCGACCAGAGCCATAAGTGAAAAACCTATAATTACAAAGCTAAAATCTTTAAGATTGCAACAACGCTCGACCATAACACAGCGTTCTAAACCGTGAAGCGTTCCCAGATAAAGAAATGTGCCTGCGGAGGCGGCAATTAAAATGGGATCAAATAAAGATTTGGTTTCTACGCCATGACCAAAATACCAACCCAAGTAGATCCCTAGGGGTGTCATTAAACTGAATAAAATAAAAAAGCACAGGCTGGTGTTCATACTCATAGAGCTTTTATTTAATTGCACCGCTATTGCGAAACTTTCTGCCCATTTATGAGTGATAATGGCAAGAAAAATCATAATAATCATGGAGTTGTAGTGAGCTAATCCTAAGGCGGCACCCAACATTATAGAATGAATGGAGAGCATTCCCCAGGCTAAAATGGCAAAAGCAGGATGCTTCCTGTTATGGTGATAAAGTTCTTTTCCTAAATGTTCAAACCAGAGAAAGACCAGAAATACGGCACCAGTAATAATAAAGGCAAAAGGGTAGTTATACCCCATTTTTTTAAATAAAGAATTCGCGTCCGGAAGCATGTGCAATAGGCCTGCTCCCAAAAAAACGCCAGTAGCTAGGGTTTCACCGATAGGAAGATCAATATGTTGGTCATCTTTAATGCGTTTTCTAAAGGGATACCACCCGGCGAGTAAGATGACAATAAAAATAGAAAGCGCAAAAAGTATTTTTAAACTGGTAGCAGATACCATTGTTTATCCTGTTATTTATTCTAGAATTCTATAGCTAAACTGTAGCCTCGGTGAAGTAGCAGAGCTCGGGGATTTTCTTGACTTGAATTAAAAACTTCTTAAACCCGAGTTTCGCTGCGCTTCTTCCGGGCTACAATTGTGCACTCAAACTACAACCCAGACTTAACCCAAACCACATAGTTTAGTTGTGATACATGGTCTCATGCAAGCTAAATAAGCGAACTTCTACAATATCAGACTGTAGTTTTAATGCCAGAATGACTCGAGCATGCAACTCCTGCCATTGAGTAAATGTTTCATCACAGACTATATCAATGCCTATAGTTCCATCCAGATAATGTAAATTCCAAAATAAAATGTGTGGGAAATCAATATGGACTTCATTTGACAGGAGTTCTTGTAAGACATTGCGACTGGGTAAATGTAAAGAGGGGCAAGAAGTCTCATCATCCTCTGGGTCGACATGTACAATCACATCCTTGACGCTTTCTATTTGATCGATGAGTGCATGGTGTACGTGTTGCGCAATATAATGCCCCTCAGATACCGATATCGTAGGTGAAACTAGAATATGTACATCAATTAATACATCTTCTCCCATAGAACGACTGCGTAATTGATGAATTCTTTCAACCCCATCCACATTTTGAATGACTTCTTCAATTCGTGTTAATAATTCTGGGCTGACGGCAGTGTCTACTAATTCTTTGACGCTATTCCAGGCATAGTCCAGCCCCATTTTAACTATCATTAAACCCACGATAATTGCTGCGGCCGCATCAAGATAACTATAACCGGCGATGCTGCCAATTAAACCTACTAATACAACAAGCGAAGAGGCTGCATCTGAACGATGATGCCAGGCGTTGGCAGTAATCAATTTAGAATTGATGCGTTTGCCAATATGTAGTGTGTAGTGAAATAACGCTTCATTACTCAAGATGGAAATACAAATTATTGGTAGGGTTAACCAATTTGGCATGACGTAATTAGAGTGGAGCAGGTCATATATTGAATCCCAGGCGATACCGATACCTGCAAAAATAAGTAAAAGAGATAACAATAAAGTTGCAGCGGTTTCGATACGTTGATGTCCATAAGGATGACTGGCATCCGCATCCAGGCTGCCGTATTTAGAAGCAAATAAAACCATCGCGTCTGTGAGGAGATCCGATAGGGAGTGAACTCCATCTGCAACAAGAGCATGAGAGTGAAAAAAGTACCCCCCGATAAGTTTTATGATACCCAATAGTGCATTTGACATAGCCCCCAAAAGGGTTACTTTTTTTGCTTGCCAGTATCTGTCGTGTTGGGTCATGTTTTTTTAATTAATGTAATCTAAGTAAGAAAAAAATAAGAACTTGGTTTTTACTTAGAGAATCCCAAGCTCAGTCTATCAATGGTCTATTTAAACATGGTTAAGAGTTATTTTATATTAAAACTTACATTAAATTGAATGTTCTGAAATATCTAGAGTGTGTTAAGGCTGGTGCGGAGTCCACAAGATATTACGCATCTTGTACACAGGATTATCCACAGATTTTGTGGATAAATGATTTTTAGGCAATAAAAGCTTAAGACAAAATAGGTCTTTTAAAATAAGAGTTCTTAAGGACTATAAATGGGTTCGAGTTTTAATTAATCAGTATAATGAAAAGAGTTATTCACAGGATGTAGATTAAAGGTATATGGAACTTTCCTGACTATGGTACCAAAGAAAAAAATTAAAAACAGTCTTGACTTGGTTTTTTTTAAAAAAATTTAACGTTTAATAAAAGTACTCAAGATTTTTATACTGCTCAAAAAAATTACTGATTTAAAGAAGGATTAAAAATTAAGTGCTCGTTTAAACCAAAGTTTCAGAAGCACTTTGGATGGTTCTGAAGCAGAGGCAAAATAGGCTGATTTTACAAGGTGTTTTACATCATGTTCACAGGCTTATCCACAGATTTTGTGGATAAATGATTTTGAGGCCATAAAAGAGCAAATCAGCGATACTCCTTTTGTAATAAGGCTTTTCAAGTACTATAGTGAGATTTGAGTATTTATTAATCGATATGATTAGAGAAGTTATCCACAGGATGTATTTTTAGATGAATAAGGAATTTACCCAGCTATCTTAACAAAGAAAAAAATAAAAAACAGTCTTGACTTGAGTATTTGTTAAAAAAAAATTTGCTGTTAATCATCTCATTTTTATTGAGGTTAAATTTTATCCAATCAACGGAAATATAAAATTTAAAAAAATCGCTCAAGCCAAATATTGGAGACACTGTGGAAGGTTCTGAAGCATGTTTAAATTAGGCTGATTTTATAAGGTGTTGTACATCATGTTCACAGAGTTATCCACAGATTTTGTGGATAAATAATTTTTTGACAATAGAATACTGAATTGTTGCTAAGCCTGTTACAGTAAGGTTTTTTTGAGATATTACATAAATATTTGACTGGAGGTGTCAATTGGTTTAAGAGGAGGTTATCCACAATGGATGTTTATAGAATTAGAAAATTACCCGACCATATTAACAAAGAAAAAAATAAAAAACAGTCTTGACTCGCGTATTTTTAAAAATATTTTTATCCTTGCAAAAATTGCTCAAAATTGCCTAACCAGCGTTGGGTCAAATCGTAGGCCATTTCAGGTGCATCCTCTATCAGTTGTTTTGCAACAGAAGGCAATAGAGGGAGAAGGTCACGATCACGTTGAATATCTGCAATTTTAAACTGTCGATAACCTGTTTGCCGGCTCCCCAATACTTCTCCGGCGCCTCTTAACTCCATGTCCTTTTCTGCAATAACAAATCCATCATTGGTTGCACGCATAATTTTTAATCGTTCTGCTCCTTGTTGTGAGAGTGGGGACTGATAAAGCAAAAGACAATGAGATTGCGCACTGCCTCTGCCGACACGACCGCGTAATTGATGGAGTTGAGACAAGCCCAAACGTTCAGCATTTTCAATAATCATTAGACTGGCGTTGGGGACATCTACACCAACTTCTATAACAGTCGTGGCAACCAGTAAATTAATTTCGCCACATTTAAATGCGGCCATCGTTGCTTCTTTTTCTACGGGTTTCATTCGTCCATGAATCAGACCAACGCGCGCATCAGGAAGTTGCTCTTGCAATACGCGTGCTGTTTCAGTGGCTGCCATGCATTGCAATTTCTCTGATTCTTCAATCAGTGTACACACCCAATAAATTTGTCGTCCACTCGTTATAGCAACTTCCAAGCGCTCAATGACTGCTTCTCGTTTATTTTGGTTTAATACCGCTGTAGCGATGGGTATGCGTCCAGGAGGTAACTCATCGATAATCGAGACATCCAAATGGGCTAAGTGAGTCATGGATAATGTTCTTGGGATAGGAGTAGCTGTCATTAATAATTGATGAGGAATAAGTTGTTCTTGCTGTCCTTTTTGTTGTAGCAGCAATCTTTGTTCTACACCGAATCGATGTTGTTCATCGATAATGACTAAACCTAGACGAGCAAAAGTAACGCTGTCCTGAAATAAGGCATGAGTACCAATAATCAACTGGCAACTATGGTCTGCAAGTGCAGCAAATGCCATACGCCGTTCACTAAGCTTCATTTTTCCACTCAATCTTAATATGTTAATGCCCAGTGGTTCTAGCCAATTGGTTAGATTGTTGGTGTGTTGTTCGCTCAGCAAATCTGTTGGTGCCATAAAGGCAACTTGTTGTCCATTTGCAATCGCTTGTAAGGCGGCAAGTGCTGCAATGATGGTTTTTCCAGCCCCCACATCTCCTTGCACTAAGCGCAACATCGGTTTTGTTTGCATTAAATCTTGGCTGATTTCTTGTGTTACCCTTTGTTGTGCGTTGGTGAGCTTAAATGGAAGCGAATCTAAAAAACGTTGCTCTAAATCGTGATCAGTAGGTAATGCGATCGCATGGAGTGCATTTCGTGATTTCCTTGCAAATTGCATGCTGAGGCGCTGTGCTAACAATTCATCAAAAACTAATCGTTTGAGAGCAGGATGTTGACCTTGTTCAAGAGATTGTATGGAAATATCCGGGGGTGGATTGTGCAATAATTGAATTGCCTTATCCAGAGCGATAAAATTGTATGTCCGCAATTGTTCTGCACTCATCCATTCTAATTGTTGAAGCTCTTGCTCACAACTTTGTAATGCAACGTTCACCAATTGTCTTAATCGTGTTTGCGTTAAACCTTGGGTACTTGGGTAAATGGGGGTAAGTGTTTCATTAACCTGGCATTCCTCTTCATGATCTAGTAATTGATACTCCGGGTGAGTCATAGTTAGAGTATTATTAAATGCACGCACTTCACCAAAAGCATGAATCATGGTGCTGTTCTTTAGGTTAGTGATTTGATTTTTATTAAAATGAAAAAACTGAAGTTTTATTATTCCTGTTTTATCTTCAACATAACAATGCAACATCGCCCGTTTACCGGGTTTAATTTCTGTTTTACACACGCGCCCTGCAATAACGCACCAATCATTGGCGCGCAAATCTTGAATCGGCGTTACTCGGGTTCTGTCTTGGTAACGATACGGTAAATGAAAAAGCAAATCACGCACACAATGGATGCCGCATTTAGCAAGTTTTTCTGCAAGTGTTGGTCCGATTCCGGTTAGCGATTCACATGGGTTAAATAACATGCGATGACTGATATTGAATGAATTGGTATTTAAGTGTAACTCAGAAGCAGGACTCAATAAATATCTATAATATTCTTCATCCTGTTTGACACTCATGAAGGCAATAATCATTCTCGATATTTATTGAGTCCTGTTTACTTTATGTGGAAGCAATTGCGGTTTTTAGTAGGGCAGCATTTTGAAGTTTCTGGGTATAAAACCTTTTCATATGGTGCAAAAAAGCGCATAATAACATCATTTTTTGATGGAAAACTGAGTAGCATGAAACATACTGTAGAGCAGCTTTTAAAACAGGCTTTAATATCATTACAAAAATCAGGTGAAATACCTGCCGATTTAGATATTGAGATTAAGGTTGATCGTACAAAAGATTCCGCTCATGGTGATTATGCCAGTAATTTGGCTTTAATTTTAGCGAAGCCATGTCGTCAGGCACCTCGTAAAATAGCAGAGCTTTTAGTTCAGGCTGTGCCTGCTGATTCTGCTGTGGAAAAGGTAGAAATTGCTGGGGCGGGGTTTATTAATTTCTTTATACGCAATAGCTCTCGGTCACAAATTATTGGTGAAATATTAGATAAAGGTGAGTGTTTTGGTCGCAGTGCTACTGGCCAAAATCAAAAAGTATTGATTGAGTTTGTTTCTGCTAACCCAACAGGCCCTTTGCATGTGGGACATGGAAGAGGGGCTGCTTTTGGTGCTACTTTAGGAAATGTCTTAAAGGCTGCCGGTTACGATGTTACCTTAGAATATTATGTGAATGATGCTGGACGGCAAATGAATATTCTTGCCGTTAGTGTATGGTTACGTTATCTGGAGCTTGTTGGTGAACCTGTTGTTATTCCTGCTAATGCGTATAAAGGAGATTATGTTTCCGAAATAGCGCAGGAGTTTTTTGCTGAGCATGGCAAAGAGTATGAGCGTCCATGGGCTACTGTCATTGACGGGTTGCCTCTTGATGAACCTCATGGCGGAGACAAAGAAATTTATATCGATGCGGTGGTTGAGCGTGCGAAACAACTATTGGGCGCGGATATTTTTGCTTTGTTTCATCAGCATGCATTAAATACGGTTCTTGATGACATTAAAGATGATCTTGCTGAATTTGGTGTGACTTATAATAGTTGGTTTTCCGAACAGTCTCTATTTGAAGATGGTTCCATTCAAAAAGGTATTCAAGCACTTAAGGACAGTGGTCATACTTTTGAAAAAGAAGGGGCACTTTGGTTTAGAGCAACTGATTTTGGTGATGAAAAAGACCGTGTGCTGGTGCGTGCTAATGGCCAAACTACTTATTTTGCATCAGATGTGGCTTATCATTGGAATAAATACGACAGAGGTTATGATCGAGTAATAGATATTTTTGGCGCGGATCATCATGGTTATATAACGCGTTTACGTGCCGTGGTTCAAGCTTTAGGGCATGATGAAAGTGCACTTAATGTATTGCTTGTGCAATTTGCTATTTTATATCGTGGTTCTGATCGAGTGCAAATGTCCACACGTAGTGGTTCTTTTGTTACCTTAAGAGAATTGCGTCATGAGGTTGGTAATGATGCGGCACGCTTCTTTTATGTAGCTCGCAAGTCAGAGCAACATATGGATTTCGATTTGGACTTAGCAAAGTCGGAGTCTAGTGATAATCCGGTATATTACATTCAGTATGCACATGCAAGAATATGCTCCGTATTAAGGCAATTGAAGGAACGAGGTTTGTTTTGGGATAAAGCAATTGGACTCAAACATATTGACTTGTTAGAACAATCTCATGAAACTCATTTGATTTCTTTAATTGGTCGTTATCCAGAGATTGTAGAATTAGCCGCTGCCCATTGTGAACCACATCAAGTGGCTTATTATTTACGTGAAGTAGCCAACGGCTTACATAGTTATTATAATGCTGTGCCACTATTGTGTGAGCAAGAGCAATTACGATGCGCTCGTCTTTGTTTACTCGAGGCGGTGCGTCAAGTAATAAAGAATGGTTTGGACTTATTGGGCGTATCCGCTCCTGAGAGTATGTGATGGCAAAAGAATATGGGAATAGGCGTTCTTCACGGTCGCGCGGTAGCGCACCGCACCAGTTTCTAGTGATTACCTTAACTTTTTTATTGGGTTATTTGGCCGCTTCTTTTTTTAATTTTGAAATGCTAAGCCGCTGGGTAAATACTCAGGTTTTGGCTCATCATGAAACCAAAAAAGAACCATCCAAATCAGAAGCACAACATGCCGCGGTTCCGCCTAAACCAAAATTTGAGTTTTACACACTACTCACTAATGAAAAAGTTCCTAGTTCACAACCTAACACAAATGCTGCAGTTTCAGCCCAACCTCAACCTGCAGCAAATGCTTCTCCTACTGCAACCGCGGCTGCTTCAGTGTCTACGGCAACTCTAAAAACTGCGTCGGCCAGTGTTACCAATACAGCACCTTCAACCGCACCGGTAAAACAAAATATTGCTCAGGCGCCACAAACACCACCCAAAGTGGATACTTCTGCAACTGCGAGAGGAAGATTTTTAGTACAAGTAGCTTCTTTTAAAGCACGTCAAGATGCAGAACACATGAAAGGTTCACTGATTCTTAAAGGGTTTGGTGCGTATATCATTCCGGTAAGTCATCCTGTTAAAGGTAATTGGTTTCGGGTAGTAGTGGGTCCCTATTCTAATCGAGGACTTGCACAACAGGCTCAGGTTACTTTGGCCAAAAATGAACGTCTAAATGGCATGATTACAAGCGGTGGATAAAAGGATGTAGCCACGGTTACTATGTAGCCTGGGTGCAGCGAAGCGAAACCCGGGAAATCCACTATTGGAACCAAAGTAATTATTTTTTTCAGCGCCGCACAATTACTTGAATGTTTGCTGCATTTTTGATTGCATGAGGTTTGCTAATCCCTACCGTAATTTGAGCCACTTTAAATTGTTCTTTAATTAAATCTGCCACTTCATTGGCAACTGTTTCAATGAGTTGGAATGATTTTGATTCTACATAAAGAGTGACGCTCTTACAAAGTGCATCATAGTCTACAGTCTTAGTCAAATCGCCCTGACAGTCGCTGAGATCGGTATCAATACTGAGATCAATTAATAATTGTTGATTAATGCGTTGCTCCCATGCATAAACACCGATTTTGGTACTTACACTAAGCGCTTTGATATTTAAAGTATCCAATGTTATTCCTACTTACCCAAAAGTGACTTGCTGGTGATTTTATCTAAATAATTAGCATGATGTACAGAGTGGCGTAATTGGTTCTTTGGCTCGTCATCCCGAGCATAGCGAGGGATCTCCTATTCGTAACAGTGTGCTACAGCTTGGGGATCTCTCGTTACACTCGCGATGACGTAGGGTATGGGGAAAGATTGTGCTTCAGAGCCAATTCTTGCATTATTTAGAGTGCAAATATGTTAGCATTGGGACATTTTGATTAGATTGGGATAATACGATGTATGATTTGGATCAATCTTTGTTCCTGCGTGCTTTAAGACGACAACCCGTAGAGCGAACTCCAGTATGGATGATGCGTCAAGCTGGGCGTTATTTACCTGAATATCGAGAGACTAGGGCGTTGGCAGGTGATTTTTTAAGCCTATGCAAAAATCCTGAACTTGCGTGTGAGGTGACATTGCAGCCTTTGCGTCGGTATGCACTGGATGCAGCCATTTTATTTTCTGATATTTTGACAATTCCTGATGCAATGGGACTCGGTTTATATTTTGCCGAAGGTGAAGGACCGTGTTTTCAACGTCCAGTACAAGATAAACAGGCAATTGCTAATTTACAAATTCCTGAACCGGAATCTTTGGCCTATGTCATGAATGCGGCAAGATTAATCCGTCAAGAAATGCCAAAAGAGCTTCCTCTAATTGGTTTTGCAGGCAGCCCATGGACTTTAGCTTGTTATATGGTTGAAGGCAAAAGTACGAGGGAGTTTAAACGTATTTTACATTTGATCTATACCGAAAGTGAGGCTGCACATGTTTTACTAAATAAGTTGGCAGTATCAGTCGCAGATTATTTGATGGAGCAAATCAAAGCAGGTGTGAATGCTGTTATGCTTTTTGATACTTGGGGGGGCATTTTAACTCCTGAGAATTATCAAAATTTTTCTCTGCAATATATGCAGAAAATCGTACAGCAAATAAAAGCCAATTACCCTGAAATCCCCGTTATTTTATTTACTAAAGGGGGAGGCCAATGGTTAGAAAAAATGCTCATTACGGGTTGTGATGCATTGGGAATCGATTGGACTTGCGATCTAGGTGACGCACGACGAAGAGTTGGTAATCAGGTTGCATTACAAGGAAACCTTGATCCCTCAGTGTTGCTCACTTCAAGACAATGTATTCGGGAACAAGTGAAAAAAGTATTAGCATCCTATGGAGCCGGTTCAGGACATGTGTTCAATCTTGGTCATGGGGTTACTCCTGATGTCCCACCTGAGCATGTTGCTGCGATGATTGAGGCAGTGTATGAGTTCAGCCCATATTATCATCAAAATTGATATCAGGAGCGATAGGTGCCGCATGTCGGTTGGATAAAAATAATCAACCTACATGCTTCATTCTCTTATTCAGGAATAGGAACATCAAATCCATTCAGTGTTATCGATACCATACAATATAGCCCAATTAAATAAATAAGCTCAGCGGTGCTTTCTTCACCAAATTGATGAATCGCTTTTTTATAGACTAATTCGGGTAATAGCCCCCCATTAACTAATGCAAAAGTAAAGTCGTAGACTAAAGCCTCATCCTCCTCTAAATCAACAGGGCGTTGTCCAGAAACAATGGTTGCAATTTTCTCATCACTTAATCCCCGTAACTCTGCTATTAAAATATGGGCATAAAGCTCATAGCCGGAATGAAATTTAGTACCGGTTACTAATATTGCTACTTCTCGTACTGATTTAGGTAATGTAGATTTCATTGAAAGCGCCTTCGTCAGCTCCCATATAGGGCCTCCAATTTGTGGAAATTTAATCCAAGGATCCCAGGGACCTATCAATGCACCATCTTCTCGTATGGCTTGAAAGCCTTGGAAATTTTTTTCAATACCCGCTTTCATATCTTGATATAAAGCTTTTTGTTCTGAATTAAGGTTTTCAGGTTTTATTGCTTCCAAGCGCATGATTTACTCCCTTAATATAAGAAAATGTAGCTGAGTAACTTCAAGCATAGTTCAAGTGAACTGCATTTTCCTCAGGTATCTAACCTAACATATTACTAATAGAGTTTTCGGAAAGAATTTAATATATTTGATCTGCATATTATCTTTCGGTATAATATTTGCGCAATATCATCGGTTCTATTAGGAGATAAACCCTCGTGCCAACATTGTTTCATGCACTCTCCGAAGATGCATTGCGGAATATTAATCAAAGACTTTCTCTTGATGAACTATTAACTATAGCCACAACAGGCAATCTAAAATCGCGACAGGCAGCTATGATGGAGTTGTTTACGCGGACGACGGATGATGCTAGACGCTATCAAGAAAAACTACTGGCACTATGGATGAGGCAAGAGCCTAATTCATTAACCATAAGAAAATTGACTCCTGTGCTTTTGCAAACCCTAAAGCATCTGGATGTACCTTATCAACTCATAGGCTTAAGTTTTATCAAGGGAACAACCAATATGGTACAGGGCGAGCTTCAGGGTTATATTAATCCGTTTCTCAATGAGCTCTCCAACAAAATCAGTACTGATGCAATGGACTTTACCGAATGGCATCGCTTGCAAGATATTGTTCCACTCTTAAGTGTGACGCAAATACAACAAACACTACAACTGTTGTTAGTGCACTATCAGCAACAAGAAACAGAAGCCTGCAACGCTATTACCGTTTTGACGCGTCAGTTGAGTGTACTCCAAGTTAAGTCGCTTCCCGGATTGCAGGAGAGCTTGCTTCATGAAGACAGTTGGACGCGCCTGGTTGCTTTAAAGATTGTTGCTGTTTTGGCACATCAATGGAACGAAGCAGAACTTGCTCCACTTTTTGCTGAATTACAGAAAAATCTGTGGCACCCAGACTACTGGGTACACAAAGCTACTCTAGAGATTATCAGTGCTTTGACACCACAATGGAAGACAACCCAAGTCGAGGAGCTCTTAACTGGATTGCAGAAAAATCTGCAACATGAAGACGGCTGGGTACGCGACGCTGCTCTAGGAACTATTGTTGCTTTAGCTCACCTATGGAATGCAACACATGCTGAGCGGCTCTTGACTGGATTAGAGGACAATTTGCGACATCAAGACAGCTCCGTGCGTAAGAATACTCTAAAGGCCATTAGTGCTTTGGCACCCCTATGGAATACAAGCCAGCGTGCGCTGCTGTTTGTGAAAGCACAGGAAAACCTAAAGTATCAAGACAGTTGGGTGCATCAAGCGGCTCTGGAAGCCGTCGCGGCTTTGGCGCGTGAGATGAATCTCAAACAAGTTGACCAGCTCATTTTTAGATTGCGGAAAGACCTGGCTTATCGAGACAAACAGGTACGTACTAACGCTCTAGAGGTTATCAGCGCTTTGGCGAGTCAATGGGAGCCTGCACACCTTATGCAGCTCTTTCCTGGATTGCAGGAAAACCTACAGCATCCAGATAGCTGGATGTATGCAATTACTCTAAAGACTGTCAATGCTTTGGCGCATAAATGGAGTGCAGCACAACTTAAGCTGCTTTTTCCTGGATTGCAGAAAAACTTACAGCATCAAGACAGCTGGGTACGTAAAGCTGCTATAGAGACCGCCAATGCTCTGGCACACAAATGGGATGTAAAACAAGTTGAAGAGCTCTTTACTGGATTGCAGACAGGCATGCGGCATCAAGATGTCCGGGTGCGTCACGATGCTCTAAATGGCATCGTTGTTTTGGCACACAAGTGGAACGCAAAACAAGTTGAGCAGCTTTTAACCGGATTACAGGAAGACTTGAGGGGGCAAGACAATCAGGTGCGTCAAAATGTTTTAGAGGCTATTGCCGCTTTGGCAAGTCAGTTGAACGCAACGCAAGTGGCACAACTTCTTCCTGATCTAGAGGAGAACATGCGGCATCAAAATCCCTTCTTGACTTGCAAGACAGCTCTAAAGGCCATCGCTACATTAGCAAGCAAGTTGAACGTAAACCAAGTGATACAGATTCTTCCTGAATTGCAGAACAACTTACAGCATCACGATGAGTTGGTGCGAGAGGCAACTCAAAATACCATTGCTGCATTGGTAAGCCCGCTGGAAGCAATGGAAGATCCATCTTCTGTATTCGAATGCATCATCTCATCCTTACATGATGCAAATGCCACCCCGAAAATCTCTGGATGGGAGATGTTGTTAGCCTTTGACAATAAGCCGTTTTCGGTTACCCGCTACATGGAGGCAGACCAAATAAAAAGGGTGCTCGGCATGGCAATTGAGCTGATGAATAATAAAGAACATCAAGAGTTTTTTGAGCGCCAAGCCTCCGCGTTCGCTACTCTTCTTACAGGTTTTGTGCTTGGGTTAGAAGCATATCATAGTGACTATCAAGCTGAAACGGAGCAATTGCTGCATATGGTGAACAGTAAAGACGTTGACAGCATGCTGCGTCAAATCGCGCTTAAGGCTTTGAATAACCTCGTGATACAGAATATGCAGGAGAATAAGGAGTCAGTGTTCATTGACGCGTATCAAGGCAGCGAAAGTGATAGTACGACTGAATATTCTATGCTTTTATGCAGTGCCGACAGGAAAATCCCAGTGCCTACAATGGCACTTGTAAATGCGTAGGTTGGGCCTTGGCCCAGTCGAGTTTGGAGTACGGCAAGTTATTATTTTCTGCACCTCTTATTCACATCACAAGATGCTTTAATAAAACTAAAATACTGTTAAAGTTCAATGGTTATGATTTATTACAAATCGAGGAAAAAGATGAGTACAAAAGTAACTATTACCGCTACAGTCCATGCCGACGTACAAAAAGTTTGGGATTACTATACGATTCCTGAACACATAACAAAATGGAACTTTGCGGACTCTTCGTGGCAGTGTCCTTTTGCAGTAAATGATATGCGTGTAGGTGGGACGTATTTAGCAATAATGGAGGCGAAAGATGGAAGTTTTGGTTTTGATTTCGAAGCGATTTATGATGAGATTATTGACGGTGAACTGTTTACCTATACCATGCCTAATGGCAGGCAAGTAACCGTCGTTTTCAAAAAAAATAGCAACCAAACAGAGGTTACCATAACGTTTGACCCAGAAACGGAACACCCAATAGAAGTACAGAAAAATGGTTGGCAAGCGATACTTAACAACTTTAAACAATATGTGGAAACAAACTAGGGGCTGTTTACAATTCTACTATCTAGACCAACTCCTGCCATCCTTCATTACGTTTGGATGATGGGATTTTAATGTGAGTGATATGCATCATTTTATATCAATTGAAACAGCAAAATTAATACTTAGAAAGCCTGCCCCATCTGATTTCCTACATCTTGTACACTTGTGGAAAAATGAGGCGGTACGCAAGTATCTTGGTGGCGTCGTTAATAATGGTATGGTTAATGCGCGAATTAAGTCCATCCAAAATCATTGGGAGAGTATGGGATTTGGTCTATGTACTGTTCTTAGCAAAAATACACAACAAATAATTGGCATTTGCGGGCTGCATCATTCAGAAGATGGGATAGAAATTTCATATATGTTTTTCCCAGAGTGGTGGGGAAAAGGATTGGCTTATGAAGCAATCACTGCAAGTCTGAACTATGGTTTTCTACATTTAAATATAGGAAAAATAATTGCTATCACCCAAGAGGCTAACTCCAGATCCTGTTCTTTGTTAGAGGAAGTAGGAATGAGCCTTACAGATACCTTTATACGTTATGATGAGAAACAATGTTTGTATGAACTATTAAACCAGAATCAATGCAAATAGGGCCATTACAGATCGGGCCTTGGCCCGACGATTTTGGATACAATAAAAAATTTATTTTACAAATGACATCTTGATTTTGTCGAGCCAAGGCCTGACCTACGATAATCCTTACGATAGCTTGATTAATATCAATCCTGAAATAATTAGGGTTGCAGCAGTAAATCTCAATGCATTTGCTGCTTCTCCCATAAAAAAAATACCGATTAAAAAAGCGCCGACAGCACCTATTCCTGTCCAGATAATATATGCTGTTCCTAAAGGAATACTTTTCATTGAGATTGATAAAAGCGTAAAACTAGCGACCATAGTGAGGATTGTAAGAATTGAGGGGATGATTTTTGTAAAACCCAAAGATTGCTTCATAAAGTAAGCCCATACAATCTCGAGTATTCCTGCAAAAAATAAGAATAACCAGTCCATAAAAGCTCCAATGTAATGGTCTGGCCGTCCAGAATGAAACCTTGATGGATGAGGTCGTCCTCATTAGTATATTATATGAGAAATATGAGAATTAAAATATAATATCCATTGTTGCTCCCTTTAGTGTGATATAAAGAATCTAGAGAATGATTAAGGTTTGCATCTATGAATCTATTGACAGTGAATGATCTTGAGCAGATTTTATCTCTTGCAGTTAAAGAAAATTGCGGCCAAAAACACATTAATCATATAAAAGCAAACATAATAATCATTAATGAAAAATTATATAAAAACAGAGCGCTAACTCAAGATGAGATAACTGCCTTATCGACGAATAAGACAGTAAAATTCATGATGATCTTATTCTTTCTTACAAAGAATGCTTCACTAGAGTTTATACGAAGAAATGAAGAGTTATATGCGAGTGAATCGGTACAGGTTAATAAATTATGGCAACATATCGAATTAACGATTAAAAAAAAGCTCCTGCTATCTCGGGAAATCAGCAGCCAGTTCAAGCATGATTTTGCGAGTTCTAGCTTGTTGAGCCATTTTGTAAATGCTGCTAAGTCATTAGAGTTTACGGATCTTGCCGCAGAAGAATTTATTAGTAATGTAAATAACTCAATATTTCGTCTCTACGTCACCAAAAAATATGAATTGATAAAGGGTATTTCTTCTAATAACTCAATACAAGCAAACAAAGAACAATATACCTTGCATGATCGTAAAACCTGCTTTCATGAAGGGTTATATGATCCATTTAAATTTGAAGAATCGCAAACCTGGGTGAGCAAGCGTTATCTAAACACATCACCAACAAGGAAATTGATCGATTCGGTTTTTACGCTACAGTTTGCGCTACCTGAATTAACTGTACTGCATACTGACAACACCTATACCAAGGTTTTTACAACAGAAATCCCTGATTTTCTCGAAAAAAATCTAATCTCTAATGAAATTACTTCCGAGTTATATCAAGCAATTAAAAATGACTATCCCAAATTATTTCTTTCTCCATTAGACCGTGAAACGGTAACTAGGATTTACAAATCTATTAGCCAATTAATTACTCAAGGCATTCAGCAGGCGGCACAAGTAAGTAAGCCATTACTCATATTGTTGTCCGAAGTACATGGCTCGAAAGAGTCTTTCTTCTTTCATACCATAATGTTACATTGTGCAAAAAGTATAGGAGTGAGGCATTTACTTGTAGAAACAATAAATATCTATCATGAGCAATATGGATGGGATGCACAAGTTAATGAAATAAAAAGACTTATTTCTTTTGCACAAAACAAACTTGGTTTTCAAGTAAAAGATCTTGAACAGGAGCTACATTATAAGAATCGTCTCTGCCCATATCCATATCATGATATTCCAGAACCCCATTTTGGTATTGATGCGCGTGAAGCAAGCTGGATTATTGATGCGAAAAAAATTAATAAAAATCAGATAATGATTGTAGGTTCTGGGCACCTGAATAATCTTCTAAATAGTTCCTTACAAGATAACTATCATATATTGCCTATAGATTGCTCAGGAGATAAGGCATTCAGCGATATGCTTTCTATTACGCAACACCATTTTATTTCATTAGATAAAAGTGTAATTCAATTCACCCTTGATGAGATGATTAAAATGGTGCAAGAGGTTTCTCTGCAACATGGATATTAGTTTGGGTGAAACCAACAATGTAGCCCGGATTAGCGCAGCGTAATCCGTTGTCACACATTACAAGGTTTTTCTATGGGTTATATCTGATATGGGCTCTTCGCTAATATAAGAAACCACTCTTCTAAAGAAAGATAATTGATATTTTTTGCCAGCAAAGGCGTTATCACCATATGATTTGCCAAATTGCTGGTGGTTTTTTTGGATGTTTTGCAAATCACGTTTCTTTTCAGCGTGATATTCTTCTTTGTTAAAAGGCTTGCTGAGAGGTGACACCCTCGTTTCTAATTCTTTTTCACTTAACACACCGAGATCATCCCAATATTCTTTATTCTGTAGAATTTGTTCCATAAACGTATTTAGATTAGGTTTATGGGGATGGAGTAGCGCAAGGCCACCTAATTTTGTTTTGAGTCGTTCAATATCAAAATTTTGCATTTGTTCTGCAGTCAGTAAAGTGTGCAGCCCTGGCGATGGCCCATCTTGGATGCCTCTTTTTTCTTGCATTGTTTTTAAGGCTTTTGCATAGTTGCTTTGTTTATTCTCAGGAGCATTACCGCGTTTTAATGATACCCAACCGTGCCCAGGGGTAATTTCTTGAATTTCATCTTTTAATGCCACAGCACCAACAACACCCAATACAAAGCCCGCACAATTAAATCCTTTGGCTCGCTCTGTATAGTTTGTTGCATAGCGAATAAGGCTTCGTGCTAAATTCATTAACCATTGAGGTAGATTCAGCGATGGTGCCAAGAAGAATGAGCCGAATCCTGAAAGAAAGCTTGCCATGGTGTAGGGGAAAAAAGGTGTTTTGGTGGGGGTCGTATTACGGCGTGCTGCAAATTTTAAGTATTCAAAAGTATTCGCTGTTTGTGCTTCAGGGCTTGTATCATACGGTTTTTCGTTGGCTTCAAGTGCATCTACCAAACGTTTTTCATCATAAATAACCCCCTGAAGTAACCAACGTTCAGCTTGTTGGGCTATATCTTCACCATTTAGGGTTTTACTGCGAATCACCTGGATATCAAGCGTATTATGATACAAATTAAAGAGATTACCTGCTTTATTAAGTCCTGCATGCAGGCGATACAAGCTTGCAAGTGTCCCTCTTAGTGCGCCGGTGCGTTTAAAACCAGTACCCATATGGATTACATCCCCAATATAATCAGGATTAGGTGCATAAATCGCCACATGATAGGGTTTTCCGTTATGCCTAACTAGAATGATGTCGCCACGTTTTAACTCTGAAACGTTAGCCATAACGTTATTCCCACACAAGTTTTTTGGAGCCGATTATAGTGAAAATTTGATCAATTTCAAATCGATAGAAAGTATAAAATTTATCCATGAAATAAATGAACGAATTGGGCAAATTGTAATGCGCTAAAACCCAAATGCTGTGCTTAATTTTTTTGACCCGCTTCTAGGTTAATGCAATAATGATTTTCAATGAGTGATTTTTAATCCTTGGGATAGGCCCTAGGCCAGAAAGTAATTATAAATTATTCAACTATAAATGAAGAAATGGATTCTTCGATACATACAATCAAAGAAACGGATGCCTGCCACCATGACTCACTCTCAAAAAATAACTGATGACACTCTTATTGATATAGCACTACAAGGTGGTGGTGCTCATGGCGCTTTCACTTGGGGTGTGTTAGACCGCTTATTAGAAGAACAGAAGCTACAAATTGATGGTATTTCGGGCACCTCTGCGGGTGCTATGAATGCTGTGGTTCTTGCCGATGGATACATCAAAGATGGGGCGCAAGGCGCGCGCAATTCGCTCGAATTGTTCTGGAAGAGTGTCTCCAATGCCGCACGTTTTAGTCTTTTACAACGCAGCCCTCTTGATATGTTGCTGGGACAATGGTCGCTTGATCATTCTCCTTTTTTCATTACTATGGATGTCATGTCGCGGCTTTTTTCTCCATACGATATTGACCCATTTGGGGTTAATCCTCTCCACAATATTTTAGAGGAGCTCATCGATTTCACACGCTTGTCACAAAGTTCAATCAAATTATTCGTTACTGCGACAAACGTGAGTACTGGCAAAGGCAGAGTATTTCGCAATAATGAAATTACTCCTGAAGTGCTTCTTGCTTCGGCATGTCTTCCCACTATTTTCAAGGCTGTTGAGATTGATGGGGAACACTACTGGGACGGCGGGTATTCAGGGAATCCCACAATTACACCGCTGGTACGAGAATGTAAATCACAAGATACGATTTTAGTACAAATTAATCCGGTCACAAGACCAGGCTTCCCTCGGTCAGCACGAGATATCCTTAATCGCTTGAATGAAGTTTCATTCAATTCAGTGTTACTTAAGGAACTACGCATGATTGCTTTGTTACGGCAGTTGGCACATCCAGGTAATTCTGAAGGTGCAAAATGGGCCGGCATGAGAATACACCGAGTGAGTAGTGACATCATGCTTGAACTGGGCTCTTCCTCTAAGCTCAATGCAGAATGGGACTTTTTACTCATGCTTCGAGATGAAGGGCGTCGAGCTGCTGAAGCGTTTCTTACAGGACATGCACATGATCTGGGTCAACGTTCGTCACTTGATCTCGATGTATTACTTGATGGAATTTAATTCATGGGAATCCTCGGGATTTTACTTGGCCTATTGCTGCTGATTGTTTTAGCATTGCGCAGTTGGAGTATACTCCTGCTCGCACCCGCTGCGGCATTGGTTGCTGCGTTTTTTGCAGGTGAGCCTTTGCTTGCAAACTGGACACAGACATTCATGAGTGGCGCTGCCCATTTTCTTGCTCAATACTTTCCGTTATTTTTGTTGGGTGCACTGTTTGGTAAATTAATGGATGACAGCGGTTCAGTTTCAGCAATTGCAGATTTTATGACGCAGAAACTGGGGACAAAACACGCCATATTGGCCGTTGTATTTGCTGGAGCATTAGTGACTTATGGTGGTGTCAGTTTATTTGTTGCATTTTTCGTGCTTGCCCCAATGGCCCAATCGTTATTCCATGCTGCGGCTATTCCACGCAGACTCATGCCCGCTGCAATTGTGCTCGGAACTTCTACATTCACCATGTCTGCTTTGCCAGGAACACCCTCAATACAAAATGCCATTCCCATGCCTTTTTTTGGCACGACACCATTTGCAGCACCTGGATTGGGAGTCATCGCCGCAGTCGTGATGATCGTATTTGGAATATGGTGGCTTAAAAGAGCAGAAGCTGCTGCCCAACGCACAAATGAACAATTGAGAGAAACCACGCTCGCCACAGCTGACAATATTGTGCATGATCAACTGATTCGCGAGCGAGCCACTACCGCTCATGAATTTGATATCGCAGAGATCACGCATGGATATCATAGCAAGAATTTGCCCACAATTAGTTCTGCAGTATTACCGATTATCATTGTTATTGGGGTTAATTTCTTAATGACTCTCATCGTGCTTCCACGTTTTGATGTGTCATTTTTGGCTCAGGAAGAGTGGGGCGCAACCTCTCTTTCGGCAGTTGGTGGGGTATGGTCTGTTGTTACTGCGCTAGCCACAGCAATTTTTGCTGTAATCATCATCAATCGCAAACGACTTCCCAAATTGCGAGAGACAATGGATGCTGGTGCGAACGCATCGGTTTTACCGGCTTTAAGTGTCGCAAGCTTGGTTGGTTTTGGTGCAGTGATTGCATCACTTCCTACATTTGCGGTAGTGCGTGATTGGGTTCTGGGAATTGGTGGGGGACCATTAATCTCACTTGCAGCTGCAACCAACGTACTTGCCGCAGTTACTGGTTCCGCATCTGGCGGGCTGTCCATTGCGCTTGATTCGCTCAGTAGCACTTATTTGATCCTGGCACAGAAATACGGAATTGACCCTGCTTTATTGCATCGAGTCGCTGTGATTTCATCAGGCACACTTGACAGCCTTCCTCATAATGGGGCAGTTGTAACACTTCTTGCAGTTTGCCAATCATCGCATCGCGAAAGTTACTTTGACATTGTGGTTGTTGGCATTATTGGTTCAATTATTGCCCTTGGTGTCGTTATCTGTCTGGGCTCAATATTTGGTTCATTTTGACGTGTTACTAATTGTAAGTGTTCATGATTTATGGACCGAAAGGCTGAATTTGGCACATCTTGGCGAAAATGCTACGTTTCTTCAGAATCATTTTCGCGCAAGCTGTGCTCAAATCCAGACTATCACCAAGCATACCCTTAACGGGTACGACTACTTTGCGGCAGTGACGTTACCTACGAATAGTCACTTTAAGAGCGTTCAAACTGTTGAGTATTAGGCCTTCTCACTGTATTGCTTTGAGCAATCAGACTTGAACGAATAAGTTAACGCAATACCTGTTTCCAAGAAGCTTTTCAGACTGCTAAGCACGAGTGGCCAGCCATTACTGATCATTGGCAATATCTCAGAGTTATCCGGAAAGTCGCAGTGTGTGACGGTTAATTTCACTAGATTACCTTCTGGTTCAAGTTCAAAAATCACCATTGATGCGGGCTCGTCGGGCATACCTTTCATTATGGGCTTCCAACTGTACGAAAGTACCTTCGGCTTATCAGCGCGTAATACCTTGTCTGAATGTGCCAGACTGCCATCTGGTGCATAAAATTTCATAGGTGAACCAACGTGCCAATCACTTTCAACGCGAAAACCATTCCAGTATTGCTGGGTGAATTCACCTTTCGTTAAGGCTTCCCAAAGTTTTTCGGCTGTGGTTTGGATATAAGTTGTATAAACGAATTGTGGCTTGTTCATGTTCATTTCCTTTTTTTAGGTGACGATGATGACTTGTCTTGTTCTAAAATAGTTTTCAAGTTATCTAAAGCGAGTAGCCGATTCTGTTCATACTTTGCAATCCAGCGGCCAAACGTTTCTTGTAGTGGTACTGGATTGAGATAGTGTAACTTTTCTCGGCCTTCCCAATGCACAACGACTAAATTCGCATCCTCCAGAATATGCAGATGTTTCATGACTGCCTGCCGGCTCATGCTTAAATGTTCGCACAGCTCATTAAGGTTTTGACCATTACGAGCACATAGTGCATCAAGCAAGGTGCGCCGACTTTTATCTGCCAGTGCTTTAAAAATAAGATCGTTGTCCATAGTCAAATTATATGTAACCAAATGGTTACATGTCAAGAAAAGGTAAATTATGTGTAAGACAATTTTCTATGAGTAATCAGAATAATGCTAGTAGAACTAAGTGATGAGATTAAAAGATCCGAAAAGTTCCGCTTAAACTCACATTTTATTTTGGAAATCATCTGGCGGTGTATCGTCAGTTCTTTTGCTGCGGAGGCGGTCTGCTTTTTGCTTCATTCGTTCATGATTAAAAAAAGGCAATGGGGGCGGTTTGGAAGCCTCTTTTTCAACACGTGCTTGCTCAGGGTTTTCACCTAAAATTGCTTTAATTTTTTTGTCAATCACCCGTGCATTATGCGTTTTAAGCTTATCCATTAATTGTTCGGAAAAATGACATACTTTTTCTAAAGCTCCAGGGACAACATAATATTGGGGGCCAAAAGCTGGGGTGTTGTTTACGATAATTCCTTGGGTATTTTTTATTCTAATACTTGGATCGATTTGTGTTATTTTTCCCTGTTCGGCAACAGGCACCACTTTATTAGCACCCGCGGAGGTCGTATTAGAGGTAAGCAGATGATCTACCCTATCTGCTAAAAGCTCTTCACTTTCACCTTCTACGAGTTGTTTTGCAAGTGTAGGTAATCTAAGTCTGGGATGCTCAGTACAAACCTCAATCCCTTGCCAGTAGCGTTTGTCCCCAATTTCTACTTGAAATAACGCTAAGTTAGATATAAGAAGACCGTCTTTATAATCTGCAACTAAACTTGCCGCATCTATGTTTTCAGGAGTTGCTAATTGATCAAGATATCCTGATAAGGCGCACATTAATTTTCCTTTTTCGTTTTCATAAAGACGAGTTTGATTGTATAAATCATCGTCTCCTTTATTGAATGCATCCTCACTACTACAACCAGGATCACTATTCAAAATTTCTTCAAATTTTCTAATTAAATTTTCCTTTAGCTCGTCACTTACATCATCAAGAAGGGGCAATACTAAATCTCGTTGTTTATCGATAAAATAGATAGTGTTTCCTTGCAATACAAATGCTCTTTGACTAGGTATATCATGTAGCGACTCATTTTCATTCATTTTATAGAGATTCACATCTTCAGTTTCGATGCCAAATGGTTCAAAAGGTTTCAGTGTTTTTTCATAAGTTATATCTGCTCCGGAGCTCCATCTTTTAGATACAGAGGTCATTTTAGGGTCCATTTTATCTCTGCATTCAACATAACACACGGTGTTTAATAAACGATTATCTTCTGTCTGAACTGCAATAGAACTTAAGAGTAAATGAATGTTACTGAAGTCTTTAAGTCGCTCCTTTAGATTGTCTAATAGTTTATTGTATTCAGCGGTAGTAAGCGGCCTTTCCGAATATAATGCAAATTCGGGCATTAGAATTCGGGTAATAATCTCTTCACCACTTTTTTTATTCGCCAAATTTTTTTGTTGGAACTCATTTGCTATTACAGCCAATTGATATATGTGTTCTGTCAAACGTTCTACAATAGAACTTTCTGGCTCACCTATCCCTTTTTTATATCCTCGTGCCTCACCATAAGAAAGTGCCTGAGATGCTGGATAGACATATAAATTCTGAATTAAAATCTCGCCTTGATTCCATTGAGCGATTTTTTTCTCAAATTTCTCACATAGTTTTTCATACATTCTCGATCTCTGTTTAGGAGATACTTATCATAGTATAGCTCGTTTCTATCGAAGAATTTGCGTGTGGGAGGATGTTTTAATATTATGATCAATGTGGTATATTATTGAGCAAAATCACCAACTCATCAAACAACTCATGCAAAGTAAATATCCATTTTTTCAAAGTCAAAACACGTCATCTTTCTCGGGGGTGCGTTTTTCAAGGGTTGTAAAAACTCCTGCTACAATCGAAACATTATATCGAGGTGATAATAATCTTTCGTCGGTCATTTTTCTTCTGCCTACACTACTTACAGGTGTTTTTTGTCAAAGCTTTCCCAAAGTAGTAGATATTGAGCAAGTAAAATTGCACAAATTAACTAATCTCTCTAATGATTATCATATGGTGAGTATGTCAGCAGATTCTCAAGTTGCATTAACTTGGGGAAGAGGGGGCTTTATTGCCATTGACCCTACTTTATTTGCTAATTATATTGTCGATGTTCATGCAACTTTTGATGAACATTGTCTAAATTTTCCTGCTCGAATGGAGCGAGAAAAAGAGCATATAGCTTTAGCTGTGCCTTTCTGCAGTATAAAAAAAATAATGATTGGCAATAAAGAGGTAACTAACCCTTTTTACGTCAAAATAACTGCTGATAATCAGGATGCGATAACAGCGTTTGATATGCTTTACTGCCAGTTAATTTCACTTTTAAGAACAAAATACACTCAAGAAGTCGATGTGGAAGCAGAGAAAATTGCGTTACGCGATTACGCTACTGCTTATTTAGATTTTTATACTCAATTTGGTGGCAGTGACAATCCTTTTAATAAAAGTCTTTCTGAACTATTTGGGCTTTATCCTGAATTTATGGAGCATTTTTTTCAATCGAATCAAGTTACATCGAAAATGGTTTTGATGAACGATCTTGTCCTAAGTTCTGAAAACTTATTTAAAGAGCATCTTTATACTAAAAAAGTAGATTCTTCTTATATCCATAGGGTCAAAGAGAGCACTACATGTTTAGAAGACGATTGGGCTAAACCAGTTTTTGATTAGCTAGGTTCATAACCTGGGTTCCTATGCTGCACCCAGGCTACTCAATGAAGCAATGGGTTACTCGTTCCTAAATTGTCTACTCAATTGAATGGCCATTTCTATTGACTGTTCATAGTTAAGTCGAGGATCAACGAGGCTATGGTATGCCTTTTTTAGATCATCAGCTGCTAATCCGCGAGCACCGCCAATACATTCTGTGACGTTATCACCTGTAAGCTCAAAATGAACACCACCTAGATAACTGCCCATATTACGATGAATTTCCAACGCTTGTTTCAGCTCTAAAAGGATGTTGTCAAAGTGACGGGTTTTAATACCATCTAATGTAGTCTCTGTATTGCCATGCATGGGATCACAAGACCAAGTAACGGGTACTCCTGTCTTTCTCACCGCGTCAATAAGAGGAGGCAGTAATCTATCTATGTGTTTTGCTCCTAGACGGGTGAATAACAAAAGACGTCCTTCCTCGCGTTTAGGATTGGCTCTGTGCAATACTTCTTCTAACCACTCTGGAGTAGCTCCGGGTCCAATTTTGATACCAATGGGATTCTCGACGCCACGCAAAAATTCTAAATGGGCGCTATCGATTTGGGCGGTGCGCATGCCGATCCAGGGTAGATGAGTGGAGAGGTTATACCATAAGCCATCTTCCATTTGACGGGTCAATGCTTGTTCGTAGTGCAAATGCAGGGCTTCGTGAGAAGTATAAAAGTCTACCTTAGATAAGTTACTGGATTGTATTCCATCGATGGTATCTAAAAAGTCTAAAGCATCAGCGATTGATTTAACCAGCGTTTGGTACTCTTCTTTTTGTTTTGAATGTTCAACAAAACTTAAATCCCACTGTTGGGGATGATTAAGGCTAGCAAAACCGCTGTCGAGTAAGCCACGAATAAAATTTAAGGTAATCGCAGAGCAATTGTAGGCTTGTAATAATAGTTTAGGGTTGGGTTCACGAGCTTCTGGAGTAAATTCGGGTGAGTTTACCAGATCACCACGATAGCTAGGCAAAGTAATGCCATCAATTGTTTCATAATCTGAAGAGCGTGGCTTTGCATATTGTCCAGCGATTCGTCCAACACGAATAATGGGTTTTCGCAAACCGTGTAATAAAATTAAACTCATTTGTAGGATGATTTTTAATTTATTACTGATGATTTCCGAGCGGCAGTCATTAAATGATTCAGCGCAGTCACCACCTTGAAGAATAAACGCTTCCCCACGTCCTGCGCGTGCAATTTCTTTTTTCAAACTCTTTACTTCGCTACTTGTAACGAGTGGAGGTAAAAGGCCCAGTTGTTCTACAATTTTATTTAACTGTCCGTTATCAGCGTAAGTTGCAGCTTGTAAGTAAGAATATTGGAGCCAAGAGGTAGGCGACCATTTTTGCATAAAAAAACCCATGTAACATTTTTGAGTCTAGTATGGAATAAATGAACACATACTGCAAGCTAATCGCTGATTCTCGTAGTGATTGTCATTTGAGTATGATTGGAGCCTGGCTGAAAGCGAAGCTGTAATCAGGGCTTTTTTTATGTATGAATTTCCCGGGTTCTGTTGCGTTGCACCCAGGCTACAATAAATAAAAAAAATTTAAGGGCTTGAAATCTTATGAGCTGCCCCCATCTCTGATTTTCACATTGCTAGGCTGTGGAAGAGGAGTAATTTTTCATGAGTAAAAACGATAAAAAAAATTGGCATGAGTTTAAAGAGCAACATCAAAATGAAGCACATCAACCTAAAGGGTCTAAACAAAATGAGGGACACGAGGAACCTTTGGACTTATCTGAAGAAACACACCCAGAGCCCTCCTTAGATCATCCAAATTATGTTGAGTTGAGTGAGAAACTGACTCTTGCTGAGCAACAGGCTCACGAAAATTGGGAAAAAGCGGTTCGTGCCCAAGCTGAGTTAGATAATGTACGTCGCCGAGCCGATCGCGAGGTCGCTAACGCCCATCGCTATGGTGTTGAAAAATTGATTTCTGATTTGTTACCTGTAATCGACAGTTTAGAGCAAGCCTTACAATTGGCTGTTAAAGCAGAAGATGCATCGATGCGAGAAGGTTTAGAGTTAACTTTGAAGCTCTTTACGGATGTATTGAAGAAATTTGAGGTGCAACAAATTGATCCTATCGGAGCGCCTTTTGATCCACAACTTCATGAGGCGATGTCGATGCAAGTTGTGCCTGATGCTGAACCTAATACCGTGATCGCGGTATTCCAAAAAGGATATCAATTGAGTGATCGAGTGATTAGACCGGCACGTGTTGTCGTATCAAAAAAATAAAAAATGTGAAATTTATGGGTTGAAATCGTTAGGTTATGCCCCATATAAGAATCATTGCAGTAAGAAACTACTAAATTTGGAGCAAGAATAGAATGGCTAAAATTATAGGAATCGACCTAGGTACCACCAACTCATGCGTTGCTGTAATGGAAGGGGATAAACCTAAGGTAATTGAAAACAGTGAAGGCCACCGCACTACACCTTCCATCGTTGCTTTTACTGATGATGGCGAGGTATTGGTTGGACAATCTGCAAAACGTCAAGCAGTAACCAACCCAGATAATACTTTATTCGCAATTAAGCGTTTGATTGGTCGTCGCTTTGATGATGCAGTGGTACAAAAAGATATCAAAATGGTACCTTACAAAATCGTTAAAGCGGACAATGGCGATGCTTGGGTGCGTGTGAAAACTCAAGATAAAGCGCCACCACAAGTTTCAGCTGAAGTATTACGTAAGATGAAAAAAACTGCAGAAGACTATCTCGGCGAAGAAGTAAAAGAAGCAGTAATTACAGTACCTGCTTATTTCAACGATTCTCAACGCCAGGCAACTAAAGATGCGGGCCGTATTGCAGGTCTTGAAGTAAAACGGATTATTAACGAACCTACTGCTGCAGCTCTTGCTTATGGCATGGACAAAAAACGTGGTGATTCCATCATTGCTGTATATGACCTTGGTGGTGGTACGTTTGATATCTCAATTATTGAAATTGCAGAAGTTGACGGAGAACACCAATTTGAAGTGCTCGCAACGAATGGTGATACTTTCTTGGGAGGAGAGGACTTCGACTTAGCTTTGATTGATTATCTGGCTTCTGAATTCAAAAAAGATTCTGGTATTGATTTACATAATGATCCATTGGCATTACAACGTTTGAAAGATGCCGCTGAAAAAGCGAAAATTGAACTGTCTTCAGCACAACAAACAGACGTTAACCTGCCTTATATTACGGCTGATGCTACAGGACCAAAACACTTAAATATTAAATTGACACGTGCCAAACTAGAGTCTTTAGTTGAGAAACTGGTTGAGCGTACTGTTGAACCTTGTAAAACTGCATTAAAAGATGCCGGATTGACTGTATCGCAAATTAATGAAGTCATTTTGGTGGGTGGTCAAACACGTATGCCTTTGGTACAAAAAACAGTAGAAGAGTTTTTTGGTAAGGAGCCACGCAAAGACGTTAACCCTGATGAAGCAGTTGCTGTGGGTGCTGCTATCCAAGCTGCGGTTTTATCTGGTGAAGTGAAAGATATTCTGTTACTTGACGTAACTCCTTTGTCTTTAGGTATCGAAACGATGGGTGGCGTGATGACCAAGCTCATCGAGAAAAACACCACAATTCCTACTAAAGCCAATCAAGTATTCTCTACGGCAGATGACAATCAAACAGCAGTTACTGTGCATGTACTGCAAGGTGAAAGAGAGCAAGCATCAGCGAATAAATCTTTGGGTCGATTCGATTTAGGTGATATTCCTCCTGCACCACGCGGCGTACCACAAATTGAAGTAACTTTTGATATTGATGCCAATGGTATTCTTAATGTTTCTGCTAAGGATAAAGCGACTGGTAAGGCGCAATCGATTGTTATTAAAGCATCTAGTGGTTTGAGCGATGAAGAAGTAGAAGCAATGGTTAAAGATGCTAAGTCTCATGCCGAAGAAGATAAGAAATTTAAGGAAATGGCAGAGTTGCGCAACCAAGCGGACAGTCTGATTCACAGCTGTGAAAAGTCTATGAAAGATTTAGCAGCCGAACTTTCTGACGATGAGAAACAAGGTATAGAAAAAGCTATTGCTGAATTAAAAGAAGCAATCCAAGGCAGCGATAAAGCTCAAATCGAAGAGAAATTAAAAGTTCTCAGCGATGTTTCTTCAAAAATGGCTGAACGTGTTTATGCTAAAAAGGCATCTGAAGGACAAGCAGGACAAGAGCAAACACACCAAGAGCAGCCACATGCTCAAGAATCAGCTAAAGCGGATGAAGGTGTTGTAGATGCTGAGTTCGAAGAAGTGAAAGACGATAAGAAATAATTGGTTATATCGTGATTTAGACACCTAGGTGCTTTGTAGCCTAGGTGCAGCGAAGCGAAACTCGGGCTTAAGAAGTTCATTCAGAAATCCCGTGTTTCGCTTCGCTGCATCCAGACTATATTGTCCTTTTTAATTTTAATATGTGAGTAGTTATGGAACAGCAGGATTTTTATGAACTTTTAGAAGTAAGTCGAACTGCAAGTGATGCCGAAATTAAAAAAGCATATCGTAAATTAGCAATGAAGTATCACCCAGATCGTAATCCTGGCGATTCTGCAGCTGAAGAAAAATTTAAAGAAATCCAAAACGCTTATAGTATTCTTTCTGATCCACAAAAACGTGCAGCATATGATCAGTTTGGTCATGCAGGTGTTGATCCTTCCATGAGAGGTGGTCATGGAGGTTTTAGCGGTTTTGGTGGGTTTGGTGATGTTTTCGAGGATATTTTTGAAAATATCTTTTCGGGCGGGCGTGGCGCTGGACGCCAATCTCGTGGCCAACGCGGCGCTGATCTGCAATTCAATGTCCAATTAACACTTGAAGAAGCTGCTCTGGGTAAAGAAGTACAAATTACTGTTCCCAGACATGGTGCTTGTGCTACGTGTAATGGTAGTGGTGCTAAAAAAGGAACACAGCCAAAAACTTGTGAAACCTGTAATGGTGTGGGGCAAGTCAGAATTCAACAAGGCTTTTTCTCTATTCAGCAAACTTGTCCCAGTTGTCATGGCGAAGGGACTATTATTTCTGATCCTTGCTCAGATTGTCACGGTCAAGGTCGAATACGTGAGAGCAAAAAACTTACAGTTAAAATTCCTGCTGGCGTGGATAATGGCGATCGAGTTCGCTTAAGCGGGGAGGGCGAAGCGGGTATGCATGGCGGTGGTCCAGGCGATCTTTATGTGCAGATTAGTGTAAAAAAACATGCCATATTTGAACGCCAGGAAAATGACTTGCATTGTGAAGTGCCAATAAGTTTTATCATTGCTGCTATGGGTGGTTCTATAGAGGTACCTACTCTTGAAGGCCGGGTTACTTTAAAGATCCCTGAAGAAACACAAACCGGTAAAGTATTTCGTTTAAGAGGGAAGGGGATGAAGTCCGTACGCGGTCATGGTCAGGGTGATTTATTATGCAAAGTAGTTGTAGAAACTCCTGTGAATTTATCACGTGAGCAAAAAGAATTACTCACTAAATTTCAAGAATCTCTCGAAAATGCTACAGGAAAACACTCTCCGCGCTCTAATTCTTGGTTTGCCGGCGTGAAAAAATTCTTTGAAGACATGAAATTTTGAGCCAATTACGTTACAATTGCTCAAATTTACCCAAATGTGCATTTTTTGTGCGTACTGGCCAAATGATTTGTAATCGTTATGCCCCTGGGTGAAGCGAAGCCCGGGGTGTCTGACAAACAGCCCCCCCGGATTCCGCTTCGCTTCACCCAGGTTGCAGAGCCCAAGCCGCTAAAAAACACATTGAATAACGAAATAGAGTAGATCCATGATGAACCAACCAGCAATTTTAGTGTTAGCAGATGGCACCATTTACGAAGGCATTTCGATAGGAGCAACAGGAGATTGTGTCGGAGAGTTGGTTTTTAATACCTCGCTAACCGGTTATCAGGAAATGCTCACGGATCCTTCTTATACACGACAAATCATTACTTTGACTACGGCCCATGTAGGGAATACTGGATGCACCCATGAGGATATGGAGTCAAATAAAATTTGGGCTGCGGGTTTAGTGCTTCGTCATTCTTCAATAATTCCTAGTAATTATCGTTCTGAGCAATCTCTTCCAGATTGGCTCAAAAAAAATGGTGTAGTAGCTATTGCTGAAATTGATACTAGGGATTTGACCTTACGTTTGCGAGAACATGGTGCTGTAGGGGCTTGCATCAGCACTGATGTAGAGAACCCTGAGTTGGTTTTAGCCAAAGCAAGAGCTTTCTCTGGATTGCAGGGTGTGGATTTGGCTTTAGAAGTTTCTAGAAAAACCATAGAGCGATGGCATGATGGCCAAGGTGAATGGGGCAGAGATTCTCAGCCGCAACAATTCCATGTGGTTGCTTATGATTTTGGTGTAAAGCACAATATTTTACGTATTTTGCATGATAAAGGCTGCCATTTAACTTTAGTTCCAGCGAAAACGTCTGCTGCAGAAGTTTTAGCAATGAATCCTGATGGGATCTTTTTGTCTAATGGTCCAGGAGACCCAGAGGCTTGTGATTATGCCATACGCGCCACTCAAGAGTTTTTAGCACAAGGCATTCCTTTATTCGGTATTTGTTTGGGGTTTCAGATTTTGGCTTTAGCCTGTGGTGGTGTGACCAAAAAAATGAAATTTGGCCATCATGGAGCAAATCATCCTGTAATTGAAACTGAAGGGAAAAAACGTGTTTTTATAACCAGCCAGAACCATGGATTTGCGGTAGATGAAGCGAGTTTACCCGATTGTCTAGCGATTACGCACCGTTCTTTATTTGATAACACCTTACAGGGTATTAGACATAAGGAAAAACCGGCATTTGGTTTTCAAGGACATCCTGAAGCCAGCCCTGGACCACATGATATAGAAATAATATTTAATGAATTTATACAATTGATGAAATAGGATATATAAAAATTCAAAGAGGATTAACTAATGAATGAAAGTCACGTTTTTACTTCTGAGTCGGTTTCTGAAGGACATCCTGACAAAATCGCGGATCAGATTTCTGATGCAATTCTAGATGCTATTTTAATGCAAGATCCTTCTGCACGTGTTGCTTGTGAAGTATTTGTTAAAACAGGTATGGTATTAGTTGGTGGCGAAATTACTACCAAAGCATGGGTGGACGTGGAAGCTGTAACAAGGCAAGTAGTAAAAGACATAGGTTATAACAGCTCACAAATGGGATTTGACTGGGAGTCTTGTGCTGTACTTTCTGCTATAGGTAAACAATCTCCTGATATTGCTCAAGGTGTAGATAATAAAGAAACAAAAATTCTTGGTGCTGGAGATCAAGGTTTAATGTTTGGTTATGCCAGCCGTGAAACCGATGTCTACATGCCTGCTCCTATTGCTTACGCACATCGATTGATGGAAAAACAAGCTCATTTACGTAAATCAGGTGCATTACCTTGGTTGCGACCTGATGCTAAAAGTCAATTGACCCTCAAATATGAAAAAGGAATACCCGTTGAAGTGGATACAGTCGTGTTTTCCACACAACATGCGGCTGATATTGGTTATAATGATTTAGTTGAAGCAGTCCGTGAAGAAATTATTAAGACTACGTTACCAAGCGAGTGGTTAACTCCTAGAACACGTTATTTTATCAATCCAACAGGCCGTTTTGTTATTGGTGGTCCTTTAGGAGACTGTGGCCTGACTGGTCGTAAAATCATCGTAGATACTTATGGTGGTATGGCGCGACATGGTGGTGGATGTTTCTCTGGTAAAGATCCTTCTAAAGTGGATCGCTCTGCAGCTTATGCAGCACGGCATGTGGCAAAAAATATCGTTGCTGCGGGATTGGCGGATAAGTGTGAATTACAAATTTCTTATGCAATTGGTGTGGCTGAACCTACTTCAATTTTTGTTGAAACTTTTGGTACGGGCCGTTTAAAAGATAGTGAGATCATTGAATTAATTCTGGCTCATTTCGATTTAACGCCACAGGGTATTATTGAACATCATGATTTGCTTCGTCCAATCTACAGACAAACGGCAACTTATGGTCATTATGGACGCGAGAATTTTCCATGGGAACGATTGGATAAAGTGGCGGAGTTACGTAAAGCTTTATAAGGAGATGCTAAATGGAAGTAGTCAATAAAGTAGGAGCAGGAAGCAATATGACAAAAGATTATAAAGTAGCTGATATGTCGCTGGCTTCTTGGGGACGCAAGGAAATAGCGATTGCTGAAACGGAAATGCCTGGGTTAATGGCTCTGCGTGAAGAATTTGCTACAACCAAGCCATTAAAGGGTGCACGTATCGCAGGCTGTTTGCATATGACCATTCAAACAGCCGTGCTGATTGAAACGTTGATTGCCTTAGGCGCTGAGGTGCGTTGGTCTTCTTGTAATATATTTTCTACTCAAGACCATGCTGCTGCAGCTATGGCAGCCAATGGTGTTCCGGTCTTTGCCTGGAAAGGTGAAACTGAGGAAGAGTATTGGTGGTGTGTTGAACAAACTCTTACTGGACCGAATCATTGGACTCCTAATTTATTGCTAGATGATGGCGGGGATTTGACGCAAATTGTACATCAAAAATTTCCGGAGTTGTTATCAGAAATTAAAGGAATCTCTGAAGAAACAACTACCGGCGTCGCTCGATTGTATGAAATGGCCAAAAAGGGTGATTTAAAAGTCCCTGCGATTAATGTGAATGATTCTGTCACTAAATCCAAATTTGATAATCTATACGGTTGTCGCGAATCCTTACTGGATGGGATAAAACGCGCTACTGATGTAATGATTGCAGGAAAAGTTGCCCTAATTTTAGGTTATGGAGATGTAGGTAAGGGTTGCGCACAAGCACTGCGTGGTCAGGGTGCTATTGTTTTAATTGCAGAAATTGATCCTATTTGTGCCCTGCAAGCTGCAATGGAAGGATATCGCGTTGTGACTCTAGATGATGTTGCCGAGCAGGTGGACATTGTTGTTACTGCTACAGGTAATTATCATGTAGTGACCCATGAACATATGAAGCGTATGCGTAATCAGGCGATTTTATGCAACATCGGCCATTTTGATTCTGAAATTGATGTCCACAGTTTAAAGAAATATCAATGGGAAAATATTAAGCCACAGGTTGATCATGTAATTTTTCCTGATGGTAAGCGTATCATTCTGTTGGCTGAGGGACGTTTGGTTAATTTAGGATGTGCTACAGGACATCCAAGTTTCGTCATGTCAGCATCTTTCTCCAATCAGGTTTTAGCGCAAATTGAGTTATTTAAAAATGCAACTCAATATGATCGACAAGTTTATGTTCTTCCCAAACAATTAGATGAAAAAGTAGCTCGATTGCATTTGGGGAGAATCGGAGCAAAATTAACCCAACTCACCAAGGAGCAAGCGGAGTATTTAGGTGTGGCGGTTAATGGTCCTTATAAGTCAAATCAATATCGTTATTGATTGTGAGTTTATAGTTTGGGCGTTTCATAAACCATCTTCAGAAAAATTTTTGTTGTATGCTGAATTAAAATTCGATGGGCAGTATTCGATCTTACTGTCCTATATTATTACCTTTTTTTACAATTTTGTAACAGTTGTTTATATATAAAATATCGTTTAAATTCAAACTTATAGCTTAATCTTCATTGGATAAAAAAGACTTATTCATAACCAGCTTATAAAATTGTTGCACATTTCCAAAAAAAGTCGCATAATCGCCTGCCTCTAACAATATGCTTATATTAAAATCATAAAATTTTATTAGAGCTCATGATGTTCAATAGTTGTATAAAAAATTAATAAATATTTTATTCAAAGGATAACCATGTTTTCTACACAGCAATCTATGTTTTCTACTCTCCAAATTGAACAAGAACCCAGCGCCATTTCATTGTCTGATCTATATACGCATAAGGCGTCTTTTAGATATTCGGAGTTAGATATTGAGAATAATAGTGAAAATAAGATTCCAGATTTTACAGGTAAGAAAGCATTATTATTTATTAGCGTGGGTCAAGCTTACCATGAAAAGGGTAAATTTTTAGCAACGATTGAATTAGTCAATAAATATGCTTTTAAGTCATGTGATATTGTTATGGCAGATACTCTGCAAAGACATAATCACAGAGGGAATATGGGATTAGAAAAAGCTACTGAATATTCTAAAAAAGCAGGTGATCTCTGGCTTGAGCGAAGTCAGCATGCATTAAATCTTTTTAAGTTACCGCATCAAATTATTCGCTGGGATGAATTACTTAACCATTCGGATTATGACGGATTAAAAGAGTTAATAGTCAAAGAGTATCATGAAAACAAAGAGTACGCTGAAGCAATCCAAGCCAACGTTCTTACTTACATTGATAGACTTTCTCTGATCAATCCATTGACCGATAAAGATACATTATTCAGACATGGCTTGGATTATTTAATAGAAGAATGTCCAATCGTCATGCCAATGTGGGCAAAAATGGGTTACGACTTTATTATTTATCCTAAACCACTCACTATTGGTATGGCTAAAACTCGCGAATTATTCCTTTCTGAAGAAGACCAAGATAAATGCCAATGGCTTTATCTTCGTTTTAAGAAAAAAAATACTCCAGGATGTTCTTCTGCAGCTAATGCCGATAATTAATTTAAAGTGCTTTTTTTTAGGAAATTCAAATGAAAATATATGATCAAATACCTGTAATTGATGTTTCAGCGATACGTGCAGCAAAAACTAAACAGGAATTAATGGAGCTGGCAGAAGAATTTAAGTATGTCTACAGTAATATTGGCTTTGCTTATATTAAAAATCATGGAATTTCAAAAGAATTAATAGATTCTATTTTTGAACAGGCTAAGTTATTTCACCATCTTCCAGAGGAAGAAAAACTTAAAATTATTCAAAATGAATTTTTTAGAGGCTACATGCCGTTTGCGACCTCTATCCTCTCTGTATCAACACTTGGAGAAGCAGTAAAGCCTAATCAAAGTTCAGCTTTTATTCTTGGACATGAAGTTGCTGACAATGACCCAGATTTTAAAAAGAGGATTAACCTTGCTGGTCCAAATCAATGGCCCGATGAAAAGTTACTTCCTAATTTCAAGAATACATTAATTCATTATCGAGATGAATTAACTGTATTAGTAAGAAATTTAATTCGTATGGTTTCTCTTTCAATGGGACAAGACTACTACGCTTTAGACAAATACTTTGTCAACCCAACTACTTTCTTACGGTTACAAAATTATCCAGCTCAGCCTAATATTATTCCTGAACATCAATATGGTATTGCACCACATACTGATTATGGAATACTCACCATTTTAGCTCAAGATTCACTGGGCGGCTTGCAGGTGAAACAACAGGATGATTCCTGGTTAGATGTTGAACCTTTGGAAGGTGCATTTGTCTTGAATACAGGTGATATGCTGCGCCGCTTAAGTAATGATACCTATATTTCTACGCCACATCGTGTTATCAATATTTCAGGAAAAGAAAGATATTCAATCCCATTTTTCTTTGAGCCCAATATGCACGCGAATATTTCTCCACTTGTTATAAATAATGTTCCTCCGAAATATGAACCCATTGAATATGCAGGGTATTTGATGAGACGGATCAAAGGTAATTATGATCTTGGTGCGAAAGAACTCGAAGATATCGTTGAAACTGTTTAACAATAATTTTTTTATCTATCCAATTTATAGATCCAGTGCCCCATGAAGGGGCATTGGAATATTTTAATTTTTAATATAACTTGAGGTAAAACATGTCCAGCCTTTTACTTAACAAGAATGATCAAGAAGTATTATGTAGTCGTTTTAATCAATTATTAGAGCATGTTAAAAGCAATTTTCAATTCTATAAGGATTATTATCAGCATATAGAACACCCTATTGATTCTTTGGAAGATTTAAAGCATTTTCCATTAATTGATAAAAATGTACCTAATATTTCTGTTTTAGTTAATGAAGTGTTAGAGACTAATCCACCTTCTTATTTCGAAACAAGTGGGACTTCAGGAAATCCTTTTCCAGTTATCCCTGATCTGGGACCTGAACGAGGCGGGGAATTTGCAAACTTCATTTTTGATTGGCTTAATTTAGATAAAGATGAAGTGAAGCGCGCTATAATCGCACTTCCATTTGAAATGAATCCAATTGGAATAAAATATTTTGCAGGATTAACCAAAGCCGGGATCACTGCTATTCCAGCTGGGGTAAAAACTTTAGTATGTATGCCCCAAAAAGTAATTGAACTTATAGAGCGTTTAAAACCAGAGCTTCTGATTGGGAGACCCCTAGAAACTCTTCGCTATGCACAAGCAATGACAGAACAAGGTATTGATCCTTGCAAATCTTCTATAAAAAAAATCATCTTAACCGGTGAGATTATCTCAAAAACGAAGTTCCAACGATTGAGTAAAGTATATGGCGGTGCTTCTGTACACGGCGTGTATGGCTTGACTGAGCTGGATAGTGGTGGCTTGGTTTCATGCAGCAAGCATAACTACCATTTACCTTCCAATCCTTATTTGATTGTTGAGTTACTTAAAGATGATTTTAAAACTCCAGTAACTCAAGAAAATGAAATAGGCAATATCGTTCTCACCAATACCAATGTAAATTACATGCCTTTATTGCGTTATAAAACGGGCGATTTTGGAATGCTCCAACATCATTGCGGCTGTGAATACGATACACCTGTGATTCATGTACTTGGCCGAGCTGCTGATAAGATATACTGTCCCAAAAACAAACTCTCAGTATTTCCGATTCAAATTGAAGAGATCCTCTTCCAATTTGAAGAAATTGGTTGTGATTATCAAATTATCTCTAAGAATGATCAAATAGAAATTAAAATCGAACTTAATTCAATCCTAACTGATGATAAGAAAAATGAATTAATTAAGGTGGTAAAAGAGAAGATTAAGCAACAATTAAATATTGATATTGAGAAAGTCACTATTTATAACCCTAATGCATTAGCAAGCAAATTAGGGGTTGCTAAAGCAAAGGCCGGAACACTTTATAAAATTGATAATTTAAGTGAAAGTGAAATTGCGGAACGTTTGCAGATTAACTTCTAATTGGTTCTATCGATTCATTCAAGTCCATATTCGCGCTTTAAAGGATCTTCTAGATACCGCGCATAAAGCGCGGTAGTAGAATAGAGAAGTTTGTGAGAATCGCTCAGGTTTTAAGTGCAAAGAGAAGAGGTAAATTATTATGATAAATTGGGATGTAATCAGAGATCTTTTTCCTGTTGCAAAACAACAAACCTATTTTATGACTGCTGGAGGAGGAGCACTTCCTCTGCCAGTTCTTAAAGCAATTCAAAATAGATATGAAACTGTTGCTCAATTGGGTGGAAGAGCTTTTGGTGAAAACATTCAAATAATGGAACATTGCAGGGAAAAAATAGCAAAATTAATTAATGCAGATAAAGAACACATAGCCTTTATACCGCACGTATCTTTTGGTATGAATGCTATCGCACAGTCACTCGAACCACAAAATTCTGTCTTAATAGCAAAAAACGATTTTGGTTCTACCGTTTTGCCATGGAATAATAATGGACACAATATCCATTGGGTAGATTCTATGCAAGAACTGCTAGAAACTATTTCAAACAAAAACATGAATCAAATTTCATCCATTGTTACTAGCTTTATTCATTATGGAAATGGCTATAAGCTTCCTTTAGAACTCATTAAAGAATATTGTCCAGATGCAAATTTTATTGTTAATGGAACTCAGGGAATCGGTGCCTTTCCTATTGACGTCAAAAAACAAAAAATCGATGCATTAATATGCTCTTGTTACAAATGGCTAGGGTGTGGGGAGGGTATTGCATTTATGTATATTCACCCTGACTTCTTCAAAAAATTACAACCTAGTCTCGTAGGTTGGCGTAGTGTAGAAAGTGCTATGAGTTTCGATGGTAAGTGCTCTTTCTATAATACAGCGCGAATTTTCGAGCTTGGTTGGGATAATATGACCATTTTTTCTGGTTTAGATGCTGCCTTAGATTTAATCAATGAACTCAGTATTCCTAGAATCAGTGAACGAATACAATCGCTTACAAATTACTTAGTTGAGAAGATCATAACAATCAACATTCCTATTAAGTCTGATTACCCAGGTTCTTATCGATCTGGAATCACTTTATTGGGGCCTTTTAACAATTTAGAACATGTCATGAAAAAATTGGAAGAAAACAATATTTGGGTAACCCAACGTGACGGAGGAATTAGGATTTCCTTACATTATTTCAATAATGAAGACGATATTGATCATTTAGTTAATGTTCTTTCACAAATAGAACTATCTTAATAAAAAAGGTACTGCACTCTATCATTGAAAAACGATAGAGTGCTTAGTTTTAAATAAATACATCAAATTGTAACTACTGAATGATTTCTCTACCATCTATCTGATCGAATATTCTTGCCGAAATACTCATCAAGCCTGCGTTTTGTTCCTGGACTTACCATGTCAGGTAAATCATCGTAATCATACCAAGCCATTTGTTCAATTTCATGAGAATAAGCTTCCACAGAGGTAAAATTTTTAATGATAAAGATCACGGGATAGTCATTTACTTGCATATAAGTATGAAAATAAATCCCAAATAATTGGGGCTCTTCAGTTGGGATGATGCCGACCTCTTCCTTTAATTCGCGTACTAATGCTGCTTGAGCGGACTCGCCTTTTTTTACACCACCACCAGGCAAATACCAATGCGGTTGATACGTATGCTTTACCAAAAGGATCCGATGGTCATGATTCACAATAATGGCTCGAGAACCAAGTGTTATTAAACCAAGCAAAGATTGTATTTTTCGGACGCAGCGCGTGGCTGATTTATAAAAAAAAGTGCGCAAGTTCATAATGAAATTTTTAATACAAACAAACAGATAGATTCAGTATATAGAGCATCTCAAGAATTTCAATTGCAAATTTTTAAGTCTAATACACTCTGTAGAGGAGGATAATATTTTGTGACAAGGGTGATCTTGTTTTGCCCTGTGCCTTATAGCATACTGAATTGCGATGCACTATATAAGGAGATGTTGCATGTTTAAATCAGGGATTTTAGGTTTAGGTCTTTTATCAATCGCGCACAGTGTTTTTGCTGCGCCTGAGCAAAATACAGTTCGAGTAATCATCAAATATAAAGAGCAAATAAGCAACGCTTCTTCTTTAAAGTCACAAATAAAGCAAGTGACCCAATTACCCGTGAAAGAATTTAATCCTATGGCTAATGGTGCTTTTTTACTCGTTTTAGATTCAACAAATAGCCCTTTAGCTAAAGGAGATGATGAGGATGAAACGTCCTTGATTCTAGAGCGCCTACGTAAAAATCCTCAAGTTTTATATGCGGTTAAAGACCGAGTAAGTTACTTTAAACCGGTTCCTGATCCTGAGGTTCTAGACACCGGTGATTTATTATCTCATGAAAGCCAATGGGATGAGTTTACTCGCCCTGCGGGAATCATGTTGGAATCGAAACCTGGATTTAAAGATGGTGCCTGGGCCTATACCACAGGTATTTCTAAAAAACCTATCGTGGTTGCAGTTTTAGATACTGGAATTGCCTTAAATGATAGCTTGATCAATAACTTGGTTAAGGACAGTGTCGGGAATTTATGGGGTTGGAATTTTGCAGGAAATAATAACAACCTGATTGATGAAACACGGTCTTACCATGGTACTCACGTTGCTGGAACAATTGCAGGTTATGGAAGCATCATGAGTGGTATGGGTGAAGATTTGAAAATTCTGCCTTTAAAAATTCCTGCCGCCAATGGCATGTTTTATGAAAGTTCAGTGATTAATGCTATTTATTGGGCCGTAGGAGGCGAGGTTCCCGGAGTTCCAACAAACATCCATCCAGCAAAAATATTGAATATGAGCTTTGGTGTGGATAGGGGGCCTAAAGATGAAATTGATTATTGCGACCAGGCTCTACAAGAAGCAGTCTTTTTTGCACGTAAAAAAGGTGCCGTATTGGCAGTTGCCGCGGGAAATGACAATGTTTGGGAACATTTTAATGCACCTGCAGTCTGCAATGGAACCATGAAAGTCGCATCCACTGGCCCTGAAGGATTGAGATCCTATTTTTCTAACTATGGTCCAAGCATTACCTTGGCTGCCCCAGGGGGAGACAAGCGTTATGGTATTTGGGGTGGGATCTTATCTACAGTGAATCCCGGTGGCGGTTATAATGGCTCGGGTTTTGATTTTTATCAAGGAACCAGTATGGCTACCCCACATGTTGCAGGTGTCGCGGGATTGATTTTTGCTGCGAGTGAAAAGGTACTTAGCGCAGAACAAGTGGAGCAATTATTGTTTGCAACAACCCATAATTTTGGGGTAAGTACTGATCCCAATAAATCGTGTGTGGGTAAAAAACCTTGTGGACATGGTATTTTAGATGCCGAACAAGCAGTTAAAGCAGCCACCGCAGGTTATGATCTTGTCTTTTCTGCCCCTAAAATGGAACAGTTGGCAGCTAGGGATTGTGGAAAGAATGCATTTACTCCAAGTAAAACACGCATTGTTTCTGAAGGAGGAGTGTGGGTACAAAATCATTCCAATTGTGAAACCGGAGAGCACTTGCAGACGCCGCATATTCAGCAAAATAAAAATGGAACTATCATTGCCTATTATGGTTCTGTAACTTATCGATTGGATCACAGTGCGTACAAATTATGTCATGTTATTGGTTATGATGGTGTAGGTTGTTATTTCTGAACAGCCATATTTGGCACATCTTAAGTGAAACTGATTCTCAAAAATGCCCACCTAGTCGTCTATGCTGCGCTTTTTGAGAATCAGTTTCACTCAACCTGCATTCAAATCTGACTTTTCACAAAATTACTTATGGATTTCATTCATTATTATGGATGGCATTTACTTAAAACATTTATAAAAAGCATGATCGGCGTAATTGAGTAATGCGATATCATTAGCACTGTCTCCATATGCATAAAGTTCATAGTCCTCTCTATGTTCATAGAGCTTCTTAAATTCTTCTAATTTTTGTTGTCCCAGACAATATTTATTTCGCATGCGTCCGGTACTTTTATGACTTACAGGGTCAAACTCCAGTTCAGTACAAATCAATTGCTTAAAGTGATATCGTCTTGCCAAAGGCTTCAGGTAAATATCCCATGCTCCACTAATTAAAACACAGGTATGACCTTGTTGTTGATGAAAATTGAGGCATTCTAAAGCTTCTTTACGCAATTTTTTGATGAGTACTTGTTCTAAAAACTGCATAGCCTGCTCATTAAGTTCCTTCTTATCTCGATCTTTTAAAATAAGATTATCGAGATAATCATGCCAACTTAACCTATCCAGCTTAAAGCGTCCTAGCTCTGAATAAACAAAACTCGACAATAGGCTACTTACTACTTTAGGTAAACCAACCAGGTACTTTAAAAATAGGATTCGACTTGACGTACTTGTAGTCAACGTCCCATCAAAATCAAATGCTGCAATAACTGTTTTATCCATTTGCTTCTCGTTAAAAAGGCAATTCCAATAAGGGATTAATCATTGTAATTAATCTTCCAAATAACCCTTTAATGTCTTGCATGGCATCATAAGTCTTTGCTTCGAAACGAAGCGTTAAATAAGGCCCCGTATTGGAGGGACGAACTAGTCCCCACGCATTGGCAAGGTTTATTCTTAACCCATCAATATAGGTAAGCTCACCTCCTATATGCAGAGGAGCATGTAAAATTAACTGCCTCATAAACTCTTCTTTCAAATGTTCTGCAATATTAATTTTTAATTCATTAGTACTTAATGACTTAGGAAATTGCGCAAAAAAATGATGACTATCTCCTATCTGTGCACTTAACATTTCTATTGCACGTGCTGCAGCATAAATACCATCATCATATTGCAGCCATCGATCATTAAAATAGAAATGCCCACTATACTCTCCGCCGATTGCGGCTTTATGCTCTGACATGCCTGCCATAATATACGCCATGCCGGTTCGAGTCATAATCGCGCGTCCTTTGCGGGCTAAGATGTACTCATTTAAATGTTGGGTACATTTAATATCAAATACTACGCCCACATTAGGTTCTTTTTTAAGCAATGCATCAGCAAAAGCCAGCAACAAATAATCTGAAGGAATGATACAGCCTTGATTATCTACAACACCCAAACGATCTCCATCCCCATCAAAAGCTACACCTACATCAGCATTTTGCTCCAAAACAGCCTGGCGTAAATCACTTAAATTTCCTTCTATTGACGGATCTGGATGATGATGAGTAAACGTTGATTGCACATCACAATATAAGGGTATGACCTCACAACCCAGAGCAGTCAATAATTGAGGAGCCACATGCCCTGCAACACCATTACCACAATCCACAATGACGCGAAATTTTCTCATTCCTCCCATACGTCCTTTGATGACACGAATGTATTTATTTATCACTTGTTCAGGAGGGTATTGAATCAACTTTCCGCTTTCTTCCTTATCAATGAAAAATTTTTCATCCATAATGCGTTGATATAACGCTCGAAGCCTATTCCCGTAATAGTTCTTGCCGCCTAGAGTGATCTTCAAACCATTATAATCTGCGGGATTATGACTCGCAGTGACCATTAACCCAGACTGGCATTGCAAGTCATACATTGCAAAATGTAACACTGGGGTTGGTAAGCAACCAATATCGATTATCCGGGTGCCACTTTCCAATAAGCCTTTGATTAAGGACTCTGTAAATGAAGCACTACTGGCACGACTGTCACGACAGAGCAATAGCACGTGCAATCCATGGATTTCCTGCAGCTCAGTCCCAATTGCTAGCCCTAGGGTGTAGTAAGTATTTTCATTTAAATCTTCGCCAATTTGACTGCGCACATCGTATTCTTTGAATATGGACAAAGGGGGTTTTATTAAGTAGGACTTACTCATAATCTGGCTCCACACAAATCAGTTAAGATGCTACATGTCCTTTCAGGTTTATCGACAACCTCCTTAATTATCGTCTGAAACTGCCTAGTAAGATGAGCAATCGTTTCACAGTCATACAAATCAACTCGATATTTAAGGTATCCAGTTAATAAGGTTCTATTGTAAGTAAACTTTAAAGAAAGCTTACGGGGATTAGATCCCCAAAGAGGGATATTTGCATCATCAAAAGCGAATGGTTTCAGCGTAAAACCAGGATCAACAGGTTTGATCTCCAAATGTTGAAAGTCGAAAGATACATCCGGTACCGGCAAACCAATCTCTGTAATTTGTTCTGGTTGTAAATACTGATATTCAGAAAACTGAACCAGGCAGTTTTGTAACTGTCTTGCTATATCAATGAAACTCATTACCGGAGAATAATGGATAATCAAGGGTAGCTCATTAGCCACGTTACCCATAATTGTCTGGTATTTTTCTGTTTCTCGCCCAGCACAAAGCATAGTAATAAAAGCTTGATCGGTTTGAGCAAACTGTGCGAGTAACAATCCATAAGCCGTAAATAATAAATTAGGAAGAGTCACCTGACTTTGTTTTGTCAGATCTTGTAACTTATTAAGTAGTTCTACAGAGAAATGAATAGGTTCTTTCGCTCCTATGGCTAATGCCTGTTGTGGGATGGGTTTATCCGTAGGCAAAACGGGAGGATTATAGTTCAGCAAGGTATCATGCCAAAACGCAACGTATTTTTCGTAAGTACCATTCACTACATTCGCTAATTGCCAATCAACAAAATCTTCATAAGGTGTTGCCGCAGGTAAGGTTTGGCTGCTTCGATTTTGATTTAATGCATAAAAATGCAGAATATCTTGAAACAGAATAAGACTACTGCCCCCATCTGTTAGCAAATGACTCACACTAAAGGCCCAAACATATTGTTTCTCAGCATATTGAATCAAATAACTTTCCAATAATGGAGCTTTATGCAAATCAAATTGATGATGACTTATTTTTTTCAACAATTGATTGATTTGTTTGTTTTGGTTCTTGGCTTCTAAAGTGCGAAAATCAAAATAATGTAATTTAAAATCAACTTGGTCATGACAAAATTGAAATGGCGTTCCCATAGAAATATGAAAACTGCAACGTAACATGGAATGTCTCTCAATGACCTGTTGGATACTTTTTTCCAAAATCAACACGTCCACAGAACCGTCAAGTTGAAACAAATTAGTCACTACATAAGCAGGATTGGCGGGCTGATCCTGGATATGTCTCCAAATTCGGATTTGTTGCACTGAAAGCTGTAATAAATGACGCGCCGCTTTAGTTAACAAGGTGGTTTCTTCCGAGTTCTCGGCGTCGCCTATTTTTTCATTCAAAAAATAAATCAAATCTTCAAGAGAGCGGTTCTCAAATAATAAAGATTGAATACTTAGATTTTCAAGCAATAATTTGCGTTGTAGCTGGTGTAATAATTCCGAAGCAAGTAATGAGTCCATCCCAAGTGATAACAAATTGGCATTCATCGGCAACGCATCGCTTTCTTTTAAACGAAGAATGATGCGAACTTCATTGATGAATAAGTTTGTTAAATCAGTCAGTCGCTGTTGTTGGTGCGCTTTCTTTAATCGCGTAATAAAATCTTGGTCTTGTCGGTTGCTTACTTGAGAAATAGGTGTTGGGTTCTCTTGGGTCGCGGGAAGAATCTCTACTAATAATTTCTTATAGGAGCGCGGTAAATGTTCCATCACGGAAACAATATTATTCGGCATCAAACACAATTGTGTGAAAGAACTTGATAGCATACGCTTTAGGGAAGCCAACCCTACTTTCTCACTAATGTTTTGAATACCATAAGCCAACCAAGATTGCACTAAATTGCGGGTCATACCTACTTCTTGCCAAGGACCAAAATTAATACTTAATGCAGGTAATCCTGCTTGCGCGCGATAATGAGCTAAATTATCGAGAAATGTATTAGCCGCAGCATAGTTCGCTTGTCCTGGCGAACCAAATAAAGAGCTAATGGATGAAAACATAATGAAATGTTCTAACTCAGGCATAAGTTCTTTACTTAAACAGTGTAAATTAAATGAACCTTGCACTTTCGCACGGAAAACTTCCTCAAACTGCTGCCACGTTAAATGCGACCACAAACCATCACTTAAGGTACCTGCTGTATGAAAGATCCCTTTAATTGGGGGCATTGTATTTTGTGCCATGGTTAAAACCTGACGCAATTTCTGGTAATCGCTAACATCAGCTTGCAGATACTGGATTGCTATGTCATTCACACGAAACTCGTTGAGTCTTTCGGTGATTTTATCGGTTAAAGGCTGCCTTCCCAGTAAAATAATAGAATTGACTTCTTGATGCATTAGCCACTTACATAAAATCGATCCTATCCCCCCCAGTCCGCCAGTAATCAGATAAGAACCATTTTTTCGCAATGTTTTTTTATTTTCAATCGAACGAGGCAATGGTGCAGTGACAATACGTGGCACATATAATGCACCTTGTTGATAAGCTAAAACTGGTTCATCCTGGAAAGGTTGACTGATAAGTTGATGGAGTTTTTGCGCTGTTTTTTCGGCTTTTGCTCCCACATCAACATCAAAATGATGGTAATCCAGTTCGGGATATTCAAGCACTAGTGTTTTACCCATGCCCACCAATGGTGAAAAAAATGGCAGAGATTGATGCTGTATGGTCGTTGTAGCTCTGGTTAGAGTCCATAGCTTACTCTTCTGCTTTTGGTGCATGAGTGCTTGCACTAAATGAAGCAAACCCGCACAAGAGCATCTAATTAATTGATTAAAATCATCATAAGCTGCGGCTTTTAATTGCTCCTCTTGAAAAAACTCACTGCCAACTAAACCCCACAAATAGAAAACACCCCGGATTTCTGAGTGCTTGCTTAAGAAATTCAAAAAATGCTCTGGTTGATAAGGATTAAGCATTACTGTATCTCGGGATATTTGATATTTTACCTCGGGATTAACCACGATAACATCCCGTAAATAGGTTGATAAATGACGCACCATATTCTTACTTTCTGAATCTTTATTTGCAAAAATCAACCATGTACCAGTAATTGACGTTGGCTCCACAGGGTTATGAGCCTCAGCCAATGGTTTCCACTCCACCTGATAAAGAGATTGGCTTAGAAAACTATCTAGGACTCTATTCTCTTGAGCGATAGGATCCACGGTCAGCCAATAAGATTGATGCTGGAAAGGATACGTAGGTAAAGGTTTTGCAGAAATCTGTAACTTAAATGGAGCATCATAAGCATGCCAATCAATTGTATTCCCGTTCTTATAAAGTTGAGCGATTGACTCAGATAACGTTTGCCAGTTGGATTGATTTTTCCTGAGGGAAGCAAGCCACAATATCTGTTGTGGCTGAATAGAATGTTCCTTGGCAAAATTTAATAGAACTGGCTGAGGCCCTATTTCAATAAAAGTGCGATAATTTTCTAAAAGTAATTCCTGTATCCCGGCGCTAAATTGAACTGTAGCGAGCACATGTTCGGCCCAATAATCTGCATTGATAGCCGAGATCGCTTTGCCGCTGACATTCGAGATAAGTACCATTTTAGGTGCATGATACTGAATGCTTGCAGAAATCCGCTTAAATTCAGCAATCATAGGGCGCAAGAGTTCTGAATGAAATGCATGAGACACTTGCAACTCAGTTGTTCTCAGGCCTTGTAACTGACACTTCTGATCTAATAGACGAATTATCCCTTCCTCACCTGCAAATACAACCTGGCTAACGCTATTTACCGCAGCAATATTTAAGATAGCATGGGGTGAACAAGCCTTGAACTCATCAAGTAATGCTAAAGCCTGGGATTCTTCCACATTCACCGCAAGCATACTGCCTTTTTGCTGTGCTTGCATGAGTTTTGCGCGAGCGGCAATAAGTTTTAAACCATCAGCCAAATTCATAACGCCAGCTACAGTTGCAGCAACATACTCGCCCACACTATGGCCAATAACTGCTGTAGGATGAATCCCCCAGCTCATCCATAATTGAGCTAAAGCGTATTGAAGAACAAACAAAGCAGGTTGGGTATACTGAGTTTGGTTCAGTAAATAAGCTTTCTCTGAAGCAAACATCACGGTCGTGAGTGGTTCAGGCAAATAATCCGCCAATAATTGACTGCAATGATCCACTTCTTTCCTAAATAATGGATGGCTATTATAAAGTTCCCACCCCATCCCAGAATATTGTGATCCTTGCCCGGTAAATAAAAAGGTAGTTTTACCAACATTTAGCCCCACAGACTCATTAGATATAATTGCGGCGCGCAGTTTCTCAATTAATTCACCATGTGTTTGTACTGAAATAGCAAATCGATAATCTAATGTACTGCGACCAATAGCAAGACTATGGCATAAACTGGCCAAATCAACACAGTCTTCACCTTGGATAAACTCTAATAATCTTGTTTGTTGTGCGGCTAAAGCTTCTGGCGTATGTCCCGATAAAGTAAAAACATGCAAAGGCCGCTGAGGAGCATCAGTGGGTGTAATGGTTGCATCAGTAGTTGGAGATTCGGCAAGTATTAAATGTGCATTAGTTCCAGTAAAACCAAAGGAGCTTACACCCGCATAACGTATGTGTTTTCCATCACCAGTTTCCCATTCATGCAGTGCCGTAGGAACTCGCGCAGGAATTGATGCCAAGTTAATTAAAGGATTCACCATTTCAAAATGCAAATTAGGTGGAATTTGTCGATGTTGTAACATCAATACTGTTTTGATAAGGCCAGCCATACCCGCTGCAGCTTCCAAATGTCCTATGTTGCTTTTCACAGAACCAATATATAAATCCTTTTGGCGTGTACTTGTCGCAAAAACCTTTTTCAGCGCATTAAACTCTATCGGATCGCCTAAACGAGTACCTGTTCCATGAGCCTCAACATAATCAATTGCATCTGGAAAAATGCCCGCCATATGAAGTGCTTTACCAATTAAGTCCTGTTGTGCTTTAGGACTAGGTGCGGTAATGCCATTACTGTGCCCATCACTATTAACTACGGCGCTTTGAATCACAGCGATGATATTATCTTTATTGCGTTGCGCATCTGACAAACGTTTTAAGATTAAAATGCCACACCCTTCACTACGGACATACCCATCCGCTTTAGCATCAAAGACTTGGCATTTACCATTAGGGGATAACATACCTGCTTGTGAAAAGCTCACACTTAAAGAAGGGTCAAGAATGCTGTTTACGCCACCAACAATAGCTAAGCTACAGGTTTTTTCATGCAAATCCTGACATGCATTAAACACTGCAACCAGCGAAGAAGAGCATGCCGTGTCCACAGCTATTGATTCACCATGGGTCCCTAAAAAATAAGCAATACGCCCAGCTGCCGCACTGTGCGCATTACCTATTCCATAATAGGCATCTGCATGATTAGATATGGTATTGTGAGCTAATTGACTATAATCATTCGAAGAAATTCCAATAAAGATACCCGTATCACTATTATCTAAAGATAAAGGTGCAATACCTGCTCGTTCCAATGCTTCCCATGTTAACTCCAGCAAGAGGCGATGCTGGGGATCCATTGCTTCTGCTTCACGGCGACTAATATTGAATAAAGCAGCATCAAAACGATCAATATTATCAATAAATCCACCTTTAGAGGTTACCATTTTTCCCTGAGTGCCTGGTTGTGCCGCATAATATAATTCACTATCCCAACGCTCAGGAGGGACTTGCGTAATCCCATCCTCACCTGCTTTTAAAAACTCCCAAAATGCTTCAGGACTATTCGCTCCTCCTGGAAAACGACAACTCATGCCAATAATAGCAATCGGTTCTATTGGATGTTCTTTATCCATTTCCTGAGTAACCTGTGCCTGCCTTCCGTCTTGGTCAGTTTCCAAATAATAGGCTAATTGCTCTATGGTTGAATGTTCCCAGAGCAAACTTGGATTAACTTCACGCTGAACTTTAAATTCGAGAGCCCCACAAAACTGAACCGCCAAGCTGGAATCAACGCCATAATAAGCAAAATTAGCTCTAGAATTAATTGCTTCTGGATTTAGATGGAGCCGCTTCGCAAACCATTGCTTCATCCATTGTTGTAATTCATTTGGATTTAAATCAATTTGTTGTGTTTTAACATCCAAGCTTGCTTTTTGCCATTGAGCAATAATTTTTAACTCATTTCGCTCCACTGCCTGACGAGTGGCATTGCGTTGAACTTTTCCACTTGAGGTTTTAGGTAACGTTGCCTGTTGAATTAAAATAATGCGAGCCGGTAATAAGGGTAAATCCTCACTACAACGTTGGAGAATTGCGTTAAAAACTTCATCGTGATCTTTAGCGCGACGATGCACCTCTTGTACAATCACTAATTCGGGTTCTTCATCGATTTCTAAGGTAAATGCAGCACAACCATGTTGAATTAACGCCGGATGACTGTCGTGAACAATTGACTCAATATCTTGCGGATAAATATTATGACCTCGGATGATAATTAAGTCTTTTAAACGGCCAGTAATAAATAATTCACCATACTCATCCAAAAACCCAAGATCACCAGTACGTAAATATTTCTTATCGGAATTTAGCAGCTTAAGTTCAAAAATTTGCTGGCTAATCTCTGGTTTATTCCAATATCCTTGGGTAACACTAGGCCCAGAAACAACAATTTCACCTATTTGGAATGCCTTTAATTCAGTAAGAGTTTGAGGGTCGATAATCTTAATTTCATGCTCAGAAGAAGCATAACCACAGCCAACCAAATCCAAATGATCAATTCCTGTTTCATTCAATTGGATCTGGTGTTCATTCTGTAAAGAGTGTTTATCTACCTGTAGAATTCGCGTACTACTGGCCGTTTTTTTACCACTAACCATTAACGTTGTTTCTGCCATCCCATATACTGGATAACAACACTCTGCTCGAAAACCATATGCCTTAAATGCTTCGCTAAATCGAGCCAAGGTTTTCGCACTTACAGGCTCCGCACCATTAAGAGCAAATAGCCAATTACTTAAATCCAATTGTTTTTTTTGCTCATCGGTTATCGACGTCACACACATTTCATAAGAAAAATTAGGTGCCGGAGAAATATTTGCTCGATAATCACTAATTGTTTTTAACCAAATGAAAGGATTTTTTAAGAATGTGGTCGGTGCCATTAAAACACTGTGTTTGTTATATGCTAAAGGATATAAAATGGCGCCAATTAATCCCATATCGTGAAAAGGAGGTAACCAGGAACAAACCGTTTCAATTTTTCCCTCAAAGAGAGTATCAATAACTGTTGTGTTAGCAATAATATTCCCATGACTGACCATAACCCCCTTAGGATTTCCGGTAGAGCCAGAGGTGTATTGTAAAAATGCTAAGTCATCCAGAGAAACCTGAGGCATTCCGCCACTATAAGACGCATGAGACTCATCTTCGATGGCAATGACTTGTACTTTTTCAAAAACATATTGCTGTGCAATTGCAGTAGTTGTCAGGATAATCTCTGCTTTAGCATCATCAATAATTGCTAAAATACGTTGAGTATGTCGATTACTACGAGGAGGATAGGCGGGCACAGCAACAATGCCAGCCATTAGGCAAGCAAGAAAAGAGGCGATATACTCTAATCCTGGCGGCAATAATAAAATACATCGTGAACCGGGTTGAGTCACTACCAGTAATCTCGACGCAATATCAATTACGTTATGTAGCAGTTCCTTATTGGTTAAAGTATTTTTTTTATTTGCGCCTAAAAAGGTATAGGCTATCCTCTCTGGAAAAAGTGTTGCATTTTGACTTAGAGTATTAATTAAAGTTTCCATGTTTATTAGACTTCTTACTAATACAGGTTCGCTTGCTAATCAAGTTTCCTTATGAATTAATCCATGTTTATATAGCAAGAGAACAACAACCGAACTGCAGAATATCTATACAATATAGACTATGTTTAAACATAAGCCTAACTTATTGAGCCTATCCCTTTGTATCAATATTGAAAATTATGTGCGCCGCAGCAATTTAGTACCGTTCATTCCCGTGAAATCAAGAATCAAACAAAAATAAACTGAGCATATTCTGAAGATGGAACAATAAAGACTATCAATGCAGATGCAAACACAATTCTAATTTTTTAAACTATAATTTAGGAGACTTAGATTTATTTTCTTACGATTATGAACGATAAGAAATTTGCGAACTTTAATGAGTTCTATCCTTTTTATCTCAATGAACATAAGACAATCATGTGCCGGCGTTTGCATGTTGTCGGAACCTCTTTAGCCTGTTTATGTTTACTCTTGTTCCTTTTTACCTGGAATTGGCTATGGCTTGTTCTCATGCTTGTTACAGGCTACGGATTTGCTTGGATCGGGCATTATGTGTTTGAAAAAAATAAACCAGCTACATTTCATTACCCGCTATACAGCTTAATGGGTGATTTTGTCATGCTTTGGCAGATTTTAAGTGGAAAATTAAAGTTCTAATTTTGGTTTTTCCTGTATTTTTGCGCAAATTTAGTCTAAATTGCAATTAAACTGCTCGCACAAGGAGTGTGTCATGATACTTGAGAGTCCTGCATTCATCCATAATGCTTTTATTCCTCAAGAATATACTTGTAATGGGGGCAACCATTCACCCCCATTAATGTGGAAAGACGCACCCACAAATACCCAGTCTTTTGTTTTAATTATGGATGATCCTGATGCGCCAGCAGGATTATGGGTGCACTGGATTTTATTTAATATCCCCTCTGACTGCCATGAACTTAAAACAGGAATTGGTATTCCATCAAAAGCAATTAGTGCGCGAAATAGTTGGGGAAAAACAGGTTATGGGGGGCCTTGCCCGCCAAGTGGTACTCATCGTTATTTTTTCAAGCTCTATGCGTTGGATACCTTTTTAAATTTAGGTGAAGATGCGACGAAAAAAGAGATAGAGACCGCAATGCAAAATCATATTATTGGCCAGACTGAATTTATTGGCAGATACAGTCAATGAGTTATTCTGTAGCCTGGGTGTAATGAAGTGAAGCCCGGGTTACGGTCTTTCAGACCTTTGCTCAGGCTACTCCGAAACTGACGTCATTGAGCGTTGTTGTATTAAGAATTAAAATCGGGCAATGGTTAAACCACAACATTCTTTAGTTACTTCATTGAGATGCTCTACAACACTGCTTAGGCAACGCGTTAGCAAATATATTGGATTAAAAACAACCGCAGCGACAGCGGCGCAGGCTCCAATAATCCCCATAGTTGCATCGACAACCACATGGGCGGCGCATGATTTAAATGAGGAACATGTATTGGAACTGGCTGCAGACCTGGGGGCAAAAACGGCTAATAGCACAGCAGGCACAAGGAGTAATAAAGTAGCTGCCAAATAAAGAAAAGCTTTCAAAAAGAGTAATAATGCATTCACTCCTAACCAAATGGGATTATGGAGCGGGCGAACAAGTAAGTCAGTGAACTCACTTAGCTCATGAATGGGGTGAAAATAAGATGGTTGTGGAATGGGGATCAGCTGAGAGTATTTGCTTCTTAGGCCTGAGTGAGTATTCCAATGTGACTCTACTTTTGAAAAAAAACTAGCCATAACACATCCCTTTTTATTATTTTTTTGAGGGGCGTATCATGCCAATTAATAAAAAAAAAGAAAATAGTTTGATTTAAATTTTCTGTCATTCCTGCCTACGCGGTGACAGAAAATTTAATATATCCATAAAAAAGAATGTTCGCGCCCTCGTCACCTCATCATGGAGAGCCCTCACTATGATCGGGATGGCGGAGCACTGCAAACACTTGCTAAACGACATGATTGTTCAAAAAACTCTCGATATCTTATGCCGGAATTTTTCCACAAGCAATGCGATCACCACCGCCACCTAAAGGAGGGGTATCGCTATAATTATCTCCACCAGCATGAACCATTACGGCATGACCCTTAATATCTTGAGTCTTTAAACGAGGCGCCAATGTGGGGGTGTTTGCTGTTCCGTTACTGTCAACAACGAGCACTGGCAAATCTCCCAAATGACCTTCGCCATATGGGCCAAGATGTTTATTAGTGTTCGCTGGGTCTAAATGGCTACCAGCATTTTTAGCATGATCACCGCAATCAGGATGTTGATGGATGTGGAACCCACGAATGCCAGCAGGAAGTCCAGTCAATTGAGGTTTAATCAGTAAACCGTATTTACTGTCTTCAAAAGTAACTTTACCTATGGGGGTTCCATCTGTGGTAGATACATCACTCGTGACCGTATCTGCAGTGGCTATTGAGGCTGTAAATAAGACCAACGCCCCCATGATCATTTGTTTTTTTTGTTTGTTTTTTTTCATGGAGAAATCCTTTTTAGTGACAATTTTTTCATTCTAACATAGCATATTAGCAAGACATTATCTAAATATTGAATTTAAAAACTAAATAATGATGGAAATTAAGTACGTCATTAAGGTTTGTTACTATGATTAAAAATTACTCAACACTTAATATAAGAACTGCTACATCAGAAGATGCCGAAGCTATAGCACAAATCCATATCTGCTCTTGGCAAAAAATGTATCGAGATTTTATTCCAGAAATTATATTACAAAATTTATCCATAAAAGAGCGAACTCAGCAATGGTATGATTTGATAAAACAGGGAGGGAATGTATTAGTTATCGAAGTAGACAATCAACTCGTTGGCTTTGCGAGCATTTGTTGTTTTCGTGATTTTAGCGCAGACAATACTATGGGTGAAATCAGTGCGATTTATTTACACCCGGACTATTGGCGAGTTGGATTAGGTACCAAATTATGCAAGGCTGCAATTTCTGAACTCGCAAACCAGGGATATAAAAAGATACTTTTATGGGTATTTGAGGACAATATTCAGGCACGCAAATTCTACGATGCCATAGGTTTTGAGGCTACAGACTCGACTAAGTTAGAAGAGTTTTATGAGGGTGGGGCGTTATTAAAGGAAGTGCTTTATCAGAAAGCTCTTTAAGCTCTCACTGAACTCAAAATTTGAGTATATGTAGGTTCGTAGCCTGGGTGCAGCGCAGCGGAACCCGGAGTTCTGGATATAAACCTTTAAATCTGGGGCCTCTGCGTTGCACCCGGGCTACATATTAAATTAATTTAAGTACCACAAAATGTTTGATGGACTCGTTCGTGAGGTAAAGGCAAACCCTGTAAGTTTTCAGTATTTTTTTGCTGTTGAAAAGGGTTTTTCAATACACTTAAAAGAGCGTCCATTAACGTAGGGTCATTGTCTTCAATAAACGTGTTAATTGCATTTTCAACTAAGTGATTTCTTGGGATATATGCGGGATTTACTTGATTCATCCTGGTTTTTATTGCCATGAGATCCGCATTTTGGTGTTTTATGTGCTGCAACCAGTCAGAAACCCACCGTTCACTATTAGGCTGATTGCCCAATGTGTTTATTAACTCGTTCTGGCGGCTTCTACAGTCAATCGCTTGATTGAGAAGACGAAATGTATTGGTATAATCAGGTTTATGTTCTTGTAATAAGCCAAAGAAGTTTTTAATAAGTTCTAAGGTGTTCGCATTATCATCAGACAGACCTAACTTTTCGCTTATTTTTTTATTCCAGTATTGAGAAAAAACTGTGTTAAATGAGTCGAGAGTTTCTTGCAACTGTTGGGGGGCTTCGTTACTTTCAAATAAAGGCAATAGAGTTTTGCCAAACTGCGCTAAATTCCATTTTGCGATAGAAGCTTGATTTCCAAATGCATAACGACCGGCTACATCAATGGAGCTATATACGGTACCAAAATCAAATTCGTCCATAAACGCACAGGGTCCATAGTCAATTGTTTCGCCGGAAATTGTCATATTATCCGTATTCATGACTCCATGAATAAAGCCTACACCCATCCATTCAGCGATAAGATGTGCTTGCCGATCCACGACCTGTTTAAATAATTCAAGATAAGGGCTTTCGCAGGATAAAAGCTCAGGATAATGTCGTTCCAGAGCGTAATTCGCTAGAGATTTTAGTAAGTGACTCTCTTTTTGAGCAGCCGCATATTCAAAAGAACCAACGCGTAAACTACTGGAGGCAACACGAGTTAATACACCTAAAGGGACGGGGCCGTTTTGGCGATAGATTTGCTCTTTGCTTGCAATTGCAGCCAAACAACGGGTAGTGGGAATATTTAATCCATGCATTGCTTCACTGATGAGATATTCTCTTAATACAGCAGAAAGCGGGGCTCTGCCATCACCTGTTCGTGAAAACCTGGTTCTTCCTGATCCTTTGAGCTGAATATCCCATCGTGCTCCATCTTGACTGCGTATCTCGCCAAGTAATACAGCACGACCATCTCCTAAAAGAGGAACATAGTATCCGAATTGATGTCCTGCATAGGCTAAGGCAATACTTTTTAGGTGTGTGGGAACCGTGTTTCCGGCATAAAAAGATAGGCGCTCTTTTTCGGGGGTAGAAGGGGAGTTTGGCGCACAAAGAAAAGCAGCTAATTCATGGTTGAATTTGACTAAATAAGGATTTGCGATCGGAGTCGGGGCGATCACTTCATAAAAATTAGAAGGTAATTTTAAGTAAGAACTGCGATGAATATAGGGAATCAAATTCAAGCCAACCCATAAAAATTGTATATTAAATGTTTAACAAAAATCCTTCAATGTGCGCAGCAACTAGAATTTAAGAAAACCCAATAACTCTCCACCAAATTTTAGCGAGAGTCATTGCTGAATTAAAGGGAACCTTTTATCTATTATAGCGCAGATGGAGTAACAGCTTATATAAACAATTTATGCACCATTCGTTATATCATGAGTCTGTCGAAAAATTCATTTCATTTTGGTTTATTGATTAACCGATAAATCAATAAAGCCGAACGTTGAGTTTGAGTTGTAAGCGAAGGAACGTCTAAGGTTTCATTCACAGAATGTGCTCCTGTGCCTACAGGGCCTAAACCGGCCAATGCACCATTTATCATAGAAGCAATGTGCGAAATATCACCTGCACCTCTCGTTCCTGGATCAAGAGGAAGTACCATTCCTTGCTCTAAGTCCTCACTGACTAAACTATATTGTCTTAATAAGGATTCGTTGGCAGCAGTAGGTGGCATACTTGGAATTCCATCTTGGAACTTAATGGAGGCTGTTGTTCCTGGCAGATGATCGGCAACAATATTGGTTATTTTTTCCTCGGCATCGTTTTTTTGCTCTTCGCTAATGAAGCGTAAGTCTCCATTTGCTACAGCAATTTTTGCAACGACATTGCTTTTGCCAAAGGCCTCGCCTTGAATATGATTATTCTTAACCGTAGTCCCACCTAAAATAAGGCCAGGACTAAATGATAAAAAACTCTCTCTACCAAGCTGCGTACGCATGGTATTTAAAATTCGTACTAATTCAAATGTCGCACCATAACCTGCTTTTTTTTGAAAAATTTCTGATGAGTGCGCTTCATTACCATGTGCTTCTAATGTCCAATGGCTTATGCCTCGGCGAGCAACAGTTGCAGTATCTGACGTAATTGCCCACTCAAAATCTAAAGCAACATCACACTTTTTTGCTGCATCGATTAAAGGTTTTCTTGAAATCGAAGTAGGTTTCCCAGAGTCTTCTTCATCACCAGTTAAAACAACAGTGATATTCGCATCATCTAGCGCTTTTGCCCCTTGCAACGCTTTTAATGCATAAAGAATGACAATTACTCCGCCTTTGTCATCAATAACTCCTGGCCCTGTTGCAACAGCTTTTTTCCGCTCAAAATGTTGAAAGGGGCTATTTTCAGGAAATACTGTATCAAGATGCCCAATTAAAAGCAGTTTTTTGCCTTTAGTTCCACTGCGCTCAGCAATTAAGGTTCCTGCTCGATGTAGTGCAGGCGGTTCATTAACCCAATACGTTTTAAATCCAAGCTGGTCTAATTGTTTGCGTACAATGTTCCCTACATGCCGAATTCCTGTAATGTTGGTAGTGCCACTGTTTATATTGACTAATTGTTCCAATAATGACAGCTGTTCTTGAGACTGGGTGGTAATATATTGAGCTATATTTTTTTCTACTGGAGTGAGGTGAGCTGCGTTTGCTATTTGATTGAGTAATAGAAAAAAAACACAGGTGAGTTTTCTCATTATTTTGTTTCCAATAGTTGTGTTATGACCTGTAAGCAATCATACACTGCTTTAAAAAAGAGAAAACAGAAGTTATAAAATTTGATTCACTTTTTTGATGTTAAAAAATTGAGAGTAAGCGTACAGGGAAAATAACCTTGTTTTGCCGTCTCTGCAAGAGTTCGCTCACAGCAACTGGCAAGTGCTAAAAAATCCTGAGAGGTATCTCCTTGATGAAACAGGAAAGAAGCTGCAGCATGAAATAAGGTCAGACTTGAGACCAGTTTTTTGCTGTCAATCTGCCCACTCATCAGCGTCAAAACAGGAATCGTTTTTAGCTGTTGCTCTACTAGCTGAGCCACTGCATAATAATTTTGAAAAAGTTCTTCATTGTGTAAATAGTCGCACGCCTCTTTGAAATCAATAATCCCAAAATATTGGGCTGTTGTACTGAACCCGAGTTGTTTGAGTTGAGGAAAAATATACCATATCCAATGACTTTGTTTGCTACCGGCTCTGAGCTCATTATATGCCTGCTGGAAGGGCGTATACATTTCTTGGCCTTGTTGGGCTTTAATAAAGCGTTGAATGGTGCTCATCAAAACATCCTTTAATGAAAAACGCGTAAGATTTTTATACCACATCATTTTAATAAAAAAAAAGCCTGTGTTTTCCACAAGCTTTATTTCAAAGATGGTTTAAATTGCTATTTCAGAGCGCGCCTGTATTCAGCTTCTTGTAAGCGCTTAGCAAAATCCTCATCTGATTCACCTGACTTAGCTTTTTCTTTTTTAAGGCTCTCATCATCAAGTTTTGTAATTGTATTTTTCACTGTGGAAAATAAGCCCTGCGTTGATGCAGCTTCCATAAGCGATTTTATGTGTTGTCGATAACGCTCAACTTTTTCCGCTTTAGGTTGACTGCTTACCGTTGCGTTAATAACGTGTTCTTGTTTTGCAGAGAGAGTTACCTCTCTTTTGGCTGCCTGTGGTTTAGCAGAGGGGCGTTCATCTGGTGTTTGTTCTTGACTAGAGACAGAGAGCTGCTCTACTTGAGTTGTCCAATGTGTATCACCTTCGTTATTTAACGTAACAGTAGGACGACCCTGGAGAGGTGCTCCATTCACTATAGGTTTAACAGCGTCTACTTGGATTACATTGAGATTTACCCTAAGCTGATCGGCTACTTCTTTTAAATCACTGTGGGTTGCCCATCGACCCTTCTCTTTAATCTTGTCTGCACCTTTTAAAATGACGGAGCGAGGGTTTGCTTCACGGCCGGACATTACGTCGTTGAGTAAGGCCGCTTTGACATGGGCATTTTCTATTGTGTGCGTTTCTGCTTCATTCAACGAGCTTTTAAGCTTTGGCTTCAGTGATTTGGCTGTTTGTTTTGCTAAGCTCAGAACTTCAGGTGATAAAGCTAATTCATTAAATTTGATTACCTTATCTAGGGCACCTTTTTTTGCATCCTCTTTTTTAAGGTAAAAATGTACTAACTCCATAAATTTATGGAATACAGATGTGCTTTCTACGTAGGTACCGCCACCCCTAATGGCTTCAACTTGTATTTGATCCAAAAGATGGGTTTTGTGTGCGTTTGCAGAAATACCTCTTAAAGACATTTGCAATTTATCTAAAATGTCTTTTTTATAAGCATAAGGCGAGTTGTATAACTTATTGATATCAATACTTAGAATGTCTTCCAAGCTTGTATTATTAAGGCCATTACGTTGCCACCGAGCAAAAGTTTCACTTTTTTTATGAAGCGCATATTCTTCTTGAATTATTTTGATTAAACCCACTGCGAACGCATAAAACCCGCAATCGCCACCGCCAGGATTATCGATTCTATAGGTCATTTTTATACTCGCATCAATGGTCCACTCTAAGTACATTATATAATAAAAACCTTAATTAAGTATTATGTCAATGATTTATTAATAGACAGGATGATTTTAATAAAATAAAATATGATCTCTTTTTATGCAAATTATAGTGCTTATCGAGTAAAAGGAGATAAGGAAGATGAGTTTAGTTGAGAACAGGATTGTGAAAGCTTCTTTTAGAGAAAACCCCGTAGAGGAAAGAAAATTGTTTCCTCAATCCTCATGCCTTATGCCCATTAGTGTTGGACAAGCAATCCATGAAGGCGAAAAATTTGCAGCAGTAATTAAACTAATTAATACCTCATTTAAACAGTGTACCATCCTCGTGGATGATAGCGTGCAACGCCATACAATTGGCATTATGAACCATGCATCTTCCGATGAATTATACCAGCTTGCTGTAAAAGAAGGGGATGATTGGTTAAAGCGTAATGAAATGGCGTACAATCAATTAACCATACCTTTTGAGATCATGCGTTGGGATGATTGGTACAACAGTCAGAATTACATTAACGGCCACGTACGTGTCCAAAAAGAATATGATTCCAATGAATTATTCCGGCAAGCAATGCATGCCAACATTGATGATTTTTTAACGCGATATCTGAGCCGATTTTCTACGAAAGATGTTGATTCTGAACGAGCATTCCAACTTTGTCTTGATTATTTGATTGAAGAATGTTCCGTGATGTGTCTGTGGACAGAAAAGGCATACGATTTCGAAGTTTATCCTAGCGGCAGAAACAAAGCGATGGCTGCGACTTATGAATATTTAATTAAACCTCATTATCCAGACTATTTAAGACCTGTTGCCCTTCGCTTTAAAAAATATCCTGCAAAAGCAACAGAAGAGAACCTGAAAATAATGCAAAAAGCGGGTCATGAAAGTGAGTCAATTGGCGGTTTTTGAGTGTGTCTTTGAACTTCATCATCTCGAGTCTAACGAGAGAGCTCCAAGATATAGCACAGGACGGGCGTTGGGTTTTGTACATTTTGTAGGTGTTGGATTAATGAGAGGCGTTTGCGTTTACCCATTGTTTCATCTCAAAAGTCGTTTCATTGATTACCTTAAGCACCTGCTGATACAATTGCTCCAATAAATCGCGCTGCCCTGATTTCCAGTAGCGCTCAAGATATTGGCATGCTATTTTTATTCGAGTTGCGCCAACATATACTACGCCTCCCTTAATTTTATGAATAATTTTTTGAGTTTGTTCCCAGTCCCCTTGGGCATGTGCTTTTTTGAGCAACGCAATATCTTCGACAAGTGATTGATTGAGCATGAGATTGAGTATGTCGCAAAGTGTATCTTCTGTACCGGTAGTTTTAATTCCCTCTTCAACATCAAATATTGGGAATTGAGACAGCTCAAAAAGTTCTTCTACTGTTGCAGGTAAATCAAAAAGTCTATGTTCAGGGATTTCCTTTGCTTTTTGTATGGAAGGAATGAATGAGCTTAAAATATCACAACATTTTTTTTGTGTTAGTGGTTTACTGATTACAGCATTCATGCCCGACTCAATGCATCGTTGTTTGTTTTCCTCACCTACATGGGCTGTAAGTGCAATGATGGGAGTGTAATATTTTTTTGCAACTTCATGCACACGAATGTGATGGGTTACTTGATAACCGTCCATATCAGGTAATCCAACATCCATAAAAATCAAATCGTATTTATTTTTTTTCCATAGTTGTAATGCAGATTGTCCATCAATCGCTGTATCTACTTGACAGTGACATTCACTCAACATGACTTTTGCTACAGTTTGCGCCACAGAATTGTCTTCAACGAGTAAGATACGATGTTTTAATGATTTTGTTGATGGAGCTAGAGAAGAGGGGGTATTTACAGTATTTTGTTCAAGATGGTCAATCTTAGGCTCAAAATCTTTATCAATACCGGTTTCATCTTCTAAGAGTGCTGTTTTTAAGGGGATGATGCATGTGAACGTTGTTCCTTTAGCAACAGTACTCTCGACATATATTTCCCCATCTAATTCATCAATGAACTGTTTGATTACAGAAAGACCTAAACCTGCTCCTTTATAAATTCCTTTATAGGAAGGCGTTAAGCGTTTGAATTGCAAGAAAATTTCTTGTTGCTTGTCTTTGGGAATCCCCATGCCACTATCTTCCACGACAAATTTGATGACCACTTCACGGTTTTCTCGTTTCGCTAGTATGGCTATTAATTTCACAAACCCAGCATCTGTAAAATTTAATGAATTGGAAATCAGTTCCAGTAAAATTCTATGAATGCGAATGGGATCTCCGATAAAGAATCGTGGGATATTGGGGTCAAACTCTAAAGATAAAGTCAAACGCTTAGAGGACGCTTTGGCTTTATTCAAATCAATTACATGCTGAACTATTTTCTCTAAGATAAATTTTTTCCTCACTTTGGGAAGTTCACCAGAGCTTACATGAATCGCTTCGAGTACATCATCCATAAAATCAAGTAGGGCATGGCTTGAGGCAATCAGATTCTCTGCATATTCTTTAATTCTAGGGCTTTCTGCTTCAGCTTTGATGATGTCGGTAAAGCCAACAATCCCAGAGAGCGGGGTGCGGATGTCGTGGCGCATATTCTCAAGAAACTCAGTTTTTGCCAGGCTCGCGGCTTCTGCTTTTTCTTTTGCAATCTTGAGTTCCGCTTCAATTTTTTTCCTGTCGGTGATATCAATGGAAATCCCCAATACACCTGTAATTTCCCCTCTTTTATTACGCATTGGCGATTTATGACTTAAAAAAATAGCATCTTTACCTTCTGTGAGTGCCTTTTCTTCAATAATCTCGGTTTCACCAGTTTGCATGATGTGCAGATCATTTTGACGAAATAATTCGGCTTGATTCTTACCCCATGGTAAATCAAAATCGGTTTTGCCTACGATTTCATAGCCAAATAGAAATCCTACGCTTTGAGCTTGTCGGTTATTACACCCTAAATAAACCCCGTTTTTATCTTTCCAGTAAACGTGTCCTGGCATATGGGCCAGAATGTTTTCCAAGGTGGATTGTGTTTGTTCTTGGCTCGACCAAAGATCAGCTTCTTGTTTCTTGCGATTGGTTATATTTAATGAGATACCAATAATACCAGTGACATTACCTTGTGCATCGTGCAGAGGTGTTTTCCTAGTTAATACGACTACGCGTTCTCCATTCGCGATGGTACCAATTTCCTCCAACTCCAATGGGGAATTAAGTGTCATTACTTTTAAATCATTATTACGAATCGTTTCTGCAGACGCAGCCCAAGGCATTTCAAAATCTGTTTTTCCAATTACAGATTTCATCCCAGTCATTTCCAACATCGCATCATTACAACCTAAATAAACTCCATTTTTGTCTTTCCAATAGATACTTCCTGGTAATGCTTTGATAATGCTTAAAATGACAGAGGAATTTTCTGCAGATGGAACTGGAGTAGGGGGTTCCTTGAAATGATTAGTTTTGATTTTATTACGTTTCTTTTCTGACATAAGTTGCTCTCTTTATTTTTAAAGTTATAGACCTAATATTCAACACGTACAAGACAAACAAGTCATATTTTTAAAAAATGTTTCAAAGAATTATCTTTCCTTGCTTAATGAGCTATCAGGGTCTTTAATAAATAAATGTTTGTTTACTTGGAGCCAAAATGTCTGTGAGTAAAGAATGCATTAAGCTGTTGCAAAACTTAGTGGATCAATATGGACAAGATGGAAAGAATGATAAAGACTACCCCTTGATCTATTCCTTATTAAAAGATTTGTTGTTTCTCGTGTTGCAACATAAAAAAGATCATAAAGACGAACGAATTATTGGTTTTCTCAGTACCTCTGCATTGATTTTGGATGAAAATTCCTGTTTTGCGCAGCAATGCAAATTATTTTTAATTGCCTATCAACAACTGACTCATGCTTTAGATTCAATGTTGGATGTTGAATTAAAGATTCGACCCGAATTAGACGAGTCATGGGGTAAGCAACTTGAATCAGAGCCCAATATCTCTCTTGGGGCTTCTCCTTTTTTTCTTGAGTTGCAAGAAGCTATTGCTCATAGGGCACGACGCATGGCAGAAAAAGAACCAAAAAATTGGGAAGCACCTAAGCTATAGCTTATGAAGTACGCATCATTATTGGGTTACGGTAAGTTTCAAGTATAAGCCATGAGTGAATAACTTTTGGTTTTGTCTTTGAAATTTCACTTGGTCTATATACCCTATATCAAATGTGGCAGCTTTTGAGAGCTGCCTTTCTATACCCAAAAAGGCTCGGTTTTCAGCAAAAAATTTATCACTAACCCATATTGGATGATTGAAGTTCAAAAACACTTCATCGAAGGTTGAAAGTGAATATTTGGTATTCTTAAAAGGAATTTTAAGGGTGATTTGTTCCCGCAAACGTGTTGCCCAGTCGGAGTATAGAGTATTTTTTCGTTGCTCAAGGCGGGAACGATTGGATACATTAAACAATTTAGAGTGATAGAGTTTCCACTGAAATTGTTGCCACAATACATTTTCATGTGAAATAACTCCTTGAGTATTTTCTGATAAAAAATAGGCATACCCAATATAGGGTGTAAAATTAGGGGTAATTTGATATCCAGCGCCGGAATAGATATGTGCTTCATCCATTCCATACCGATCATCAATTAGGATTAACCGCGGTTCCACATAATATTTCCATTGTTTGTATTCATTAGAAAAGGGGCCAATAAAGATTCCGGTCAACCAAAAGGAACCGAAATTTTGTACATTTGCAAAAGCAGTTGAACAAACAACAATAGTGCATAATAAAGAAAAAATCCTTTTAATATTTAAACACATAGGAGTCTCTTGCAAGCACGCTGAGTTACCCTAAAAGTGCGCGAATTATTTTTAATTTCAGTTGGGTATATGGCATGTATTTAATGGGCAACTCAAACCAGAACGTTTTTTTCAAAATACTTTTGAAATGGCTGAATGTTTTAAAACCGGCTTCACCGTGATAACTTCCCATACCGCTTTCACCTACCCCACCAAATGGAAGGTGTGAATCGCAAATATGCATAATCACATCATTAATACACCCACCACCAAAAGAAACCTCATTGACAATTCGTGTTTGCAATTTTGAATCTTTTCCAAAAACATAAAGAGACAAAGGACGTGGACGTGATTTGATTTCTTGTAAGACCGGCTCGAGATCAGTAAAAGGAATAACGGGTAAAATTGGGCCGAAAATCTCTTCTTTCATGATTTCATCGGCAAAACTCACATCCTTCAGAATGGTTGGCTCAATGTAGTTTTCTGTGTCGATGACCTGTCCACCAGTGAATAGTTTTTGAGGATCAATGAGTTTTTTTAAGCGTTGTACGTGTTTTTGATCGATAATACGCACGTAACTATCGCTCTCAAGAGGATTGGGACCAATAATTTTGCTGATTTGATTTTTAAGCTCTGTTAATAAGGGTTGATAAATTTTTTCCTCAACTAAAAGATAATCAGGTGCAATACAGGTCTGTCCTGCATTTAAAAACTTGCCCCAGATAATTCGCTGTGCTGAAATTTTCAGATCTGCATCAGCAAAAACAAGACAAGGGCTTTTTCCACCCAATTCCAGGGTAATGGGTGTCAGGTGTTCTGCCGCAGCCTTAGCAACAATTTTACCTACAGTAGTACTGCCGGTAAAAAACAGTTTGTCAAAGCGTATACTAAGAAGCTCTTGAGTGACATCAACGCCGCCTTCTACGACATAAAGATAAGCCGGCTCAAAATTTTGATTGATTATTTTTGCTAGCGCTGCAGAAGTATGCTGTGGCAGCTCACTGGGTTTGATAATACTGGTATTGCCAGCTGCCATAGCGGCAATCAAAGGAACTAACGTTAACTGATAAGGGTAATTCCATGCTCCGATAATCAGCGTTGTACCATAAGGTTCTGGCAAGATAAAACTTTTTCCTGGTTGGTTTACCAATTCGGTGCGTGTTGCTTTGGGTTTCGCCCATTTGTGTACGTATTTAATTGCTTTATCAAGTTCATGATAAATTATGGCAAGTTCAGTCAAATACGTTTCAAATTGCGATTTTTTGATATCCGCATAGAGTGCCTCAGAGAGGAGTTGCTCATTTTGCTTAAGAATGGTTTTTAATTTCTGAAGTTGTTGCTTACGAAAATCAATTGCTTTCGCTTTTCCGCCAGCTGCAAACTTTCTCTGCTCTTCAACAACCGTGTGGATATTCATGAATGGATGCCTGTGTAAAAAGTATTTATTTATCAGTAGTTAAACTGTTTCATTCTAGTTAAATCCTTAAGGCATGGCCAGAGATTATTTATGTTTTTCAGTTGTGGTTCCCTGAATGCGGGGCATTGCTCGGTAGCCTGGTTGCCTGCAACTAGGCTACACGCAAAACTGACTTCTCAAGATTCTTAGCCTAAGGCGAATGATGTTTACTTTTCGAATTTAAAATTTCATCCTGTAATTCCATAACTTTCTCCATATACATTTCTTCTTTACTCAGTTTGTCCTTGCATAATGCTTTTTCTGTGGGTGTCATTCTAAGCAACAATTGGATGTATGCATCTGTTGCGGTTCGTGTTTGTGTTGAAAAAGTTGTTGATAGGGTGCCTTTGGTAACCAGCTCAAGCAGATTCGGGTTAATCGAATGCCGGGATGAATCAGATTCAGCATCCTCTTTAAGTTTGTTTAAAGTGGTGCTCATTATTTGTAGAAACTGAGTTAATCCGGCAATGGGATTGGTTATTCCAAGTGACACTGCACGCAAAATGCTTAGGCATTTTTCTCTGCATAAATTTTCTAATAGATCATCCAAATCATTAACAAACGGAGGTAACTCAACAGTTGAATTCAGACTGTCCATAAGATGCGTATCCGATAATAAGCTCTTATGTTTTTCTCCCGTCTTGTAATTTTGATAAATGCTTTTATCAAGTAATGAGGGGGTGAAACTACTATGACAGGCCTCAGAAAGGCTTATATTTTTTCTGGTGGTACGCCCTTTTCCATGTTGCAAAGTGGTATGACCGTATGTCGGCAAAACCCCTGTTTTATAATAAGCAATTAAGGTATAAAAAAATAAATCAACACGTCGACTTGCATGCTCTATGATATTTCCTTTAGAGAGCTTAAGAAGTGCATTTTGATTCTGATGGTTTATTGTTAAGAAAAAATTTGAGTGTGGTAATTTAAGTGCAGCACTGTAATTGTCTTTGTAATCAAAACGGTGTCTTCTATCTGAAAATTGCTTGTGTTCTTCTGCTTTTAATTTTTTAAAAAAATGGGATTGGGGTTCTTTCGCAACAGGATTGCTTTCTTTTTTTGGGGGGGCGCTCATTGGGGTTATTTTTTTTGCCGAAGGCACCGATTGTGCTTGGGTCGTTTTAAATGTGGCGTTAGTTTGTTGTGTGGGTTTGGCAATCTTAAATAGTCGCTTCATCATAGGTCCCTCCGAGATTAGCGTGAACACGTTACAATTATTTATCAAAGTGTTTCAAGAATTATCTTTGCATAAAATGACTTAATTTGGCAAGAGCATCAGTTTACTGACAGGTCTATTTTCTGATTTACGAGCTCTTTTTCTTGCTCGTTTTTTCTGTGGATTTTTTCTTTTTCATACTTTCTTTCAAAAGTGTAATAAAATCAGCTACATCTGCTGAGCTTTCTTCAGCAATTTCTGCAGCATCCTCTTCTTTGATGACCGGTTGTTTGGCTATTTGTTGATCGAGCCATTTTTTCAATGTGTCACGATATTCATTATGATATTTCTCAGGTTGCCATTTAGTCGTCATTTCGTTGATTAAAGTAACCGCCATTTTTATTTCTGATGCTGAGATTTTGTAATTTTTAAAATCTTCTTTAGGAAGATCCATCTCTGTTTCTTCACGAATCTCATCCTTAAAGTGAATCAAATATAAAAGGAGGGCATCCTGATGAGGCAGGATTAAACAAATAGATTCTTTGGTACGGATAATGACTTTGGCAACACCTGCCTTATTGGTTTTTTTTAACGATTCTCTTAATAAAACATAGGCTTTTTTATTTTTGCTTTCTGGGATGAGGTAATAGGGCTTTATCAAGTAAAGACTGTCAATTTCTTGAAAATCAACAAATTCTTCAATGTTAATTGCTTTAAATAAATCAGGGCTGGCTTTTTCAAACTTTTTTTCATCAACCACGATATAACGGTCTTTTTCAAATTCAAATCCTTTGACAATGTGTTCCCAAGGAACTTCCTTCCCTGTTTTTTCGCTAACTCGTTGATAATGAACTCTTGATTTCGTTTTTTTATCAAGCAAATGAAATTTGAGATCATTTTGCTCTTCAATGGAGTACAAAGAAACTGGTATTGAAACTAGGCCAAAAGATATCTCGCCTTTCCAAAATGATCTAGGCATTGCTTAATCCTTTAATTACATTGCTTATTAAAGCGTAGACTATTTTTACAGGTCATATGGGCATATCACTCTGTTCTGCATGAGAAATACAGAGAAGTGGAAATTCTAAATATTTTTCTTAAAATTAAAATAATCAGGGTGAATGGAGTGGCACATGGGAATTGAGCCTTATCGTAAAAAAAGAAACTTTAATAAAACTCCTGAACCCAGTGGTGTTGTTTCTTCTGAAAATGATCATTTATTTGTGATTCAAAAACACGCCGCCAGCCACCTGCATTATGATTTTCGTCTTGAACTAAATGGGGTTTTGCTCAGTTGGGCTGTTCCCAAGGGCCCATGTTTTGATCCTTCTGTAAAACGGCTTGCAATGCATGTAGAAGACCATCCTCTTGAATATGGATATTTTGAAGGAGTTATACCTAAGGGCCAGTACGGTGCGGGCAATGTGATGTTATGGGATCAAGGCATTTGGAAACCACTTGATACGGATCCTGAAAAAGCGTATCGATCAGGACACTTGCGTTTTGAATTAGAGGCCAAAAAATTAAAAGGACGTTGGGACTTAGTGCGTTTTAAAGATGAAGCACACTGGTTTTTAATTAAATTTAAAGACAAATTTGCGCGAAAACTGCAAGAATATGATGTGACTGAAGAAGAACCAGATAGCGTGATGACTAATCTTTCTATAGATGAAATAGGGGAACAATACGGTAAAAGCAGCGAGTCGAATAAAAAAAAACTGAAAAATAAGCATCCACTAGAACTTTCTAATCACTTAAGTGTCAGTCCTTTCCCTGGGTTTGTTGCACCACAATTAGCTACGTTGGTAGATAAGGCTCCCGAGGGTTCAGATTGGGCCCATGAAATAAAATTTGACGGGTACCGAATTATTGCCTTGATTCATAATGATCATATCCACTTAAAATCGCGTAATAATATAGATTGGACCAATGATTTAGTATCTGTAGTTGATGCACTTAAAGAATTGACCTTGTCTCAAGCCATATTCGATGGAGAAGTCGTTTTACTTGATGCACATGGAAAATCTGATTTTCAATTATTACAAAATACAATTAAAGCAAATACTAAGGCGCCATTTATTTATTATCTGTTTGATATTTTGTATTACGATCAATTTGATTTACGAGCATTGCCTTTATTAAAGCGTAAAGCCATTTTAAAAAATATATTAGAAGGACAGGATAAAACGCTTCGTTTTAGTGATCATATTATTGGAGAAGGTGATTTCCTTTTTCATCGTGCATGTGAACTCGGGCTTGAAGGAATCATTTCCAAACAAATTGATAGTCCTTATCTATCAGGACGCAGTAAAAGATGGCTTAAAATCAAGTCCTTGTTGCGACAAGAGTTTGTCATTTGTGGCTACTCTGTGCCAACAGGCTCTCGTAAATATTTCCGCGCATTGTATTTGGGAGTATATAATGAACAAGGAAAACTCGACTATACCGGAAATGTGGGAACGGGCTTCTCAGCGTCATCACTTAAGGACATTTTTTCTCGGTTGCAAAAGATTCTGACCCAGCAAAATCCTTTCAATAAAAAGATACCAGGTTCTCAAGGCGTCGTGTGGGTGCAACCTAAATTAGTGGCTGAAATTGAGTTCACGCATTGGACAGAGGGGGGGCATTTACGTCATCCCAGCTTCAAAGGATTGCGCCTGGATAAGAAACCTGAAGAAGTGTTGCGTGAGCAAAAGATTGTCGTGGTGACGCAAGACAAAAAAATGAAAAAAGAGGCAACTCAAAATGCCAAAGCCCATTCCTTCAAAATAACGCATCCTGATAAAGTGTTTTATCCAGAGGATGGTATTACCAAAAAGGAGTTATTGAATTATTACGAGTGTGTTTGTAATTACATGATGCCGTTTATAAAGAATAGACCTTTATCATTACTGCGCTGTCCCGAAAACTGGCACGAGGGTTTTTTTCAACGTCATTATACTGATTCAACCCCTAAAACGTTAAAAGCTATTTCCATAGAAGCTAAAGAAGGTAAAGAGGAGAAAGAACCTTATGTTTATTTAGATACAAAAGAAGGGCTTTTCAGTTTGGTGCAAATGAATGTTTTGGAAATTCATCCATGGGGAAGTCTGGTTCATCATATAGAAAAACCAGACTTTATTGTCTTTGACTTGGACCCAGGGCCATCTGTTACCTGGGCAGGAATAGTAAAGGCAGCTTTTGAAATCAGGAAATATCTTGATGAGTTCAAACTCACTTCGTTTGTTAAAACAACCGGTGGTAAAGGCTTACATGTAGTGGTGCCCATTGAACCTGAATATAATTGGGATGAAGTAAAAAATTTCACGCAAGTCTTTGCAGAGTTTATGGCGCAAGTGAATCCAGACAAATACACAAGCACGATGGCTAAAGCAAAGCGAAACAACAGGATATTTATTGATTTCTTGCGAAATCAACGAGGTGCTACAGCAATTGGCCCTTATTCTAGTCGAGCACGTATTCATGCACCTGTTGCAGTTCCCATTCATTGGGATGAATTAAGTAAAGAGAAACGAGATACGGAGTTCACAATTAAAACGTTGCCTAAACGATTAGCTTCATTAAAGACTGATCCATGGGAGGATTATTGGAAAATAAAACAATCTTTGCGTTTGAATTCAATTCTTTGAGTTTTTAGGCGGATGGGTACACTGCGTAGTCATCCCTGTATGTGCTAGGTTATTCGTTGACAAAAAAAGCTCAATAACCGTAGGCTGGGCTGCTAAGCCCAGCATGTAACAATGCGCTGAAGTATTTCTTTTCAATTGGGCTTCATAATGGAGTTTTGGGAGTAGGAGTTAACTTAGCAGATGCTGGGCTTAACAGCCCAGCCTACACCGACTGATACGCGGTAACAATAATTTAAATTGTGTACTCCGGCGCCCCACCTTTCTTATATACCAAAACAGTTCGTTCAAAAGACATAAATAATTCTTTATTCTGGTTAATTCCGCGTGTTTCTACGGTAATTATTCCTTGAGCTGGTCTTGATTTTGACTCGCGTTTTGCTTTTATTTCGCTTTCAGCGTAAATGGTATCCCCCTCAAATACTGGTTTTAGTAGTTTGACTTTATCCCACTCCAGATTCGCTACTACTTTCTTGGAGATTGTATTAACAGTCATTCCCGTAATAATAGCGAGTGTGAATGTGCTATCAACTATAGGTTTTTTCCATTCCGTGTGTTCCGCATAATGTGCATCAAAATGCAATTGGGCTGTGTTCATGGTCAGTAAGGTAAACCATATATTGTCATTTTGAGTAATGGTTCTTCCTGGTCTATGTTCAATAATTTGTCCTACTTCAAAATCTTCAAAATAAAAACCGAAGTCTTCACGCAAGCGATTGTTGCCAAGAGATCTATAGCTTTGATGTGACATATTCATTACCTTCTTAAGTTTGCTGATAATTTAAGCACTTCTTGGGCATGTTTATAGATAGGGATATCTATCATTTGTCCATGATATTGACATGCTTGGCCCCCAGATTGCTCGAAAAGCACTACAATTTCTTTTGCTCGCTCAATCTCTTCAGGGCTCGGTGCAAAATGTTGCTTTATGGGCGCAATTTGTTTTGGATGAATTGCTAGTTTTCCTTTAAACCCTAGTGCTTTAATCCGAATCACTTCCGAAATTAATTGTTCCTCGTTGGTAAAATCGAAAAAAGGAGAGTCAATGGCGGGAATGTGCGCCAGCGCAGCAGCTTGGACTATCTGATTGCGCGCCGACAAAAGAACATCCCAGCTCATTTGACACCCTATATCGACAGCAAAATCTGCTGCACCAAAGAGCAGACCAGAGACAGGGGTGTTCGTTACTATAGAGTTTAAGTTCAGCAAGCCTTTTGCTGTTTCAATCAATGCTAACAGCTTAATGTTTCGTGCTTCTAAATTGAGCACTTTATAAATGATATTTAACTCTTCGGCACTTTCTGTTTTGGGATATAAAATGGCATCAAAATAAATATCCTCTTGCTTGAACGCGAGTAAATCAGGAAGGCCTGCATCAGTGGTGATATGATTGATGCGTACAATAGTGAGTAACTCTGGATGTTTTGTTTTTAAAAACTGAATTATATGTGCACGAGCGTTGTCTTTCTCGTCAGCAGGGACGGCATCTTCCAGTTCTAAAATAAGGCCATTTGCTCTTGAGGCCAGTGCTTTTTCAAAAAGGTTTGGCTTATTTCCCGGAGTAAAGAGCAGTGCAGGTGAGAGTGATAAATCCATCTTAAATAAATCCTTGCTGTTTTGCTTGTTGTTCTAATTGCTCACGAAATGCTGGATGGGCAATTTTAATTAATTGGCGAGTTCGTTCTGTGGTGGAACGGCCTTTCAATTGTGCTACCCCATATTCCGTGACCACATAATCAATATCAAGTCGTGTATCTGTGGCGATTGAGGAGAGTCGGGGTACAATTCTGGATAGGGTTCCTTGTTTTGCGGTAGAGCTGCTGGCAATTATTGTTTTCCCACCTTCGGAATAATGAACGCCACGAATAAAATCCAATTGTCCGCCTACACCCGAAAATTGATGGCCAATAAATTCTGCATTGACTTGTCCGCTAAAATCAATCTCAATGAAGGCATTAACGGAGGTCATCATGTTATTCTTCCCAATCACGTTTGGTTCATTAACATAGGAGACTGGAAGGCAGAACATGGAAGGGTTATTGTTAATAAAATCATATAAATGTTTATCACCAATCGCAAAAGTAAATACATTGACGAAAGGATTTAATGTTTTATTGGCATTCGTAACTACCCCTTTCTGGATAAGCTCAATCATTCCGGAAGTAATGACTTCTGTGTGTATGCCAAGATCCTTATGATCACCTAATTGTTCGCACACTGCGTTAGGTACACCGCCTATTCCCATTTGAATGGTTGCTCCATTAGGGATTAAGGAGGTAATGTGTTGGCCAATTTGCCGATCTAATTCACTAGCAGGCTTTGAGGGCTCTTCTAACAATGCAGTGGTATTTTCGACTATGGCATCTATCTCACTCACATGGATTAACGTCGAGCCTGCTGTTCTAGGCATGTTTTCATTCACTTCAACGATTAATTTATTCGCGTAACGCGCCAGTTCAATAGCATAATCGCCGTTAGTACCTAAATTGAAATAACCAAATTGGTCCATAGGAGAGACTGTGACTATGAATGCATCCAGCTTGGTGATGGATTTAATGGTACCAGGATAACGACTAAAACTGATCGGAACGAAGTTGATATGCTTTTTACCTAAAGCATATCCGCGTTCAGCCAGTTCAACTTCTCCTTTGGACATCATCGAAGAGTAGGGTCTAATAATATGGAGCAATTCCTCTTGAAAAATTGTCTTTAGAGCCACATCACCACAGCGAAGATAGTAGACCTTTACCTCCTTGAGATCGCCTGCTTTTGCACGTTCAGCAAGAGCATGGCATAAGGCGGGAGGAGTCGAAACACGCATGCCCATGGAAATTACAGCCGTTGACGGAATCAGATTTACTGCTTCCTTTGCCGAACGTAATTTTTGTTGGTATTGTTTGTCACTGTTCATTTATCATCCCTAATAAAACACAAACGCAGTAAATTATTGATCAAGATTATTAAATGTCAATCGTACTAATCGCTCCAGTACTTGTGCGTCATGAGGGGCAACTACTTTTTCATCATTATCGAGGTAGCAAAAAATTTGTTTCACGTGTTGCTGCCATGTGGCAAATTTATGGGCATAGCTGAGTAGGGTTTTTTCTTCATAATTACCGGAGTAAGGCTCGAGATGTGGTCCATGTAATCGTAAGTAGATAAAATCACTGGTGATAATCTCTGGACACTGATATCCCTTAAAATCATAAAAACACAGCGCAATATTTTTTTTAGCAAGTAAATCATAGACCTCCTGACGTAACCAACTTTTATTTCTAAACTCAAACGTATAGTGAAATGATGTAGGTAAGGTCTCAATAAACTGTTCCAGACGCTCCAGATTAAAAGGCCAATAAGGCGGAAGTTGAAATAAAACAGGCCCTAGTTTTTCTTCTAATCCTTCAATTACCTGCAGAAAGTAAAGAGTTGTATCCCGAACGTCCTTGAGCATTTTTATATGTGTTAAATAGCGGCTTGCTTTACACGAAAAAATAAAGTGATCTGGAGTGGTTTCTTTCCATTTTTCAATGGATGTTGGAGAGGGTATGCGGTAAAAACTGCTATTGAGCTCTACTGAGCCAAAGACACTGGAGTAATATGCCAACGTATCTTTTTCTGCAAGAGATGGAGGATAGAAAATTTCTTTCCAGCCATTAAAACTCCATCCCGAGGTCCCTATGTTAACGAAGGGCATTGCCATCTCCTTGCAGAACTATTCGTTTGGCGCAATACCTAACATATTTAAACCACGGCTAATATCATCTGCGACTGTAGGTCTGGATAATAAATATTCACCGGTATGATCAGTCATTTCTTCCTGAGCAAAATTAAATGCATCTTCCCATTCGTCCTGAGTGTAATCTCCACGGCCTAAATACATTAAGGCAACTAAAGTTGCTTGTTGGTCGAGACGTAAATTATCAATGTATTCAACAGTTTCTTGATAAACAGGATCATTTTGATAATCTGCCAATACGTAGAATGCATCCATTTCCTCTGTGACTTCAGGAAAACTAACCTCTTCTTTTGCTTGAAACTGTCGTGCTTTATCAAGAAGATCACGAATCGTTTCTGTATCAATATTCAACATACTTATCTCCTTATTTCATATGTCTTCCAATAATTATCGCTTAAATAAAATATAGTTTATTACGTACAATCTACAAGCTGATTATTTTTACTTGCTGTAGTATTTGAGCGCGTACTCAATCTCATTTCGATAGTACGCTCATAACAAGTATTCTGGGCAGGATATATTTTAATTGTGTTGGTAGCCTGTTTTCTCTTCGAGCTCAGGTGCAAAACTAAAGTTTGCATATGTTTTAGGTTCTATTTGACTCATGGTTATTACTACATTTTCAAATAATTGCATGAGTTGGAGTTTATCTGCGTCTTGAGTCATATTGCTGATTTGGGCGCGAGCATCATGAAAGCTTGGCCAATCAAAGAGAGGTTTTTCTATATCAAAATAATGGTTGAAGAGATCGGTTGCTTGTTTGTGTAGCGAGTCTAATTGTGTAATTAATGGTCCGTAATGAGCAATATCATTTGTAAAATTAAAAAAGTAATTAAGTTTAGGATGAAAAGTAGAGACAGGTGTGAACGCATTTTTGTGAAAACGCTCCATCAATTCAATTTTTTTGCTGTCCAACGGCATTGATTTAATGGAGTGATAAACATCCATAAAAAAAACAAAATCAAAGGAAAGTTGTTGCCCCAAATATTGGGTTTTGTTTAGGTAATAAGTTTTTGCAGCTTCCTCTAAACGCTGTAAATTATGTAGAATCATTAAGTACATCAGTGTTTACTCATTATTAATCATGGTTGCTTATTGTATTGTTTTTTTTTATTTTAATCAACTTGCCCAATTTAAAGTCTCATTTTCAGGGCATTATTCTTGATTAAGCGACTATAGAGTAACTAATTGATAAAAAAACGTTTTTTTAGGGTATTTTAAAAAATACTGCATAATAAAAAGGGAAATAGTTATTGATTTATCTCATTCAATAACTATATTTAATATATTAAGTTACACGACATTTTATGATAGGGCGTATTGTTAACTAAGGAGGGCATTAACATGAAAAGCTCCAATGAGAAACACGAATATACTCCTAGAGATCATCTTGAAGCAGCTGCTAGCCAATTATTGACCGAAGGGAAAAAACGGGTAAATCAACTGTATGAGGATGGGGTATCTAAGGCTAATGAAGTGGAAGACAATGTCAAAGAGTACTCTGATCGTTTGGCAAAGAAAATACAGGATAATCCATTGACCTCTGTGTTAATCGCTGGCGGAATCGGCTACTTATTATCGCGGCTAATGAAAAAGTAATGGAAGCTTTAAAACAGTTAGAAGCTCTAGTTGCTGCAAAAGTATCTGTTATTAAAACAGCCTGGTCTTTAATGCGTCTTGAGGCAAAACTAGCTGGGCTCAGCGTTTTTCCTTTATTACTGAACATATGCATGCTGTTTGTGGTGTTAATTACACTATGGTTAACTGCAATGTTCTTAGTAGGGTATTTAGCGTTTTGGGCTTCTAATCGTTTTCTGTTATCCATTTCCCTGGTTTTATTACTCAACATAGGATTTTTACTTGGATTGCTTAAGTATTTATCTTTTAACTTAAAATGTATGAGTTTTCCTAAGACACGAGAATATTTTTCCGAAAAGAGTGTAGAACATGAACAACTCGAGAAAGCAGATACTAGCACAAATTGCGCAGATGGACAGGATGTTACTGTCTCAGAAAAATGAAGTGGCTGGGCATCAAGCGTATTTTGCAAAAAGCAAGGTAACACGTTGCCACATAGCTACTTTGCTCTTGCTTGTTTCTGCTTTTTTTATAGGGTGGAAAGCGGCACGAAAGCAATGGAGTGGCAAGATAATGCAACAAGTAGTTGAAGTCGGAACATTGGCTTTGCTTAACTCATTTAAAAAAACATTGGTTGCCTTGTTTAGGCAATGAGTTGTTATTAATTAATTTTTTCTATAAGTAGGAACCAGTAAATAATCCATTAAAAAATTAGGAATGCGTTGTTCTAACCAACCTTGTCTTTTCTCGGCGATAAATCCTACATGACCTCCATATTGACTCAATTCTAAGAGAATATCAGGAGATAATTCCTTGGACGTTGGAAGGATGTCAGATGTCATAAAAGGATCATCTTGAGCATGAATAATTAGCGTAGGGGTTTGGATTTGAGGGAGATACTGTCGTGAACTGGATTTTTGATAGTACTCATCTACGCTGGCAAACCCATGCAATGGGGCGGTGACTTGTTCATCAAATTCATATAGGGATTTGATTGAATAAAGCCTCTGTTTTGAAAGTGGTAATTGGTCATTTACAACATCCAACTTTTGTAAAAAAACCGTGCGCAATTTTTCTAACAAATGGTTTTGATACACGCGAGAAAATCCTTTATTTATTTTCTGAACCACGTTTTTTAGTTGGAACGGCACCGAAACTGCAACGGCAGCATCAATTAGAGATTGAGAGCCTGTTTCGCCTAACCATTTAAGGAGTACATTGCCACCCAAAGAGATACCTACCACTGCTTTTTTGGTTGTAGGATCCCTAAGTTTCATTGTATTGAGCAAAAAAGCTAAATCAGCGGTATCACCTCCGTGATAAAAACGTGGCAGGCGATTCGGTTCTCTACTTGCCCCACGAAAGTTCATCAAAACAACGCGATAACCTGATTCATTGAATGCATCGAATAAGGTTGCAACATAAGCAGAGTTCTCGCTGCCACCTAATCCATGTAAAAGAATAATTAAAGGCGCATCATTTTTTAATCCATTAGTTCGCCAGGCTAAATCAATAAAATCACCATCAGGCAACTCAAGTCGTTCATAGGCGTCGACAATGGCATTTGTACGATGAGTTAGCGTTCGATACAGAGTTTGGCCATGCATATTGGTGAGCCACCATGCGGGCTTAAATTCACTATGAATGATCATACTCTAGTTCCTATAGTTGAGACTTATTTAATCTCTTTAGTATTACTTTGGCCTCTAAGTATAAAATAATACTAAATGGAAATAAATGCGAACTGATAAGTTGTACTTTAGATCTGGTTTTCATTGCTAAAGAGGGGCATCTGCATTTAAATTATCTCTTTTCAGTCTGTTTTACAGACCCTAGATTCAATGAAATTACGTGATTACGGTTAATTGAGATGATGTTTCCATCGTTACGGGAGGGGTGATGCAAGTCAAGGCGGCAGTAGCTTATGAGGCTGGAAAGCCATTAGCAATTGAAATGGTTGAATTAGAAGGGCCTAAAAAGGGTGAGGTACTTGTTGAAATTAAAGCTACAGGTGTTTGCCATACGGATGCGTTTACTTTATCTGGTGATGATCCTGAAGGTCTTTTCCCAGCGATTTTAGGACATGAAGGTGCGGGTGTTATTGTCGATGTAGGGGCGGGGGTTACTTCCGTTAAGCCAGGTGATCATGTGATCCCTTTGTATACTCCTGAATGCCGTCAATGTGAATATTGCCTTTCCCAGAAAACCAACCTTTGCCAATCAATTCGCACAACACAAGGTCAAGGGCTAATGCCTGATGGAACGAGTCGTTTCAGTCTTAATGGCAAAAAAATATTCCATTATATGGGGACATCAACGTTTGCCAATTATATTGTCTTACCTGAAATTGCTGTGGCTAAAATACGCGAAGATGCTCCCTTTGAGAAAGTCTGTTACATCGGCTGTGGTGTGACTACAGGTATTGGGGCTGTTATTTACACTGCAAAAGTGACTCCTGGATCTCGGGTTGTTGTTTTCGGTTTGGGAGGTATTGGGCTTAATGTGATCCAAGGTGCACGCATGGTTGGTGCAGAGCAGATTGTAGGGGTCGACCTTAATCCTCAGCGCCGGGCTTTGGCAGAAAAAATGGGCATGACGGATTTTGTTAATCCTTTAGAGCTCGGCAATGATTTAGTACCCCATCTTGTTGAGTTGACTAAGGGAGGGGCTGATTACAGTTTTGAGTGTGTAGGGAATGTAACGCTGATGCGCCAGGCACTGGAGTGCTGCCATAAAGGTTGGGGCGTTTGCACTGTGATTGGGGTTGCTGGAGCAGGACAGGAGATTTCTACGAGACCATTCCAACTGGTTACAGGCAGGGTATGGAAGGGCTCGGCATTTGGTGGGGCACGTGGGCGCACTGATGTACCTAAAATTGTTGATTGGTATATGCAAGGGAAAATTAATGTAGATGATTTAATTACCCATGTTCTTCCTGTTGAAGAGATTAATCAGGCTTTTGATTTAATGAGCCAAGGGCAATCAATCCGTACAGTGCTCACGTTTTAAAGTGTGTTTGGGGGAGTAAATTAAATGACTATCGAACTTATTGAAGAACATTATTGCTTTGGTGGTATTCAACGGGTCTATACCCATCACTCCGATTCGACCCATTGTACGATGCGTTTTGGTCTTTTTTTACCACCTCAAGCACAGAAACAAAGTGTGCCTGTATTGTATTGGCTTTCTGGGCTAACCTGTACAGAGCAAAATTTTATTACTAAAGCTGGTGCACAAAGAGTTGCTGCTCAATTAGGTATTGCGCTGGTTGTTCCCGATACTAGCCCACGAGGAGTTCATGTGCCAGGTGATCAGGAGCATTATGATTTTGGTATTGGCGCCGGATTTTATGTAGATGCCACACAAGCTCCATGGTCAAAACACTATCAGATGGCAACTTATGTACATGAGGAGTTACCTGGCCTGTTGCAACAACAGTTCCCGCTGAATCATCAAGCCTGCGGAATCTTCGGCCATTCAATGGGAGGGCATGGCGCGCTTACTCTCGCATTGAAATATCCTAAGCAATATCATTCGGTCTCTGCATTCGCACCTATTTGTGCTCCATCTCAATGTCCATGGGGACAAAAGGCGCTCACAGGTTACTTGGGTAACAATAAAAATCAATGGAAAGAGTATGATGCGTGCGAACTGATCATAGATAGAGGATGGCCGCACCAACACATTTTAATTGATCAGGGGAAGCAGGATCCTTTTGTAAAGGAGCAACTCAAACCCGAATTATTTCAGGAAGCTTGCTTGAAGGCAGGGGTTGAGCTGAAACTGCGTATGCATGAGCATTATGATCATAGCTATTATTTTATCACGAGCTTTATCGAAGAGCATTTAATGTTTCATGCGTCACGATTACATGCAAACAATAATTAAAAATGAACGCATAATTCGTCTATAATTAGGGGTAGAAATCATGGACGGAGAAAAAAATGAATAAAAGAGCACCTTTAACTGTTGCCGGAATTATTCTTGCTTTAGCTGCCGTACTCCATGTTTTACGTATTATTTATCATTGGAAAGTATCTGTAGCAGGCCACAATTTTTCAATGACAGCCAGTATTATTGCGTTGATTATTACAGCGATTCTCGCACTATGGATGTTTGTTGCGGCGATCAAGAAATAAAGTATGTATAATGGTTTTATTTTTAGATTCTTTGTTAAAGAGTCATGAGCTGATTTAGGATAAACTAAAAATAAAACCTATGAAAATGAATCATCTATTAAAAGTAATTCTGGCCAGTGCTTCCCCAAGACGCTTGCAAATTTTGCAAGAGCATGGGCTGTCTGCAGTTGTTATGCCAGCCAATATTGAAGAAATTCAACAAAAAAACGAAGAAGCCAAAGGATATGTCACGCGACTTGCCAGGGAAAAAGCACAAGCTATTTTATCACAAGTTGAAACAGGTTCAGCGGATTTAATTCTGGCAGCAGATACTACCGTGGCTTATCAGAATCATATTTTAGAAAAACCTCGCGACCATGAAGATGCATATAGAATGCTGTGCATGTTAAGTGGTGGCTCGCATGAGGTCTACACTGGCTATGCTCTAGTTTTTTTACCCGAGCAAAAATGGTGGATTGATTGTGTGACAACCCATATTACGTTTCATACGCTTACAGAGCAGCAAATACAAAATTATATTGATTCAGGTGATCCCTTTGATAAAGCGGGAGGATATGGCATTCAGAATGTGTATGATACGTTTGTTAAAGAAATAAAAGGCTCATATTACAATGTGATGGGGTTGCCCATAGAAGACATTTTGCAAAAAATGTCTTCTTAGATGAGCGGTCGTTCATACTTTTGGGGTACGCATACGTTCACGTCGAAGTGCGTTGTTGAAATCAGTTTATTTTTTTCCATAATCTATGCACTGTGCTCGCGATTCTTGCAAAAACAATCGATAACATGATCATTAACCAAACCTACTGCTTGCATGTGGGCATACATAATTGTTGAGCCGACAAAACTCATCCCTCTTTTTTTCAAGTCTTTGGATAAGGCGTCAGATTCAGCTGTACGTGCTGGGACTTCTTGAAGTGTTTTGGGATGATTTATTTTGGGACTTCCATTTACAAATTGCCAAATGTAGTTATCAAAAGAACCAAATTCTTGGGCGATCTGCAGAAATACTATGGCATTCTTGCGTGCTGAAAAAACTTTAAGACGATTACGAATAATCCCGGAATCATGAAGCAAGTTGTTTAATTCTTCATCGCTCATTTTTGCCACAGCATGAGGATCAAACTGTTTGAATGCCTTGCGGTATGCTTCACGCCGTTTGAGTATGGTTTCCCAACTCAAACCTGCTTGTGCCCCTTCAAGTATGAGCATTTCAAAGTGTTTTTGATCATCGTGTACGGGAATGCCCCATTCCTTGTCATGATATTCTTCATAATAAGGTTTGCCAGTCCCAACCCAAGCGCAGCGTTTCATAATGAGCAACTATCTCCTATAAATTTTTATCCATGAATTTGCTTAATCATAGCGTTTTTAAGGGGTAAAGACTATTTAAATCCCGTTTTATTCAGGTAAATCGCCTCTTTTCGAGTAGTGTTTGCCTTAGAAACACTGGCTTCGTCTTGTATTTGTTCAGGAATGGCTTAAAATTCACTACATACAATCATATTATATTTAGAGAACTTCATGTCCGATTTTTATCAGGATTTTAATACACGACGCACCTTTGCAATTATCTCTCATCCTGACGCAGGTAAAACAACTGTAACCGAAAAATTACTTTTGTTCGGAGGTGCAATTCAATTGGCTGGAACTGTAAAAGGACGTAAAGCCGATCGGCATGCGACCTCAGACTGGATGGAAATGGAAAAAGAGCGTGGTATTTCTATTACTACTTCGGTAATGCAGTTTGTACATAATCAACATGTCATGAATTTGTTAGATACCCCAGGACACGAGGACTTTTCTGAGGATACGTATCGTACTTTGACGGCAGTAGATTCTGCCTTGATGGTTATTGACGTCGCTAAAGGGGTTGAGGATAGAACAGTTAAATTGATGGAAGTCTGTCGTTTGCGCGATACACCGATTATGACTTTTATTAATAAGCTGGATCGTGAAGGCCGTGAGCCTATTGATTTGCTGGATGAGGTTGAATCTGTGTTAGGGATTCAATGTGCTCCGGTTACTTGGCCTGTAGGTATGGGCAAACGTTTTAAAGGCATTTATCATCGCTATGAAGATATCGTTTATCTATATCAACCTGGAAAAAATGCACAAAAACAAGAAGCAATGCAAATTAAAGGCTTGGATAATCCTCAGCTGGATGAAATATTGGGCGAAAGCGCCCAAGAGTTGCGTGAAGAAATTGAATTAGTAAAGGGGGCTTCTCATGAGTTCAATTTGGAAGCTTATTTAGCAGGTAAAATGACACCAGTCTATTTTGGTTCTGCGATTAATAACTTTGGTATTAAAGAATTATTGGATGATTACGTACGCTATGCTCCAGGTCCACAACCGCGGACAGCCCAAGAGCGTATCGTATCTTCTGATGAAAATGCGTTCAGCGGATTTGTGTTTAAAATCCAGGCTAATATGGATCCCAAGCATAGGGATAGAATTGCTTTTTTACGAATTTGCTCCGGAGCTTATAGAAAAGGAATGAAGCTCAATCACCTACGTATTGGTAAAGAAGTGCAAATTGCGAATGCATTAACTTTTATGGCGGGTGATCGCTCACATACAGAGGTTGCTTTACCTGGTGATATTATTGGTTTACATAATCATGGAACCATTCGCATAGGTGATACCTTTACTCAAGGAGAGCAATTAAAATTCACTGGTATTCCTAATTTTGCCCCTGAGCTGTTTCGGTTGGTGCGTCTAAAAGATCCTTTAAAGAGTAAGGCGTTATTAAAAGGTTTGATTGAATTATCTGAAGAGGGTGCAACACAAGTATTTCGACCATTAAATAGCAACCAGTTAATCCTGGGAGCAGTGGGTGTGTTGCAATTTGACGTGGTAGCTCATCGCTTAAAACATGAATATAAAGTGGATTGTATTTATGAAACAGTGAATGTCGCTTGTGCACGTTGGGTTTACTCTGATGATGATAAGGCAATGAGTGAGTTTCGAACCAAAGCACATGATTATTTGGCTTTAGATGGAAGCGATGCTTTGATGTATCTTGCTCCAACGCGTGTTAATTTAACAATGGCTGAAGAGCGTTATCCTAAAATTAAGTTTCATGCGACAAGAGAACATTAGAGTTTATTGTAGCCCGGGTTCCGCTTTGCTGCACCCAGGCTACAATATAATTAAATGATTATGCGGTACAAATTGCTTTAACTGTATGTTGACCAAAATTTGTGATTTCAACTTTTGCACCAGATTCGGCACTTATCTTCAGATTTTCACCTGGATGGACGGTGATTCGTAAAGAATCTCCAGCTGACAAACTGACGTCATTAACCTTTCCTTTTTTAGCTAATGCTGTAACTACAAATTCATCGCTTTCGTCTTCTGTAGCGATCTTGCAATTGGCTTCTACTGGCCAAAATAGGTAGTTAAGAAATATTTGCGGATCATTACTCGGCAATTCATATTCAATAGTGACTCCTCGTTGGAGTAAATGACTTTCTGTAGAATACGCGTTTGTACTTAAAGATGCAGCGACGCACAACAAGCCAAGTCCAAGTTTTCGTAGCATTATATAACTCCGTAACAGTAAAACGAGCTAAGATACCCTTATTTCATAGGTATGGCAAACGAATATTCGTAGATTGAATAGTAGAATTATAGGGCTGGATATCGAGTGGAATCTTGGTTTATGTACGTAAACGTATGCGTGTCCGTGAACGTCCCCGAAAAAGTGGTCTCAGCTAATATAAACATTAGCTAGAGGCATACAGGAGTTTTTCGGGCACGCATATGTTGCCATGTTCAAATAGCAGATATATCTACTATAATGCCTCCAAAGCCTTTGCAATCGATTCGGTCATTGCTTTAGCATCACCAAAAAGCATGTATGTATTATCATGATAAAACAAATCGTTTTCGACTCCTGCATAGCCTGGAGCCATACTTCGTTTAACAAATAATACATTTCTTGCTTTCTCTACTTCCAAGACTGGCATGCCATAAATTGGCGAACTCGGATCCGTTTTTGCTGCGGGATTGGTTATATCATTCGCTCCAATAACATACGCTACATCACAGCTTGCAAAGTCTCGGTTAATTTCACTTTGTTCAAAAACTCTATCATAAGGAATATTGGCTTCAGCAAGTAACACATTCATATGCCCAGGCATACGACCAGCAACAGGGTGGATTGCAAAACGAACTTTGATATTGCGGTGTTCTAGGGCATCAACCAATTCTTTAACAGCATGTTGCGCATGCGCTACGGCCATGCCATATCCAGGCACAATGATTACGTCTTTTGCATTATTTAAGAGGAATGCAGCATCTTCACCATTACCTTGTCGTACTGTGCGCGATTCATTGGTTGCATTAGCCTGCGAATGGCTCCCTGATGATTGGATGCCGCCAAAAATCACATTAAAAATAGAACGATTCATTCCAACGCACATAATGTAACTCAGAATGGCTCCACTCGCACCTACTAAAGCTCCTGTAATCACCAGTAAATGGTTGCTGAGTGTAAATCCAATACCTGCTGCGGCCCATCCTGAGTACGAGTTCAGCATGGATATAACCACAGGCATGTCTGCGCCACCAATAGGAATAATGAGTAATACACCCAGTAAAAAGGCTATCCCAGCCATTACACTAAACAGTGTGAGTGTTTGATTCATTAAAAACAAGACAAATAAAATGAGGATGACTAATGCTGCAATTAGGTTAATCTTATTATGACCCATGAGTTTAATGGGGACTCCTGACATAATGCCTTGCAATTTGAGAAAAGCAATGACTGAGCCTGAAAAAGTGATGGCTCCGATAATTAAACCAAGACTCATTTCGACGAGGCTTGCTTTGGCAATTGCTCCTGGATCGCCAATATGAAAAGAAGTAGGGGATAGGAACGCACAAAAAGCAACTAAAACTGCGGCCATCCCCACTAATGAGTGGAATGCTGCGACAAGTTGCGGTATGGCTGTCATATTAATTTTGTAGGCAATGTAGGTTCCTATGATACCCCCTGCGATGATTAAACCAATAAGTAGGGGCTGATGATATGTTGTCGGCATCATCAAGGTCGAACCTACTGCAAGGATCATCCCGGCAATTCCTAAAAGATTTCCCCTGCGTGCTGATGCAGGACTAGCTAGACCTTTTAGCGCTAATATAAAACACACAGCTGATAATAAATAAAATAAAGGAACCAGAGTTGTCATAAAAAATCATCCTTATTTTTTATACATACGTAACATACGTTGGGTTACAACAAATCCACCAAAAATATTAATTGAGGTAATAAATATTGCTAGACCCCCAATCCAGGTGATCTTCCCTGTGAGCTGGCTACCCGCCGCAATAAGTGCCCCTAAAACGATAATACTTGATATGGCGTTGGTCACCGACATTAACGGGGTATGTAGTGCTGGAGTGACTTTCCAAACCACATAATATCCAACAAAGCAGGCCAAAACAAAAATGGTCAGTATGGCAATGTATGGATTTCCGAGAGAGTTCATCTCATGCATTTTGCGTCTCCTTTTTTACCTGGAACGGTAGGTATTGATTCTGATGACAAAGTACTGCCTGCTGAATAATTTCATCGTTGGGGTTTAATGTAATTTCGGGTGGGTTCTGGGCCAATAGATTAATTAAATGTACTAGATTATTGGCATAAAGCTCACTTGCAGTAGCTGGCACTAGTCCTGCCATGTTACTTACACCAATGATGGTTATTTCCCCATGTTTTACTGTTTTATCAACAACACTGACTTCACAATTTCCACCGCGGGAGGTTGCAAGATCAACGACAATCGAACCGGGTTTCATTTGCGCTACAGTTTTTTGGTATAATAATATAGGTGCTTTTCTACCAGGGATTAAGGCTGTGGAAATAATGATGTCGGCTAGTTTAGCGTATTGATCAATAAGTTCTGCTTGAAGTTTTTTATATTCTTCACTCATTTCAGAGGCATACCCGCCTTTAGTTTCATTGTCTTGATCCTGACTTACTTCAATAAATTCTGCGCCTAAACTTTCAACTTGTTCTTTTGCTGCACGGCGTACGTCGAATGCATAAACTACGGCACCTAAACGTTTGGCTGTAGCTATGGCCTGTAACCCTGCGACTCCAGCACCGAGAACAAGCACTTTAGCCGGTTGAATCATTCCTGCAGCTGTCATCATCATAGGAATTGCTCGATGAAATTGGGAACATGCTTCTAAGACCGCTCTATAACCTGCTAAGTTTGCTTGTGAGGATAGACTATCCATGCTTTGGGCACGACTGATGCGCGGTATAAGGTTCATTGAAACCAGTGTAATTTGATTTTCTTTACACCAGGTAATTAATTTGCTTTCTGGCTCATTATCGATATGACCTATGACCAAAGCGCCTTGAGATAAACCCTCTAGATCTTTGGGATCAGGTTCATTAATGCAAAGCAGGATGTTGGCTTTTTCCAATATGTTATTTTTATTCTGAATCGATACACCAACGTGCTCATAATCTTGATCTCTAAAACTTGCAGCGAGTCCTGCATTTTTTTCTATAGCGACTTCAAAATCTGACTTGATAAAGTGTTTTGCCGAGTTAGGCGTGATAGCTACTCGAGTTTCATTACCTGGTGCTAGTAGGGTTGCAATCATCATGGGGTAAATCCTTTTTACCTAAATATTTCATTATCCTATTGTAATTTAGACTGATTTTCTATAGTGGAAGTTAGATTTTGACAAATCTAGTATGGATGTTTTTTGTAACTAAGTAGGTGGATTGCTTGGTTTACTTTGTTCTTCCTGCAAACTGTCTACCTCGATAGCCAATGCAATTTGATTGGCGCATGACTCTAGAAGCTGTATTTTTTCAGGTGTCATGTAATCACCATTCTTAGTAGGTTGGACTCTCAAAACGCCCATTGTCCCGCGGGCGCCAAGTAACGGTATAAACAATGCATTAGAAAATGAGAGCGTATCAGTTCCTGAGCCTGCTTTTTGTCCTAGTTCAAATACCCACTGGGCAATGCTGTATTCTTTTTCATCTAATTCTTGATGTGATTGTGCTCTGGCGCGCACGACAAGGCGCTCATTCTTGGGTAAGAGCGCGATAATTTCACAGTGAAAAATTTCTGAAATAAAATTGACTCCCGTTCTTAGTAGTCTGACTATTCCCCGCGTTCTTGATAACCTGCGACTTAAGGTATATAAGACGGATGTTTGGTATTCTGCAAGACGCGCAATTTCTGATTGGCGGCGGGTGACTAAAGTTAATTGGCAGATAATTAGTGCCATAATGAACATCATAAGTAAAGTGAAGAAATAATCGGATTGTGCGATTAAAAAACTGTAGTAAGGCGGAATAAACCAATAATCATAAATAAAAATGCTGAGAAAAATTCCTAAAATTGCAGGTCCTGTAAGGCCTAATAAGGCAATACAAATCATTCCTATTAAATAAACTAGGGTTATACTGGTTTCGTTGACCAGAGGATAAATGAAATAGTTAACCAATGTCGTGACGGCGACAATGCTGGTTGATAAAAGATAGTAGAACCAAGACGTCTGTGGTTTGAGAGGCGATTTTTCTCTTGATCTTTTTGATGCCATAGTTATGGTATACACATCAATTTCACCGCTATAGCGTAAAATTTCATCGGCCAAACTACGAAAGAAAAAATTTTTCCAGCGTGTACGAATTTGCTTGCAGATCATAATTAGGGTGACATTTTGCTCACGAGCAAAATTGATAATTTCTTTAACAAGGTCATAAGCCATTAAAATATGGGTTTCGGCACCTAGCTGTTCTGCAAAAAATAAATTCCTTATGGCTTGGTTTCGTTGCGTTATGGATAATTGAGTTCGAGTAGAATCAACATATACTGCAATCCAATCGGCTTGTAGGCTGGTTGCCATCCTTTTGGCAGCGCGAATCAATTTATGTGATTCGGGCCCTGGGCCAACGCAAACAAGTATTTTTTCCATGATGGGCCAGATGTGTTTAATACCTTGGCCTTGCCTGTATAAAAGCACCTGTGTATTAACTCGTTTTGCTAAAGTACGTAATGCCAATTCACGTAGCGCCATCAAGTTACCTTTGCGAAAATAAAACTCTGCTGCGAGGCGTGCTTGTTTGGGAACGTAGACCTTCCCTTCGGACAGGCGCTTTAATAAATCTTCTGGGGCTAGGTCGACTAACTCAATTGTATTGGCTCGTTCTATCATAGCGTCAGGAACAGTTTCCTGAACAGGGGCGTGAATGATTTGGGAGACATCATCATTGAGGCTTTCTATATGTTGCACATTAAGGGTTGTACACACATCAATTCCACGGTCCAATAATTCTTTAATGTCTTGCCAGCGCTTTTTATGGCGGACACCACTCACATTGGTATGGGCCATTTCATCCATGAGAATTAATCCCGGATTTCTTTTCAGGGCAGCATTCAGATCAAACTCTTGTATTTGTTTTCCGTGATAATCAATCGTTACTTTAGGCAAGACGACAAAGTTTTTAAGTATTTCTTCAATTTCAATTCGTCCATGTGATTCGACGATACCTACTACAATGTCTAATCCTTTAGCCTGTTCTTGCATTGCTTCAAGTAGCATGGAGTGCGTTTTTCCTACTCCTGGTGCGGCACCAAGATAAATTTTGAATTTGCCACGTTGTTTTTGCTGTTCCTCTTCTATAACCTGTTGTAATAATGCATTGGGATCCGGGCGATTATCAGTCATTTAGTAGTCCTTATATGATCTAGAGCTAAATTAAGCTCCAACACATTGATTCGAGGTTCTCCTAAAAGATGCAAGGTACGTTTTTTTATGAATTGATTGACTAATACTTGAATTTCTTGTTCTGAAATATTGCGTGCTTTGGCAATACGAGGTATTTGATAAAAGGCTGCGAGCGGGCTTATTTCAGGGTCCAACCCACTACCAGATGCAGTGACTAAATCCACTGGGGTTAAGTGCTTGGTCGTTTCATTTTGATTTGCTGCAGTGTATTGCTGAAGTTTAGTGAGTCGTTTTTTTACGGTATCCAAAAACTCTGGATTGGAAGGACCCATATTTGAACCTGAAGAACTCATTGCATTATAGGGAAATGGGGTAGTGGCCGAAGGCCTTCCCCAAAAATAATTAGGTGCATCAAAGTATTGTCCAATAAGTGCAGAGCCAATCGGTTTGCCATGGTGCTGTAACAAACTGCCATTTGCTTGATAAGGGAAAAATATTTGTGCTAACACAGTAACAAGTGCAGGATAGATTATGCCTGTCAGAAGTGAAAAGAGTAGTAGGAAGATTAAGGCTGTTTTGATTTGTTTTAGGGCATCTATAATCATTTTTTTATCCTATCAGACCCAACATTGTTAAGAGCATATCAATCAGTTTAATGCCAATAAATGGAACGATTAATCCACCTATCCCATAGATAATTACGTTTTTTCTAAGGAGTTGGGCTGCAGGAAGCCGTCGGTATTTTACTCCATGTAAGGCTAACGGGATGAGAAAAACAATAATTACTGCATTAAAGATTACGGCGGAAAGTACCGCAGTTTGTGGCGTATTAAGATGCATGATATTGAGGACATTCAGTGCGGGATAAGTACCTGCAAATGCAGCAGGTAATATAGCAAAATATTTAGCAATATCATTGGCAATACTAAATGTCGTTAGAGAGCCGCGTGTCATGAGTAATTGTTTACCAATTTCAACTACTTCAATTAATTTAGTAGGATTGGAATCCAGATCGACCAAATTGCCAGCTTCTTTTGCGGCTTGTGTTCCTGAATTCATGGCTACTGCAACATCAGCTTGTGCAAGTGCTGGCGCGTCATTGGTCCCATCACCAGTCATTGCTACTAAATGACCTTGGGCTTGTAAGTCACGAATCAATTTAAGTTTATCTTCGGGCTTTGCATTGGCAAGAAAATCATCTACACCGGCTTCACCGGCAATTGAGGCGGCGGTTAGAGGGTTATCACCGGTTACCATGATGGTTTTAATCCCCATTTGTCTTAATTGCGCAAATCGCTCACGAATTCCGCCTTTGACGATGTCTTTAAGGCGAACAATGCCTAGTACTTTTTTGCCCTCTGCAACAACTAGTGCTGTTCCTCCTTGGCGCGAAATAATTTCAACATTAGTTTTTACATTTTTAGGAACGTGACCTCCTAACTCAGTGATGTATTCTTCGATGGCCTCGGATGAACCTTTGCGAATTTGCCGAGTTCCAAGATTTGCACCACTCATACGTGTTTGTGCCGTGAAGGGAATAAATGTTGCATTCAACCGTGCAAGTGCTCTGCCGCGTAACTTATATTTTCTTTTAGCAAGAATAACAATACTTCGACCTTCGGGAGTTTCATCAGCAAGAGAGGCTAATTGAGCTGCGTCGGCTAAAGCTGTGACATCAACTCCTTCTGCTGGAATAAATTCGGTGGCTTGTCGGTTACCTAAGGTAATTGTTCCTGTTTTATCAAGTAATAAAACGTCAACATCACCTGCGGCCTCAACTGCGCGCCCAGATAGGGCGATGACATTGGCTTGAATCATGCGATCCATGCCGGAAATACCAATTGCGGAAAGTAGTCCGCCAATCGTTGTTGGTGCTAAACACACAAAAAGTGCAACAAGTATCGTGATTGAAATTGCTGATCCCGATTTCGTGATAGCTACACTGAAAATTGAAAAAGAAAGTAGGGTGCTACAGACTACCAAGAACACGATAGTTAATGCGGCAAGTAAAATTGTTAATGCCAGCTCATTTGGCGTTTTTTGTCTTTTTGCGCCCTCTACTAGGGCAATCATTCGATCTAAGAACGTTTCACCTGGATTAGAAGTAATGCGGATGATAAGCCAATCGGAGATAATTTGAGTGCCTCCAGTTACCGCACTTCGATCTCCGCCACTTTCACGAATTACCGGGGCGCTTTCGCCGGTGATGGCACTTTCATTAACCGAAGCAATCCCTTCAATAATCTCACCATCACTAGGAATGAAATCGCCAGCTTCAACCAAAACCAAATCCCCTGCACGTAATTGCACTGATGGAATGATAGTGAATTTTGCACTTTTAGATGCCTTTGCCAACTTTTTAGCTTGAATTTCTCGTCGTGCTCGACGTAGCTCTTGTGCTTGAGCTTTGCCACGACCCTCTGCCATGGCTTCTGCAAAATTAGCAAATATAAGTGTAAACCACAGCCATAAACTAATCGCTAGAATAAACAAAGGTGACGCATCTCCATCTCCTAGCAGCGCTTGTATAAAAAGTGCCGTAGTGATAATTGAACTCACATAAACGGTGAACATGACCGGGTTTTTTATTTGGAGGCGAGGGGTTAATTTTAAAAATGCATCGAGCAGGGCATTTCTAATAATGCTAAAATCCCAAAGAGAATGTGATTTAGTACCCATTGTTCCTCCAAAGCATCAAATGCTCCACAATTGGGCCAAGAGCCAGAGATGGTACAAAGGATAATGCACTGATAACAATAACAATACAGACTAATAAGGTGATAAACAGTGGTCTATGAGTGACCAATGTACCCAAACTGTTAGGAATCCGTTTTTTTCTAACGAGCGAACCTGCAATTGCGAGTGCGGGAATAGCAAGCCAATATCGACCAATCAGCATCAGTACGCCTCCGACAATATTGTAAAAAGGAGTATCGGCATTTAATCCGGCAAAAGCACTGCCGTTATTATTTGTCATAGAGGTAAATGCATAAAGTATTTCTGTAAAACCGTGTGCACCTGGATTGGCAATAGAATTGGTCCCAGAGGTTGTTACCGACGCGTAAGCCGTTACGATGAGGACAACTAAAGGCATAATTAACACGGCAATTGAGGCCATTTTCATTTCATAAGGTTCAATTTTTTTACCTAAATATTCAGGTGTTCTACCCACCATAAGTCCTGCAACAAACACCGTGAGAATAACCATCATTAACATTCCATATAGCCCAGAGCCAACGCCTCCAAAGCTGACTTCGCCCAGGTGCATCATCCATAAGGGAAACAAGCCACCTAAAGGCGTAAATGAATCAAGCATGGAGTTGACTGAGCCGTTGGAAGCTGCTGTTGTAGCTGTTGCCCAAATTGCTGAATTGACAATACCAAAACGCGTCTCTTTACCTTCCATATTGCCCGCGGGATAAAGCTGGGATTGGGCTATGGTATCAATTCCCATTTGTTGAAATGCGGGATTGCCTGCTTGTTCCACTATAACCTCAAGTATTAAGCATGGAGCAAAAAGAATGGACATAGCGATTAATATTGCCCAGCCTTGTCTTTTATCATGAACCATGGTGCCAAACGTAAAACAAAAAGCAGCTGGAATGAGCAAGATTGCTGCCATTTCCAGAAAATTGGTCAATGGAGTCGGATTTTCAAATGGATGGGCGGAGTTTGTATTGAAAAAACCACCTCCATTAGTACCTAGTTGCTTAATGGCAATTTGCGAGGCTACCGGTCCCATAGGAATGACTTGTTCCGTTACTTTTATGGGGGTTGTTTCAGGCTTGCCTTGACTATCTAATACTGTTTTACCTGTTGTATCAGTGACAGGTTGTTGATAGCTAAAGGCCTGTATCAGGTTTATTTTCTGATACGGTTTAAAATTTTGAATGACCCCTTGAGCGCATAGGATAAGTGAAAAAATGAAAGACAAAGGCAATAAAATATAAAGTATTCCACGCACCATATCCACCCAGAAATTTCCCAGGCCCTCGCTTTCATGTTTTATGAGGCCACGTATTAATGCAACGAGTAATGACATGCCCGTTGCTGCAGAAATAAAGTTTTGTACGGTGAGTGCAAACATTTGCGTAAAATAACTCATTGTTGTTTCGCCACCATAGGTTTGCCAATTGGTATTGGTGGCAAAGCTTACTGCAGTATTAAAGGCTGAATCAGGAGATGGGGAGGTGAATTCTTGTGGATTTAGTGGAAGATAGAATTGGACACGTTGTACGAGATAAACGAGCAGCAAACCTGCTAGGTTAACAAAGAGCATGGCCGCTAAATAGGTTTTCCATCCCATTTCTTCTTGAGTATGAATCCCACAAAGCTTGTAGATGAGACGTTCAAAAGGTTTTAAAACAGCATCTAAAATACAAGGACGACCTTGATACACTTGCGACATGTACCAACCCAATGGTTTGACAAGGAGTAATAAAAAGAACAAGTAAAAGACAATTTGTAGAAAAGCAGGTTTTGTCATAAGGGATCCATTCCCATGTTAAAATTAAATCCATGCGTTTAGAATAACTCTGGTTTGAATAATACTATTAACAAATAGATTAACAAACAAAAAGCAATTATTCCGCAGGTTAAGTACAAGCTCATGACTCACTCCTTGATAAAGAATCAAAGAATTGGATTAGCCGCAAAGACAAGCTAAAAAAGACTAGAACAAGAAAGATTAATAAAATATCCATGTGCACGAAAGTCCATTATAAAGCGTGTATTTAATTATAATTCAGGTTTAACTGTTTGATTATAGTGGTTATACATAAAAAAGGACAATGGAACAAGTAATGAGCGGAGATGTTTCAGGTGCTTGCGTCATCTGGCGTTGCATCCAGGCTACAATACAAATAAAAAAGGCGTATTATTTTAATACGCCTTTTTATGGAATCGGGGATAGACAGTAAGATTGAGTACAGTCCTTTTTACCAAGGTGGACTCCTCTGGAGTGTTTTAGGCTTCTTAGTACATGCTAAGCTTGCTCACCGCACCCTCACTCTGGCTCCCAAAGTAATAATGTTGGCTGAACAATGTGTACTGTCTATGATTCTATGATAGGCCACTCTGAGCGCTAATGCCACTTGATTTCTCGGGTTTTTTGCAAAGATTTCGTTAAAGTTGGGTTGAGGGTAATTAATGTATTGAATTAATTAGAAAAAATAGAGGCATAAGAAATTTGTGTGATGTAGCCTGGACAAAACGAAGTGAAAACCGGGTTTCTCTATATTACACCTAGGCTACAAAGCTTTAAACCATTTGCTTAACTATGTCGTTGAATACCAAAAAAAGGAACAGCCATGTAGGCTCTTCTTGTCGCATATTTTTGAGGCGCTTTGCCTGTTTGTAGAAAAATTTGGGTATAGTAAAGTTTACCTTGTTTGTCACGAGCAACGCCTATTCCTGTTAGATTATAGTTACCTACAATATTTCTTCTATGCCCTGGACTACGAACCCATTGGCTGACTACGATTTGCGCCGTTTTATAGTTGTATGCAACATTTTCAGCACCACCACCCGTATTTTTAATTTGTGAGCGCAGTTTAGCAATGCGTTTTCCAAAGTCTTGATGGCCAAAAGACATGCGGTGGCTGGCCATATCCTGAGAGTGCTGTTTGGCTTGAATTACAATATTATTATCCATGGTGAGTTTAGATAAGCCGTGTTGTTGTCTGTATTCATTAATATAAAATAAAACGGCATTTTGAATGGCGGTATCATTTCCAACATGCTTTGCTGCAGTGGCTGCATAAGCACAAGGTAATAAATTAAAAAAGATAGAACTTAAAATAATTATTCTGGTTTTTAAAGACATAAGCATTCTCTTTATGGAAAAACAAAAAGAAGGGAATGGTGACTAAAAAAAAAACATTTGTCTAGAGTCAATAATGAATTAAATGAAATCAAAATAAAAAAATAATATTCATTTTGATTTAAAAAAAACAAACCGTTCAACGAGTAAGTTAATGACTTAAATTGGCTATGGCGTCTTTTAAATCTTCAACTTCACCGGAATAATGAAAGTAAATTCGTTTTTTTGAGCAGTCTATGATGCACAGTGGTTCTTGTGGCTGATCACCAAATTGTTTGAATATCCAGAATATTCCATCACTATGCTGGTTTTCTATTTCTTTTAACAAGTCCACCATTTTATCATTTTTCAAGGCAGAATGTGGGCAATTCAAACCTGATGTGCCATGGGTTATTTTATAGGCGTAATGTTGTTCTTTCATGATAATACTCCCTGCAAATCAATAGAGAAGTAGATCCATTTTGATTACATTATAGCTTACGAAAGGCCACATTTGGCATTCAAATCTGACTTTTTCCAAGATTGTTACTTGTTGCTAAAAGACAGGGGTTTTGTAGTTCTGCACCCAGGCAACAAAAACCAAGAGGTATGGGTCCGGATTAGAGTAGCGTAATCCGGGGGGTTAGAGGTTCACAGACAATCCTAAGAGCACTGCATGTAATGTGGGTATGCTTGACAGCTGTTCTTTTTTAGAGCAGTTATCCAGATGAAAGTTTGGCCCATTTCCACTAAATATTCCTTGGTACAATAAGTTCAAACTTGCCAATGCGGTAATTGGATAACCAAAGCCGGCTTGTACTTCACCTGCTAATTGAGAAATGTCATTTAGAGGCTCATTCTCATCTCGCCAATGTCTGTAGGCAAGCCCACCTTTAAGTTGGGCAAAAAAAAGACTATTTCCCAAGGGATCACTTTTGGTGGTAATTAATAAATCCAGGGTAGGAGCAAGAGTGGTTTGCATTGGTATCCATTTTTTAAGCGCGTGGAACGTTTCTCGGGGCATATTTATTTTTAATCGGGTCCCAGTTTGCAGGCCTAATTCCAAGCCTAATGCAATATTTCCTGCAAGCATCATCTCATTAGCGAGGGCTAATCGTCCTATTGGAGCACTTTTGTCTCTGGAAGAGATTTGATAATTACCGGTACCCCCACTTGCGGTAATAGACCATGGCTGATCTTGTGATGTCAGTTTAGGGAAATAATCACCAGCGAGTGCATTAAATGATAATAAAATTCCTATTATAATTAATTTCATATGCCATATCCCTAAATGAATTGTTCATAATCATACTCTTGCATGCCAATAATAAGAATTTTTTAGTTCCATCACTGCAAAAGTACCTATGGGAATAGTAAACATAAAAAACGGCAGGCACTTTCAGCATAAGATAACCGCTTTTTATTGAGTTTTGGCGGAGAGAGAGGGATTCGAACCCTCGATACGTTTCCGTATACACACTTTCCAGGCGTGCGCCTTCGACCGCTCGGCCATCTCTCCGATTCGGGCAAGCTTATACAGGTCGGATAATAAAATCAACCCTTGTGTAGGCCTAAATTCATAACTTATCTACATAATTTATATTGATATTGTATATACTATGAGTAAATGGCTCTAAAGAGACTGTTAACAGTTCATTTACTGTTGCTCTTGTGGCCGAATAAATTGTTAGCGCGCTCTACTTAAAAGGATTGAATTATGTTAGCAAAAACTTTTATTTTAATTTTGAGCCTTATTTTATCAAGTTCTCTTTGGGCTAATATTACATGTTACTACACGCTAGTTAAAGACAGTTGCTGGACAAAATATGATGTATCTGTAGATGTAATGGACGCAGTATCTGCTAAAGTCCTAACCACTGTCACCGTACCCGCTGGAAAATCTTGGATGCGACAGACTTTTCCTTGTGATGCTGGTCAAAAATTAATGTATCGAGCTCAATTTTCTCCAGTTTTTTGGGAAAGTGATAAAGGTAAAACGTATATAGCTAAAAACTATTGGTCTTTGCCAAATACAATTAATCCTGGTGATTCGGCTTGGAATGTCACAGTGTGTTATCCAAATGACTTTGCTCAGGTTCCTCTACCCCCGGATGTATCAGGTAATTGCAGTTGCAATCTTGATGATCTTCCGGCGATACCACCAAAAAAGATATAAATGGCATTATTTTTTATCTTTGTGTATGATTCTCGCTACAACATTAACTAATTTTTTAGGAAGGATTTTCCTATATTTGTTGACGGAGCGATTGATGATTACTCTTAGAAATAAAATTGGTCAAATGTTAGTTATGGGTTTTGATGGTTGTGATATTCACGACAAAAGCCCTGTTGCTGAATGGCTGTCTGCCGACGGATTAGGTGGCGTTCTGTTATTTGATCAAGATATTTCTACAGGTTTATACGGTAAGAATTTAAGAAATCAGGCGCAAATTAAACGTCTAACTCATCAACTCAATCATTATTCTTCAGAAATAAATTACAAAAACAATGAATTACCCTTATTAATTGCCATAGATTACGAAGGGGGCGCTATCGATCGTCTGTCACGAATTGAAGGATGTATGCCCACTATGAGCGCTCTCAATATGGCACAATTATCACCTGAGGCGCTTCAAGCTGAATTGACGCAAATGGCATTTACTCTAAAGTCGTTAGGATTTAATCTGAATTTCGCTCCAGTTGTTGATTTGCATTTACAAGAAGAGCAAGGAATTATTGGCAGTTTACACCGTAGTTTTTCAACAAGTCCTGATGATGTAATTCATTTGGCTAAAAAATTTGTGCATATTTTTCATCATTATGGTATTGCATGTTGTTATAAACATTTTCCTGGCCATGGCAGTGCGTTGGGAGATACTCATAAAGGATTTGTGGATGTTACTAATACATTTCATAAAGAAGAGTTGGTTCCTTATTACCAATTAGTAAAAGATATTGATAAGCCAACCTTGATTATGACGGCGCATGTCGTGAATAAACAGCTGGATAAGCAAGGACTACCTGCTACTTTATCCTATGATATTTTAAACGGTTTGTTACGTGAGACTATTCGCTATGACGGAGTCATCATTGCTGATGATTTACAAATGCAAGCCATTACAGATCATTATTCACTCGAGGACGCTCTATGCATGACCATCAATGCAGGGGCTGATATGCTTATTTTTGCGAATCAATTAGCAAAGATTACGGCTCCAGAAGTGATTGAGGTGATTGAGCGGCTTGTTTTTGAGCAAAGAATAGAGCAGCAGCGTATTGAAGATGCTTACCGTCGAATTATTCGTTTAAAACAACAAATCAAGTGCATTGAATTGGTTGATTGATTGCTGAACTTCAAAAAGTTAGAGTATCGTACATATTTACGAGAATGGATGTGAGCTCGAAAAATTAGGCTGGGCTGTTAAGCCTAGTATTTCACAATATACCGAATTTCCCCGAGAATTGCTGGGTTTAACAGCCCAGCCTACGCTTGTAAGGTTAGTTTTTCGGGCACGCAAATATAGGTAAGAGAGCTCCTGGTTTTTGCCCTGATCGTGTTAAAGACTTTAAAATCTCTTGACGAACAAACTGGATGTGTTAAAATATTTCTCACTGTACATATTTTAATCAGTTAAGTGTAAGGCTTTTATGTTAACTCACTCGCATCAAGCAAAGCATCGTTCAACGCTCACCCATTTTAAACTGGTTTCTTGTTGTTGCTGCTAATCTATTCTTTCTTATCGCTTATTTTCTTATTTTTTAAGGATCACCAACATGTGCGCAGCGCATCAACAACAAAAAAAACTCATTTTCAGTACTCCTGTGATTTATGCTTTAATGATTGGTTTGGGTATCGTTAGTGGTATGTCAAACATTGCCGTTTTGAAAGAAACTGGCCTATTAATTTCTGATTTATTTATTAAACTTTTTAAGTGTATCAGTCTACCCATTATTTCTTTATCCATCATTGTTACCTTAGCAAACTATAAAACTGATGGGTATATGAAAAAAATCTGGCAGCGTACCATTAAGTATACTTTTTCTACTACCATAGTGGCCGCTGTGATTAGTTGCTTGCTTTACATCATTATTCAACCGAGCTCAGTGCAAGTTAATTTGGATGCGCAAGCAGTCAAATCAGCGAGTAGTTTAGGTTATTTGGGATATCTGGCAAATATTGTACCTACTAATCTATTATCTCCTTTTCTTGAACAACAAGTCATGGGGGTATTGTTCTTAAGTATTATTATCGGTATTGCGACGCGCCAAATTCCTGATGAACAAGCGCGTGACACCATTACTCGTTTTTTCCGTGGTGCACACGGCATGTTTTTAGTGATGACGCGTTGGATTATTGCTGTGATTCCTCTGGGATTGTTCGGGTTTATCACCTCAACCGTGGTGCAACTGCGCTCAGGCATGGACATCAAAGGGATAGGTGAGTATTTACTGATCGTTGTTTTAGCAAATTTAGTCCAAGGTTTTGTGATCTTACCTTTATGGCTAAAAAAGAATAAGATTCAGCCTTTTGCTGCAATGCGCGCCATGCTGCCTGCATTATCCGTTGCCTTTTTTTCTAAGTCTTCTGTAGGGACTTTACCTGTCACGATGAATACTATAGAAAATAATTTACAGGTAAAGCCTGCTGTAAGTCGTTTTGTTCTACCTTTATGTACCAGCATTAATATGAATGGTTGTGCTGCCTTTATTTTCGCTACGGTGATTTATTTAATGCAGAATCATGGTATGCCAATTTCCTACGGCACAATGGTTTTATGGGTATTTGTTGCTACTGTTGCTGCGATTGGTAACGCTGGGGTTCCCATGGGATGTTTCTTCTTGAGTATTAGTTTATTATCCAGTATGAACGTTCCTATTGTCCTCATGGGCGTCATTTTACCGTTCTATGGTTTAATTGATATGTTGGAAACTGCTTTAAATGTTTGGTCTGATGCATGTGTGACTAAAGTTGTGAATGATAAAGCAATTGCCGAGGAGCAAGGCGAGTTAAAGCCCCGCAAAGTATCGCCATATGAGCCTGAACTAGGTTAATTCATTAAGACAAATGTAGCCTGGGTGATGCGAAGCCGAACCCGGGTTCCGCTTCGCATCACCCAGACTACAATTTCTACATTATTCAATAATTCACAATGCCACTTGCTCATTATCCATTTTGCCAGGATTTAAACATCTATGGTTTTCATAAGGCTCACAATAATGTGCAAAGTATTGTTTAAAGTTGGATACAAATAGCTCCTCATTATTCTCCATGATAAAAATTTTTTCGGGTTGTAATTCAGTATAATTTGAATCCCTTAATACCGCTTTATAAACGGAGCTTGCATGAGAGGAAACCCATTTGTCCAGGAAAGGAAGTATTTTATTTGGATCATTAGTAAAGAAATTTTGATAGATATCGCTAAATAATTTAGCTCTCATTTCATAATTACTTTTGAAATAGAAATTGCTGCGGTCTTTGTGATACTCGATGAAAGGAGGTCTATTGGGTTTTTTTTTCATTCCTGCTGCAAATTCTAAGGAAATGACGAGGCCTTTTGCCGACTCAATTTTATATTTTGTTCCCAATAAATCTGTGCCATTGTATTCGCGGAGATAGGATTCCAAATATGCAACTGCTTCATCACTTAAAGGATCAAAATAACTGCTAATAATAAATTGAGTTGCTAATTTAGTTTCGGGGTTATAATGACAACTAATATAAATTGCATAAGTAAATTGCTCGTTCACTATGTGTTGGACTAAGATTTTATCAATTTGGTTATGCACCTCATCACAAGGGAGTTGTTGATTCTCTATGTCTTGTTCCATACGAATGACTTGCGTTGGGTAATCAACGCTGCGGACAAACGATTTATTTTTTTTTAAGTATTCTAGTTCATTTGAATAAGTGAGGGTTTTGTTGTTTTGATTCTCCGGGTTTTGTGAAATCGTCAAGATGGTCGCATTATCATGAGTCTGACTGAAAACATATTGTGGCATTAAAATAAAAAGAGCAAACAAATAATTAACTTTCATAAAAAACTCCTTTTTTGTCAGCCCAGTATTGCATCCTGCAAGTTCTAAACTTTTTGGCTGGGTTATTTTGAGTATAGTTGAGTGGATGGAAATTACTCTCAATGTTCATTTGTTTTCAGAAGAGATTTTTCTAAAGAGTTTGGTCTTAAAAATTACACAGAACTTAGGGTCTATTTTTTACCTGGTGGTATTGGAAATGACTTACAGTAATTATAAAAAGTGATGGCAGACAGTTCTATACAAATAGAACAAATGTGATAATATTTAACCGAATATACTTCAATGGAGATTGAGGTTAGTTTCCAGACTTTCTATATATTTTAAATTTTTAGGGAATAAAATGACAAAAATATACGCAATAGTTAAACCTGCCTACAGTAAGATGGGTGATAGTTTTACCGATTGGGCTTCATACTTAGTTTCTCCTCTGCACACCTTAGCGTATGAGCAAGTTTGTGGATACTCATTAGGTCATGACGTTTTGTTTTCTGATACGATAGAAGAGGCTAAAAAGATCTTAGAAGATGGAATTAAAGGTACAAAACTAGAGGCCAATACTGCAACTCAAAAAGCCATTGTAGAGTTAGATGCTGATGATGAGGGGAATATCACAGGGTTTAATAAGATTTATACACCCAATTTTGATAAGCGCTTTGAACAAGCTGAAGATCGCCTTTTTAAGGCTGTGCGAGTTCCTAAATGGAGTGAACGAGCAATTGACGCTAAAAATGATGTGACACCCGACGCACTTACGGAAATGATTATTCAGTATGAGCAGAGCAAAAAAGCAGTTGCTGAAGTAAAACAATAGGTGTTTCACTGTTCATGAATGTAGCCTGGGTGAAGCGTAGTGTAGACCACGTCATCCATGTAGGTATTAGGTAACTCGTTAACAAAAATAGCACAAGGCTGGGCTGCTAAGCCCAGTATTTGCTGAGTTAATTCTTACTTTCCAAGATGTCCATCATGAAACTCCTACGAAAAGTCCAATTAACAAGTGCTTAGCCATTGATCTTAAGAAAGAAATATATGGGCATTGTTACATGCTGGGCTTATCAGCCCAGCCTGCATTTATTTACCTGTGGATGTTAAATTTACATCTTCTCAGGTAAAAATCCTCCAGCTTGCATCTTCCACATGCGGCTGTAATGACTTTGTATCTTGATCAGCTCCTCATGTGAACCATCTTCAATAATACGACCCTTTTCAAAAACCAGGATGCGATCCATTTCGGATAATGTAGAGAGTCGATGTGCAACCACAATGGTTGTTCTGCTTTGCATTAACACATGCAATCCGTCCTGAATTAATTTTTCAGTTAATGAGTCTAAGGCTGAGGTAGCTTCATCTAGAATCAGAATTGGCGCATTTTTCAACAGGGCTCTAGCAATAGCAATCCGTTGTCGTTGTCCTCCTGATAATTTAATGCCACGTTCACCAACTAATGCATTATATTTTTCAGGAAGTCTGGAAATAAACTCATGACAGTGTGCTTTTTTTGATGCGGCAATAACTTCTGCATCTGTTGCATCAATATGACCATAACGGATGTTCTCTATTAAAGTGCGATGAAATAAAGTCACATCCTGCGGAATCATTGCGATATTTTCACGTAATGATTCTTGAGTGACATCACGAATATTTTTTCCATCAATCAAAATTTGTCCTGACTCCACATCAAACAAGCGAAGAATCAAATTGACAAAAGTACTTTTTCCAGACCCAGATAAACCGACCAAACCAATTTTTTGTCCAGGCTCAATCACAACGGATTTATTTTTAAAAAGATGGGCTCCTTCATCATAGTGAAAGCTCACGTTTTTAAATTCAATACGACCTTGAGTGACAACTAGCGGTTGTGCATTGGGTTTATCCATGATCTCATGAGGTTCTGAAATCAGGGTTAGGGCTTGTCTGCATTTACCTAGTTCTTCTGCAAAATGCACGAATTGGCTTGCCAAATACCATAAATTATAAAAAATGCTGATTGATAAAGAGATAACGAAACTGAAATCACCAATGGATACTTGGCCTTTACTGTACATAACGACCAGCATATATAAGTTGGCTGCAATCAGCACAATAATACTTATATCCCAATAGGCACGCATTTTCAGGATACTCCATTGCATGGTCTGATCCTTATCTGTGGTATCCTGAGTTGCATTGCGAATGACTTGGTTTTCAAAGGCAGCTCTGGAAAACAAGCGTAGGTTGGTGATATTGCTAATGCTATCAACAATTTTTCCGACTAAAGTGGTTTTACTGGTCGCAAAAAAATTAGAAAGATCTTGAACTGGTTTGAAATAAACGATTGCGACACCCAAAAAAGCAATGGCCCAAATAAGTAAAATCAATGCAAATATCGGTTGCACAAGCAGCAAGCTGATAATCGCAATAATAAGACCGACAATTTGTGCTGCTGCATCATCGATGGTTGTAAAAATCGCGATGGTGCCCGCAGTCATATCCGAGATTTTATTGGATAGACTGCCCGCAAAGTTATTTTGGAAAAAACGATGTGAATGCTGATTCAAATAAGCAAACATGTGATTAACCAGATCATATCGTATGTAGGGAAATAGCTTTAATCGTAGCCAATCCGAAAGACGCATGTCTACGGCAATTAACACCCACAACGCGATATATAAAATGACATTAGGTTTGATGGCATTCAATATAGCTGATTTATCACCAGAAAATGCGGCAACCTTATCAATAATTAGTTTTAATACATAAGGAGCGAGTGCGTTATTGATTCCCCAATAAGCAGCTGTGAGCAATAAACCAATAACATACCATCTGTATGGTTTTATAAGGCTCAGGAAAAACTTGTTTAGTGACATATTGTTTTTATTCATAATTTTTACTCAGTTTTGGGTACAACTATAAAGAACTTAATAGTCCATCTTTAATTTCATACCGATCAGTGACCTGGATAGCATTCAAAAAATCAGCATCATGGGAAATAACAATCATGGCTCCAGGATAAACCTTGAGCACCTGCATGACATGAGCGCGTGTTTCTCTATCCAGGTTGTTTGTCATTTCATCCAAAATAAGTATTTTGGGCATCATTGCCGCAATCTGTGCCAAGGAGAGCCTAGCCTTTTCTCCACCTGATAAGGTGGAAACCAAAGCATTAACTTCTTCATTTTTGCTAAATAAGAAATCATTTAGATGCTCCCGGATTTCAGTATAGGATTTATTCATAAAGAAACTGCTGATTGTTTCCCATACGGTTTTATCTGCTGACAGCGTTGTGTAATGTTGATCAAGGTAGCCAATCTCATAAGCATGAGGGACAGTCCAATTTCCTGTTTTTATTACGGACGGATTATCCAAAATGGCTCTGAGCAAAGTGGATTTTCCTGAACCATTATTACCACCAATTGCAATTCGATCTCGTGCTTTGATTGAGAAGCTCAATTCGCGCAAAATAGGATTTTTTTTGTCATAACCGATAGTGCCATCGCTGATGGTTACCAACGTTTGCTTTGTTTCTACTCCATGCATTGCAAATTTAGGATGAATCGTTTCAGGTATGTAAAGCTCTGATAAACGTTGGCTCAATTCTTGTTTCTTATGGCTGATGGCGCTTTTTTTGCGTCCAGAAGTCTCTTGTGCATTCCGCGCTTTGCTGTTTGAAACAATGGTTGGCCATTTCCTCTGCTGAATGTGCTTTTCACCTTGAGCTCTACTGCTTTTGGCTCGGGTTTGTTCTTTCATCATATCTGCATGCAGTTGTTTTTTTTGACGTATCAGCTCTGCAAATTCTCCTTCAATTGCGTTGCGCTGAATGGTGATTTCCCGCAAGTAATCTTCATAACATCCTGTAAAGACGTGCACTTTACCATGCTCAATATGCCAAATAGTATCTACTGTGGATTGCAGTAACTCGATATCGTGAGTCACCATAATCAAGGTTCCTTTATAATCAGAAAGCATTCTCATCAAAGAATGTCGATTTTTACGATCCAAGTGATTACTGGGCTCATCAAGCATTAAGAGATTTGGATCAGAAGCCAATGCGCGTGTTAATAATTTTTGAAAACGTTGTCCTCCACTTAATGAGTTATATTCTTCTATGACTTGTGGGACATAACCAATATTCAATGTGTGTGGAAAATGTATGTCACCATCAGTTGGTTCAAGTAATCCTGCAAGTAATTTGAGCAGGGTTGATTTTCCAGTGCCATTACGTCCAATAATCGCAATGCGACTGCCGTTGGAAACTTGGCCACTAAAGTCCACAAAGCATGTTTTGTGGGGGAACGAAAGACCAAGATTTTGAAATCGAATAGGCTTGTGCATCATGTAATTCTCTTAAGTATTCTAAATGGGGCAGTGTTTTTGACTGCTTCCGTTATTGCCCTAGGCGTAGGGTGTACTTAAGAAATTATGTCCATGATGTGTTTAAGCCTCTTAGAGATGTGCTTGTTTGATATTGAGTACAATTGTAACCGATTGCATGATTATATGTCAATATTGTATTTATTGATTGGTTTTGTACATGAAAACAAAGAAATTTGTCATGCCCGTGCGTGCGGTCCAATTAGCCATAAGTTCCGGAACCGTTCGGGCTGAGGAGGCGCGTCAGCGCCATCTCGAAGCCTTAGAACTTAATTAAACGTTTGGAATATTCTGATAAAGCTGTCCAATCACCATTAATAAAAGCCTCTTTTTTTCTTCGACTCCATCCCTTAAGTTGTCTTTCAGCAGCTAATGCTTCTTCACGAGTTGGAAAGTCTTGTGTATAAACTAACTGAATAGGCAGTTTTGTACTTGTATAACATCCAGGGATCAATTTATTTTGATGCTGAAATAGACGATTGTCCAAATTGTCTGTATGTCCAATATAATAACTGTTGTCTTTACACTTCAAAATATAAACCCAAAACATAGTTATTCCTGGTTGGCTTGTTGAAATAGGCTTCGAGACGGCGTAAACGCCTCCTCAGCCCGAACGGTTCTGATTGCTCATAATAACATCACAATTTTCAATAAAAACTTAAAGCTAATTGGAAGTAGCGCTTGCGTGGACATGACAAATTTTTTTGTCGTGTTTTACATGCACAGAGAACTTTCGTGGGAGGATGTTCTATACTGTTTCTTCCAGATGTGGAATCAGCTCTTTACAATGCCGCATGACCCTTTGTTCCTCAGGAGGTAATTGCCAATAATCACCGTATTGTTGGATGAGAAAAGCTTCTGCGTTTCGAGGGATATTAAATTCTTTAGTTTCAAATGCAACGCGTTGCAAAGGATAAATTTCGTCTTTTTTAATTAAATTTTTGCCGACACAATTATAACCTCGTCCTACATATGGGCTGTGGCTGGTATTGGCTTGATGGATAATTTTTTGCAAACAATACTCAAGCAGCGGTTTAGGCAAAAATGAGGCGATAAACTTATAGAGGATAGGATAGTGACCTATTTTTACTTTACTGTATTTGGTGCTTAATAAGCGTGAGAGTTTTTTAGCATAGAATTTATATCGCTTTCGTTGTTTAGGGTCTACAGGCATGCTGTCGTAGACAAAAACATCAATAAAAATACCTTGGACGTAAGGCTCATTACCTTTTTCGTGTTTTTCAATGAAGCGACTGGATCGATCCCTGATTTTTAAAGGGGTTGCCATATTAAAGTAACCTGGGTCACTATGGACGGTTTGTAACCACATCCAGTGTGGAATTTCTGCAGGGGCAACACGTAGAAACAGTTCATAACTGGCACGTGGCATAGCAATATCCACATCATCATCCCAGGGTATGAATCCTTGATGGCGAACGGCGCCTAACAGAGTTCCTGCATCCAGCCAATAATCCAAATTGTGCTTCCTGCAAATGGAATCTACTACTTCAAGCATGGCAAGCATTTTGAGCTGTGCTTGGCGTAACCTGCCATCATGAAATGCAGTATCTGCAGAATGTGGATTTGAGTTTTTTGCCAATGTCATAAACTATTATTCTTTTTATAATGACAACTGCGGATATAGTAACAAAATAATTAAGAATCATTAACCATCATGACACAAAAACTTAATATTAATGCTTTAAAACGTATTCTCAATGAACCGAAATGGTATTTAACTGATTAAAATTCTTTTCCATTTTTTTGGCTCCCGCGGCCGATTCTGTTTGATTAAAAAACCTAAATCTTCCCGTTGCAAGGTAATGAATACCGCCAACTAGAGGGTAGAGCACTATTAGAGAGCAGAAAGCAACAGCTATTTCGGCCCAAACATAATTATAATCACGATGAATATCCAGCAGTTTTTGGTTGTCTTTTACGATTCTTTTGCATTGTTCGCTACACTCAACTAAGGCCTCTCTTTGTTCTTGGGAAGGCTTCATCGCCGCATCATATGTCTTCTGTCTTAAGTCGTGTACCAGATCACAAAGTTTTTTTCCTTCCGCTTTTTGCTGCGTGTTCATCAGGAATTTTCCTTTATTTTCTAGGAGACTAAAATAGTCACAAATATCGTTAAACAGCCTTTGTTTTTCTAAGTGTTCTGTAATAATGGGATAAGGAAAGGTCTGAAGATCAATGTGGTGTTCGATTAGCATATCATGGCATTGTTTGACAGTGTGTTTAATCAAAGTTAGCTCATTCGAACTTGAATGTTTTACCGCTTCCAATAAATTATTTCGCAATTCTTCCGCTAATTCTTTATGTGTTTTTGCTAACTCTTTAAGATAAGAAAGCATGCGATCCAATTGTTTTTGGAAGCTTGGAATAGGGGATAAAACTACTTCATCAAGAATAAGGTAATCAATTAAGTGAGCGGATCTGCTCTCTAATAATCGATTAATCTGTTCAGGTCTGTCCGGTTCGTATAACCACATAATCTCGAAGATATAGCTGAAGTCTTGAACATCAAAATTGTAGTTTTTGATACTTAAGTCGGGGCGATAAGATGCGAGGCCAAAGTCAATGATGTTTGCTGTAAACGGGTTTTGTAATGATTGGGGATTATAAGCTACTAAAATGTTTCTCGTATGAAGATCCTTATGCAGAAGTTTTTGCTCAATAAGTTGTTCTTTGATTACATGCGCCAATGTTTTAGTTAACTCTAATTTTTCTTGGCGGCTTAGTGGATGTCTTCTTAAAAGGCTAGAGAGGGTTTCTCCTGGCATTTCTTTCATCACGAGAAAGGGCCCGGTTGGTGCTTTAACATGCAAATGTTTGGCATAACGTGCAATTTGATACTCATATAGAGCACTGTTAGAATATTGATATTTGACCACTCGATGCTTGTCTTTAGCCTGGAACGTATTTGTTTTTCCAAGGCTTATTGTGCAGGAAATGCGAAACACGGCCCCAAATGCCCCTGATCCCAGGCATGTTGGGGATATCATTTCATAGGCGCATCCTCGGGTTGCATTTTTTCTTTGCCTTGCGAAAACGGTTTGTTGGAATGTAAAAGAAGTACCATTGTAGTGATATACTTCATTGGGTTTCCAAAACGCCTTCCCTATACGACGCTGAGACTCTAGAAAATTCCAAATCCATTCATTATGTGCAATATTTTGCGAATCTATAACTATAGGCATAATGTGGGTATAAAATATGGCCAAATTGGATTGTAAATTGATTCCTGCGCAATGTGTTCAAATTTTACATTTTTGTTATAAACTGACATTAAATATCTGATAAGGAAAATCATGGTGCAGTTATTTACTGATATCGGTCCGATGTTGATTCAATATAAAGAAGCCGACGCTCAAGCGCGACAAGCCATGATGCGGAATAAAGTTGCGGACATTAAAAAGCTTTCGGGGCAGGTGACTCATAAGCGTCAGGCAACAACGCATTATGCAGTATTGGCTTATGCAGCGACCTTGATTTGCTATGCGGATGTGTTGCAACGTATCGAGAACCAACAGTATTTTGAGATTTTATTCGATTTTTATAATATGGAGATGGATGAAGAATTAAATGCTTGGTTTGAGTTTGGTAAAATTCCGGGGCAGATGCGATTAAAACATCCACTTCATGAGTACACCTTCGCGATTTGGGAACAATTTCGTACAGCACAAAAGAGACATCTGGAGAAAACGAACAAATCTCATCTTTTTAATTTGGATCAACTTGATATTTCTCATCCTCCTGCCAATCAATTATACCCAATTCAGATTCAAATGGGCGGAAAGCTTAACAATGAGGCAGTGGATAGAATTAATGTCAATGCACAGGGACAAATTCGCTTTGCCAAGCATCATGGTTTTTATCTCCTACCTGGAGGTGGGATGATTGAACTAAGCAACGCCGCTAAAATGGATGCTTGGGAGCGAAAAATGTTAGAGGAACATCTGGAAGAAGAGCATGCCAATCTTCATATCAAAGCAGCTGAACTCTATGATCAATTAACTGCAGATGATTTTAATAGCGCATTAACAAAAGCATTATCAAGCAAGCAAGCCCAATCTTTGCCTGCAGAGTTACGCCGTTGGTTGCAAGAGCACATTTTAATTGCAGGAACTCATTCAGTTCGTTTAAAAAAAATAGTCGCTGAACTGGATAGACACATAGAGGCCCATCCTAAAGAAAGGCAAGTGCGGGAGCAAAATACGTTCAGGACATTGATTGAACTACGCGCTATGGTGCAAGTCATACCCTTTGAATTGACCCCGTTATTTAGGGAGGCATGTGCGTACCTAAAGAAAAATACTCTTTGTGTGGATATTCAGCAGTATCTGGATACTCGCGTACTGGGTGGGTCACAAACATCTCACGCGTTTATCATGACGGGGCAACCTTTGGAAGATTGGTTGCAGGTGAAGTTTAAAGGGGTTGGCGGTGAGTTTGGTGATGATATTTCAGGATCTACAATTGAACGTCTGACCTTATTTGATGCGTTGAGCGTGTTTAGAAAAATAAAATTTTCCCACATCTTGATTGGACTTGCTGCTTATGAGGAATGCCTCAATCAGGGGACATTGCTTATAGAAAACATTTGGAATGAGGCACGATTTGCACAGGTTCGTGAGGTGATGCTTGAGGAAGCAACTCAATTTATATAGATAGCTCTTGTTGTCTTGGTGCTTCGTAGCCTATGTGCAGCGTAGCGAAACCCAGGATTAGTAGATTTACACCTGTTCGATCCCCGGACTCCGCTGTGCGACATCCAGGCTACAAGATGTCAGTTGATCTTTTAATTAAGTAAGCATTGATTTATCAAAAATTAAAAACGAAAATAAGCGTCCAACTGTTCTCTGGCACTTATTGTGTGAAATGAGTCTTTTATGTCAGACACTTTAAATCGTTATTATTTACAGGCTATGGGAATTGATCTCTGGGAGCTACGTAGCTCGCCGTCTTCGGATACACAGGGATTATCTGTTTTAGCTAAAGAAGTTGCTGCCTGTACTCGCTGTTCTTTACATAAAACGCGCACACAAACCGTTTTTTGCCGTGGTAGTTCCAATGCAAAATTGATGATTATTGGTGAAGCCCCAGGTTTTTATGAGGATCAACAAGGGTTACCGTTTGTGGGGAAAGCGGGAAGTTTACTAAATCACATGTTGCAGAGCATTGAGATGATGGAACCAGATGTCTACATTGCCAATGTATTGAAATGCAGACCACCCAATAACAGAGATCCGCAGTTGGAAGAAATTACTCAATGTAGTTCTTATCTTGCACGTCAAATCGAGCTGATTCAACCGCATTTGATCTTGGCCCTAGGGCGCTTTGCGGGGCAATTCTTACTGAATAAGCCTCTGCCTCTAAAACAATTGCGTAATACACTACATCGCTACAACAACATCCCTTTCGTCGTAAGCTATCATCCTGCATATCTTTTACGAAACCCAGCCGATAAGAAAAAGGCCTATCTTGATTTGTTAACAGTTAAAAAAATGTTAGCAGAGACGAGTAACTAAAAGATTTTTCTGTATAAAAAAACATGTTTTTGATACGTATTTCTACGTATTGCTGCAATTTGAATACGTTTTTATACTATAAGTAGATTCAAAGCTTATTAGAAGCCACGCATGGGAGAGAATGATGAATCAACCTAAACGTATTTTTATTGTCGGTTTACCTGGTGCTGGCAAAGGCTTATTTGCAAAACTTTTGGCTGAAAAACTGGGTTGGCAGTTTGTCGATGCGGATCTAGGAATAGAGTATCATGTCGGACGTACTTTAAATGAGATTTTTAGTGCAGAGGGACTAAAGGAGTTTTACCAATGCCAAAAAGAGATATTGACAGCACTGCAAGCAAAAGAACATATTGTAGCAGCCACGGATGCAAGCATTGTCTGTAACGAAGGTATTCGACAATTGTTGTCTGCCGAATTTGTCGTATTTTTACAAGTAAGTACTGCCGTACAAATAGGGCGTGTTTCACGAAATCCCATGCCATTATTAACCACTGATCTCCAAACCTTTTTTGATACGCTACACCTGGAGCGAGACCAATTATTCGAAAATCTAGCGAACATCTCTCTAGATACCAATGATAATGCATTAGAAGAACATGTATTCAACGCCTTGAAGCATGTTACTGAAAATAAAACAGAAAAAAACCCGCCAATTTTCTTAAATGAAAAGGATCTAGTTCTTTTCCATAAATCATCGCATATACCAACACGTTTGTCAGCACAACAAGCAGTCTGTCTACGATTACTTGCACAAGGAAAAAGCTCAAAAGAAATTGCACGAGATATGCATATTTCATATAGAACTGTAGAAGGAACTTTAGCGAAGACCATGGAGTTATTAGGCTGTGCTTCCAGTAAGGAACTGATTGTTTTATACCATGATAAGCCTTGAGTAAAGCTGGCTAAAAAAATATAACTCCAGTTGTAGCCTGGAGGAAGGTGCAAACATAACCTTGAAAATTTCTGGCATGGAGCTTTCTTTGTTCTGCTAAAAAGAAACAACATTTTTTGTTTTTATTGAGTCAAGTTGGCTTAATTAATTCATTTTCACAACAAATAAATCAATATGCATCTATAATTCACATAATGGCAAATAATTGCGAGAATAATTATGGCTACAGATAAAGTAGAAACAAAAATAAAAGTTGGATTTTATGGCAGTTCGGATAGTGGAAAGACCCAACTTGCTCGTGGGTTATTAGCTGAACCGGATTTAAAAGGAATGCCAAGATTTCTTAAGGATTATTTTCCTACAATGGGTATGTCGTTTTTCACAGCGACGTCAAATGTAAAAGGTGTTCCACTTACTATTTCAGATGTTTCAGGACAAGAACGATATAAGTCTGTAGCAGAGCATGCGTATATGCCAATGTCAGACATAAGTGTTGTTTGCATCAATTCTTGTGATAAGGCTTCATTAAAGCAAGCTGAAGGCTATATAGATTCAATTCAAAAAGTGCACGGTGAGAATGCTAAAATTGTTATTGTCCTTACGCAAATGGATAGAGAAGCCGAAAGAGCAGTTACAAATGAAGAAATTGAAGATCTCAAAAAGAGAAAAAAAATTGTATCTGAGACGATTGAAACGAGCGCTAAAAATGGGGTAGGCATTGAGGAGTTGCGGACTGGCATCACCGATATAGCGTTAGGGAAAGACAGGAAAAATTTAAATGAACTGGCTGCAGCAAACAAAGTCCTTTTGCAACCTATGATAACAGCAGCCCTTGAGCCATATGAGAAAACAAAACATCGTAAGAGAACAGAAGATCCATCTTTATTTGGTAAACCAACACCTTATCAGGCATTGTTGAATTTCCAGAGCGCATTAGATAAAGCACAATCGTTTGAGCAGTACGCAGCTGCTGTGAAGCAGTTTAAAAGAGAATTACCTGAGGATGTTTTAAAAGTACAGCCTGCTAATGTTCGGGGTGGATTAGAAAGACTATGGGACGCTCTAGTTAATTGGGATAAGAAGTATTTTGCGGATAATCCTGCTGAAATCGCAGAAAGACAACGCTTCGAGCAACAAACAAGATTGAAGGGAGAACTAGCAAGTGTTAAACCAGAAGCAGACGAGCCAAAATCATCGATTCATCTCGGCCATAACAATGAGTAAATCTTCTTCTATTGTGTATTTATATTAGTGATTCGGAACTAAAATATCGGAGGGCATGCGCCCTCCAATTACGTGATTTAAAAAGCTTTTTCTGTCAAACCTCTCTTATCTCAATAACATGTCATTCACGCCTACGCGGGAATGACAGCAATTTAGGGTAAAATGGATTAAAAGAGTCAATACTGTCTTCACATTTTGTAATCTGATCGCATTTTGACTTTTTAAGAGCAGACACTATAGTTGAAGGTATAGGATGAATGATGAGGGGCATTTACTTTCGTTGGGTATCCTAGAGAATTACTATGGAAAAAAATTATCTGGAGAGGCTATTTAATCCTCGCTCTATTGCTGTGATAGGTGCTAGCAATAAACCATCACCAGGTGCGACGGTGTTTGGTAATTTGTTGCATCATGGTTTTTCTGGCGCTTTATTTCCTGTTAATTTGCATCATGCCTCTATTCAAGGAAAATCATGTTTTTCTTCTGTCAAAGCGATTCCACAAGACATTGATCTGGCGATTATTGCGACTCCAGCGGCCACAACACCGCAAATATTAACTGATTGTGGGAAAAAACGTATTCAAAAGGCCATTATTCTTTCCGATGGGTTTAGTGAGCAGGGGGAGCGGGGAGCGCATTTAGAAGAGCAGCTTTGTGCCATAGCACGTCAGTTTAATATTCGCTTTATTGGTCCCAATAGCTTAGGGATAATGCGGCCATGGGTGGGGTTAAATGCAACTTTTGAGTCTCATTCTGTTTTAAGAGGAAATCTGGCTTTTATTTCACAATCAAAGACGTTAATGGCGGCAGTTTTGGATTGGGCTGCGGCAAAACAAATCGGATTCTCTACTCTAGTTTCCCTAGGTAATACGGCAGATCTTAGTTTTGGTGAGTTGCTTGATTATTTAGCACTCGATAATCAGACGGATTGCATTTTGCTGTATGTGGAACGCATTCGCGATGCACGCCGCTTTATAGGCGGTCTTCGCGCTGCGTCACAGCTTAAACCCGTGGTGGTGATTAAATCAGGGCGCAATGCGCAGAGTACTAATACGATCTTATCTCATACAGGTACTGTTATTTCTGAAGACGATGTTTTTGATACCGCGCTAAGTCGAACTGGCGCCATACGGGTGATGGGGATGAAAGAGTTTTTTTCGGCGGCGGAAGTGTTTGCAAGCAAATGCCGGAGCAAAGGGGAAGGTTTAACCATTATCACCAATAGTCGCAGTGCGGGAATTATAGCTGCTGATTTTGCGATGGATTTAAAAATCCAATTACCTAAGTTGAGTACCTATACCGTAGAGAAAATAAAGGCATCATGGCCTAATCAGGAAGCTGGCTACAATCCAATTGATATATCGGAGCATGCGAGCCCTGAGGATTATTTCACCGTTATGGAGGCTTGTTTACAAGATGAACAGAGTCATGCCTTACTGGTCTTATTAATTCCTACTGCTTTATCGCAGCCTTTTAAAGTAGCCAAAAAACTCATTGAGTTAAGTAAACAGACTAATAAACCCATCCTTGCGTGTTGGATCGGACAACAGCAGGTTAAATCATCCTGGGCTTTGTTTGCAAAACATGAAATTCCTCATTTTAGTTCCCCAGAGAGTGCGATAAAAGCTTGTTCTTATTTAGCGGATTATTATCATAATCAACAATTATTGATGCAAATACCCGATACGCGATTGCCCTCTAACCAACCTGATATTGCTGGTGCCCAATTAATCATAGAGAAGGCCATACTCGAACAGAGAAATTTATTAACACCAATCGAGTCACAGGATATTCTCACGGCCTTTGGGATAAAGTCAGTGCAAAGCCCCAATCTAACGGTAAATGATAGGGAGTTAATGGTGGGTATTTTAAATGATCCTACCTTTGGCCGTATCATCACTTTGGGCGCTGGTGGAAAGCTCGCAGAATTAGTACCAGAACGTGTTTTGGCCCTACCTCCATTAAATCAGCATGAGCTTAAGAGTTTGATTGCGCAATTACACATCGCGCCAATTCTTGGTGCGTTTCGTAATAAGCCGCCAGTAACTATCCAAGGTTTGGAAGATCTGTTATTACGTGTTTCAGAAATGGTGTGTGAATTACCACAAATTCAAGAAATGGTTATTGACCCCTTGATCGTCAGTGATAAGAAAATTAGCGCCTGTAATACCCATATGGCAATTAATAATGAAGTTATGACTATTCCTTACAGTCATATATCCATTCACTCCTATCCTCATTATTTAGTTTCAGAATGCCAATTACCTGGAAGGGAACGCTTGCTGATTCGTCCTATTCGTCCTGAAGATGCTCATGTGAAGCAGAAATTTATTCGTCATTTATCAGACAATACGAAACGTTTCCGTTTTATGGGTATATTGCAAGTCTTAAGTCCTGAAATGCTGCGTCGGACAACTCAGATTGATTACGACCGAGAAATGGCGATGGTCGCGGTGATTCAGCGTGATGCAAAAGATTTTATTATAGGGATTGCCGAATATGTTGCTAATTTGGATATGCACACCTGTGAGTTCGCTGTAGTTGTTGCAGATGAATGGCAAAATAAGGGTATTGGCAGTCGTTTAATGGCGTGTTTAATTCGTGCCGCCGAAATCCAAAATTTAAAAATTATGGAAGGTTCGGTGCTTTCCGTGAATGCCGATATGTTGAAATTGGCCACCCACTTTGGTTTTGCAATTAAACAAGATGCAGAAGATGTTACGTTGAAAATTGTGACCAAAGCGCTACAACCTAAAGGAATGGAAGCTTATGTGTCGGTGTAGGGCAGTATTTAGGATGAATCACGCACTCTCTGGAAAAGAATACTATAATTTATAGCACACACTTAAATCACCCAATCATTGCGGGATGGATCCCAAGGACATTGACTATGAAAGGAACTGAGAAGAAGAACGCTCCAACACGATTACGACGCGCTACGCATCAATCTGCTCTTCCAACTGAGAGTGTTACTAAACCTCAGTATGTACAATATAAGAATCAATTGGATGATTTTTTTTACTATATCAATAAACTATATCAAGCAAATCTTGGTAAGTTCACCATGGGGATGAGTCCTGCCGTAATAGGAACTGCTCATTGTGCTTGGCTTTTACAATTAGCTCAATCACCTGGACATCTATTGGCATTGCTTTTTTATCATCTAACACACTCCGATGAGTTTCTTTCGCATCTACTGTGTGATAGACAACCCGCTCAAGGAACAGATGTTCGTTTTCATAAAGAGAATTGGCAATTGATGCCCTGGCGTCTTTATGCTGAGGTTTTTCTTCAGAGTGAAGAGTGGTGGGGTTATGCAACGCGAAAGGTTCCAGGCCTTTCAGGGAGAGCCGAGCGTACGGTTTCATTTTATATTCGCCAGCTACTTGATGCGTTATCGCCTTCCAACTTTGTCTTAACCAATCCAGATCTTTTTTACGAAACAATTCGTTCTGGTGGTGTCAACTTGATTCAAGGTACGGAAATTGCGTTTGAACATACTTTGAGACGATTGGCAGGTCTACCTCCTCCTGGTGCTGGAAAATTCAAACCAGGTAAGAATGTGGCGATTACTCCAGGGAAAGTAGTATTTAGTAACCATTTAATTGAATTAATTCAATATGAGCCGCAAACAGAAACTGTTTTTAAAGAGCCAATCCTCATCATACCTGCATGGATCATGAAATATTATATTTTGGATTTATCTCCTGGAAACTCGTTAGTTAAATGGCTCGTGGGACAAGGGCATACGGTATTCATCATTTCATGGCGTAATCCCGATGAGAAAGACAGTGATTTAGGAATGGATGATTATTATCGTCAAGGTGCGATGGCTGCAATCGATGCTGTGAGTGCTATTTTATCGAATCCCAAAATTCATTTAATGGGATATTGCCTTGGTGGCACTTTAGCAATGATTACTGCTGCAGCCATGGCACGCGATAAAGATCATCGCCTTAAAAGTCTTTCACTATTGGCGGCACAAGGCGATTTTACAAAAGCAGGTGAGCTTATGCTGTTTATTACAGAGAGTGAAATAGCTTTCCTCAAGAATATGATGTGGGAAAAAGGTTATCTTGATCCTAAACATATGGCCGGTTCGTTTCAAATGTTACGTACTTATGATTTGATTTGGTCAAAAATGATTGATGATTATATGACTGGTGAAAAGCGCGGGATGATCGATCTGCTTGCCTGGAATGCCGATGCCACCCGTATGCCTTATAAAATGCATACGGAATATCTGGAAAAACTATTTTTGCAAAATGATTTTTCTGAGGGGCATTTTCGTGTCGAAGATGAAATAGTGGCTCCTAAAAATGTTCATTTACCTATTTTTGCAGTGAGTACAGAGCATGACCATATTGCACCATGGGAGTCTGTATACAAAATTCACTTAATGATGCATACGGATATTACCTTTGTGTTAGCAAGTGGTGGTCACAATGCAGGAATTGTCAGTGAACCCAATCATCCTGGACGTTATTATTCTATTTTGGAAAGCAAAAAGAAAATGCCCTATATGGGGCCGAAGAAATGGATAAGTAAAGCAAAAAAAAGAGATGGCTCTTGGTGGATTGCATGGCATGATTGGTTGGTCAACAACAGCTCGCAAAGGCATGTTTCACCTCCCAAGATTGATTCATCATTACCTCCTGCTCCAGGAAAGTATGTGATGCAAAAATGAACTAAATCGCTTTAATACCCTATCTTTCAGAGAGATAGGGTATTTGTTTATTGTTTCTTTCCTCATTTTTTTTCATACTAAATGTTAAAAATCAAAATGAAAAATTCGAACATCATGAGGGAACTATGTCGTCAAAAAAATGCAACAAAATGGGTTTATATGGTTTTTTTTGTGGGCTTTTATTTTGTGCTTCGGAGCTGATTGCTGCCAAACCGGTATTTACCATTGTTACACAGAATAATTTACCCAAAGAGGTGATGGCCAACAGCATTCTTTCCATTCAATATTTAGTAAAGAATGAAACATTACATACGCGACAATTAACCATGCGCTCCATTTCTGGCGTTACCGTATACAATCCTGGACAAAGTGAAGCGTGCACTTTGCCATTCACATTAGCACCCGGGGAGAGTTGTCAGCTCAATTTAAAACTTAATGCGAGTCAAATGGGGAGAGGAATAAGGAAAAAAGGTCCTGTCATCTGTAAGACACGCGGTCCTAATGATCCTAGACCTAGTTCATTTCTATGTGCTCAACCCTCAGAAAGCGACAGTTTGGATGTGAAGGTATTGCCTTGTACAAGCGGTCGTTGTTTGCCTAACGCTTTGGCTTCGTCATTGCGTCAATTAACGACGGCATATCGTCAACAATTTGGGATCCCTGCTGTTGTCGCGGGGGTTTGGTTACCTGGACAAGGCGAGCTGATTATTGAGGAGGGTTATGCTGATCTGAACAGCTTAACACCTGTATCACGTCTTGATCATGTGCGTATTGGCAGTATTACAAAGTCATTTACTGTCACTGTGATGTTGCAATTGATTAGTGAGGGTAAACTGTCATTGCAAACCATGCTAAGCGCGTTTATGCCCGCTTTGCAAAACAGCAACGCAACTATGGCTCAATTAGCTGACATGCGTAGTGGTATTTTTAATTTCACTGAAGATGCTGCACTTGATGAAGAGTTATTTCAAGATCTGACTCGTTTCTGGCTTCCAGCGCAATTAATTAATGCGGCAAATCAGAATTTGCCTTATTTTCCAGCAGGCGCTGATTGGCATTATTCAAATACGAATACGGTAATTATAGGGTCCATTATAGAGCAGTTAAGTCAACGCCCTATATGGCAAGAAATTGAACAGCGAATCCTTACGCCTTTAGGTCTAAAAAATACGTTTTATCCGTTAACGCTTGATTTACCAACTCCTTTTGCTCATGGCTATGGTTTCTCACCTTTAGAAGATGTAACCAATACTAATCCCTCTTTTGCTGGCGCGTCAGGAGCAATGATTTCACGTCTTGACGATTTAAAGCGATGGGCTGTAGCTTTAGGACAGGGACTTGTATTAACTCCTGCCATGCAAGCACAACGTATTGCCAGTTTGCAGCCTATCGTGTTTGCTCCGTGTCCAGATACTGTACCTGGTCGACCGTTGGTCACTTGTCCTGAATATAACCGTTATGGGCTGGGAATAGGTGAACTTTCGGGGTGGATAGGACATACCGCAGAGTTTTTCGGGTATTCTGCTGTAGTGATGTACAACCCACAAAGCCAAGGAGTTATTGTGATTTGGATGAATATTTTTGGCGTAGGAGAGCATTTGCCAACGAAGTTATTTTTGGAGTATTTGACGGTATTATCATAAACCGTGTGCGACAGAATAGAGCACCACTCAAAGTGAGCTTGGTTACTGAGCTTGGATGTGTTAAATTTGCTTTTTAACATTTTTTCTGGTGCTCTATGATAAATAAAAAATCAATTTTGACAGTAAGTTGCGCTATTTTTTTGGCTTCTGTTTCTTCATTTGCCAATGCGTCTGATCTTATGCTCAATTTCAAGAAAACGTTCTGTGGTAATCAGGAATATTTAGGAAATGCTGGGAGCAAACGCCCCCATTTACATTGTGGTGAGAAATTTATTGCTTACAAAAAAGCGAGTGGTGATCATTTAAATATTGCAGAACAAGGAACTTGTAGCCGAACAAACTTAGTTTTTGATGACATCAAAGCGAATAAAAATGCATTTGCAGATTACCAAGAGATCTATAATGCGTTGGTATCCTTCCACGAATCAGGTTGCCCCAATCAGTTTGCGTTGAAGTAGTGACTTTGTAGACACACGAAATATCAAGATAAACAATTGGTGCCCCTCATCGGCTCTGGTGGGCACCTTCTTCCTGCTATAGAGAAGGGATATAAACGCACGTGTAGATCCCTGATCCTGTTTGTGGGAGAGGGCGCTTTTCTGCTATGGTAGATTAATCTATCTAAATACTATTCAAACAACTCCAGAACTTTCTCAGGTGGGCGTCCAATAACTGCTTGGTCTTTATAGGTGACAATGGGGCGTTGCATTAATATGGGCTCTTTGAACATCGCATTTAATACCTGAGTTTCATTATCCAGCGATAATCCCAATTCTTTAAAAACATGCTCATCGGTACGAACAAAATCTTTAAGCATAAAGTGTTTTTTTAAGACGTTTAATTGCTCCAAACTCAGAGGGGTTTTTAGGTATTCAATAATAACGGGTTTAAAACCTTTACTTTGCAAAAGCTCCAAAGCTTGTCTTGATTTAGAGCATCGAGGATTATGATAAATAGTAATTTCTTGCATATGCTTCTCGTTTTTACTGAGATTAGATTTTACACTATAACATGTTCTTATCACTTGATCTTTAATTTTGGCTGCTCGCATTACAGCCATCTGGTAATCGTTTATTGACTCCAGAATGAATCTCCTTTTTACTAGAGTCTGTTTACAGACCCTAACATTAAGATTAATTATTTGGACTTCTATGCAATTTACTATTGTCCCCATCGAAGAAAAACATATTGAAGCATTTTGGACCGCTGTAGATAGCGTTGCACGTGAACGTAAATTTTTAGCTTTTTTAGAAGGACCTCCTATTGAATTAACTCGAGATTTCGTTTTAGAGCATATTAAAGAGGGCTGGCCCCAAGTTGTCGCGATGCATGAGGACCAAGTAATTGGTTGGTGTGATATCAGCGCGCTAGATCGACCGGTTTTTGCCCATGTTGGCAGTTTAGGGATTGGTGTGCTTGCCTCATACCGAGGACAGGGAATTGGTGAGGCTTTATTAAGCACTGCATTGCAAATGGCTCAGTTAAAAGGCTTAACGCGTATAGAGCTTACGGTGCGCGAACAAAATAAAGCGGCAATCTCGTTGTATGAAAAATATGGATTTGTCAAAGAAGGGGTACATAAAAATGCTGTCCGTATTGATGGTATATACGAACATCATATTTTTATGGCTTTGCTTTTTGAATAGTTGAGCCATTTCAATTGAGGCATTCTTAGGGGCTGTTTATAATTCGTTCATGATAATAAAATTGTAACGGCGCCTAATCATTAAGTTTTTCTTTATTTAAGGGAAGTGGAATTGGCTTTGTATGGTGTTTATAAATATTCCACCTTTTCTCGGAAAATTCTTTAGGAGTTGTTTTTAATAAGATAAAAGCTAAAAACTCAGCGCAGACAGCAGGTGATATCAAGGTTTTTTCTTGGTAAGCCTCTTGAAACTCGACAGCCAATGGAAACTGTTCTACAGGACATTCGCGCAAATTCTTTTGCATCCCGGTGTCGACTTCACCAGGAATCACATCTGTTGCTACAATTCCATGGGGTAATTCAATCTGTAATACGCGGGTCCACATGTTCAGTGCTGATTTGGAAATGCAGTAAGCACCTGCACCTAGAACGGCTGTTTCTCCTGCCACAGAAGTGATATTTAAAATACGACCGTCTTTTGTTGAAAAATAAGGGAGTACGCTTTGGGTGAGCAATATAGGTGCTATAAGGTTGGTTTCAATTATTTTCTTTATATCGTCAGCCGCTGCTTGATGTAATGAGCCAAGAGGGGAAATAGTACCCGCATTATGAATCAAGTAATTGATTTTTAAATTTTTAATTTCATTTACAATTCTTTTTAAACTTTCATCAGTAGTAATATCTGCTGGTATTATCCTAATTTTCTCCGAATGCTTATCCTTTAATTTAAGTAACTCTGTGTTATTTCTTGCAATCGCGATTACTGTGACTCCTTGTGAGACGAGCTCTAATGTGAGTGCTTGTCCTATACCACTACTTGCTCCCGTAATCATTGCAATTTGTGACATTTTGAGACTCCATTCATTACTGAATTAATAATTGTTGGACGTTGTTATATCAAGATCTTGTTGGGCCAATGCAACTTTTAAACGCGCCAATTCAGCTTTCATATCAACCAAGATCGTTTTTACGTATTTAAATGTTTGGTCATAAAATGTGTCTTTTACAGAATGATTTAATCTTTGAATTTCACTATCAAAAATTTCGGTTACTTTCGTATAAAAATCATCATTAGTACAATTTGCTTTATTTATAAGGCCGATAATTCTACTTTCACTTGGCACTACATTATCTAAGTCACAAAAACACTTATCGAGAAGAACACTACAAATTTGTAAATCCATTTCTGCAGTTTCATCCACTTGAATGGCCATAATCTTTTTTTGAAACATATCGAGGCATTCTATTTGAAAGGGGGGGATTTTGCCTTCAAGAGTCGTTTTTTTTCTATTTAAGACATTTAATAATAGTTCTTTAGCGTTGGGCATTTTTATATCAATCCATTGTTAATTGCATGCGCAAATCATAACATCACTGAATATAGTTTTCACTTTAATGCAAGGGATTTTATTGATTTTGATTTATCTGCAGCAAATGACTTCAATCAAAAAATAAAGCGGCTTATCAGGCCGCTTGAAGCTTAATTACTGCTCTGAATTGGTGAGTTTGTTTTTAAGAGCGCATCAGAAGGGGCGGACTCTTCAGTATGGATCGGCTCAAAAAAGCCAAATTCCGTTCGACCAGGATATTTTGAATCCGATGCAGGACGATTATACCCAGGCAATTGTTCATGCTGAATTGGCTGAGGGGTTTTCCATCTCGCAATTGCCTTAATAACTCGCTCTATTATGTTTTCTAAAGAAACTAGCCATTGGGGTAAGTATTTCGATTTTTGTTGTTCACTTTCATGGTGTTCGCTTGAGGTAGTGGTGTTTTGTTCTACTTCATGATATTGGTGTAAAACTAATTGCATCTCCTTTAAATTCTTTAAAATTGATTGAGTATTAGAAGTCAAATCGTCACTTTGTTGCGGTAATTTTGTTTTAAGCTGATGGACTATCGGATTTTTTTCCAACTCTTCTAGATAAGCATGAAGTTGTGCTAGTTTCTCGCGAATGGTATCTATTTCAATATTCCATCGTTGTAACAGTTCTTCATTTTTTTCAAGACAATTAAAATGTTGCTGAAGCAAATCGTTCTGGAGCAATAGTGCCTTTAGCGATTGTTCATAACCCTCATCACCTGGAGATAATGTTTGCAGCAATCGTTGTGTTTCCTGAATACTTGCAAATAAGTCATCAATTAATCGCCGTGATTTATTCAAGGGTACGAACGCTAGAGAAGCATTTATCTGATGGTTTTCAATGAATTTACCCCAAAGCAAATTGTTTTTACTAACAGAATCAATCAATTGATGTTGGTAGGCTTGTTGCTCTTCTTGGGAAAGCTTTTGGTTCGAGTTTTTCCACCAGTAGGTAATTGATGCAGCAATTAATGCACAATCTGAAGTTTGAAAAATGTTCATCATTACTATTTTGTTTGCTTCAATAATTCTATTTAATGAGTCCTGAACCTCTAGATGTGTTTTTTGCTTGTCACTGAATACCTCCGTGATTTGCTCTTTAATTTTATCGTCCAATAGTTCAGCAGCACTTATTTGAATATCAACTAAATCATTCCTGCATTCAAAATAAGCATCTATTTTTGACAATACATCATGCTGGACATCTTTCTCTACAGAAGTATCATCTCTTTTTAAGAGGTTTTGCATTTTTAAAGCCAAGCGTTCTCTTTTTTCAGTCACTACTCGAACATTAGGAAATTGTTGCGTGCTGGTGTAACTTTCATAATAACGACAAAAATCTTTAAGTTCTAAATCAAAAGTACCTGCAACGCGTTCTTCTTTGATGTCAATTTGCTCAGGATTTTCCATGTTCGGTAAATAAAGCCGCCCAGTTACGCCCCATGGATTTCTAATGCGTATCATTTTAATTGGACGCATTTCATCCCCATCTTTATCGACTGGTCGGAGCGTTTCAACAACACCAACAATGGTATAGGCATGCATCGCTCTTAAGCCTGGTACTTTTTCGTCATATCGGTGGGGTGTGCCGGCGGTTAAGGATTCACCCTGAGCAATTTTTTCTTTTATATCGTTAAAAACATGAAGTTCTTCAGGTGAATAAACGCCACTAAAGAGCTCTTGATTATCTCGTCGCACGCCTTTTTCTACGTCTTCATGATAATAAGTAAAGAGTTTTTGTAAGATATCCACTACGGGTTTGTTTTTCTCATCTTGTGAGAAGTGTGCTATTAAGTGTTCAAGACGCTGTTGGCTATTACTGTATTGATTGTATATTCTTTCCCACTCTGCCGTGTTTTCTGAATAAAAGTCGATTAATTTCAAACAGTTTTCTTCTGCGTGTTCATCAAAAATTTCTTCAAATACTCGAATTCTTGTTGATAACATTTCTGTAATAATTTCATCTGTTCCTGATTGATGTTCTTCTCCTAACTCTTCTTGCATGAGCTTCTTTTGTTGATTTAACACAGTAAGCTGTACCAGCTCATCAGCAAAAAAGTGTTCTATATCCCAAGCAAAAAATTTATCATAATTAATATATTTTTCTTTAGAAGGACGACCTGTTAATACTTTCAATGCCAGAGATTCTGAACCACCTTTCAGCGCACCACTCATGGATTGATTCGTGTTTCCGAAGAACTCAGGGACGGATGCTGCTGCTTTCTCAAGTATATCGACCCATAAGCCAGTGTGTCTATTTAAGCTACCTTGTTGATCTACAATATACGAATTTTGAACTCGAATATAAAATGGTTCTAACGTTTTAGGATTAAATAAACGAACGGTCGTTGTGCCATCATCATTTTGTCGCAACATACTGCGTATGTAGCTGGCTCCATCAGGCTGGCTCAAAAGGGCTGCTAGCGACGCTAAAAAAAAGCAGTCAGGAACTTTGCTTTGCCTAACATCTTCTATCGAAGGAGAACCCTCAGCAAATAAAGGCGCGTTGGATTGTTGATATTGCTCGATGTTATATCCTAAATACTTTTCAGGATCATCTAATTCAATGTCACAACTGTTTTTCTCATCAATGGAGATATTTCTTTGATTTTCAGGTAAATCGTCGCGGCTTGCCCCCATAGGTACATAAGGAGTTATCCTAAATCTCTGAGCCTCTTCTGGCTTATCTAAATTCAGTGGCTGTATTATTGCTAAGCTATTCTCGTTTAATGACTTGCCATTAGGTAATTGAATGGTTTTTCTTATTTTTCCGCGTACTCCAGGGAAAACTAAAGGAACTGAAATGTTGGGTGGAACAACAAGACTTCCTTGTGTCTTAAAATTAAGAGGTAACATAACGTCTCCAAGACGGAAAAACTTATAATTGATTATAAATTATACGTCATGAACATTAAGGGTTCATTAAGAGGCTGCAATTGCTAAAGAGACTACGCAAAGAGGTTGTTTCAACAACGGTGAAAATAATTTTTATGTAAAAAAGCTCTTTGTTAATCAATCCTTAAGCTTGCTTGTTTTACACTGAAAAAAAGCGAAAAGGAGACTACCATGTCAAACAAAAAATTAACTGAACGTTTGCACTATGAGCTTGATGAGCTTGGTGTTCCTGCATTAATGACAGAGCGCGTGCAAGCGTGTTCAAAGATGTTTCAATTACCTAAATTTAAAATTGAAGCTTTACTCCATGGGGTTGTTGCATTAGATGACAATACCATGCAAAGAATTGCCGATGAGCTTGAAGTGAGCACGGACTGGTTATTTGGCGATGCAACTAAGGAAAAAACAAAACACTAAAGCATGTTCGCAAGGTGATGCCTTCCCTATATGTGTTTGGGTAATTCGTTGACAAAAAAAGTAGGCTGGGCTGATAAGCCTGAGGGAGTCTCAGGCTTATCAGCCCAGCCTACACATTGCCTTGCAATGTTACATCCTAATTACAATTCCCTTGAATAACACAGTTCACCAGGCTGCTTGCAAAGTGATAATTATTGTTTTCATCATGAATAATTTCCCAGTCGAAAACGCCTCCAAACCCTGGATAAGTTCGTGGGGGAATGTAGGTATCACAACTTGATGCGCTGGCGATTCCGGTGCGTAAGCATTGTATGGCGCGTTTGATTGTACCAATCACTGCGGCGGGTGAGCCATCACTTTGTCCTGAAGCGTTAGGTGCGGGATAACCCAAGACAACCTGCGATGGGGTTAAATAACTCATATAAGGTTGGAACCCAGTTTGCTGTCCTGAACGGGTGGTTGCAGGCCAATTTTCCAGTAAATCGGTAGCCATAGCTACTGACGCATTAGGACTACTTGTATTGTTGGGGTCATAACAAATGAGGTCTATTCCATACGTACACCCTGCGTTATACATTTGAATGCCGACCCATGCTAAAGATTGATGTGTTTGCATCACCAAAGAAGCATAATTTCCCCATGTTGCATCAAACCCTGAGGTAGCGGCAACATTCGCAGTTTGTGGTGCTAAAGTAAGAAGCAAATTAGGATGATTCGTATGCATTGTATTGATGATGTTGGCTAAAACAGCGATATCACCTGTAGGATTGCTAAAAGTTCCACCTGCATTCAGCCCACTTTCAATATCAAAATCAAACCCATCAAAATTATATTGAGTGACTAAGCTTTCTAATGAACTAAGAAATTTTTGTTCAAATGCAGTCGGTGAAGAGGCTGCTGATACTACTTGATGAAAATTTACCGTAGTATTTGCAATGCTTGATGATGCGCCACCTAAGGAGAGCAATACTTTAATGCCTGCGTTATGCAGTGACTGAATATAGCTTGCTGATACGGTATCGAATGCGGAGGTAATTTGACCGGGGTTTGTGGTGCTAAAGACTCCAAATGCCACGAGGATATGGGTATAGCCAGCATTAGCCAAATCAGTTGCAGATGGTGGCGTATCCCAACCGGGCAAGTAACCTATAATTCTGCCGCCAGTGCTTGTATTTTGGGTATACGTAATGGTTTCAGTAGCAGAGGAGGATACAGTTAAAGGTTGAGGAGAATAGCTTGTTGTATAACCATTTACTGATGTTGCGCTCACTGTATAGATCATTCCATCCGTTAAGCTCACATGAGTTGTTCCTGTTCCATTGCTTAGGGAAATGGTTTCATTGACCGGTGTGCTGTTATTGCTTGGCGTAAAGGTTACATTAATGGAAGAAAGAGAAGAGGGCGCTCCTGTTATGGTAACGGGAATACTGTCTTGAGCTACCTGTACGCAATTATAAGTGAGTTGCACTGTTGGTGCGGTAGGGGCTGCAACAGCTGAGGTTGGAGTAAACGTTGGAGTACAGTTGTATCCATTATATGCGATTACTGGTGTAGAAAAGGCATAGCTGACTCCATTTGCTAACTGACTAATCACGTTAGTTGTGCTCCAATTCACTTGGGCATTGGTTGCACTTTGAGTGTCTAGACGAGTTAAGGTCACGACTGGATTACCCGTATAACCAGATAATTGAGAGGGTAATGCGCCTAAGGCGAGATTGATATTCGCTGCGGTTTGCATTGCTGTATAGTTAATTGTAGAGGAAACAGTACTGCCTGCTGCAACTGTGAGGCTTGCAGGGTTTGCTACGCCTTGATACACGACACCGTTACTATCCGTTACATTAGTTGGTGAAACGGTATAAGTTCCGGCCGCCAGTCCAGATATCTGTTGTTGTCCAGACCAGGGAACCTGAACATTCACTGTTTGCCCATTTAAAGTTAAATTAACCACCGCATAAGTTTGGGTTACATTCGCAGGCTTCGCTGAAGCATTTATTAAATTGATGTTGCCAGTAGATACCGGGGAGTTTAAATAAACTAAGACACTATTGGCGATATAATCTGCAGCAGGCTCGCCATAAATAATAGTAAATGAACTTCCTACAGGAAGTTTACTATTGGCTCCAGGATAGGTAGGAAATTGTAAGGGGAGTGAGGCTAAATAGGTGCCTCCACTTTGAGGTTGTGATGTAATTTGTAAGGTATTGACTGGATAAGACAAAGGTGAAAAATTTCCCCAAAAAGTTGTCTCCAGATTGCTGCTATTAGAAAAAGTTATCGTTGAATTTTGAAAATCTACGCTTTGATTGCAATTGTTGGTTAGTTTCAACGAAACGGTTTTCCAGCTACTTGTACCTGTTGCGCTGAAACTGCCTGCGATACACGCAGTGGGTTGCGGGGCAACAATTGGTGTTTTGGCAAAGCCATCATTTAAGAAAAACATGCAACCGACTAATAGTCCTATTTTTTTCATAAATTCCCTTAATTTTCATTAGATTAGTGATTGGGGGCATTAACAATAAAGAGCTTTAGAGTTTAATGCAAGGAATTTTTCATAACAAAAAGCACAGCTAGAGCCATGCTTTTCTCATTGAATTATGCCTAAAAAACTTTAAATAGAAGCATCTTTATCTTTGATTTGTGGCCATTGCGCATCCGCTTTTTTAATGTTGCCTGGAATATCTTTTGCCCAAATATCCTGAATTTGTTTATTCAGATTAAGATAAAGTCGTTCATCAACAATTTTCCATGCTAAGGGATCGCTGATGACTTTATGACCCGAAGCAACACCGTAAGCACAGTAACCGCCATACGCAGGTAGATATTTTTCTGGATTTGCCGCAAATGCTTTTTTATTTTCCGTCGTTGCAAAAATGTAAGCAATGCCATGATACATTGCTACATGGTTCCCATTCCCATGCACGGGGCCACTTTTTTGTTGATAGGATACAAGATCATAACCTTGATTCCCAACAACACTGATTGAGTTATCTACAGCGGCTTTTGCAGACAAAGGTAATAAAAACAATAAAAAGAAAAAAGATAAAAAGCGTGAATGCAAAAAATTCATATTATTACTCCCTGTATTGAATTAACTAAAATGTATCGTCAGTCATTGTTCATTCGTTTCTGCTGCACATATTTTTTAATCATTACTTATGAAACCCATTATAATCCATAGCCAGTAATTGTGATTCTTTGCCATAGTTTTCCGAAAATGAGATCAGTTCAGATAGATTTTTTTCACACCAGCGAATTGCAGTAATTGTGGGTAACGTATCCTTATTTTTTTGCACAGACCATTGAGCATGTTCTAACAAGAGGCTGGCTGCATAGGTGCGAGCCAATGCATACGCTAGTTGCCGTGCACCAGTTTGTTGCTCCTCAATACTCATTTGAGGTATAGAGAGAATGTAGGTTTTTAGTTCGTGCATTGCGTGTTGGGTGTTCACTTTAGAATGAATGAGCTCCTTTTGGTTGATGTGGTTCAGCCGTTTCTGTATGTCGTCGAGAAAAAATATCGCCGCATTTTCTTTATGAATCGCGCGCAAGGCATCAAGACTGAGAATGTTAGTTGTTCCTTCCCATATGGAGAGCACTTGAGCATTTCTTAATAATTGTGGAAGGCCAGTATCTTCAATATAACCCGCTCCACCAAAAGCTTCTAAAGCTTCACTTACCAGGGCAATTGCTTGTTTTGCTGTATAAAGTTTTACTAGAGGGGTCAATAGTCTCAATATTGCCTGTTCCGCTTCTGTTGCTTCACCTAGTTCATCTTTGCCCAATAGTTCAATCGCATGAAAAACCAGATGGAATGCTGCAGTAAATTCTACTTGCATGCTTGCCAATGTTTCCAGATGGAGCACATGTTTTGACAAAGTGTGACCAAATGCGACACGCTTTGTTGCATAATCACGAGCAAGTGCGATCGCGCGGCGCATATAACCAACAGCACAACAGGCATTGTAGATGCGTGTGATATTAAATAGAGATGAAATCTTTTTAACTCCATCACCTGCTTCGCCAACGAGTAGCGCAGGGGCATTTTCCAGAGTTAATTCTGCTGTAGGTAGAGCACGAGTACCTAACTTGTCTTTTAGACGATTAATCCTAATTCCATTCAGCTTGCCCATTTGATCTCTAAGTTCTAGATAAAACAAACTTAAGCCTTTACTGCCTTCGGGGGCGCCCTCGATACGAGCAAGAGTCATGGCAATTTGGGATGTTGTGGCAGATGTAAACCATTTAACGCCACTGAGACGAAAATGGGAGCCATCTGGCCTCGCAATTGTTGATGTGCCACTGACATCAGAGCCACCCGTGCGTTCAGTCATCCATTGACCAGAGGTCCAAAAATAGCTGGGATCTGCAGAGGTTAAATGGGGAAACGCATGTTTTTTTAAGGATTCATCTGCATAAAGCTCCAATGCTCGCGCAGCACCATCAGTCATCGCGAGAGGGCATGAGTAAATTGCCGATGAAGGATGAAATAAATACAATTTAGCAAATTGATGTATACGTGATAATGCACCATGCTTGCGTTCATAACCTATAGCAATTAATTTTTCCTCTGCAGAGATTTTGTCGAGTTCTTTCCACGCATGAGATACTTCAATACGGTCAATGCGTTTACCCCAGGGATCATAGGGGATGTGTTGCGGTGGATAGGCTTCAGCTTCTTGCCCTAATTTATAGATGTCTTCAATTGTTCGTTGGCCGAGATGATATAGTTCAGGTTGAATTTCACTGAGCATGGAAGAAGGGAGCTTCCACTCCAGATACGTTTTTAGAACCCGATCATCATCATATTGATTACCTAAACGTGGGGGCGTTTGAAAAAAGTCACTCATCAATCTATTCCCTTAGATTTTTAAATTTGATCTATCTTAACCGGTCCAAAGATAGGGAGCAATCTAGGGTTAATCGAGCGAACGGTAAGCAGACTCTAAAACCTTTTAATTTTTAACAAGAAAATAAAAATAAATTTGAACTTTTCTCATAAATCTGACATGGTAATTGCGGCGTTTTAAAAATGAAGCACTGAAATGAGAAAGGAGTCTAAGGTGAGTAATTCACGTTTAATAAATAAGGAATTGGCAGTTGCTGTTGTAATGGCTCAATTTGTTGTTGGTTTACCAGCATTTGCAGGTGGTTTTCAGTTAAATGAGACCAGCCCAAGCTTGCAAGGTTCCGCAATGGCTGGTGCTGCAGCAGCGAATAATGATGTTTCCGCATTATTTAACAATCCGGCAACATTATCTACTTTGCTACAAAACCAGATATATGTTGGAGCAAGTGAGTTTATCCCACAAATCAGTATGTTTGATGGAGCAGCTACCCATACGTTTAATGTACCAGGCACGCCACCATCAACCATTTCTGGCGGTGTACAAGGAGATTCATCAGAACATAACATAAGTAATGCGGTGTTCATTCCGCAAGGTTATGTTGGGTGGCGTACTCCTCTTGATAAGTTAACATTGGGGCTAGCAGTTGTTGAGCCATTCTACTTATATAATAAATATTCAGAAGACTCCGTTTTACGCTATGCGTCTGTAAAGACCGAGATTAATTCGGTTGATATTAATCCTTCACTTGCCTACCAAGTGAATGAAAAACTGTCTGTAGGTGCTGGTTTTCAAGCCCAATATTTAAAAACAATTTTTTCTCACTTTGATGGAATCAACACTGGGGTTCCTCCTATTGATGCATTGATTGCAGCAACAGAACCAACTCATTTGAAGAGTGATGGCTGGGGTTATGGCTATACGGTCGGTGCTCTGTATCAACTGGATCAATTGACACGTATAGGGGTGAGTTATCGTTCAGAAATCTCTACCAAACTTAGTGGTCATGGTGAACAATATACGATTATTGGTGATATAGTTCCTTCACCTGCAACTACTTTTTTGTTCAATACTGAAACCTCGGTGAGCAATACTCTGAGAACGCCTGGGGTGCTAACTATTGGACTGGCTCGTGATATTAATCAGTGGACTCTTAAAGCAACAGCACAAGTGAACTTCTGGGATTATTTGGGTGATCTTGTTGTTTCTACCCCAGATGCTTTTGAGACCGTTTATGTTGTTCCAATGAAATGGCACAATACCTTCTTTGGTTCTTTAGGTGCTGATTATCGTTACAACTCTTCGTTGACTGTACGTGGAGGATTAGCCTGGGATCAATCGCCAATAAACGCTCAAAATCGTACTCCTCTGATTCCTGATTCAGATCAATATTGGTTAAATTTAGGATTGACTTACGCAGTAAACAGCCATTTCTCTATTGATGGGGCTTATTCACATATTTTCATTCATAAGCAATCTGTAAGCATCAACCAAGTCAATGAAGGAGTGCCCGGATTAGTAGCTCCTTTAGAAGCGAATCAGGTTAGTGCTGACTACAAAGGGACAAACAATATAGTATCAGTAGGCTTACGCTACAGCTGTTAAGTCATTATAAGGAGATAATTTAATGTTAGCCAAAATGAGAAAAAGGATATTACATGCCAAAACACAATTGACAGTGTTAGTTGGCGTGTTTTCTTTAGGTTGTGTGCTGTCCAATACTGCTCAAGCAGTTCCATTTAGTGAAATTAGCCAAGTGATATTCTTTGGTGATAGTTTAACGGATAGTGGTTTTAATAATACGTTTACGCTCGGTAATGGAATACCTGATAAAGCGCCTACGTTTACAACGTTTAATGGCTATACCTGGGCTCAGTATCTTGCGAATGATATCTTAGGTGTGCCTCTGCTACCCCCTGGCACTTTATTTCCATCACTTCAGGATATGATGACCAACAATACGACTCCTATTTTTGTTGATCCAACTCGTCCTCCAGCACCACCAGTTGTGCCACTTCATGGGTTTAATTATGCATGCGGAGGTGCTAGAACTGCAGCAGAGCCTGGCATCACTTTCTATTGGGCACCATCTGTGCAACGACAAGTTGCCAACTACTTAACTACTGCACCAAAAACACTGGATCCTAAAGCAATGTACTTCATTTGGTCCGGTGCGAATGACATGCTTTTTGGAATTCAGTCACAACTTAATCCAATTGAGTTCATGCAGTTGATCGACCAGACCACAACTCAAATTGTCCAGCAAGTTGAAGCGCTTAGTGCACGAGGTGCTAAAAGAATTGTAGTCTTGTCTTTGCCTAATATCGGAGTTACTCCATTCATAAGCGGATTGGCTGTAACAATAGGGGATCCAACGCTTCCTGCAAATATAAAAAATCTCAGTTTTATGTTTGACTCACTGCTCAACCAAAAACTGGGTGCTATTGCAAAGCGTTATAAGCGTCATGATGTTAAAATTTTATATTTTGATACTTATATGGCATTGGATAACCTAATCCTTAATGCAGAAGCAGGGGAACCTACGGTTGTCAGTGGGCAATCTTTTTTATTTGACAATGTTACAAGTCCTGTTTGTTCTGCTCCATTGGCTATTTTATGTCAACAAACTTCAAATAATTTCCTTTTTGCTGATTCTGTTCATCCTACTGATATGGCTCATCGCGCATTATCGTTGGAAGTGAAAAATCAAATCAGACAATGGGCATAATGTATCGCAGACCTTCTCCTATTACTGGGAGAAGGTACCTGCTAGTATGCTTCTCTCTTAACAAAAGTTATAGAACCATCTCCTGTCGCTTCTCTTCTTGTGCATCTGCTTTGGGTTCTTGTTGCGTACCGGCAAAAAAATCTTAATCTTGAGCGCGTTACCTCATAAAAAGGGAGCGCAGGTGTAGCTATCGCCGCATGAAGATGACATCCTTATATTTGAATCGAGTGTCCATTAATGATCTGTACGCTTTGAGGCTTTGCTTCGGAATAGTAGTCACGTTACACTGTATTTTTTAGTATGGGGTAATCAGCAGAGATGAAACTAAGAACACATAATCTTTTAACTTGGATTCCTCATCTTTTCTTGTTTTATAAAGAAAAGGTATTTCGAAAATTATTACCTATCACAATCGTTGTCACCATTTACGCAGTGATCATTGCTTGTTTTTTTGAAAATGCTACTCGCCATAATCTGGGGCAATTTCATTTGATTTTTAGCTTTATCCTAACCATAGTTATTGGTTTTAGGGTAAATGCTAGTTATGCTCGTTGGTGGGAGGGAAGAATTTTATGGGGATCAATTGTTAATAATTGTCGAAATTTAGGTTTAAAATTTGATGCTTTTATTGGTTTGCAAGAACATCCTGATTTTTATGAGTTGTTAAAAAAATTACCGGTTATTATCAAGGCTCATTTACGAAAAGACAGTAAAGAGATTCAAACTGAGCTGCTCTCTTTATGTATTCATGAATTTGAGGGCAAGCACCCGGTTCTTTTAGTAACTCAAAAAATGTATTGCCTGCTCAATCAACTACGTCAAGAAGATAAGTTACAGCTAGAGCAATACTTGGCTTTAGACACGCATATGGCCAATTTGATTGATATGACTGGGGGCTGTGAGCGAATCGCGAATACCCATGTGCCACCTGCTTTTGCCTTTTTTGTAAAACAAGCGTTACTGTTTTATACCATCATGTTCCCTTTTGGTTGGGTAGATACATTTGGATTTCTGGTTATCCCAATGATGGTCATGATTGTATATATTTTATTGGGTTTGGAAATATTATCTGAAGATCTGGAGGAACCTTTTGGTAAAGAGGATAACGATTTACCCTTAAATATTATTGCAAAAAATATTGTTAGAAATATAGATCAAATAGCTGAATCCTAGATAAAGTTAAGAATTTAGTATGTTGTGTTTCTGAGAGGGTAGTCTTGTATGCTCTTGAAAAATATCAATACTTAGGTTAATTTTTGATTCGTATAAGTTTGGCGGCATCAGCAAAAAGGTAAACTGCATGTATAATCATTAAGGCTGCAGATCCATCATGAGATAAGGAGATTCAAATGGTAAGTGAAAACACATCTGTTGGAGAACATTGCTACATACATCCAAATAAACGCATTTCTTGGACAGCTGTTTTAGCTGGTGCATTAACCGCATTGGGTCTTAGTTTCTTGTTGAATCTTTTCGGGGTTGCAATAGGACTTAGTGCTTTTAAAACCATGAGCAATGGCTCCATGCTAGCAGCAATAGCTGGTATGCTAGGAATAATTATAGGGGTGGTAATTTCTTCGCTTGTTGCAGGATATACTGCTGGCTATTTAGGACGTTTGTATTGTCCTGAACGTAATTTAGGCGTCATGTACGGTTTTATTACCTGGGTCATTGCATTAATTTTAGGAGCTATATTGATAGGGCTTTTGAGCCAATCTGTAGCAACCTATACTAATTCGATTTCTCGTACTGTAGTGGCGATGCCAGTCACAGTAAATCAAATTTCAACTCCAGTAGGTACTACCAAAATTTCTTCTGCAATGAAAAATGGCCAGAATGAGGCAGTAGTCGAAGTTAATGTAACACCTAGTAATCTTACTTCTGGGGCATTCATCATGTTCACGCTATTTTTCTTAGGCGCTATCTTCACGTGCGTTGGGGCAAGTTGGGGAATGCGTTGTCAAAGAGATGATGACCCATTATAAATGGAATTAGACGCAACCGCTTTTGCCTACATTATTCGGAATGTAGGCAAAAATTTCCAGATTAATTGCAGTTAAAATCATTAGGAAATACCACTGAAACACTATTATCTGGACCATTTAAAATGACTGGCCCTGCTTTTAAGACACATTGACCAATAATTGGTCCCTGGAACATAGAATGTAGCGGTGTTGTATATAAAGTTGCGCTGATGGTTAGAGGCGCTGGAGAACAAGGTATTTTATCTATGGATTGAGGTGCTTTTCCACCAAGCATGGTAAGCGATCTAGCAAACCCAAATTCATTAGTCACATTAAATGCAACATTTTGATCAAATTGCACTGGTGGGGTAGCAACGGCAACTTCTACTTTGCAGCTCAGATCTTCATTGGCATACACAGGAAGAAAAACAGAGCAACTGATAATAGATAATGTGGCTACAAGCGCTTTTTTCAACATAATAATTCCTCATCGGTTTGGGTTTATTTGGATCTAACAATGATGCGGCTCAATCCACATCTTTAGAAGACTCATCACTTCCTAATGAATACACTGATTTACCACATAATGATCAATAAATCCATAAACTTAGCAAGTTAACCATTAATAACCAGTCGGGAAAATGAATAAGTACTTACTCTAATTGGAAAGTTTTTTGAAACTGCTATATTAAGTAAAAAATGACAAAGCAGGCTGGGTTGTTAAATCCATGGTTTAAAAAAAACCAAAATATAAAAATTAAATACAAGGGAAATAATGGCTAGCAAAACCATTCTTAAAAGAAACCAATTTACTCGATTTATCCTGATGATTATTGGCGTGATTAGTATGGCTCATGCTTATGCATTTTTACCCAATGCCAGCAAGCAAATCCATACGATGCCGTCTCACGTGCAAGTTAAACCTGAACATAATCGAGAAATCATCGTGTTAATCCATGGTTTGATGCGTACATCCCTCAGTATGTGGCCATTAAAAAATTATTTGAAAAGACAAGGGTATGAAGTTTACTCTTACAGTTATCCATCGCACAAGTACAGTATTCAAGAGCATGGGCGTTTCTTAAATCAGTTTATTAAAAATTTATTAGAAAAAAATCCAGGTGCTCGAGTTAGTTTTATAACTCACAGTCTTGGAGGTATTATTACCCGGCAGGCATTATCAACCTGGTCACCAAAACAATTAAAAAAAATAGGTTGCCTCATCATGCTTGCCCCACCCAATCAGGGCTCAAAACTGGCGAAACTGTCTACCGAAATGCTCCCTATGTTTACTTTCCCAATAAAGCCATTGGCTGAATTGAGTTCTGAGCAAACATCGTATGTACATCACGTGCCTGTACCAAACATTAAAATTGGGATTATAGCCGGGCGCTATGATGCGAAAGTTCCTCCTGATTCGGCTCGCTTGCAAGGACAAAATGAACCAGTAGTTGTTAACTCCAATCATACCTTTATTATGAATAATACAACAACCAGACAATTAATTATGAGCTTTCTAAAAACAGGAACGTTTGCACAGGTGGCAGAGCGGTAATTCTAAAAAATTGTAGCCTGGATGCGTAGCGAAACCTGGGTTATGGCTTTGCCTTCACCCGGCCTACCATTTAATTTGATTTATTGTATTGGGACTTGAAGGCTACCAAATGGCCATTGCCATTTCTAAATCTTCTTCTTCGGTTTTTGTACCCCAATCATAATCTGTTCCTTCATCATAACCGCGAATCATCGAGCTCAATGTACGGATAACAACAATAAAAGGGTGAATGACCACACTGACTGCACTGAGTGCAAAACCCACCAAATCGTCAATAAGATTTATAGTGTGTCCAGGTAAACTAGGCCAAGACAAAGGATTTAAAAGACAAAAAGGTGTAATCAATACGCGTAATAAAAATGCAGTTAAATCATAGAGGGCACGTAATATATGGCAGAAAAAGCTTGTAATGGCATCGAGATGAAAACCGAAATTATAGTAAGGATAGAATTTGAACTCAGCATAAATTGCGGAGGCTGCAGTCGATGTTGCACTGAAAAAGGTAGTCAGAATAACTCTCCTGAGAAACAACAGAGCGCCATCTTATTCCATTTTTTATTATGACGCTACTTATTTGGCCTCTGTATTCAAGAGTATTGTTTTCTATTTGAAATAACTGGTTTTAAGAGGAAAATATGGGATGAAGTACCATTTTATGACCCCAAACGATGTGACATTGTCTGTGTTTCTGTAAAAATTAATTCAGTAATATTTTTACTTAAAAGATCGCGTACCGCTTGTTTTTTTTCTGCGGTAGACAGTTCTATATTAGAGAATAAATCTTGATATACTTCATGTTCATCGCTAAAAGAACCGAGACAAAAGCCATTGATTTCTCGAAGTTGCTGACATAAATAATTGAGTGTATCTCCTCGTTCATTGTTTGGCAGCACACTTAGAAATTCATTTTCAAGTTCGTCAGGTTGAGCATAGGTTGCCAACAGCAATAAAGTATCTAATACCTCAAGGCGGTTTATTTTTTCAGCTTCATTAGCAGTTTCCGAAAAAATACAGCGCATGGAATCAATAAACTCTTTTATCTTATTTTTCTCGAGCTCGATTTTTTTGAGTAGACGTTCATTCATTGTAGGCCCTCTCTGATTTAAAAATGCATTATATCGTATCAATTGCATGCTCCATAAAACTGATTTTAAAAAAACATCTGATCATTACATACCGTTTTTGTTTGAGATTGAGCATCAATTATTTGTTCGACGATTAAATCAATATCCTCGTGCATCAAACATTCCTTCTGAACCGCTTTCAAATTACCGAGATGACCATACAATAAAAGCATGTGCAATAGGGGCGTCTCAGTTTTATTTTCTTCAATTTTATTTTTTACCTGTTTTGGATCGAGAATTTTCATGACAATTCCGTTATTGCTCTTTTCAACAGTTAAACAGGGCATGCTATTTTCACCTTGCAATACAATTTTAAATCCGTAATCCATTACTGCAAATAATGAATCAATCTGGAATTCGGGGTGTTTTAATTTATCTAAAAAAAGTTGTTGATCACTTTTAGCACCTACATTAACTCGAGCTTTATTGAAAAAAGAGGCTAAATACAGCAAGGAACCTTTATTATGATTAATTGTGAGTGTTTTTTCTCCATGGGTATCGACGGTGGCAATTAAAGGAGGAGTTACTCCTCGTGCCACATTCGTATTGTAAAAATCTATGGTTATATTAGGCGCACAATAAACTAATAGATTGAGACTTGCTGTTTTATGCATATGGAGCAAGCTGGATGTATTGACATATCGACCTTTATCAGCAGAACCACTTTCTTCTTGTTTTGCTCTATCATAACAACGTTTAACCACTTGAGACATGTCATCCAAACAGGCACAGACTACGATGGAATTGTTATTTTTTTCCACTAAAGCTTTTTGTGATGATTTATAGGTCACTCCATCAATGAGTACATTCGGTCTTTTATCTTTCTGGGCATGCATACGCTCTTCAACAAGTTCACTAATCAAATAAGCACTGTCTTGAGTGCGGATAAAGGCTTGATCGGTTTCCTGTTTTTCAAATTCTTCTGTAAATGGCAGACAAATGCCTCGATAATCATCGGTAGCTAATGAGACATAATCTTTTCGGTCTTCTTTTTTAATATATTGACTGGAAATGGTACTCTTTCCACTTCCCGCAGGACCTAAAAAAACAAAGTCATGGTTATCCGTTAACGGATAAACCGTTTTTTTCTCCAGTTTATGTTTTTGAGCTAAAGCATCCAGATGGTCATCTAAAAACATGGACATCGTTTTGTTTACTACTTGTTTTTGAACTTTATTCCTTTCCATGACCAAACAGGATGCAAATTTAGATTCATATTCGGTGCTGCTTTTACTCACGGATGGGTATAATTGTGCCATTCGCTCATGAGCTCTTTGCACACAATGTTGATAACTGTCTGCTTGATATTCCTGAGTTCCTGGCCAAATTGCCATTAGTTCTAAGCAGTGCTCCTGTGATTCCATAATGCTATGGAATAATTGTTGTGCCAGTTGATTTACCTCTTCAGTATCCACTCGATAGTCGGTAATTAAGCGTGTCGCAATATGCAGCAGCAAAGCCGTTGGCAATCGGGGTACCAGAACATCGGTTAACCATTCTTCATGAGCTACGTTCGCATGTGTCAATTGCTCTTGGATGTCACCTTCCATAAAATTAGGTTGTAATATACGATTATAAGATTCCTGTAGTTTTCTCTCTCGAATGCTCCATCGATTAAAATCTTTCAGTGTCAAAACATACCTCATATTGAAATGAGTCACTGCTGCTTCTCTTACTTCGTTTAATCTTCCATGGACTAATTTGAATGTTCCTTCTGGAAGATCTGATTTTTCACTAGTTGGTTTAATGACCTCTACTTGCGGACGTAAGGTTTCTAATGACAGTATTTTATGACCCGCATGCATAGAGCGTCTGAGCCTGATGCTGTCTGCTTGTTTGGGGGCTGGTGGTGTCTCTATTGCTGGAGCTGACACTGCTTTATGAGAATGAAGAATATCAAGCAATGGTTTGTTGAGGGACAAACGAGTTGCCATCTGTTCTTGCCCGCGAACAGGGAGTTTCACTACTGGTTTGGAAGTTAAGGACTTGTCGTGCTTTTTATTATAAAACTCAATACCTGAAGCAATTACCTCTTTAGTAAATGCGCTGACGCCTTGAATTTCTCCGTCTAAATTACCCGGGATTACATCAAGTATTTCATTATTGCGATCATAAAGGATTGTCATCACATAATCATGAGGATTCACGTGCGTGTAAGCAATTTCACCTAACTTCGTTTTACCTACAAGTTCTGCAAAAGGTTGCGAATGGAATGATGTTTTACCGCGAACAATATAGAGAATTTTTACATCATTCATTCCACCAAATTTGATTGCAACATCAAATTTATCTGTAACAGAACGTGTTCCATCGACACCAGTAGCTGCCAAGGTAGAAGCGGTTCCGGCGCGAATTTCATGTTTTTTAACATTATTTTCTTGTCCAGCCAATAAATGACCGTCAGCGGAATATTCACCAGTACGCGTCATTTTCTTAGCAAAAACTACGGTTTCATTTAAAGAGTCAGTTAAATGGCCTCCTCTAAAGACAACAGGTGCCGGACTCATACTTAATTTATCATTTTGATAGCCCTGTACCGTATGATAATGATGAACATCATTTTTAAGATACGCTGTAAGGTTCTTTTTAAGCTGCTCTCTAAAAACAACAAAAGGGCTTAAAACAAGTCCTGACGGATCTGTTAAAAATGTATGCTCGCTTTTACCCTGTGCATCGCGAACTGAAACATAGTTTCTATCGTTCACTAATCCATTCACTAGATGCACCAAATTTAATTTCCAAATTTTGTCTTGCTCAACACTATCTGGCACATATTGAATTAATTTATCGCTAGATGAGTTAAAAAGAATTCTTTTGATAAAATGTTCAAAATTATCTGCTGTTGTAGGAAACGCATCTCCAGGCTTTAAAAGCGGGGTTTGTCTGTAGAATTCTTTAAGTACTTTTAAATGAATGATCAGTTGCGTTATTTTCTCATCTAATTCGTTGTCTTTTTCATGGGAATTGTCATCAAGGGCTGCGATTATCGCTGTAATTTTTTTCATTAAATCGCCGACCGCATCGATCTCTTTTTGACATTCCTCACTTAGTTCTGTTGGCGTTTTCATTTGTTTTAACCAGGCATCAAGCTCATGGTTATAGCGTTGGCAGGCTCCTAAAACCAATTGATCTTGTAAGCGCTCCAAATTTCCCTGACTTAACCACTGATAAAGATTAAATTGATATCCTTCATCTTTAACCAGATCAACCGCTGGTAAATGGGATAAAAATAAGCTTGTACCCACGTCACTTTCCAAAAAAGCAATGCCTTTATCTCTTAATGCTGCAGTATTATTAAGAGCAAGATCTCCGGTATGACCTCGTTGTGATGTAATTTTCAAAAGATTTGGCAAATGACTCTTTAACTCTTCTTCGGTGGTATTTGAGTCTAGGGTAAAATCCAATTCGCTGAAATTGATTGTTGCGCTGATTTCGTTTCCGGAGAGATCAATAACTGTATATTTCAGTGCGTTATCGAGCAACTCAACATACAAGGTATTGTTATTTAGTGGTCTTGACTTTGGAAATTGAAAACTCAAATTATAACTAATAGCTTGGTAAAAATTTAATAGTGTTTGACTATTAATTTCTTTTGGAATCTCTACTTGATTACTTTTTATTCTGTTTTGATTAAATTCAGCGGTAAGATATTGGGTAAATGATAAAAGGAATGATTCATATAATGGTTCATTTGCCATAAATGTAATGAATTGATAATAGTCATCCTCGTCTGTTATTTTTTTGAAATTGGGAAAGCTCTTGGATAATTTTTTTTGTGTATATAAAAATTGGGTAAATACGGCATCAAATTGTTCAAGACTGACAATTCCCGCTGCTTTTAAATGTTCTACGGTGAGTTCTACAGATTTGTGCACACCAAGATGTAATGCCAATTTTTGAAGAAATAAAGAGTAGCGTGGATTGCTTTGTAATTTCTCTATTACTCGCTGCAAGCGAGCCTCATTAAATGCCTCTATACCCATGCTCTGAATTACTTCATCTTGAATATCAACTTTCTGTTTTTGTGCATCTTGAAGAATAACGAGAGCAATTTCTGGAGCGATGTTATCCCATCGGTAAATAACGCCATCACTCGCTTGTTGTTGTGAGTAGCTGCTAGCAGAGAGGGCAATTGCCTGACGCAAAGTGCGATGAAATTCATACCGAGGCAGATCTGCATCAACCAACGAGTCGAAATTTATACGCTGCTTAGAGTATAATTTATGCATATTATCGCCAACATGTATAACTAATGTTCTATGGTTTATAGCATAGCATTATTAAGATTTTATTAATTGGAACCCTAATAACTCGCGATGAAGACGCAGCTGCTCTCCAAAATAGTGTGAGGAATGAATTCGAAATATATTAAGTGAAGCAGAATAAAGTTGGCTTATCAAACTCAATGACTTTAGGGACGCTCACCGGCACACATACATAGCGTGCTCTGATGTAATTGCTAGCCTCTAACTAGCAATACCGGGGTTTTGGAGATGCGAATGACTTCTTCGGCTACACTTCCTGTAAGGAGATGATGAATTCCGCGCCGACCATGGGTACCTATAACAATTAAGTTAGCAGACATGGCTGTTGCTTCATCAATAAGTTTTTCCGCAATTTGGGGTTTAGAAGGGATTAACTCAGAAAGTTTCATTTCAAATTCTACTTTCGAACGACTAAGTATTTTCTTCATTGCATTTAAAATACCCTGGCCTTGTTCTCTAGCTAATTCAACAAATGTGTCGCGATCGACATCACCTTCATAGAGGGTATCAATTATATGAATCACATGGAGCGTGGAGTTTTGACTCTTTGCAAGTTTAATCGCTTCTTTTAACGCTAAAGAGGATGCTTTAGTATCATCCACTGCTACCAAAATTTTTTTGTACATAGATGAGACTTCCTTGCCAATTAAATTATTTATCAATAATACCTAGTTTTGCCTGCTTGCAACAATACATTTCCATTCTATATATCAGGACGTTTAATCCAATTGATAAGCCATTTTCCTTCATTCGTGCGTTCAAGACAGACGATAGTTCCCGGGACAAAGGCAACAAGGGGGGTGTCTTCATCAAGCATGACAAGTTTACCAATCAATTTGCCTATAAAAGGCATGTGCCCCACCAACATCATGTTGTGTTGTTGCTGATTGATTTCCGTTACAATCGGATTAACATCATCTAAAGGCTCCAGACCTTGATGAAATTCTATCTGCTCGGAAAAGGCTAAATTGGTTGCCAGTATGGATGCAGTTTGTTCCGCTCTGCGTTTGCCGCTGTGGAGTAGACGAGCAATTCCTATTTTTTTATGACTAAGAAAATGGCTTAAATGCTCAATCTCAGTTGTTCCCTTTTGAGTCAGTGATTGCTGGGGATCAATTTCTTTTCCTAAACTTTCTCCATGCTGGACGAGATATATTTTCATGCTGGTTCCTTCCTAATTGATTAACTCCTAGCTTCGCATTTTAAGGATTTCGCCATGTTCCACTAACTCAAATAAATTAAAGAAATGAGGAATAATGTAAGTATAGTTGAAGCAAAGGACGAAATGCATTTTGGATATTAAGTTTAAGTTGCAAAATGAACAGGGATACATCGAGGAGATATACTTGCGAGAAGTATATAGTATTATTTGTCGATTATAGTTTGTTTATTACATCGGTATATAATTTTACCTGTAGCAAGCTCAATGATTTCTCCTTCGGTTCCAGAAGGTTCTAAATCACATCGTTCACTTAAATGTATTTTTAAAGTGTCGATATTTTTTCCAGTGGTTGTAGAGATCACTTTATTCTCAATTTTAATTCGTGCTTCATAAAGATCTTTGGGGCTGAACGAGTTCATATCCAATACCTCCAATTTTATTGTCCCTATATATATTATAGTTAAGCGGGCTCAATAAATGCACAACCGGAGTTAAAATTGTTTTTCCATGTGTTTTGTAGCCTGGGTGTCGCGCAGCGAAACCCAGGAACATTGGTCATTGAAACCCGGGTTTCGCTGCGCGACACCCAGGCTACACAATTAGTTGCATAAATTTTTATAAGTAGCAACCAAACTGTTGGGATTAGAAACAGGTAAGTCGGTATCAGCACTCCACATAATAGCACCTTTGAGTTGCTTGCTCTTGATAAATTGGCAGACCTCCTTAATCACTTCTGGAGATTGGTAGCCAACAAATTGTTTTGCTGAGGCATTGTAAAGATAAGATCCAGTAATAAATGGATTATTGCTCTCATCAAAGGCTTGGATGTGGTAGACCTTATAATTGAGTTGATTTATCAATTTATCTACAGCTTTATAAGGTAGTAGACCATCTTGTATCGAATATTCAGAAGTAAAATGGCTTGCAGCAGTCCACGGTTGTTCAAAACCAGGAAGAGCAAGGTTTTCACCAGGCTCGACACCAGAAAATCCTCGACCATAGGCTGCTAAGCCAACTTGTAATTTTTCTTTAGGCATTCCATATGCAAGAACCTGTTCTGTAATGGAGTCCGTTGCATAGTTAATGGCAAATTCATCTTTGTGATTGGTGTCTGGTTGCTTTAAATAGGCATGAGCGGCTGTATAGGGATCACTGCTTTGCGACCAAGGGCCATGTAAATCATAAGTCATTAAATTAACGCTATCGGCATAATTTGCGATTTGTTTAAACCAACCGCCATCTACCGAGTCATTAATTTTTTCTAGGTAATCTTTATTCACCGTGATGGTTACCGAGATATAGGCATCTTTTCCTAAGGTTTGTCGACTGGCTTTGACTAAATCAAAAAGATGTTTGTAGTCTGTCAGAGTGTTTGCATCAGGAGGTAATTGCCCGCCAGTTTGTAGATCAATAGGCGGTTCAAAATCATAATCAACTCCCTTTAAATTTTTGAAATGGTTCATCCAGGATTTAAATTGCTTTAAAAATTTATCTTGATTGGCGAAAATGGCTGCAAAAGTAGCGGTGCTGATTCCTTTATTTTCTGTTGTATTTGCCCCACCAACCGCAATAATGCGCTTTGCAGTATATTTGTTGGAATGAATAAAGGCGCCAAAACTGTTGAGTTGTCCTACACCTTTTTGGTCGGTGTAAGTAAATAATTCTTTTTGTCCTGTGTTGCCATTGATTTGCACCGAAGTACACGCGCCTTGATTTGCAGTACAAAAATCAAGGAAGTCTTTGGTTTCTGGAGGTAAAGGTGAGATCCAGGAGCCTTCTAAAGGCAACTCACCCCAAAGATCTGCAAAATGCATTAAACCATCCCAACTAGAGGGAATTTGATACTGAGCTTGATTGGGATCTTTACTATTCCATACTTGTAAAAAACTCCAGGCTATGACATCTGCTTTATTGAATTGAGCGACCATTTCCGGATTATAAACATACGCTAATTGTCCGTAAGGTCGACCTATTTTATAAGCACCATCATATTCATAAGGATTTTGACCATACATAGACCAATTGGTCGTATATAAAGTTAATGTTGCATTGGCTACTACAGGAATCAGAGCTGTAGTCAGCATGGTTAAGCGAATAATTTTCTTTAAAAAGGTCATTATGAATCTCCAATGAACAAGAAGTTGAATTTTAATTCTATTGATTGGCAGGTAACTACTGTCATTTATGACAGGGGCTCATAAGATTAATAATTGATACTCTAATGCCTTAGCTAAAGATTGATATTTATTTTTGGTACCTAATTTTTTATTGATTTTTTGGATGTGAAAATTAACTGTTCGCTCACTGATTTCAAGCCGTTGGGATATCTCTTTGACAGAATGTTGCTCTGCAATCAATAGCAAACATTGAATTTCACGCTGGGTCAAATGAAAAGCCTCTTTTTCGCTGACTTGCTCTAAAAGATGGGTTTGGATGTAATGGTAATAGAGATGTGCTGCAACAAAAAATTCATACTGCGCAGAGGTGTCTTGTAAATTACATTGCTGATTTTGCATTTGCACCAATAACAAAATTGCAAAATTATTATGTGGTCCATGAATAGGGATTGATAAACCTGCTTCTGAACCAAAGGCAATGGAGTCTTTACGCATGGCACGTTCTGATTCACTGGTGGCTTGTGCTAACTGTTGTTTTAAATTCCAATAAATCGGCAAATGATTGTTATAAACAAAACTCAGCGTGCTATCGATATTTTGGTATTGTTCTTCCAGGTAATGTTGATGCCATGATTTGAAATTGGCAGAACACATGTCATATTTTAAATGATTGGCTGAGTTTGGATGATATGCATAATAAGTAAATGAAAATGTTGTAATCCCTCTTTTACTTAAATAATCACTCAAGGTGAGATCACACTCAGCAAGTGAGCGTGCTTGTACCAATTCATTTTCTAAGGTTGTGAGTAAGTCAATCATACTGATTCATCACTCTGAAAGTTATCATGACCAGCATGATATTTGCGGCAAAAATATAAAGAAAAAAAACAGAATAACCAAGTTGTTGTTCTATCCAGCCACTAAACGCACCAAAAAATACATAACTTAAGGCCATAATAGAGGTACAAACAGTATACATTGACATGGGATAATCACTTTTGTTGGCTACTCCCAAAAGATATCCCATATAAGTCCCATTGGCTAAACCTACTGTGAATTGATTCAATAAAATAACAAGATACAGCAGGGGATGGTTTGTATCAAAAAGAGGGAATAAAAGATAAAGAAGATGACCAAAAAGCAAGAGGACCGTTACGTTTTTGACGCAATGTTCCAGTTTATAGTGCGTAATAAGCCAGCCTGAGATAAAAATACCCAACATCAAAAATGTACTGCCAAAAATCCCATAGAGCTGTCCAACCTGATATAAATTGAGCGCCAATCCTTCGCGATCCAACAAAAATAAAGGGATAATTTTTTGCATCTGTGCTTCGGAAAAATTGTATAAAAAAATGAAGAGTAATATGGGATAGATTTTTTTATTAAAGAATAGTGTTTTAAAAACTCGGTGATAGTTCGAATTAATCGATTCTGTTGGTGCGTTGTTTTCTGGGATTTTAGTTATATGATAACAGGTGAGTACAAATCCTATAACAAATAAACTGAGAAAAAACATTCGCCACACATTCAATTCATAATGCAAAGCAAGGCTGCTCATCAAGGCCAATAACCCTCCTTTAATGAACAATCTTCCCATTTGATAAAAAAAGCTGCGCCAAGCGACATATCTTTTCTGTTCTTTATTATTTAAATTAAGTAAATAAATACCATCAGAAACAATATCATGGAGCGACGAAATAAAGGCAAGGCTTACAAAACCCAAGGTACTGATGATAAGAAAATAGGGAGTATCGACACAAAATGCCATGATCATAAAAAGTAAGCTGATCGTGGCTTGACCATAAAGGATTAGTTTTTTCTTCGTAGCACGATCCTCTAAAAAAGGAGTGAACAGAGGCTTAATTGTCCAAGGCAGCATAAATAAACTGGTTAAAAACGCGGCATGTGTATTGGCCATCCCAAATTGTTGATACATGATGGTTGCGATCAAAGTGACGACCACATAGGGAATACTTTGAAAAAAATAGAGACTGGCTATCCATTGATAATTCTTTGGAGATACTGAAGAGGGCACGTGCTACTTCCTATCTATTGTTGTGCACATTGTAACATAATTGGTCATAAGTAAGAAATAGCTTTGTCAATGAACTATCACATACAATCCTCAGGCGTTTACGACAATGAGATATTTGAGCCTTACATGTGCTCTGCTGCAGGATAAAATTCTGACTCATTGGACTCTTCCAGTTCAGTTCTTATTTTAGAAATGTAACTATCCAGCGATTGTTGCTGTTCTTCGGGATGTTGGCTTATTATTCTCTGTATGCGTTCTGCAACAAGCAACATATCTTTTGCACGCACTGCTCTGATTTTATATTTAAGACTAAGATTCTCATTCATGTATGAGATAATTTGTTGTGTGTTTGCGGGAGTTTTTACATCGATGATAGGTCTGGCACAATATAACTCAAGATAGATGATTTCTTTCACTGAATTAGAAACAGTGGGCTCCATCAGTTGGGCTAATTTTTGTAGATGTTCCGAAAGATTTGTTTTACATGATTTTGCATCCATGAGCCAAGCCGCCAGAGAAAAAGTATTATCTTCCATGCCATAAGCTACATTGGATTGATAAATGTATCCCCAAATTCCTTCAGATGTTTTTTCATAAGCCAGCATGACGTAGGAGTGTCCTGGTATATCAATGCGAATTATTTGTGGCAAATTTTCTTGGAGTGCTTTACTTAGCTCGATAATTGATTGTGCCTCATTTTTTACTGTTATCATTTCATCGCCGGTTATCAATCGACACAATGCGTTTGCAATATCACCGCATCCCACGGGCGCGAATATAGCTTCAGATATGGGTGTATCGAGTATTCCAGTTTTTTCCATGGATAAGAAGATTTTAATTGTGAGCTCTATGTCTATTCCGCATATTGCTAAATACAGACGAGCATCTGCTACGCTATTAAAACGTCTCATAAAGGCAGACAATACCAGCCTTCGAAAGGCGTTATCAAAACTATCGATTGAAAAATGTTGATGAGAAGGGAAAAAAGCAAATTTGCTTTGCATGAAAATGGAAGAAAATTTTATATTGTTATACGATATTGCAACTTTTTGTTAGTTGTTGCAAGAATTATAATCAACGAAAGATACATTATGCGTGAAGCTAAAAATCATAAATTTTTTATACAAATCAACACAATTAAGGTTCATGCTCAAGCGATACTCAATCGTTTAAGAAAACAAAACAATGCTACTCATATAGTGCCGGCGATTAGCCTTATTCTTGAAGGAGAACAGTGCGATAATTCTTTACCTTCAGCAGAGATTATTATTTTAAACTCTCTTTTACATCACCCTGAGCAGTATATTAAGAATATCGATCCACAAGTCAAAGACGCCATTCATTCTGAAATAATAGAAATTCTAAAGGATTTTGTTGGTGAGTTTAATAATGATTCAGCTCTCTCAATGCGCGCGCCAATCTTTTGAATATATTTTATAACGTGTGCAACCTACATGAGACTCGCAAAATTCAAAGCTGGTTTTATAGTGGTACTCAGGATGGGTTTTCAGTTCTTTCCGTATGCAAGCATCTGTTGGTGCATAAGTATAATATGGCGGCCCACTTTTGTCATATGCGGACTGAAGAATAATTACTTCAGGCTTTATTTTTATCACTTCGCCACATTGCCAGTGATACATATCTTGCTGTGCGCTCATTGCCTTATTGTTTAGACAATACGAATCTAAAAAATTCAAATTACTTCGGTAACTAATGAGACCAACATCACCTAATGATACCCATGAGCCTGCAGGTACAGAACGGTCCAGCCAATCTGCAACTTGTTCTCTTAATACGATTCCTTGTTGAGGATTAAGAGTATACGTACGATACGCTTTTAGGCTCATGACTGGAATGAAAAAAAATGCGATATTTCCTGAAATAATATATAAAGCAAACACATAAACTTCCTTCCTTTCGGGTATCAAGCGGTCAAGAAAACTCATTAACCCCTGCAAAGAAAGAGGGAGAATTAATGCAAAAGTAGCTAGAAATAAACGATTGAAGAATGCTGAAACAAGCTCTGCTTTCCATAAGAGCAGCAAGTAAAGAAGTGTTGGCAACCAAAAAAAATAATGCCGCTTATCTTTTGACTTATAACTTGCCACTGCCGCAAGCAGTAAAAATGGCCAGGCAAAACGTAAATAGGACCAATCTAGTACAAAGTTAAATTCATTGCTAAACCCTTTACAATAAATAGGGTTGGGGAATATCCGACCAAAATAATGCCACCGCCATAGAAAATAGGGCAAAAAAACGGCAGCGAATACTAGCCCGCTTGCAAAAAGAGGCCTGTAGTATGCTTGCGAAAAAGATGGGTGATCCCAAAGTGCTAATGCATAAAGTAAAAGAGCGAGTGCTGGGGCTTCAGGACGTGTGAATGCAGTAAATGCAAAAAGTACGCCAGCAAACATCAAGAACAAGGGCTTTGACGCTGTGCGTTTTACAGGGAATAAGTTATAACCTATTCCGCGCAATAAAAAAAACAAGGCAAAGCAAATAAATGCTTGATAAACCGCTGTCTCCATGCCGCTCACAGCCCAGAAAATTTGATCCCGGTACACTAACAGCCAAAAGCAAGGAATAAATGCAAACCAGACTGAGCAAAATAATCTGGACAAACAATATACTGCCCAAGCTGTAAATACTAATCCTAAAAAACCTGCCACTTTTAATAAAAAGAGAGGATCTAAATTTAAAGCGATGGCTGCAGAAGAAAGAAGAAGAAAACTAAAACTGGAATATCCTTCTACTGGTGCTTCTCCAATATTCCACAATAATCCATTGCCACTTACCCAATGTTTTGCATAACGTAATGGAATATAAACATCATCAATAACAAAAGGCCAGGCAGCATGAGACTGCAAAAGAATCAGGTAAGTCCCAATAAGCAGTACAAGTAAGATATATAATTTTTTATGCATGAATTTCATTCATTGAGCCCGTATTATACAAAATATCTAGAAGCCCCATTATTCTAAATCGTGTACGGAGAATTGGTTTTCAATAACAATAGTAAAACAAATGCTATAAAAATCGTATCTTTTTTATTCTTAACAAGGATAATACATTTTGTTCTATGTCCTGTTTGCTTGGGTATATCATATGGGCGTTGAACTTGATAAATGGCTCAAAAAAAATTTGTTAATAGCCTTAGGCTTTCTTGATTATCTGTACATAGCTGGTTCCATCTTCCCCCGCGACAACGCCGTGAATTTCAGTTGCAAAACCCGGTAATGCTTCTCCTATATCATCTAGCATGAGTAAAAAATCAAGAATTGATTGACTCTCATCAGTAATTTGTTCTCCCGGCATAACCAAGGGAATACCTGGTGGGTAGGGCAGAATCATTGCAGCAGAAATATGATCTTTTAATTGCGATAGGGGGATAAGTTGCGTTTCTTGCCTAATAAGTTTTTGGTATGCCTGATGAGGTGTCATAATGACTTGAGGCAGTGTATCAAAAGCGTGATACATCACTTGGGGTAAATTATGTTTGAGCATTAAACCATGGATGGTTTTAGCCAGAGTTTGAATGGACATTTTTTCATAAAATTCGGGATGCTCTTGATACAATTGAGGGAGTATGATTTTAACTGGTACATTTTCATCATAAAGCTGTTTAAATTTATTTAAAGCAGCCAATAAAGACATGGATTTTGCACGAGTAATTCCTAAACTAAATAAAAACAACATCGAATAGGGGCCTGTTTTTTCAACAATGACTCCATGCGACGCAAGAAATTTTTCTACTATTACCGCAGGAATACCCCAATCATCTAATTCTTCATTCTTGATCCCAGGTAAAAGTACCGTTACTTTGACCGGGTCTAAAAATAAATGATCCTCATCGACGTGATGAAAACCATGCCATTTTTCATTGGGTTTTAAAGGGAAACAGGATAATTTTTTTTCTAATGTGGGTTGCCACACGTCAAAATACCAATCAGAGCTTTGTTTTTTTAAGCGTTTTACTTCCATGCGAAAATCTAATGCTAACTCAATCGCCTCATTGATTAAGTCATACCCATGATTACCGGCCATCATTGCAGCAGAGACTTCACAACTGGCAACAAGAGGATAAAAAGGAGACGTACTCATATGCATCATGTAATTGGCATTCAGTATGTCTTTATCAAAAGAACCTTTAACATGGATCATAGATGATTGACTGAAGGCTGCTAATAATTTGTGAGTTGATTGTGTTTCAAAGATCACTTGATCCTTTTTTGGCGTTAGACTGAGTCCAAATTTTTCAGCGTAAATGGGATGAAAATTGGTATAGGGGACCCAGGCACTATCAAAATGCAAATGCTGTACCTTGAGCTCATTTTGCAAATGTTCTACTTTATAAAGTATGCCATCATATGTTGAGTTAGTGATAACTGCATAAGTAGGCCAAGCAGTGGCCTCTGGATGTTCAAGAATTTTATCTTGGATTGCTTTTTCTGAGTACTCCGATTTAGGGATCCCCCCGAGAATTCCATAAGTATTTCGTGTAGGTTTTAGATAAATAGGAACTACATCAACCATCATCAAAAAATGAGCGATTGATTTATGACAATTACGATCAATCACCACGGTATCGCCTGCAGTTGCCGAATACATGCCCACTATTTTATTTGATGTTGATGTACCATTAGTTACAATTAAGGAACGATCACTTTTAAAGATATTGGCTATAAACTGTTCTGCATCACGTTGAGGCCCAGAATGGTCCAGCAAACTTCCAAGTTCTTCAATTGAAATTGAAAGATCCGCATGAAAAATATTTTTACCGAAAAAGTCATAAAATGCGGCACTGGTAGGGCTTTTCTGAAAGGCTGTTCCGCCTAAATGACCTGGTGTGCAAAATGCGTAATTCAATTCATGCACATAACGCATCAGAGCTTTGGTAAAAGGAGGTAAAATCTCTTGTTGGTATTTGTCTATGGCAAGTACCATGCGTTTAAAATCATCATGTGCTAAGTTGGCATCATATTGCAAAAAATCCAGAGTGAGATCAAAGTCACTTAGATTAATGTCAATGGAGGCGTGCTTATTGGTCATTGCAAAAATGGGCAACAATTTATTGTGATTCGAAAAATGATGTAAATCATCGAATCCAAAATTATCCCAATCATAAAGAATAGCAACAATTCGTGGGTTTAAGCTGCTCACATCATAGGCATCTTTTAATGATGTGCATACCGTGAGCACGTAGTTTCGCTGTGTTAAAAAATCCTCGAGCATACTAATAAAATGCTTTTTGTACTCTTCAATTTGTTGTGCATAAACAATAAGAATATGATTCATATAGTCCTTTACATCAATAAGCCCCTTAAATGTACTTTAGCTCAATATAAAGGAAATGGAATATTTTTATAACGATTGATACATTTTGCGTGCCAGAAAAAGTTATCTTAGCAAATGCCATGACGCTTTATTGTAAAAACATTAACCAAAAATTAACAAAATATAGCAAATTAAACTATACTAACCATGCATAAATGTAAATTTAATATACGAATTGATCAAATAATTACAAGGAGTGTTATATGTTATCAAAAAATGCTAAAAAAATTATACTGGTCATCGCTATGAGTGGCTTCATTTCTAATTCTTTTGCAGCTTGGGGCTACCATAGAAACTATACTGTTTGTCGAGGGGGAACCTGTCACCACACGAGTGTTAACAAAGGTTGTGTTAACGGCCATTGTGGTACCACGCGATATGGTAGTACCTGGCATAGATAATCATCGCAAGAAGGTTGGGGGTATGTTGATCCAACCTTCTAAACTTTATATACATCCACATCGTTCTTAAGCTGTTTGGCAATCTCATCTAAATGATGAATGAATGTCATCATTTCTTTGATGCCGATGGAAAAAGTGGAAGTCGTACGATTAATTTCATTCATGCTCTCAACAATTTGCTCAATGCCAACGGCTTCTTGACGAATGGCCACCTCAATGTGCTGGCTTGCAATCGAGGCATCATTAATCATTTTGCTCAGTGTTTGAATGACTGTACCTGCTTTTTCAATCAATTTTGCACCTGAATCCAACGTTTTCGTACCTTCTTCGGTAACAATAACTGCTTTTTCAGTAGCACGTCGAATGTCTTCAAGAATTTTTTGTACTTGCACGGTCGATTGTTCTGATTGTTCGGCAAGACTTCTTACCTCTTTGGCTACTGCTGCAAAACCTTTTCCAGACTCTCCCGCTTTTGATGCTTCAATTGCTGCATTCAAAGCCAGCATCTTTGATTGTTGCGCCAAAGTATTGACCACGGCAGTGATATCACCGATTTGCTGGGTGCGATTATTTAAATCAAGTATGGTTTGGGTAATGAGCTTCATTTTTTCTTCTGAAGCTTTAATACCATGAATACTTTGTTCCACGGATTGTGTACCTAGTTTCCCTTGCTCATAAGTATTTTTAGCGACCTCCCGTAGCGTTTGTGCTTTTTCCATGGTTTGCTTCGAGCTCTTATCTATTTCTTCCAGTGACGCACTGATTTCATTAATAGCTGATGCTTGTGAGGTAATACTTTCTGCCTGCTCATCAGCCGAAGTAATAACCGTTTTAACCATAGAGACTATGTTATTACTGACGGTGGTAATATTGTGAGTAATTGATGCCAAGCCATCTGTCATTGAATTTAAATCTTGGCCTAGATCTCGTAATATTTCTTCTTTATCCAGTTCAAGACGTTCACGGAGATCTCCTGCAGCAACTTTGCTGCTGTATTCGCTAAATTTTTTTGATGAGTTGACTAATTGTTCATATAACGCTCGAGATTCTTCTTCTTTTTTACGCAGCGCTGCATCATTTGCTGCAATCGCCTCTTGCATGGCCCTAAGTGATATAAACAGTTTTCCCAGTCTACCTGTTGAGCGTAGTAAAACTGGCACATTACGCTCACCATGTGCAATTCGTTCTGCAATATTAATGGCATAATCTACAGCATCTAATATCGATTTCTGTGTTACATAAGGCACAATAATAGTTAAAGCAATGGCTAAGCTAAGTAGCCAATAAGCCGTTTGTTTTAAAGAATCTAAGTTTGTATTTATTTTATATGAGTTTTTCGCAATTTCGTTTGAGATATTGTTGAAAAGCCCTCCGACTCTTCTTCCTGCCTTATCAGAGTACTGACCATCAATAAGATCAATCATTTTACTTATAAGGTCGTGTGTCGCATTTCTACTGTCTTCAGTATTATTTTGATTATTAGGGTCTCTATAAGCATTGATTATTTTTGCTTGAGTTTCATAAAGAGGACCATACATTTCTTGAAGTTTGTCCCATTTTTTCTGTAATTCTGTATTATCCAACTCCTTGGAGTGCATTCTTTGATCCCATATATTTCGGTCTTCATTAATGTCTTTCCATAGACGTGCAAAATATTCTTTATCCTTGGGCTCTCCAGTCATTGCCCAATGTTCAAGAATATCTTGGGTTTCATAAATTTGGACATCAAGAAGTTGAGGTAAACTTTCACGACTAATTGTTTGGCTTAACTCCATGATATAATTTATTTTGGGCAGCAATAGCGCAACTAATATCAATACAGGCAAACAAAGCGTCATAAAGCCAATAATCAATCGAGTACGGATCGAAAAAATAAAACCGTGGGGGGATGTTTTGTCCATATCTCTCTCCTATTTCCTATAATTCTAGATTTTTTTTACATAAATAGCTCTGGACTGAACATTCATTCATTTAAAGTTTTAGAAAAATGCAAGCTAGAATTAGGTCGTTCCTATGTAGATACATTACAAGATTCTAAATATTCTAATATGAAGCACTAATATTTAATATAGGCGTGATTAGCATATGTTTTTGAGCCTGAACACAAAATGCGTGGCAAAAAGTCTGTTGGATGTGACAATGGGGAGGTTGGGCCATTTTGACCCAACGCACACTATCAGCAGGGTTATTTTTTAGCAGCACGTAGAGAAATTGCAATGAGAATATAGGTCCAGCCACTGACTATCATATCAATCGCAATAAACATTCCAATGACCCATAATCCACTCATTGGCCAATGTAATAAAATAAGGATGCCAAGTATTAAGGAGGTCAACCCAGCAAAAAAGATCCAGCCCCAGCCTTTGGTATCTCGTAAGGACATAGACATGGTAATACGTGTCACACCAATAATGATAAGTGTCCAAGCCAGTAGGGCGGTAATAATTGTAGAGGCTAATAAAGGATCATATAAGATGATACCCGCTCCAATGAGGTACAATATGGCAATGCCGATTTCCCAAATAGTTGTACTCCATCTTTTATATCTAAATGAATCAGCAATGTGTGATAGTCCGGAGAGCATGAGCAGCGCTGCAAAAAAATACATGCTTACTATGGTTAATGCGATCTCCATTCCTAAACCAATAAACCCTAAGATTAATAGGAGCACGCCAAAACCAAAGAGCCATCCTCGTCGATGTTTCAATGGTTTTGCTTCAGGATGATGAACAACATTATGTGTAGTAGCCATATCAGTTCCTTTTGATTGTCTCACTTTAATATAGCTTATTTTTAATGTTGGTGTGGGCAAATAGGCTTTATTCTAAAAGATAATTTAATCGTATCTATTAAGAATCAGCATGTACTTGGGTAAAACCATGAATTTCCGGAATAATAATGTTGCGGAATTTCGTGCCATTGAACAATCCATAATGGCCGACTCCTTCTGCAAGGAAGTATTTTTTCATGGAATCAGGCAAGTTTTTACATAAACTAAGTACGGACTTTGTTTGCCCTACCCCAGTAATGTCATCATGTTCCCCTTCAATTGCCAAAATAGAGGTGTTCTTTATATCTTGTAAGCGTACATTATGACCACGAGATTTATAGCGACCTGTAGTTAAGAGTTTTTCTTGAAATACCGTATTTATTGTTTGCATGTAAAACTCAGCCGTCAGATCCATGGTTGAAAAATATTCAAGGTAAAACTTGATTATTTTGAAGGCAGCTTCTTTTTGGTTGTCTGCGTATCGATCAACGGCTTTTTGTAGTGATTCCACGTGGCGCTGGAAATTCATACTCATAAAACCCGCAAGTTGCATAAATCCAGGGTATACAAGCCTCATGGCACCTGGAAAACGAGAGGGAACAATTGAGATGACATTTTGTTGAAACCAATCATCTCCCCTTGAGGCTGCTAATTCGTTTACCGATGTAGGTGATTGATTTGTATCTATTGGTCCGCCTAGCAATATCGCTGAGCGTGGTAGATTGGGAGAATTATTAGTAGACATTAGCGCTATAGCTGCTAAAACAGGCACAGTCGGTTGACAAACCGCCATAACATTTAAATTGGGTGCGAGTAAATTAAAATAAGAAATGATGTACTCAATGAAATCATCTAAATCAAATGAGCCCTCAATTAAGGGGACATCACGAGCATTTTTCCAGTCAGTAATATACACATCGTATAAGGGAAGTAAGTTTTTTACAGTATCTCGCAACAAAGTTGCATAGTGTCCGGACATGGGTGCGACGACGAGTAATTTGGGTAAGTTTAGATGTTCGGCATTTACTTTTTTAAAACGAATAAGATTGCAAAAGCTTTTTTTGTCTATTAGTTCTTCTTGAACATCGTAATATTCATCTTGGATTTTTACTTCATTAATATCAAATTGGGGTTTGTCGTACACATTGCTAATTATATGAAATATATAAGAATAACCTGAAAGCCGACGAAAATGACTTGAACTTGTTTCCAATAGGCCCTTCAGTGCATTTTGTCCTTCATCCGACATATAAGGAACGTTAACGGGCAAATTAATATTGTCAGAAACTCTGCGCAGGCGCTTTGACATATTGTCAAAATAATCTGAGTAAGGTTGCAGCAAACGCATATTAAAATCATAGATATTATAAAGATAACGATTATCAAGGGGATTAAAAAGCATATACGTGCCTCGCATATTTTATAACAATGCACTGGGATGGCGCATCACGATACTACAGTAATACACATAAAATTCTAAAATAGCAAATTGCAATTGAGTACAGGATTTCTCAAGGTTTTACCCAATTCTGGGAGTGATAATAAATAGAATATCCCCATCAATTGTAAGTGAAGTATTATCATGGTGTATGGCACAGACCCTAATATCGATAGGAAATGCAAAAAAGCGTAACGAAGTACACTACATATATTGGCCTCCATTGATATCCAGGTTAGAACCTGTAATAAATCCTGCATCTTCGCTTACTAAAAATGATACCGCATTGGCAATCTCTTCGGGTTTTCCAAGCCGTCCTATAGGAATGCTCTTAGTAATCTTATCAATGACCTCTTTTTTCATAGCAGTCAACATCGAGGTTTCAATATAACCAGGAGAAATTGTATTCACGGTGATCCCTTTATTTGCAACTTCCAACGCTAAACTCTTGGTAAATCCAAATAAAGCAGATTTTGTAGCCGCATAATTGCATTGACCCAATTGTCCTTTCCGGCCATTAATGGATGAAATGTTAACGATGCGTCCGAAGCTTTTGTCAATCATAAAAGGAATGATGTTACGTGTAATATTAAAAGTACTTGTTAAATTCGCGTCAATGACTTGTTGCCAATGATGGGGCTCCATTTTCTTTAAAGTGACATCGCAGGTAGCTCCGGCGTTATTTACCAAAATATCAATATGACCGAAGCGCTCCATGATTGAATTTGTGATTGTTTCACAATCAGAAAAATTGACCAGATTTGCAAAGAGGATTTCAATATCATAACCTGCCTTTTTTTGCATGGTTTGCCATTGTAATACTTCATCATGCTTGCCATTTTTAAAGTAACATGCCACTACTTTATAATTGGTTGCGAGACGTCTGCAGATTGCCGTGCCTATTCCTCCAGTGCCTCCTGTCACAACTGCTATTCTTCTCTCCATGAATAAATCTCCGGCTAATTGGATATTTTTTTCTGTATGCTAAATTAAATTGTTTTGATATTATTCAAGACCTTATCGTAATACGACTGATTAAGATTACCTACTGAGGTAAACCTTAATAAAACTCAAAAAAACCAGTGAGTCACAATAGATAAAAAAAACTGCTAAAATTATATTTAAGAGTGATTTTTGTGATGAAGGAACCGGAGTTATCAAGAAAACGAACCAATTGTAATTTGGTCCTGTATGGGGATAGCAATATCCAGTTGTATGAATTACTTGTTTTCAACTTAGTACTCCCTCACTAAGGAAATAGACATGGATTTCTCCGACGCAGCTGTTTTTATCGTGGATGACGATCCTGAGGTTTGCCAAGCACTTCGTTGGTTATTTGAATCAGTAAATGTCACTGTGCACACCTATAAAGATGCTCAGGACTTTCTTGAAAGTTATGATTTTAAACAAAAGGGCTGTTTGATTATTGATGTACGTATGCCGGTTATGAGTGGTCTGGAGTTACTGGAGCAACATCTTAGTACATCAAGAACCCAACTTTCAGTGATTATGATCACGGGGTATGGTGACATTGCAATGGCCGTGCGTGCTATGAAGGCCGGGGCAGCCGATTTTATTCTTAAACCAGTGAATCATCAACATTTACTCGAAATTACGCAAAAATGTCTTAAAAAAACGTACCATTATACTGTCCCTCACCCTCAATCTGATTTTTTTGAGCGTCTTGAGCGTTTAACCAAACGTGAGCGACAAGTGATGGATTTAGTTATTGAAGGAAAATTGAACAAGCAAATTGCTCATGAACTTGATATATCTATATCTACTGTAGAAGTTCATCGGGCAAGCGTGATGCGGAAAATGGAGGCTAAGACTTTAGCGGAACTCATTAAAATTAATTTAATTTACACTCTTGGTGTAGATAATTCTAATTATTTAGACGGCGAAATGCCATAAACTGATTGGTTGTTTTTTAACTCCTCTAAAAGTCATTAAGTGGTTCAATAATTTTTGTCGCCAGAGAAAAGATTTATAAATACTCAAAATGGCAAAATATCTTTTTTATTTGGACAAAAAAAAGTATATTATCTGATTTTTTTTGCACGCTAGAGAATAAATCAATGAAATTTCCAAATAAAACTGCTTTTGAATTGCGTCAATATTTTAGCCAATTGAGCTTGGCTCAATTAACCGTAATCAACATTTCTTATGGGCCTCATTTTGAACGGTTGGAAGAGCGAATTGAATGCTGCAATAGTAATTTAACAGACAAAAAGGCTCGTTTGGCTCGGCTTATCCAAGAAAGAAAAGATGCGCAACAAACTTATGAGGCAGTAGAAATTCGTGAAGCAGAATATCAAAAAATTTTAGCGAGTGTGCTTGCTGATTCAAGCCGAACTAACCGATTTCTTGGCAGACAAGCTATGGGAGATTCGCCGATGGTGCTGTTTAAGCTTGAGTTAGCACACTTGGATGCTGACATTTCGATTGCATCTGAGGACATTCAAGAGTTCAACGCAACTCTTGACGCTTTAAATCAAAAGAAAAAGGGGGCTATTTCTGAATTCAGAATTTTAGAATCTGTTCGTGACGAAAAGAAGCGATACGCATTCGAGGAAACCCAAACAGCGCAGTCGAAGATATCTTAAGCTTTAAGTATACTAAACATTCATAATGCACTTTTAACCTGGGTGAAATGAAGTGAAACCCGGGTTTTGGTCCTTCACCCAGGATACTTTATGGGAGAGCAATCGATTTTATTATCAAACCAGTGAATCACTAGCGTTTACTTGAAATTATGCCTAAAACGCTTCAGTTTTCGACAAAAGGACAACAATAAACCAAAATGGCGGAAACTTTTTATTTGATTAAAAAAAGTATATTATTTGATTTTTTTCATGCTGAAGAATCAATTATGAAATTTCCAAATAAAACTGCTTATGAACTGCGACAATATTTTAACCAATTGACCTTAACTCAATTAATCGAAATTAATCGCTCTTATGAACCGCATTTTTACAGGTTGGATGATCGAATTAGCCAGTGCACTGTGGGTTTGATATCCGTAAATGCACGTTTGATTGCGCTTACACAACGCAAACAAGCTTATGAGCAAACTTTAGAGGCAGTAGAACTTCGTGAAGCAGAATATCAAAAAGTTTTAGCGAGTGTACTTGATGACTCAAGTCGAACTGGCCGATTTCTTGCCAGAAAAGCTCTAAGTGCTTCGCCAATGGAAACGTATGATTTCGAATTATTTAATATAGAAACCGAAATTTCAAGAGTATCGAACAAAATTGAACAGTTAATCGAAACCTCAACCGATTTAGAGCAAAAGAAACGACGTGCTGTTTCGGAATTAAGGACTTTAAATAGTGTTATTGAAGAGAAAAGACAATATCTAGCTGATGCAAGTCAAACTGCTCAACCAAGCATATCATAAGCTTTTTTTTGCGGACTGTTCAGGCATGGATGTAGGCTGGGCTGATAAGTCCAGCGTTTACTGAATTAGTTTTTACGCTCCAAAATGTTTATCATGAAGCCCTCACTATAAGCACAAAGTAACTTATCCAAGGTATTCATTAAGAAAGAAATATATTGACGTCGTTAAATGCAGGGCTTAACAGCCCAGCCTACGGTTATTGAGCTATTCTTGTCAACGAATTACCTAACACATACAATCCTAAGGAGTTTACGATGACGGTTCTCTTGATTTGAACCTCCTATTTTAAAACCTCCTCAGGATATATAAAATTGTCTCTTGCTTTCTGTAGCAATAGCTTAAATTGTTGTAAATGTTTATCAGATGTTGCTGTCGAATGTAACACAAATTCCGAAATGCATAATGCAAATATAACCCTGCGGATGTCCCAAATTGTTTCTTGAAAAACATCAACCCGTTTTTTGGTTTCGGGACTGATCTTTACTTCAAGCTTCATGTTTTCGGAACTAATTGCAATAGGCGCACAATGTTTAATGACTTGACCTCGCATTTGTTCAACAAAGATAAAGGAGTTAACTTTTTCAGCGCGACATTTGATTATTTGCTGCATGGTATCGTGAAAAAAATTGTAGACCATCATCTGATGAAATAAATAAAGCTTTTGTGAGTAACGATAGGCTTGAAATAAAAAGTAATCGCCTACCAACACAATAAAAACGCCAATCAATGTACAGATGGCGCGATTTAGGACCATTTCAAATGGCCCTTCGGGTGAGTTGGCATCAGTTGTTTGGGCTAATAGCAAAAAAACGACCAGGGTAATGAAAAAAACACTGATATCGTACCGTTTTGTATTGAGTGCAGTAACCCCTAATCCAATAATCGCGATGATAAATACGACAGAGACTAGTCGATAATTAAACTGCATTAGATAAATTAAAGGAATTAAAATCAATAAAGCAGCAAAAGTACCACCAATACGATGAATTGATCTTCTAATAATTAGCCCTGGTTCAATTCCTGCGCTGACCATAATTACTGTGAGCAATACCCACCATTTATGGGGAATCGTTGTAAATAAATAAATCCACATAGCAACCATAAACATAATTGCCAATTGGGTAAAGCGTGCATAATCAAGCTTCTTTTTTAGTTGCGCCGCAGAGAGCATAATTTATTCCAACGGATAAAGGCTTGTTGTAAACAGTGCGTAATATAATGTTGTAATTGGGTTTCGGGCTCTATAGACAGGGTAGGAGTTCCACATGGAGCATACGTTTTCATATTGAGCCTAAGCCTATAGAGATTAACTTTGACATCATGCCAAAATAGTTCATTTTTCTTCTCATAATACAAATTGTCTAAAGCATGTTGAATATTGCGTATGTTTACCGAGACACGATAAGTTTGCATGACATATTTCTTGGGAATCATTCGTCGATAATTTCGAACCATTCCAAAATGAAGAATTTCTTCTCCTATAGGGCTCTTATGATCTTGACTCATGGATGAATCAATATCTTTTTCGAGACATTCTATATACTTTTGTAGTGCCCTGTTCCAGATGATCAAATACATATTGGGTAAAAATCTCAAACAGATTAAGACAGTGGTAATTGATAATGCTGTGGATGAAATAAAGCCGTACGCAACTTCAAGATTAGCAGGTGGTTCGGTGCTTAGAACAACTGCTCCAGTTGCGATGAGCAGCATGGTTAAGCTCTTTAACGCGTAAAAGTATTTTAATACACAAAAATAGGTTACACCGAATACAAATACTGAAAAAAAGAAAAAGGTACCATAAAATGGGTAAACAAGATAATAAGATACACTGATGAGTATCACTGCAATTGCGATAAAAATCAGTAACCATTCTTTTTCTTTAAAGGTAGAAAGCACGGGAGCTTCATAAAGGGACAACAAAAGAAAAGGGGAGAAAAAAGCCAGAAAACTAACCGGTTGAAATAACCAGTAAACATATACTTCTACAGTCGCAATGACAAGACACTTATAAAGAGTGATCCTTTGTAATGCATACGGATCGACCTCATCAAGCCATTGCTTAAACTTTGATATAGACATAAGCACTTGTTCCAAGACGTAGTGGGTAATCAGGATCTGGGTCTGTGATTCGAATAATCACCGGAAGTCTTTGTGGTAATAAGATCCATTGATTTTCATTAATGACATTTTGTAGCTGAGTGCGGTTATCTACCAATTGTCTATTGGCCGACCAATAATCCGAATCAATGACGCCATGAAACATTTTTCTTCCCAGATACATTCTCGGGAATATTAATACTTTTGATCCTTTACGCACGTTACCTAAATCGGTTTCATTAAAATTTGCTTGGATGTAAATATCATCCATGTCAACTAAAGAAAAAAGAGGTTGATTGATATTTACTGGTGTCCCAACGCTAAAAAACAGGTTTTGAATAATCCCATTATTTTGGGCATAAACGTCCGTCTGCTCTAAATTGACCTTAGCATTTTTTAGACGTGCATGGATAGATTTAATTTCATTTTCTTGTGCTTTGATTTGATGCTGATCAATTTCTAATTGTTTTAAAGCTGCCTCCCATCTGTATTGGGCTGCTTTGGTTTCTTGCTGGGAGTTTTGTAAGGTAATCAGCGAGACTGATTTTAATAAATAACCTTTCTGAAATTTTTGGTCATCCAATTTGAGTTTAATGTAATTTTTTTGTTCGTTATCACTGAGTTTGCGATTGCGCTCATAGGTTGCTTTCAAAGCAGCAAGTTTTGCCTCAGCGCCAGCTAAATCTGCAGTGAGTTGTTCTAGGGCATAGATGTAGGGTTTTTGAAAGACGGTGAAGAGCTTTTGCCCTTTTTTCACCGTATCCCCATTGTTTACATAAAGGCCGGTAATATAGCCATTTGCAAGAGCCGCGACGGGGCGCACATTATTGACAACAAAGGCATTATCAGTGAAAGGGAATAAAAAAGAAAAAAGATAAATAATTGTTGTTAAAAGGCCAATAAAAATGATGACATTGGCTATTGTGGCTTGGCGCTTGAATCGAGTAAAACCTCTTTTAATGTGCATACGAATGCGAGTAAATTTTGTCATAAATATAAGTTCATCGTTTAAATTATATTAAATGTAACCTGGGCTTTGTGCTGCTGCACCCAGGCTACATCTTATTCTCATTGTAAGCATATCCACCAGCTAAGTCTTGATACAAAATAACCAATGACATGGCAAGCTCCAATTTAGCTTGATTTGTTGAGAGTGCCAAATTATCTAAATAGATTTTGCTTTGTAATAATTCTTTGTAAGAAAGTAGCCCTGTTTTTAGCAATCCTTGTTGCAATTTATATTTACGGAGATACTCTTTTTCGGCACCTAAGTAAGCCATAAATTTTTCATTCATGCGTTTATTGGCAGAATAATCACTATCAACTTCTTTTAAAATCCGTCTTACTGTTTTATTGAATTCAGAAATTCGCGCATTATAGGCACCTTTATTTGCTGCAATTTTACCCAGAGAGCTTGGTGAAATGATCCAAAGCGCGTAGGCATCTGTTGTTTGGGCAAAAGTGCTGTGTGGTAACTGTACTTCACCTAGAAAATCATCGAGTTGCAATCCAGGAAAAAAATCGCTAAAGGCCACTTTGATTCCTTCACGAGAAGCTTTTAATGCATATTGCGCCATTTTCAAATCAGGGCGATTGTTTAATACCGTAGCCGGTAAACTGCCAGGTTTAACGCGAGAAAAATCTATTTTGGCGAAATTATTTTTATTCTTAATTGCTCCGGGATCTGCATTGATCAAATAACGAAGTGCGTTTTCACTAAATACAATATTATGCAAAATAGGTTTTATTTGTGCGGCAATAAGTTGCTCATCAGATTGCAATTGGGCCAGACTAATTTCATTTTCTAAGCCTATCTTGATTTCCCCTTTGCTCAATTTAATTAAAGATTTTAAGTCATTATCTAATTGTTGTAATAAACGTAATTGTTCTAATTGAGCGATTAATGTGAAGTAAGCTGAGGCTACTTGACCAATTAATGTCAGGCGCATTCCTTCAATTGCAGCAAGACGATATTGCACATTATACGTCGCTTGTTTCTGCTGCGTATAAAGTTTCATAATATTCAAAAAATAATAAGGCCAAACTCCAAAAAATGTACCGGGTGCTCCTAGGGCGGGGTTTGTGGAATAACCTGCAAATATTTGTACTATGGGGATCCAACTGAGCTTGATTTGCTGCAACTCACCTTGCGCTTGTTGTAAATTTCCCATGGCAATATGAATGTCCATATTATTATTCAAGCCAGCCTCAATTAATTGATTTAATTCTACATCATGGAATTGTTGCCACCAAGCAACGTAAGGCAAATTCGCTACACGTTTATAATCCTTTGTGCGGGAAGGAAAATTTTTAGGTGCTGAGGATATTTGCTGTTCAACTCGTTTATTGCAGCTTAACAACCCTACTACCAGTAATATTAAGGACATTATTTTCTTTAACATAAATCGATCATCGTATGGAGTAGAAGCATGTTTGCCATTGTAATTGAACTGGTTTTATATCATTAGCTATATTCCTTGAAATGGTTGGGTTTAGTCAACTATCATGACTCTTTTATTCATCCCAAGTTGAATCACTTAAATGCTCGTCTAGTGCTTTGCCTGGAGCGCATTCTTTTGAGAAATAGCCATCGTTACGCTGTAGGTAATAGCGATTGTAGTAGTCGAGGGCGTTTTGCTTCGCGATATTATCTGGAACACCGAGCAGTTTTGCTGTCCGGTAGTTTCTTTGTACGGCTTCGCATTCAGTTTTTGCTTCATTGTATTCACCACGTGCATGCATACTTTCATGGGTTAGGATATCCAAACTGATAAGCTCTTGCATGTTTGCGAGTGCAGGATGGCGAACGTAATCCATCAAGATAGAGCATCTTGGATATTGAATGACAATATATCCTGTTTGGGGATCGGCATGACCATAAATCCTGGGTTCTTCATCAAAAAGTGTGTCAAATAAAGTATTACAATGTACTTTGGCTGGGTGATTTTCGGCAAGTTCGCCTGCTATTGATGTTAGAAAACGCTCAAAGTGCCAGTGATGATATGGAGGCCATGCACATAACAAAGCCAAGCTGAACACTACGAGGAGGTATCCTTTGGATATGGGCATATTCCCAGTGAGTTCTCGATAAACGAGCCAGAAGAAAAATAGAGAAATCAGCACCCAGAGCATGATGGTCCTTTTCATACTGAGAAACAGATTACGGATATAACACGAATCTCAGTCAAATAATCCTAAATTCAACTGCCAGATTTAGGATTATAGGCTAAGAGTACACCTAAATAAATTGAGTATTGCGGAAGCTCGATTTATTTAGGTTTTATTAAAGATTCTTTTTTCAAGATTCTGTTGGCCGTTTTGTAACCATTTTTCTTATGCTGCTCTATGGTTTCTTTTGAGAAGTCAGAATCCCATGAATAGGGTTCATTTTTTCCCACTTCGCGGATGATCCGAGTAATGGATTGTATGGCGGAATCGCCCATTATTTGAATGTAAACAGGCAATTGTCTGATTTCTTCAGCCACTGTAGGCTCACAAAAACGCAAAATTTGTTCAATCAGCTTTTTGTAACTGTTGATGAGATCTGCAGTGCGTATGTCTTTTCTTATCTTTTCCGAGAATAAGATTTCATCTTTTCTTGCAAGAACTTCGATCATATTTTGTGGCAGGGGTCGATTTCGTGAATAGAGTTCAACGATATAAATTTTTTTGTTCGATTGGCCACAGATATCCAGGGTTGAATCAATTGGAGTATTGGTTATGATCCCTCCGTCCCAGTAATGTTTATTATTAATTGTTGTCCATGGAAAGCCAGGGGGTAAACTGCCACTGGCAAGAATATGGTCAGGGGTGATGTTATTGGTATAACTATCAAATGTTTCAAATTCAGATGTTTCAACATTGACTGCCATCACAAGCAGGCGCACAGGACTGTCTTTCAACTTATCAAAATCGATGTATTTGCGCAAAAGATTCTTAACATAAGAGGTATCATAAAAACTGGTCCAGTGTGTTGGCAATTGATCTGGACTGTATATTGGCATTTCCCATCTTGGATGAAAGAAGTTGGGAGAGCCCCAAATCATAGCATGCCAAGAAGAGAGAAGACGTCGTGTTTGTTCATCAGAGACACTTAACGTATCGATGGCAAGATCATTCCAAAAACCTTCTAAAGCCTCAGTAGCATGTTTTGGATTTCCTGCAATAATTGCGGAGTTAAAAGCGCCTATAGAAATCCCTGAAACAATATCTGGATAAATTCCATGCTCTTCCATTGCCTTAACAACGCCGCATTCAAAAGCACCCAGCGCACCACCACCTTGTAGGGTAAGAATTGTTTGAACTGCAATTTCTTCTAATGGAAAATTAATATCAAAAAGTTTTTCTTTATGGGCCTCTATATTGACTCGATTGATAATGAGTGATTCTGCCGCTTTAATTTCCTCTATGGGGCGTCCAGAAAAAAAGGCACCCTGCAAGAGTCCATCTTTTAAATAAAATAAGGTACAGTTCTTTTTCTCAATAGAGCCTCTTACAATTCGTTCTGTAGCATCGGTTGTATCACCAATAATGACGATATAAGTATCAAATGCATGAAGGTTGAAATAGGATGCACTGTTGTAACTTTTTCTCATTCCCACCATATTTGATGCAGCAATTTTTCCTTGCTTGATTGCGTTATCTACTCCTCCATTTCGATGGTATCTTCTAAACAGAGGATCAAAAAAATTAGCGACGTCACCTGATGCGTAGATATCTTTTTTATTTGTTTGTAGGTATTGATCGACAAGAATACCATCATCGACTGCGATTCCACTGCCTTGTAGAAAATCAATAGCTGGGACATATTTATCGGCGATGATTACAAAGTCACATGCTATGGTTTTTCCTGTGTTGGTTTCGACCGAGTGCACATAATTTTTACCATGAAATTTTTTTACTTTTTCGTTAAGGAGTACTTCAACACCTTGATGGGATATAAAAGCGGCAATCTCAGTAGAAGAACTGACATTGAACAAATGAAATTCTTCAGTAATGATGGTGACTTTTATCTTTTTTTTCATTAATAATGATGCGAGCTCTACACCAATAAAACTTCCTCCCAAAATGACGACTTTTTTGGCATTGTCCATTTCATCCATAATTGGTTGTGCATCGAGAATTGTTTTAAGGTAGTAGATTTTGTTTAACTTACTTCCTGGCAGGTTGATGCTTTGAGGGCTGCAACCGGTAGCAATAAGCAGCTGCTTGTAATAAAAATCCCCGGCGTGATCTGTGGTCACAAGTTTGTTTTCTGGATCAACAGATAGTGCTTTTGTTTTGAGCAGTACTTCAATATCATTTTTTTTATAATAGTTTTCATTGAATATAATCAACCGTTCCTTTTTAACTGTTCCAAGTAAAAAACCTGTGGGGAGCTGAGGACGGTAGTAGGGAAGAAAACGTTCTTCTGCGAGAATGGTGATGCTGCCGGTAGCACCTTCTTTTCTCAAAGTATCAGCACTAAATGCACTGGAAAGTCCTCCACCAATGAGTAAAAAATCAACTGTCTTTGTCATCTCTTATATCCTTTTATTCAATGACATGTATGTAAGTATTACCTTAAATTGTATACCTTGGGAATGTAAAGAAAGCAAATTCGAGGAAAATTTTTATTTTCAAGTAGTTAGATAGGGATAAAGATACTGCCCTTATGTACACCCCTTGAAAATAAAAAGCAAGGGGTATTTTTAAAGGCAGCATTGATAATGATTTTTAGGCGTGAAGTGTAAGGCTTAAAAATAATCCTTGGAATGAGAAGTTGTTTGTCTCATTGCCAGCAATACGTTGGGGGCCCATATTTGGTGCTCCATTTGCACCAAAAGTTAAACCAGTAAAACCTCTAAGTGTATCCATTGCACTTAGATACTCGTTGATTTGATATCCAACTGCAGCAGTCCACGTTGCCGTATTCGTCAGTGCATGGGTATAATCTAAGCCGATCTTCCCGGTAATGTTATTCACAACACGGTTGCGTTTAGGCCAAGTAAAGCTCATCGCATTTCCTCCTAGAGTAACCTCTGAAGATGCGTCCAAGGAGCCTGCCATAAGCGCATAATCAAAATAACCCAGCAAACCAAAACCACGGCCCAAAGCATAATGGCCATCCAAACTGATTAAAGGACCGGCTCCGCTAAATTTGCTTGTAATGAGCCCTGGTGCGGCGAAAGACATATTGTGTTTTAATTGAGCATAGCGCACCCCAAGAGAAGGACGTACACTAAAAACCCCTGAAGTATCACTGTATTTTCTACCTGCTTTGATATCTGCTTGATCAACTCTGTAAGTTAAATAAGCGTCACTGACGAACCCAGGAGTTGGAGGAATGTAAACGTCGGGGAATAGAATGGCGCCAAAAAATGAAGATCCATTAGAAAAACTATTTACAGCATGTGTTTTGTTTTTTAAATAGAGATAATTGACTTCAATATTATTAGCAGACATGGGTATATCGTAACCCACAGTCACACTTCCTGCCCATTGATAATCGGGGTCAAAGGGTTTGCTTTGAGATTGGGTTCCTCCAGGAACAGTAAATAACCAGCTGTCAGTAACTAAACCAATCCCTGTTTCACTGGGTTGTACGTAATAACCAGTACCGCCCACATAAAAACCTCCTGGGTTTTTAAAAGCACATAACATGCTCGAGCAGACCGGTCCATCTTTATCAATGTATTTGGGAAGAGGGGCAGCTGAAGATGCCGTACCTGCAACACAAATTCCTGCTAAAACTAGAGGTAAAAACTTCAATGTCATGATCTCTACTCCTTGTTAAATGACGCATTACATTACTTTTTTTCTTGGATTAATTCAATATAATTTTATTAAAAATCAATAAGCTAGATGCTCATTTTAGGATTAATAAGAATAAAAAATGGACAGTTTAATCAAGGTGATCCAAGGGGAGAGTGGTCGTTTCACAAATAGTTCTTAATATAAAACTGGATTGTACGCTGGTTACTCCATTGATACGTGTTAGTTTATCCAATAAAAAAGATTGATATGCATTAAGGTCAGGTACAATGACTTTCAACACGTAATCTGCAGATTGCCCTGTGATTAAATAACACTGAACCACTTCAGGAAGAAAACGAACGGTTTCCTCAAACTGATTCATGACAGCAGGTTGGTGGCTGTTTAACCCAACTAAAACAATCACGGATAATTTTAAACCTATTTTTTCGGGGTCGAGAAGAGCAACCTTTTTCTTTATATAGCCATTATCTTCTAATAACTTAACACGGCGTAGGCATGGGGAAGGGGATAATGCGACCATGTCTGCGAGCTCTTGGTTATTAATTTGACAATTTGACTGCAAAATATCAAGAATTTTTTTATCTGTACGATCCATATTCTTTAAAAAGTTACATAAATATTTTATATGTTAGCATTTTATTTCAAAAAAAGGCAATATAATGAAATTTAAATTTAAAATAACTCAATAAAAGCCTATATTTGCAATAAAATTTCAAGGAAAATGAATTAGAATATATTGATGCACAGGTTATAGCCATTGTGCATCTATTAGCTGCTTGTTTTTTCGAGGATTTTTATGTCTACATCACGAGTTGTTGCCTGGTTTGTATGGATCATCGCGTCGATATTTTACGCATATCAGTATGTTTTAAGAGTAATGCCCAATATTATGATGGATGATATTACATCGCAATTTCATATTGATGCGACGGTATTTGGGCAATTTTCTGGTGTTTATTATCTTGGTTATTCGTTGATGCATTTACCAATCGGGATTATGTTGGATCGTTTTGGCCCAAGAAAAGTGATGACTATTTGTATTTTGCTGCCTGTTATTGGATTACTACCACTTATTTTTGCAGATCATTGGGGCTATCCTCTTGTTGGAAGAGCGCTTATTGGTATTGGGTCTTCAGCTGCAATTTTGGGAACATTTAAAATAATACGTATGTCATTCAAAGAACAACATTTTTCTAGGATGCTTAGTTTTTCAGTGATGATAGGATTAATCGGTGCTGTGTATGGCGGCGGCCCTGTTAGTTATTTGTGTCATGCGCTTGGTTATAAAGTAGTCATTGAAGTATTTATTGCTATTGGTCTGATGCTTGCGTGCATGACTTATTTTATTGTACCTGATGAAAAGCCTACTTATCACACATCAGTTCTTGCCAATATCAAAACGGTTTTTACCAACAGAAAAGTCATTTTGTTTTGTTGTTTTGCCGGATTGATGTTAGGCCCTCTGGAAGGTTTTTCTGATGTATGGGGCTCGGGCTTTTTAAAACAGGTATATGGTTTGAATGCATCAATCGCAAATTCTTTGCCATCAATGATTTTCATAGGAATGTGTTTTGGATCCCCGATTTTAAGTTTAGTTGCTGAAAAAACTGGATATTATCTGGGAACAATCATTGCAGCTGGAATAGCCATGTGTGTTGTCTTTACCATGCTTATTGCGGGTATGTTAACTGTATCCAGTATTACAGTAAGCTTTATATTGGTCGGCATATGTTGTGCTTATCAGATCTTGGCAATTTATAAAGTTTCTACTTTTGTACCGGAACACCTTGCTGGTCTGACGACGGCGATTGCCAACATGATCATCATGATTTTTGGTTATGCCTTTCACTCAGTGATTGGTTATATCGTCAATGCAAATGGCGGTATTCGTGAAGTGAATGCTTTTGTTTATGGAGTAGGGGTGATTCCTGTCACACTGGCAATGGGCGTTATCGGTTTTCTGGTTCTGGCATATCGAGAGCGATTTGGAACGATAAAACTTTATCCTGTAGAATCCCCAAGTTAAAAACAACCCTAGCTTGATAATGCTGTCGAGTCTAGGGTTTTTTCTGATTGGGTTTGAACGTAGCAAAATTTATCTTTATCAGCTACTATCTTATTTGTAATCAATATGTTGTGACGTCGTTTAGAAATGGGCCGTTAGCTCAGTTGGTAGAGCAGGAGACTCTTAATCTCTTGGTCATAGGTTCGATCCCTATACGGCCTATCAGTAAAATCAATAGGTTCTGGATTTTTCCAGAAAATTTAAATGGTTTAATGGGTACTTTAGTGGGTACTTTTGTATTCTAATATTTTATTCAAATATAATAAAGTATCTCTATGTGATGTCTTTGTAATTCTTCGCTAGTCTTCTTCTCCCGAAATTATTCTTTGCTTTGGAGGATTATTTATGTAATAGCTTAAATATTGTTTATTTGATTTTTCATGTAATTCTATAACTTCCTCGTTGTAAGGCAAACAGAATGACATTTCCCTGGCCCAATTATAGAGTTTTTTCATTTCATCCATTAATTTTTCTGCGTTATAATCAGATTCAAACCAAATGTGCCATCTTGTGGTGAATGGCTTATTTGAGCTAGGCGAAAACGCTCTTGCTGATTTATCTACATAAATACCAAATGGTGGGGCTTTTTTTTCAGATGAATATGCTTGTGTCATAGGCAGACCGAAAAGAAGAGTTTTTTTGTAGTCTCCTGAAATTTTATCTGATTTTATATCACTTCCATGGCCTAATGGGCCATAAGCAATACATGCTCTTATTATTGATTGGTATAAGTGGCGCTCAGTTTCAATAAAATCTTTTGCCATAGAGTTGAAGACTAGATTTAAATATTTTTTAAGGCATGATTGATTTTTACTTGTTATAAATGCTCCATCCATTACAGGATAAATCTTGAGGGTTTCATTGTTAATTCCTAAAGTATCTTTTTTGGTTGAAAGACAGTTATGAAGTTGACATATTTTTATTGTGCAGGTCGTGGGAGATCTCTCCATTAACGACTTTGTTCCCATAAGATCAAGCCAACAGACATATTCTTCATATTTTTTATCTGTTAAATATGGAAGTTGATCATTTGCAATATAGTTTTCTACCATTTTTCATCCTTGAAAAATTATATTAATTTAAATTTTAGTTCAATTATTGAACACAAGCCATTAAGCTATACTTACGAGTTTTATTCAACTAACTCACTCTGGTCAAATGAAGTCGATATTACATGGACTGGAATTTTGTGATTAAATTTGAGAAGTTACAGGAAATTTGTTTTTATTGTAGAGTCTCAATGTTTTTTGATTTATTTCATGCTCATTTAGGTAGTTTAATAACCATTTTTGATTTGATTTAGTTAGTGGTAAATCATATTTTTTGAGTATGAATGTTTTAGGCAATTTCCCAATTTCAATAGCATGATAATAATCATCAATCGAAGGGAATCGCCCATACTTTAAATAGAAGGAACAGGGGCTGGAAAAGTATGTGAATGTACCTTCTTGAGCTTCAGCGCGTTCATTGTAAATAAGGTCAGTTTTAGGTTTAATAATGATAGGACATTTTTCACCTCCTATTTGTTCATAAACAAAAATAGAAAGCGAATTTGAATTGCTTATTTGTCTACTCGTAAGATGGAGTCCTGAGGTTTCATCAATGTGTCCCCATATGTTGAGAGCAAAAAATATGGCAATTTTAAAATTGTAAGTCCAATCTAGAGCTGCTGTAGAGGCATCATAATGCTGAGGATATGTTTCATCAATTCCAGTTAAATCCTCATCAATTATTCCATCTTTAATAAGTTTTCCATCTAAACTAGATATACTTAGTAATCTGGGCAAGGTAGTTTTAACGAACCAAATAAAATTTTCTTTTTTTGTCCAAAATGTGGAGTCTCTTGAAGTTAGGCTCTTCTTGTCGGTAATAAGACAGCCGAAATTGTCTTCATGATATTTATGTAGATGATAATTATATACCATTATGACTCGATAAAGGCTAAAAATGGGCATTAAGCTTTTAAATAAAAGTATTTTCTGCGGCGTAAGAATAGGCGAGTTATATGGAGGGAGCTCATCATATATTGCTTGTTCAAACCCAAAGCTTCTTATCCATTGCTCCATTAAATGGTGTGATGGGTATTGATCGATAAGCTGTTCAATCTTTTCTGGGCGAAAAAAATTTGGTAGCAACCTAAAGCTTGAGTCTGATTGACCGCGAAAGAGAGCATCTGTCTTGAGAGATTCTAATGTGAGAGTTTCAATTAACTCACTTGGGGTTGCTACTTGTTTTCCTTTAATGAGCACTGACATACCAAACTTTATGTAACGGGTTTAGATCTTATAAAATACTCTGCATTTATGAAAGAGCCTGTATTAAAGAAACCAAAACATAGAAATTTATATAAAAGTTAATTATTCTTATTTATTTAATTTTTCTATTTAAGAAGATTGCGCAAGCAATTATTTTGCATTCCAATGTTTGATTGGAAATTTCAATATTTGCCCAATCTTCATTTAAAGCAATTAATTCAAAGGATTGTTCTTTTTGGGAAACTGATAATTGCTTATATTTTCGAATAATGACTTGGTCTTCATTTCCAATTTTTGCTGCGACAAAATCGCCTGGATTTAGTTTTGCACTTGGATTAAAGATTAAAATATCATTTGCCCTAAGTTCCGGTTCCATGCTGGTGTCTTTAATTTGTAATGCAAAAGCATTTTCATCAATCTGATTTGCTATGTCGGGACCGACAGGTATAAAAGTTATTTTTTCGGGATGAAGTTCGTTTTTAATTTTTTGGATATGAACTTCCGGATCACAAGCTTGTTTGTAATCCAATAATGGTATTAATGTCCCAATTCCAGAGTTTTTTCTAAACTCACCATCACGTTCATCAGATAATCCCATCAGAAAAGCAGGGGACACTTCCAAAGCTTTTGCTAACTGTGTAATTTCTTCTGGGCCAGGAGTTCTTTCTCCTCGTTCATAATTGTTGATTCGAGAGACATTTAAATTTTCGGTTAATTCTGCCAATGCTTTCCTGGTCAGTCCTTTGGCTGTACGTTCGTGCTTTATCCGTTGTCCAATTTTTTCTTTGACATTCATAGCGTTACCGAGCCTTCCAATTTCTGAGAAATAAACAATTAGCAGATATTGACATAAGTTCTATTCGTGTTAAATTTTACTCTATACGAGTTAAGAAACTCTTTTTGAGTATTTTTATGTAATCCATCGTCTAAAAGATAACACAATAAGAACTTTATGACGATAGTAGGGATGAGTAAAGTGAGTAAATGGATTTCATTACTAATCATCAATTAATACGCAGAACCTCTTCAAGGCATTAAAAAGCCATAGCTTTTCACAAGATCAAGTTCGAAGAGCAGTATATGGATTAGTTTATGTAGGAGTTATTATTGTACAGTCTAGATGGATGTATTTAATTTTAAAATGCCAATTAGCGACAAGGCATTATTCCGTCCAAAATAAAGCCGCCATAAACCCGCCACGGAAAGCCACCATAAACCCACATGAGGAATTCCCTGTAAATACTGACTTATATGAGTTTGGGCCATTAAAAGCCGACATAGGTGAATCTCAAAAAGCCGCCATACCTCATAAAGATAATATTATATTTATTTATTATTGCAATTCGAAAAATTTTGACTGCTTTATCCTGAGAAGAAATCCCATCTGCATGGAACGCTTTCTAGCTTCTAAATCTTGACAATTCATTACTCAAAAAAAATCTTCAATACATTAACGCCGAAAATTCAAAAGAGATGTTTTGAAATCCATGTGAAGCAGATACTGAACCAACAAAAACAATGTCATTTCCTTCAAGTAATGCCAATAGTCAAGCCAATGGTATGGAGTTTTTTTCTCAAAGTTCTCAGCCCTCTATCTTGTGAGAACTGATTAAACAATGATGCATTTTGGTGAATTCTGATGAATTGGTGGTGAATGAGTGGTGAAGAACCAATCTCTAATGCAGTAGGGTAAAGGATTATTCTTTCTCCACTTGCTTCATCATGTGTTCACCGTCATTTTTTGCTTTTAATTCGCAGAATTTATGAAAAATTATTTATTAATCATACAGATAAATCGCATATTTTTGTCGTGCGAAAGGTGTGTATCGTACTCTAAATTTATTTTTTTCTTGAGATAGACATTTTTAATCCGTATGAGAAATTCTGATATAAATATTTCTAGAGCGCAATGCAATTGCGTGGATGTGATTGACATTTTATCAAAAATAATTGCATTTATTTGTTGATTGCTAATACTCGTTATGATTTAATAAATACTCGAATCGAGCATATAATTGGATTAAGTGAGTATACAGGAGTAACCATGAGAGAGCATCAATTTAAACAGCAAATATTATTTATTCGGGATGTTGAGGAAATTATTGGTCGAAACAGACTTACACTACGGAGATGGTGGGTGACTGGAAAATTCCCTAAGCCTGTAAAGTTGAATAATAGCGTACTATCTTGGCACTATGATGTTATTGAGCAATGGATACATCAAAATCTTTATTTGAATAATTAATTTACTATTTCAACTTTCTAGGGTCTATGAACAAATGCATTCATACTCATCAAACCCCTTCACCGAGACTACACCGCACTTTTATTCCTCTACTGTTTCCATTTGTGCTAGTGCTTTAATGCGACGTTGTTCACAATGGATACTATTAATCACTCCATCACTACCAATAGGCTCAATACCGAGTTCGGTTAATGAGCGAATTAGATCTTGCATAATAGACTTTTTATTCAAAACAAATGTAGAGGCAAAACATCTCCAAAATTTCCATCCAGCACGTTCAAGGATTCTTTGTCGATTCATATCGTCTTCCCACTTTGACGCATCATGGTACCGATCCCCATCACACTCGATTGCTAATCGGGTGTCATTATGACCTTCCACTACCATGTCTAATCGGTAATTTCCAACTTTCACTTGAGGGATAACTCGATAACCACGTTCAACGAGTAAATCATAAATTTCTATTTCGAAACCTGACTCACAAAGTTCACGAAGATTTTTTACTTTTATTTCATCCTGAGCAAACGGCGAATTAAAATGCTCAATCAAACCACGCCGTAAACGATCCACGGTACTTAAGTCCTGGAGTTCAACACTTCGAACCAAATACATTCGATCACGAGCTCTAGAGGCAGCTACATTAAATCGTTGAGCATATGAGTCACGCGTATCGGCTTTAACGTTTTCCCGGGTAGCAACCATTGATAAAAACATAATATTTCGTTCTTTACCTTGGAAGGTGAGAGCATCCCCACAAGTGATTTGGTGATTTGTTATTTTATCGGGTGAGATCTTTTGTTGAATTAGTTCCCAAATTTTTCGTGCTTGTTCATTACCTAACAACGAAACCACGCCAATTGTCCTATTTGCCATGTTTGGGTCATCACAGATTCTATCTATCTCATCAACAATAAATTTTGCTTCTGCAATATTTTCCTTATTATTACGAAATCCATCTTCAATAATAATATCTACTAATGGTGGATCTAGTCGTTCTGATTTTGTTGGCAATCGTAGTGGTTTTAGTTCATGGTTGTAAAATTCACGTTTTGAATATTCAATAATGGGAGTCACACAACGAAAATGCTCACGTAACATAACTTGTGAATCAGCGAAAACAACTTTACACAAATCATAGATTGATCGCTCAGGTGACATGGCTTGTCTATATATTTCAACTTGATTTGTTAAAAACTGAACCATTAAATTATTTATCTTTTCTTCTTCTAAACCAACACCATCAGGTGATACTTGTTTATCATCGCCAACAACAAGTAATTTATTTGCACGAAGAATAGCAGGAAGTGCGCTCAAATCTGATTGGGAGGCTTCGTCAATAATCACTAGATCAAAACATCCAAGTTCAGGAGGTAATGATTCAGAAACTCTATAATGAGGCATTATCCAGCAAGGTATTGCTTTATTGGTTAGTGCTGCTGCATTTTTAGCATCACGTCGATAACGAATTGCTCTTTTACCTGTGCCTTTTCCTATTTTTGAAATTGCTGATTGAAATGCCTGTAAAGCAGCTCTAATGTCTGGTGTTGCATTCTTGGATAATTTTAACCATGTACGTTTAGCCACAGTGTCTTGATAGGTTTTTGCTAATTCCCGTTCAATTTCATGTCTTTGAGACGTTAACTTTTTAAACTCATCAAAGTGATTAATTGAATGAAAGTAATTTGCTAAACGGCGAAGGCGCCAAGCTTGGTGCCAATCATCAGGAAGTAAATGATCTATTGTACCTTCTAATGGATTTTCCTTGAGCTTTCGTGCCCATTGAGTAGCGCCAGATTGTGATATTAAATCAGTTATGGATTGTACGTCATCAAAAGCAGGTTTAAGATTTTGAATACGTCGTAATTCTTCAATCAAGCTTGTCCATTGGTTTTGTAGTTCAATATCGTTAAGCGATGGATCACCCAATGTTTCAGAAAGAAATGTTCTGATTGCATCTGAAATTGGACCATCAAAGTCCAATGTACTGTTGAGGATATTTTCTCTATCGGACCATGCTTTCGATGAATGATAGTAATTTATATTTTTTTCAAAAAATTCCACTAACTCAAGCAAGCGATGATCATTTTCAAAGAGATCATCATATAAGTAGTTTTGTAATAATGAAGCGGACTGTTCTAAAATCTCTGACTCAAGCTCCTTACTCTTTTTAATTGAAAAATAAATATCCAGATCTTCTTTTATCAGTTTTAATGAGTTAGCTTGCTCTTCGCTAACTAATGTGAAGATTGACATTCCTGTAACAACCGAATTCCATCTCAAAATCAGTTCATTAGTTCGGTTACAAAATAAAACATAACGGTATATATATAGCCATTCTTCTTTGGTCTTGGCTGGTTTATTTAAAATGAAAATCTCATCAATTTTTTTAATTAATGATCGTTTTGTTAATATCCCACTTATACCAAACGGTTGCTTATCTTGGCTTTTATTGGCAATTGCTTGGATAATGTCCTCGGTTAATTGAAGATCTTTGGGTATTGAAAGAGGTTTTTCTAAAAAAGAATTTTTTTCAATATGTAATTCATTAACGTCAGCAGAAATTTTTTCGATAATATCTATTATTTGAGCTGTATCCGTACTCTTCAAAGAAAGGGCTAATGATTTAACCCAAGGTTTATTTGCAGCTTCAATCTGCTTTCTTAGGTTTTGCAACTCATAAATGCACTGCAGAACGGATTCAATTACTGCAATATCTGATGATATGTCTACAAACTGAAGAGAGCTGTCAGATAAAACTTCTTCTTTCAGCGTCTTATTATTTAATAATTTGGTATGTAAATTTAAAATGGTATTAAGTTTCGGAATTTGTTCAAGATTAGGTAATGATTTATTAAGATAAATAAGATCCGTTTGTAATTTACGCCGGGCTTCTCTCAAGTGAACTATGTCAGTATTATCGAACCTTGGTTTATTTTCATCTCCTATGGTAATTAAATCGTCAAGCCAATTAAATTCTCCATCTGCTTCAGCTATTTCCTGCGCAGCTTTTTCAGGGCGAATCTCTTGACCATCCATATAGATAGACTGAATATTATTTATAGCCCAATTTGAAATTGATCGATCAACCCATGCTAATTGAGCATGGAGTTTATCAATAAATATCTCGTCATTTCGAATTTCACTTTCTAATTCAACACGATTAATAGTCTGTAGCTCTTGAGCAATTTTAGAAATCGCAAACTCAAACTGTTTCATTCCATCTAGTTCATTAGTTAAGAGCGAAATAGCAAGAGGTTGGATTGAGGGAGGTAATTTTTCTTTTAATACTGATAGGGCTGGTTCTTTCATCGATGTAACAAGTACACGTTTACCATTCGCCATATAATGAGCAATAATATTTGCAATAGTATGTGTTTTTCCTGTACCCGGTGGACCTTGTACAACAACTCCATTTGAATGTTCTAATTTTTGAACAATTTTTACTTGCTCTTCGTTAAAAGGAAGAGGAAAAAATAATTCTGTAACTTCCGCAGTTTCTGAGGTTGAGGAATAACTGATACTTGATAAGCCTCGAAAGTTAGTAAGCTTTATCTCTCGATGCTCATTTAAAGGTTCTGTGATAATTTCTTTGATAATGCTTGTTATTTCGGGGTTAGTTTCATCTTTAAATTGTTTTTTGAAATTTTCTAAGTCTTGAATATAAAGACTCTTACTACGAGGTCTGGCAAATAAAATCCATGTATCAGTAACTTTTAATTCTTCGCTAGCCTCAGGTAGTTTGCGATCATCTTCTTTGGTTTGGTTCGGCCAATAAACACCTTTAGAATCCAAATGTGTAACTGCTAATTGTAACTGTGGTTCATATGAAAGTCGTTCAAATGGCGATAAGTCTTGGTATTGCTGTGAAATCATATCATTGTATGCTTTCTGAAAGTCAGTTACCCCTAGATTATCTATAGACATATACACATCAATTTCAAAAACTGGCTCAACAGATCGCCTTGGACGAATTTCAATGGCCATATCTTTTTGATTTAATGAAATTTCAGCCGACTGAGTAATTAGAGGATATCTAATATTGAATTCTGTTCTTTTCCATATACCAAGTCCAATTCCCCACACTAATTCAATTTGTGTATCGGTAATTGCTCCTTCAAGTTGTTGTTTCAGTGTAAAAAGCTCAGAATATAATTTGATTGTAAGTCTACGTTTTTTTTCTTCGGTTGACCAAATAGCCCATTGATTATTAATGTAATTTTGAAAGAGAGTTTCTATAGTATCGCGATTTTCATATTCAGATAAAAGAATTATATTCTGTTGTTTTTGTGAGTTCTCAGTAACAGGATCGATAGAATCATAAATTTTATCTGACCCAACAGCTTTTTTTAATTGAGGTTCTGTTTCAGCTTTATTTGATATATCTAACCATACGATTAATCGATCATCTTCCGGTATTGGTGGCGATGTTTCGGTTAATCTTTCAATTCGTAACCATACTTCATCTTGATCGTCTTCACTCGTGTCGAAATGCACTCCTGGTAAAGCAATTAATTCATGCTCAAAACGTTGAAATATTCCATACTTACTGACATCTTTGATTGGGTTAAGTTTTAAACGAGCAGATTGCTGAGCAAATTCAATAAGAGATAAAAAGCGTTCCTGTTCTATAGTGCTAGGAGTAGTTACTTGTTGAATAGACTCATCGACATCCGCATTGGAGTAATTTTGCATTAATGACCTCAAACCTTTAGCTCGTTTGTTTTATCTTGGATGTTGATTACACAACATCAAACCCATAGAAATTCTTGTCTCACAATTCCATATCTGTATTTTTAGGAGTTAAGAGTGTTTTGATCTAAATTTGATCGAGTGCGCAATATTACATCAATGATGCATTTAATTCCATCTATACGAAATGCATAAGTTGCTCATTTGGATTTAAAATTATCCTTTGTGTGAAAAAAATTATTCATTAATTCCACACTGGATGATTTTGCCAGTTATTTGGTATCCCCATTGAGCTTGCACTCCATTTATATTTCGCCAATATTGGAAGAGTTAGCTCTTCATAAGATTTTGCCCACTGTTGAGTTTTATCAGAATGATTCAATAAGTATTTAAGGATAAGTAGAATAAAAAAGGAACGATCACTTCTTGGGGTTATGGGTGGCCGCCATGCTTGATCAAGTCCATCCAATTTTGGCCTAATTGCAAGTTCTTTATTCCAAAGTCTACCGTGGTGTGCGCATATATTTCGGATGTAAGTTAGAAAATGCAGGAAATTAGCCAATGTTTTGGGATGCAAATTATAATGGGTTTCAGCAATTACTCGTTTATCTTCATTTTTTAATCCTTTATATAAAAATGAAAGTGAGCCGAAAGACGTAACTTCAGTTGCCATCCAAACGGGAAGGGTAGGGAAGCCTTCATATTTATCCATAAAATGCTCTATAAAGGGCTCCTTGGAGCGAATGATTTCGCTTTGTATCTGTAAAAGCCAAGTTTTATGTTCAAACTTGTTATGAAAATTTTCACTCTTCTCAAGAGCAAATGCACCATAATGATGGGCCAGATGGTAGGTGATATGTGTTCTTATCGATATTTCGATGCGTTCTAAGGCATCCATGATAAGAAGCCTTAATTTCCTATCAAACTCGTATAGCTCAATAATATTTTCAAAGAAAATATTATCTTGAAACTGATTAAGAAGGTTTCCTTGTTCATCTCTTTTCTTGAAAGGTATCCAATACGCACTCAAACGGTAGTAACTAATATTGGATAAAATTATTAAGGCTTCTTCTTCATTATTGACGATCAGTCCACGATCTTTTAATTGTATCAGTTGTTCCTGAAAACTAAGGGCTGGCTTGAGGTATTTTATTTTTGTTTTAGTGTTCATAGCGCACATATAAAAAAACCGCCAAGGTTACGCAAGAGCCGAAGCTCTCTAGGCGTGGCGGTTATGTTATCTAAATTATACATTCTTGATCACAGTTTTGTAAAGCGACTGAGGCTTCAGAATTATATCCAATGCATTCTTGAATGCATATTGCCCATTTCTCAAGAGCTTCTTTTCTCTGAGGTAACATCTCATTCTTATTATAAGTAGCCATGATGCGAGGCATTTTATGACCGAGACATTTTTCTATAACAACGGGGTCAATATTCAAACATTCTCCTAATTGAGTGGCAAAGGTCCGTCTTAAATCATGTGCTGTCCACTCTGGGATGCCAACACGGTCCTGGATACGTCTAATTGCTCGTGGTAAGGCACTTTCATCCAGTGGTTTTTCAGAATCTAGGCCCATCAAAACAAAAGGGGAGTCACTGATGGATTGCAGCTCTGTAAGAATAGATTTTGTTAATTGATGCAAGTGAATTTTAACGGTGACGGCACCTTTATTATGTTCAGGAGGAACAGTCCAAATAGAATTGCTAAAATCAAAGTGATGCCATTGGGCAAGGCGGATTTCTGCAGTTCTAACACCAGTCAATATAATAATTTTGATCGCGCTTTTAGTTTGGATAGACATCTTACAGGCTTCACTATCTAAGAAATGCCAAATTTTTTGTATTTCATCGATGCTTAAGTAACGTTCACGAGGTTTTTCTACGCCACCGATATCACGTGCACGGATATTGTTTGCCGGATTGTGTTGCATTGCTCCACGGCTAACTGCGTAATTAAACGCCTGCTTTAATGTACTTAAAATACGATTGGCATGCACAGGCGCTCCACGTTGTACAATAGTGTCAAGTGCCATTGTAATATCCATGGTTTGAATTTGATTTACTTCCATTGTTCCTAGCAGGGGAATGATGTTTGCATCAATATGCTGCTTAATTTTCAGTGGTTGCTTGTGATTTTTTTCGACGTAGTTTGTGTACCAAGAGGTGAAGAGTTTCTCCATGGTATATCGTTCACGCTTACGTTCCTGCTCGATGTTTAATTTTGGATTAATACCAGAACGACGAACTTCCCTTAGTTCGTTAAAACACTTTCTCGCCTCAGCTAAAGTCATAGCTGGGTAATGACCCAAAATAATGTAATCTTTCTTGTTATTGATTTTATAGCGGTAAATCCAGCTTTTAGTTCCGGTAGGGTAAATGAGAATACCAAAACCACCACCTTCAAATTTTTCCAGTCGTTTATCTTGTGGTTTTAAGCGTTTGATATAGGTATCAGTAAATTGATTCATAACAATCCTGTGTTATTCAGTGGGCACTTTGGTGGGTACTTTTTAAAGTGCTTAGATGAATTATTTTGTTATTCTTTGATATCTAGAATAATGTTTAAATTCAGTAATAACAAGGACTTTTGGTTGTAATTGAACTTTTTTGATAGCTTGTGAAATTGATAAAAAACTGACTCTTAATCTCTTGGTCATAGGTTCGATCCCTATACGGCCTATCAATGAAATCAGTGTTAACATAGAGACAACTTTTGCTGTTTATCTTGTATGGACATCTCGAATTCTTCTAATTCTGTTTGATCGAATGAACTATTCACTGTTGCAAAAATTGCATTAACGCCTTTTATTGGACCTTTTTCGTCAGTTAATGTTTCGTGTAACTGCCCGTCAACTATTAACTGTTGATGAAAATGGCGTAGATAATTTCGAAATGAATGTTGTTTATAACTGCTGTAATTTTCATTAATTATCAAATCATTCATTGAAACTACTAAGGCATCAGAAAGCGATTTTGTAAGTACAGCTAGTGTCTTTGCATCTATAGGTTGTTTATTTTTTAGTATTTCTGCGATTGCTTGGTTCATCATTGAATGCAGATGACTCGTCCATTCAGTCATAACCATGCGTGCGTGCTTTTTACCATTACCATTATGGCTAAAAAATAATGAGTTGTCGTATTTGTTTGCTCTTGTTTCATAGGCCTTTTCATAATTTGTTCCTTGCCGGAGTATGTCCTCAAAATTTTTTACTACAGTTAATAATTCTTTTACTTGTGCAGTTTGGTTGTTTGTAATGCGCTCAAATAATAAATGAGAATTATATGCTGTGAGTATGGAGGTGTTTGCAATCCCTGCGACAAGCTCCAATTGCTTATCTCTTTTTTGAACCTCTGCAGTAAGTGCCTGAATCGCATTGTTTTTTTGCAAAAGTAACTCATCCTTTTGCAAAAGCAATTCATCTTTCTTTCCATTGTCTTGTTGCAAGCTTACATTGGCTTTTTGAGCATCGCTTAATTCAATGCCTAGTTTTTCTAACTCTGCTTTTAAAGCAGTAAATTCAAGCGTACTCACTGATGGGCGCGATAAGTAGTTTCTGATAATATGTAGAAAACCAGTAGCTTGATGTTCTTCTTCCAGTATTTTAGTTTCAAAGTTACTGCTCTCAACAAGGACAAATCCTTCTTCTTCAGCAATATCACTGGTTTGTAATTCAATGGCTTGAATAATTTGCGCAATAATAGCTCGACGGCGTTCCAGAATTTCAACTAGTTTCACTGTGGTTTCATCAGAAGATTGTCGTGCTTGTAGAAGTAGTTCGTCATACTCAGCTAAAATATTTTTTTGTTTTACTAAAATAAGCTCAGCTTGTCGGCTCAACTCTTTTGCTTGTGCTCGTGATATATCCGATTGAAAATCGCTACCTATCACATCAAATTGGTCACCAAATAGTGCACACCCTCGTTTTAAAATCTCATAAGCTTCCTGACTGAATTCCTTGAGTGCGTTAAAGCAATCAAATGGAATGCTTGCAAATGCGGCACTAATTTGTCGTGATGCAGCAACAAAATGATTTCGTACTTCAACTAATGGGAGTTTATTCAAATAAAAAGATTCCCATATGCTTCGTGCTGGGCTTTGGGCTTTACTTCGCTCTCGATAAACTATACCGCAATCTGCTTCAAATTTTTCTAAGCAAACATTTAATTCACTTTTGACATGATGAATGTCTTTCAAGTAAGGTTCGGACAATTTAATAAAATCATTGAAGTAACCGATTTTGTTGCCACTTGTAAACTGATGAAGTTTTTTAAGTTCATTTTGCAAAACGTGTAATTTATCTCTCAACTTTAACAATTTGATAAAGTTTTCTTGCTGCTCAGTGCTAAACCGCCCCCATAAAAAGTTACCTTCTTTGGGTAATTGATAATCGAGTCCATGATAAAGTTCTAGATAGTTATCGGTTTGTAAGGCAGCTATAGGTCGGCCAAATAATTCTCCGATAAAGGGATCATGAGTTACTCTTTGTTCTGTAGTAGTAAAAGTAGCTTGATGTTCTCTTTTAAACAGCTCCTGCAAATGTGTCACATCAATTTGATTTTGCCCGCTAAATAGCGGCAACATGTAGTTATCAATGCCTATAAGCAATTCATTTAACTTTCGGGTTGTGTCTTCAATATGCTGATAATAAGCATCAATTTTATTTTCTTGCTCAGAGGAGTTGTCTTGGTGCGAAGCGGAAAATATGCGATCAAGAGTGGACTTACAGGAAAGGAGCTTGTCATCTTGGCTGCTTGTACTCTGAATATCTTTATGTTTCAGTAGTTCAACCGTGAAGCGCTGAATTCTTTCTTTGTATTTTTCTTGCTCTTCAATAGGCCTTTCCAAGGCTTGACGACAAAGGTGAGCTAATAAGACCATGGCTATAACTTTACCATGTGACATATCATTTAAATTAGCACGCCCAAAATAACGGTTTTGATTATCCGCAATATACTGATAACACGTATTGTATACAAAGTTGAAATAGTCACAGTTTCTTTTGGTTTCTATTGAATGACCTTGCTCTTGTATTTTCCTGGCCAAGCTTGATAACCCACCAGGCTGAGGATATTCTAATCCCTCTATAATCCCTTCTTTATAAGTCAGGCCAAACGTGTATCCCCAGCCTTGTTTTTCTACAGGAACCTCAATGACACTACTGTGCACGTCGTCCATGACTTTCGTTCGTAAGTCTTTATAAATTGTTAAGATTTCACGGATTAAAGGGGTTTCTCTGAAGCGAATGGTTGGCATAATGAACCTATGGCTGGATTTTATATTGACACATTGTAATAAAGATTTATTAAGTTGTTATTAACAAAGTTAAGTTTTTTTTGCAATTAAAGTATTAGGTTTTAAATAGGAGTACTGTGTTTGCGATACAATGAATGCACATAGGACATGTCTAATGCATATTCAGCGAGCGATTTATATTTTTTAGCTTATGCCTGGTGATTGTTGGTATGCCCATCGGTATTTATATCGTCACCATGTATTTTCTGATGCTCTAGATGTTCTTTTCTTTTTCTCATTAGTAATTCATGACGTGCCTTTTTTTGTCGTTCATGCACGAACTCAAGGCGCTTTTGTTTGGCGTCTTCAAAGAAATTGAGGAGGCTCAGTTGTTTGATGCCTATTGGCTCATTCGAATCCACATCTATTTTTTTATATAATGTTTGACGTACTTTGGAGGTGACAAACCATTGACCATCACGACAGGAGTACTTTCTTTTGTCTTTTGAAGGGCCAAAAAGGGTCCCTGCATAATAATCAACAAAGGCATCAAATAAGATTAAATTCCGATGAAATTGTTCTGCTATGGACTTCTGATTTCCCTTAGTATTACAAAAATAAAGTTTGATATTTCTAACCCTTTGATGCAGATAGAGAAAATCAGTGTTAAAACGTTCGGCTATTTTATCTATACTAAGGAGTGTTGTGCGCTGTGTAACAGGGCAATTGCCCGCCAGATGTAAGCGCTCTAATAAATTATCAATACCATGTGCGAGCACGTAGATTGTGAGGGGTTCATGCAGCAATGGTTGATAATTAATTTTTTTACCATGTTGGATGATGAGTATGTCTTGATTGCTGAGTTCGCTTTTCCAATCAATTGCTTTGGCTATTAGATCATTTTCTTCACAGAATGGAATGTATAAGATGATCATGCTTTTCTCTCATTTGGCGCGAATTACTTAAATTAACGAAAGAGATAACACTTCAATCAAATGTAAGAGGTCTATTTATTTTTGCCTGGTTTCACCGCAAATAGCAAGCCTTATCTGAACGTGTTATTCAAATGAAAATGGAGTTATTTAATAACTTTTAGACAACTATTTGTTCATTTTGGGCCAGTCAGGAATGGTGATTTCAAGAACTCCATAATAAATTGTTCACAACGATGCAATTGTTCAAGAGCTACAAACTCATTAGCACGATGTGCTTGTTCAATGCTACCTGGGCCACAAACAATAGTGGATATTTTTGCTTGTTGAAATAAGCCTGCTTCCGTAGCATAAGCAACTTTTAATTGCTTTTCATTGTGACAAATTAGTTGGGCGGCACGAACGATTGGTTCTGAAGGTGCTGTCTCTAATCCAGGGACCTGAGCGAGATTTTCCAAAATTATTTTGGTGTTCAATTGTTCCTTCTGTAGTGTGGGAAGCAGCTCCGCTTCTATATAATCATCAATTTGTTGCAGGAGCTTTTCAGGATTATCGGCGACTAAGTTTCTAATTTCAAAAACAAACTCACACAAACCAGGGATCGTATTATATGCATTTCCACCCTGGATAAGATTAGTAGATATTGTTGTATAAGGTACGTCATAAGCCCCATCCTGATGTCCTTGAAATTTAAAGTGTTGTGCCATATTGCGAAGATAAGTAATGAGTGATGCAGCATGCTCTATAGCATTACAACCTTGTGGGGTTAATGATGAGTGGGCTGCTACGCCATGAATTTGACAGCGATAACAGTGTATTCCTTTATGTCCGATTACTGGTTGCATTGAAGTTGGTTCGCCTACAATACATGCTTTGGGTTTGTAATTTAACTGGGTCATTTTCTCAATAAGGTCTGGCGCCCCAAGGCAACCAATTTCTTCATCGTATGAAAAAGCAAAATGTAGAGGGAATTCTAGATGAAGCGTTTTTAATTGTGGAATGAGATTCATGACTACTGCAATAAAACCTTTCATATCACAAGCCCCTCGGCCATACACTTTTTCATCTTTAACTGTTGCGCGAAATGGATCGCTATCCCAGATTTGTCCATCAACAGGTACTACATCGGTATGGCCAGATAAAATAAGCCCGCCATCGAATCGACCATTGCGATCAGGAATAGATGCAAGCAAATTTGCTTTAAGGCCTTTGCTATCATGAATTAAAATGGGATTAATTTGGTAATCATTCAATGCATTAGCTAGCGCTTCTATGAGTGATAAATTGGAATTGCGTGAGGTTGTATCAAACTCGATAAGTTTTGTTAACCAATCCAGGGTATTCATAATATTCCTTTCGAATGAAGTGATGCTTCATATGCCATAGGTAAATTCTAGCGCTTTTCAACCATTATAATCGTTCTTATGTATTTCGAAAGAGGTCTAACGATTCATGAAATTTTGTGGGGATTGTCTACACTTCAGAATAAGGATTTTGAATCATAATTCTATTTGTAGTGGCTTACATAAGGAAATGAGCAATGAAGAAGATGAACGTCGTACAGGTTAATAAGTCAGGGGATTGGGAGGCTGTTGAACGAGATATGGTGATGCCCACAACAAATCAAGTACGTATTAAAGTTGCTGCATGCGGTGTTTGTCATTCTGATGTATTTGTGAAGGAAAATTTATGGCCTAATCTCCAATTCCCACGAGTTCCAGGCCATGAAATCGCAGGCATCATTGATGAGCTTGGGCCTAATGTGAGCAAATGGAAAGTGGGCCAACGTGTTGGTGTCGGCTGGGCAGGGGCACGTTGTGGCCAATGTCTTCCATGTCGTCATGGGGATTTTATTTTATGCGAAAATCATCAGATTACTGGTTTAGATTACGACGGTGGCTATGCCCAATACATGATCGCACCCGTTGAGGCGCTCGCTGCAATCCCTGATGAACTCTCTTTGGCTGAGGCAGCGCCATTAATGTGTGCGGGCATCACTACTTTTAATGCATTAAGGCATAGTGTTGCTCAGGCAGGGGACTTAGTTGCAATACAGGGAGTAGGGGGATTGGGCCATTTAGCAATTCAATTTGCAAATAAAATGGGATTTAAAACCGTTGCTTTGTCTAAGGGCGCTGATAAAGAAGCACTCGCTAAAAAGTTAGGAGCTCATATTTATATCGATTCTGCTGACAAAGATGTGGCTCTTGAATTAAAAAAACTGGGTGGTGCCCAGGTAATTTTAGCCACAGCACCGAGCGGAAAATCGATTTCACCCTTAATTGACGCGCTTGCCAATAAAGGAGAGTTAGTTATTGTAGGGGCATCTCATGATCCAATTGAAGTGATATCGACTCAGCTTATTTCTGCTAATCGCTCGATTAAAGGCTGGGCTTCTGGAAGCGCAATCGATGTAGAAGAAACCTTGCAGTTTTGTGCACTAACGGGGATTCGTCCAATGATTCAACAGTACCCGCTTGCACAGACGGAAAAAGCTTTTGAAGATATGATGACAAATAAAGTACGCTTTCGTGCAGTGATAATGATGCAATAGACTTCTTTCGAAACGCTATTGCAGATGGAGCTACGTAGGAGTCACATTATTGTTCTATACTTAAGCATATCGTGCACATTTCAGGGAGTGAATTATTATGAAAAAACTACTATTAGCTTTTTTTTCATTGACGATACTCAGTACAGGGGCTTATGCAGACAAAATTTTGATTACTGGGCAACCTGTTATTTTGGAAAAACAAGGCACGGTCTACTATCTTCCTACTGATTATAAAGCAACCACATCTTATTACTATGTGACTGTAGAAGGGGGAAAACGTGTTTGTTATATAGAGAAACAACCTACTTTAACTTCTTTAAATGCTTCGACACTTGAAGTGAATTACAATGGGTCAACCTTGACCTGGGTTTGTTATCCGTTTGATACGAATTATTTTGAAACCCCATAAAATTATTCTATAAAGTAGGTGCGGTGAAGCGAGAAAAAAGAGTATTTGAATCCCAGGTCTCGCTTCATTGCATTTGCTCACATCATTTTTCTTTGGCGGATAAATTGAGTCCATTAACTACTTCTTGTAGTGCTTTTAAATGAATGGGTTTGGTTAATACTTTAGTCATTCCTAAGCTTAAATGTTTTGATGCGTCACCTGAAGTGCTGGTCGTTAAGCCAATAATCGGTATGGGGTTTTTCTGAGCTTGTTTTTCCAGATCGCGTATAGATTGAACAAGATTCTTATCCTCGCTATTGGATATCCCTACGTCAGTAATGATCAGGTCAAAATCATTTGTTTCCAATAACTCCATCGCATGCTCGCCATCGATAGCGGAGTAAAATTGATAGCCTCCTTGTTCTACAACATTTTCAATCATATGAAGAGAAATAATATTATCTTCTACGAGAAGAATGAGTGGTGAAGCAGTGGCAGTTGTTTGTAGTGCATTAGTTTGCGTCACATCATGTGACGAAGCGAACTCGTTGTATCCCACTTTCGTGCTAAGGCAGAAATAAAAAGTAGAGCCTTTTCCAACCTCACTTTCTAAGTGTATTTCTCCACCCAGTAGACTTAAGTATTTTTGTGCCACATGAAGACCTACACCATAACCACTATGCTGGCTCTTATAAGAGGGGATTGCACGAAAGAACCGATCAAAGATCTTGCGTTGTAGCTCATGAGGTATGCCGATTCCAGTATCGATCACACTAAATCGAAGTTGCGTGTAACTATTTTCATGAGCGAGTGTTTCTACTTTAATGGTGACTGTACCTGCGTCAGTAAATCGAATTGCATTGCCAACAAGATTTAACAAAACTCGATGCAATTTCGTTCCATCAGTAATAACGGTATTGGGTACAGTTTCATCGATGTCGATATTCAGCTGAATCTTTTTCATTTCCAAGGTTGGTTGGACGAGATGGGCAATATCTTTGATGTTTTTGCGTAATTCAAATAACTCTTCGTTGACATCATTTTCACGAAGATTATCTGCTGTAACGATTTCCATAACCCCATTAAGTAAGTCCAATAATTTCTCACCGCTTTCATGGATCCAACGTGCATATTGTTTTCTTTCAGGATCCTCTGCTTTTTCTTCTAAAAGTCTCGACATTCCGACAATCCCGCTTAATGGGGTATGAATGTCATAACTCATATTTTCGATAAATTCGGTTTTAGCCTGGGTTGCTACTTCTGCGTTTTCTTTAGCGCGACGCAAAGCGGCTTCCATTTTTTTGTGTTCTGTAATGTCTAGTGAAATACCTAATACACCAATAGTTTCATTCTGTTGATTACGTAATGGAACTTTTTGAGAATAGTAAATTCCCATTCCATTTGCCATGACTGCATATTCTTCCGCAGTATGAGGTATGCCCGTTTCCATGACTAATGTATTAAGCTTATTTAATTCTTCTGCCTGATCTTTCCATGGCATATCGTAATTGGTTTTCCCAACAATGTCCTTGCGTGACTGCAAACGTGCGCTTGCGGCTTGTAAATCGTTGCAACCTAAAAATACATTATTCTTATCCAACCAATAAACATGTCCTGGCATTAAGGCAATAATGTTTTCATAATAATCATGAGCTGCCTGCAATTCATTTTTAAATTTTAATTGCTCTTCTTCTAGAGCATGATTTAATCGCGCAATTTCTTCATTTTTTTGATTAATAATGCTTTGTAATTCTTGTATTTTTTCAGAATCCATTTTTCACCGTGTACAATGAACTTAATAACGAAGGGTTATTAAGTAAAATTTTTGTTTACCTTAAGCTGCACAGACCTAATATTAATGGATTTACTTGCTTAATAAATTCATCTCAATAATCTGTTCTTAATAAAATGTTAATGAGACTATTATATACTATTTGCAGGAAAAAGTGGTTATTTTTTTTTCAAAATGAATTATACTATGGCTATGTTTTTGAAGGCCAATATTAATTTTAACTATGTATCATCCTGATTAAAATAGATTTCAGGTGAATGAAAGAAAATTGCTAGCGTATTGAAAATAGCAATAAGCGTTAAAGGAAAGATTAGATGCCAAAAGTTATAGGTCCAAAAAATGGTAAGTATGTTACCGCTAGTTTTGATTCAAAAGATAAAAAAGATAATAGTAAAAGTCGCTTTCCCTCATTAAAGACTACAAAAGATTTAGTTCTTTTGAGCATTAAAGGAAATGAGTATTGTGCCGGCGAATATTTAGAAGCTATTGTGCAACAAGCGGTAGCTACGCATCAAACTACTCCTGATAGTCCTGATGTTAAAGGTAAAACAACGTTTTTAATTGCTGATGAAATTTATTGGCATAATCTCAAGAAAACACCTGAGGATGCAGAGGCTGTTCTTAAGCAGCAAGCCCTAGAGCTGGGTGAGTCCTATTTTGAAAAAAATCTAAGTGCTTTCTTAGCGCCTTTGGGCCTTACTCCTGAAGTATTTAATGGCACATGCCACAATAAATCGATGGATGAAAAAATTGCAATTATCAATCAATTAGCTGTAGACAAAGGAAAGAATTTTGAGATTGTTCGTTGGCATACATGGGTATCTCAAAACGGTTTTGAGAAAACATCCTCCGAAATAATGCCTCTTTATACCTCAGTAGAAGGCCTTAAGTTGCCTATTGATAAATCAGTCGATGAGTTTGCTAGACGTCATGCTGAGGAAGAAGGTGGTATTAACCTGTGGCGTGACCGTTCTCGTAACTATCTGACCCAAGAAAGTCCTTCTATTATGTTGTTGGCAGCATCTCTTGGTTATAATTTTATTATTTACCCAGGTAGTATACTGCCTCCATTTGTTGCAACAAAAGAATACTTTGTTGTTGAAAAACATGTGCCACACATTGAGAAAGGTCGGAATATTATAGAACCATGTCATCATGATAAACATAGCATTCATGTTGATAAGCCTTCTCTACTCGTCAATTGGTTGGAAGTAAATTTTAAAAGAAGTCATGAGAATTTAGCTACAAATGGAGCGAAAGCTCCTCAGAATGCTCCTAAGGCAGGGAAAGTTGCAGAAGCTGAAAAAACGAAACGAGTTAAAGAAGAAGAGCATATCGAGCAAGAAAAGACTGAGGGTGAATTGAATGATGAAGGCGGACAACAAATTGTCGTAGCAGCTAATACAGATAAGTTGAGTAATGCGCTACTTTCTTTTTTCTCTCCTAGGTCAAGAAAGAAAGTTCTTGCTGGGACGGTATCTACATTATCGGGTATTCAAAGTGATGAACCTGTTGCGACGGATCTTGTGACTAAAGGAATTGAAAAAGAAAAAACTGTTCAGCGTATGACGAAACAAGAGATGGCATCTTCAGTAGTTACTGGGATTGGCAGAGCTTTGCAGGAAGATGCTCTATTGTCGAGGGGCAGAAGAGCCGGAATGCAACTTACAGAATCTCCTCTGGCTCAAGTGTTTGCGGGTATTACTCAAGGAGTTTTGGCAGCAGATCTACCTGCTTCAGAGAAAGTTGCACTATTGACAGAAATTGTTGACAACTTTTTAGAGCATCATATTATGAACCCTCATATTATGAACCCTCATCTTGATCATCGTCTGAGTTCTGAGGATCGTCCAAGGGCACGTCTCGAATAGAAAAAATTAGCCCATATCAATAGGTCATATGGGCTTTCTATCTCAAAGAATAAATGAGTTATGTTCAATAAGAACGAAGTAACTCAAATTATTTCAGCATGTCAGGATTAAAAACCTGTCCGTTCACCATAATTTTTTGGTTTTCAAGTTTAAAAGTGAAAACGTAATCATTACCCTCAATCTTTAAAAAGCCTTTACTGACTAAGTCTTGTAATATTTTATCTGCTTTTTTATCCACATCATTATCATTATTAGGGTTTGCTAGAACTTGTGTTGGGCTAGCAGAAGGCTCTGATGTGTTTTCTGGATTAGATTGAGTATTATCGGACGATTCATTTTTAAGCGATGCGGCCAAAAGTGTTTTTACTGTTACCATGGGTGCTTTAAATGATCCTTCACCTTGTAACTTTTGCATGACCTGTGATAAATCATTATTATCATTTTTGGGTAGTGCTACTTTAAAATTCCCTACAATTTTTCCATCGGGTAAATTCAAGGTCATTTCAGAAAGTTCCAATACAGCTCCTTTAGCGAGGAGTTGAGGTAGTTCGTTGGCAAATGCAAGTACGATCACATTGGGATCACTATTATTTTGCATCATGCTGAATTCTTGTTGATTGATTTTTGCCATAATGACCGGATCAAGGTTTCTTAAACTCAAATGTAACACTCCTGGTCCATAGTTTTGGTTATTAGCGAATAGTTTTTCTAGGGACAGTTTAAGGTCAACGTCCAATATTTCATTATGCACATCAGAGCTCGCCAGGAAGTTAAATCCAGTGAGTTCAAATACCTGATTGCCTGCTAGATTGATTGCTATAGTAGGTATATCAAAGCGAGACTGCCCTAACCATAACCAGTCTTGATATCGCTTCAGTTTAAAATCATAGGCAATTTCACCAATTTTAAAGCTGAGATTACTTCCTGCGTTAGCAGGGTTACTGGCGGCTCCATTTAGCCCTAATAGTTGGAAGTTACCATCAATATGATCAAGATTAGAAGAAACACTAAGTAATGAAGTTAAGCCTTGCCACGCTAATTGAAAATCTCCTTCATTTTGTCCAATTTTTCCTTCTATGGCTAAAGAGGGGAGTCTGTACCTAAATATGGTTCTATTTAGGTAATTAATAAATGCTTCATAATGTGTTTCAGGTTGAGTAGTGATTAATCCCATCCCAAAGCGTATGCCATCATTTGTTACTATAAAAGGTCCATGCTTGATCAGAATGGGGATGTCGATATCCAGATCAACTGGTGGTTCTGTTTTAGTGACGTTATTTTTATCTGTAATCGTTTGCGAAGGAATATGCATCTTAACAGAGATGACTGCTTGAGATGAAAACCAGCCGCAATGGTATTTATGAAGACGAACATTAAATGCGGAAGTTTTAGGTATTGAATTTATATTTTTATTTAAGGTACTTTTAATTGTAAAACCAATGGCATAAAAAGCCACAAGAATCAGTGCCACCAAAAATACAAAGAAACCGGTCCATTTTTTCATGATGAGTATTCTTATTATTAAATTTCCTTTCAATATTATGTAGCCTAAAAATTTTATTTTGTAAAATAAATAGATATTTAGCAGAAGCTTTTTTGGTGTTTTTTAGTTCAATAGCATTAAGGCATAGCAATTGTTGCATAATCGTTGATTTTATAGGGAGTTTTAAGCGTAATTTTGGATATTCCATGAATCAATACTATTATTTTAATAGATGATAAACTTTTAAGGATCATATGGACTTCCCAGGCATTAAGAGCGAACAAATAGAAAATAAGCTCATAGCCGAGTCATATAAAAAATTTTATATTTTAATTATTGCCGATTTTTTGGCGATGCTTTTTTTTGCCACAATTATTTGGCACCAAGTGAATAATAAACTTCTAATCGTTATATGGATTGTGGGGATGTTTCTTTTCAACCATGTGCTAAGAGGTTTATTTTTAGTTCATTATTCTCGTCGAAAAAAACAGGATGGTTTATTTCATCCATCTTTTTGGAAAAAATATTTTATAGTGAATAATCTCCTGTCAGGTATTTTATGGGCCTTAGGAGGAGCACTCTTTATCTATATAAATGATCCGCTTTATCGTATGGTAATTTTTGTTTATCTTATTGGTCTTCTTGGAGCCCCTGCAGCTCTATTGCTAACAATCCATAATGCATACATTGCTTTTGTCATACCAGTTGGGTTGCTCTTGATTTTTTTATCCTTGTCTTTGACACCCTTGCTGTCATTTATTTTACTGATAGCAACATTGTTTTATGTAACTATCATGCTCTATGTCACCAAACAAGCAAGTCAATTGTTAATGAAATCAATTTATCTGGAAATATACAGTTCAAATCTATTGTCCAATTTAAGGCGCAGTGAAGAAAACTTTCGCAATACTATTGAAAATGCACCAATCGGCATGGCCATTGTGTCGCCTGAGGGAAGATGTACTCATGCCAATCGTACACTACAAGAAATTCTGGGTTACAGTGACGAAGAGTTACATGACAAAAATATACTGGAAATTACTTATCCCGATGACGTGTCTATGACTCGAGACGCCATGAATAAGCTGCTGCAAGGTGAATTGCGAATTTCACACATGGAAAAACGATACATTCGCAAAGACGGCAGTATTATCTGGGGGATGGTTAGTTCGAGTTTAATACGTGATGAGTATGGGGAGCCGATTAATTTCATTATACAAATGAAGGACATCAGTGATCGTGTCCAGAATGATGAAAAAATGCGGCAGTTGAATGAAAAAACGATGGAAACTTTAAATGAATTAAAGTTATTAGAACATGGCGAAAGTTTATTAAATAAACTAAATCGTTCACTACAAATTTGTATTACAACCGAAGAAGCGTACCCACGAATCCATTTAATTGCCCAAGATTTATTTCCTGACTTAAGTGGCGGTTTATCAATTTATAATAAAGCAATCAATCAAATGGAAACAGTAACCCAGTGGGGAAAGGAACAGTTATTACCCACTATATTTCTTCCTATAGACTGCTTTTCAATTCGTGAAGCGACCACTAATGTAGTTGATGATCCCACCAAATCAGTGCCTTGTTCCCATTTTCAGACTCCTCCTCAAGGAGGATATATGGCGTTACCTCTGATGGTACAAAATGAATTGATTGGTGTGATTCATCTGTTAGCGCCAAAAGACAAGAAGTTAACACAACACCAACAAGACATGGCTCACTCTTTTGGAAATATTGTTAAACTTGCTATTGCTAATATAAATTTGCGTGTGTCATTAAGTGAGTTGTCATTACATGATCCCTTAACTGATTTATATAATCGACGTTATTTAAATGACATTTTGTCGCGGGAATTAATTCGAGTTGCTCGAGAAAAAAAAGCATTATGTGTTGCGATGTTGGATATCGATAATTTCAAACAGTTTAATGACACGTACAGCCACTTAGCGGGAGATGAATTACTCAAGTCGATAGGAAAACTATTAAAAGACAGTTTTCGTGAAAGCGATATTCCCGTTCGTTTCGGAGGGGAGGAGTTTGTTGTTGTATTGTTGAATACTGCGTTAAATAATGCCGTGAATAAAATGGAAGAACTTCGTGAAAAGATAAAAAATATAACAATATATTTTAAAGGTACTTTATTGAATAATGTCACCATTTCAATTGGTGTGGCAGAAGCACTCAAAGACGGTGCTTCTATTGAGGAAATTATCAAGGCGGCTGACCATGCACTTTATGCCGCAAAACTATCAGGTAAAGATAAAGTAATCGCCTACAGCCATAACGCATAATCCCATTCTTCGATCGCTCCACGACCTACTGCACACAAGAAAAAGGTAGCCTGGACGCTTGCAACCAGGAACTATTGAGATCTATTCTAAGGAAATCCTGATTGTAAGCAACTAGGATTCGCTGAATATTGGAGTTCTTTGATGCCTAATAAAGAAAATACCCTGCCTAAAGTACAAGGACGAATTTATTTTCGTTCAGACACCAGGCCACCGGAGCTGATTTTTAAAACAGGTTTTTTCCCAAAAATTAAAGCTTTTGGTAACGACTGGTGGAAAGAGGCAATTAAGTCTCGAGGATATATTAATGATCGAGGCCTTGATGATAGAGCTGTGGATGCTGATCCTGCTGTATGCATTTGCATGAGTACAAAATTTGAAAGCGCGGCTATTTTTCCACTCAATGAAGAAGATACCTATATATATGCCATTGCACTTCCAGATTTTACGCACATTGAATATGTCGGCTCGGAGGGACAAGTGCGTTTGTTACGAGCACAAGATACTCCTACTGACAACAAAGAAATTGTGGTTGATTTCAATGAACTACAAACAGTGCAGACAAGAAATATTAATGAGTTTTTTAAATCTTCAATGACTCTTAGTGCCGGTTGGCCACTTCATGCTTATGAAGTATTAGCTTATCAGGTGTTGCCTTGTTCCATTATTTGCGCCATTAAATGCAACAGAGAAAGTGCAGAGGAGCAATTGAGCAAGGCATTTGTGGATAAAAAAATCATGCTTGTTGGGGATATTATAGAGAATTTAAGTTTTTGTGATGCTCAATTATTGCAGGTAGGATCAGCAAATCAACTACTATATACAATGATTGATTATAGTGAACAAAGAACACAGGCAATTCAACAACTCACTGAATTGAAAAAAGTAAGTGAGAATAAAACGCCTAATATTTACTATGGATTCGGAGGCAAAACTTTTTAGTTGATCTCGAGTGACCGGAGAGCCCACAAATTTTTTTACTCATTTGAACAATGACTACGACGCGTCTATTGCGTGACTGTATGAAAGTGATGTCTCAAAAATACATTTTTAGGCGCTCTAGGGGACGAATTACCAGCAAACTTTAGTTTGCTGGTGCATTCATGACTTGATTGAAAATTCGCTTCGCAAGGCGTCTTAATGGTACATGATTGGTATTGGTGAGAATAATGATACTTACTTTGTCATCAAGGTGGCGTTCCATCCAACTGCTGTAGCCTCTTATCGCCCCATTTTTAAACACAATGCGTTTGCCATCAATGGATGAAATTTGCCAGCCTAAAGCCCAAGCCCAATTTTTATAGCCTGCTGGTTTGCCATTTTTTAAAAAAACCGGTGTCCACATTTGACGATACGCTGCAGGAGTTAATATTGCTCCAGCAGACATTGCCTTATCCCATTTGGCCATATCATCGATGTTGGATACGATCCCGCCTGAACCGCCCATTTGTTGCCATGGTCGTTGATTCGGATTGAGGGTAATTTTTCCTGCTTGTGATTGATATCCTGTTGCTAAATTTGCAGGAAAGAGTGCGTCAGGTAAACCTGTATCGTGCATCCCTAATGGGTTAAAAACAGCATGTGTTAAGTAATTGAGTAATGTTTGATGGCTGACATTTTCAATAACACGTCCTAATACAGCAAAGCCAAAATTATTATAAGCAATTGCAGTACCGGGTTGAAACTGCAAGGGTTTTTTAGCCAGATCGTTCCACACTTTAATCCAGGGGAGGTGGGGACCTCGGTGCTGAGGAATACCACTAGAGTGTGACAGTAATTGTTGAATAGTCACAAGTCGCCATTTCTGAGGCGCTTTAGGTACATAATCCAAGACCGAATGATTGATATTTACTTTCTCATTTTGTACTAAAGTCATCAGGGCAAAAGTAGTGATCACTTTGGAAACAGAACCAATTCCAAACAAAGTCTTAGTGTTCACTGGATCGTTTGTTGCAATATTGGCATAACCATATCCTTTTATGAGTAGGGGCTTGCCGTCTTTGAGTACTGCCAATGCTAATCCAGGGACATGGTTATTGTGCATAAAAACAGTCACCGCATGATTAATTTTTTGTTGTGTTATTGATGAACTTGTATGGCCAAATTTCGAGGGAAAAAAAAGTAGTGTCAAACAAAAAAGAACGATGAAACATTTTTTACACATGTTTGATTTACTCCTTATTCGTTTTGCAAAAGAGTTCCTTTTTAAGAAGTACCAAAGAAATTTTGATACTTCTTTCTTTATTGAAAATATTACTTGAGGTAGGAAAACTGTGGATCATCACTGTGATCAAGTAAAAAGGGTCTTTGGATAATCCCATCAATCGTGCCTACATCTTCTAGCATAATACTATTCGCACAATAATTAGTGGTGTATTTGGTGAGCATATTTGAATCCTTTTTATCTAGGATAGGGTGCTGCTCGCTTGCAAGTTCACATGCTAAAGCCGTAAGTTCACTAGTGCTACTTTGAGCTTGTCTCATATAGCTTTTAACAATGGGCTGACTTTGTTTCATCTGCGATTGGTAATATCCCAAAATGACGCCCAGATCTGCTTTTATCTTACACACATCACCATACAAAGATGGGTAAGGTTTTTCTTCATCTAAGGCTTTTTGTAGTTTATTAATACGTGCCTCTAATTCGTCGATGAATTTTTGATTATCACGTATTGTTGGATTTGCAAGAGTAAGAGAGGTCAAAACACTTTTTTGAATATTAACTAATTGTTTAAAACGAAATACTATACCCGCCATATCAGATAAATCTTCAGTGGTTCTTAGTATGGAATAAGCTTCCTGGCTCGTTTTTGGAAAAGGTTGTGGTTGATAAAATCTTACCTTCGCTGGTTCTTTTTTTGCTTTCATAATGCTATCTCGCCTATAAGTGTGTGTTAATTGGTCAAAGTGGCGATATTTTACATTAATGAGTATTATTTTGTCAAATATTTGATCACGTCGTTTTTTATTCGTTCTTTTTGTTTGGATTAAATCAATGAAGGGCGTAGGTCGGGCTTTGGCCCGACAAACCTTAATTATTTAACTAAAAAGGATTCGACAACTGGCAGCCCAGACCAAAACATCCCATGCTACTGGGTGGTGGATTTGTGCAACTCATTGGCCCAAAAGTAATTGCAGAAGGGATGGCAGTTACTGTGATAGCCGTAGTAGTACATGATTGTGTACTTGTAGTTGAAGAAACAGTAATTTGTGCTCCTTGATAAATTAAGAATTGAGGCCAAGGCGTTACTGAACTTATATTCGGAGCTGTGCCAGAATTAGCAGGTATCGTCGCTTTAATGTTCGGATGCTGCCCCGATGGATAAGTAATTTGCACTATAAATGAGGATTGAGTCGGAGGGGTAGTTCCAAATATGGTTAAAAGGGTACCGTTGGTAAATCCTTGACATCCAGTAGCGGATACCATTGTATTATTGGGAACCAATCCTGCTCCTTTTTGCGTACAGGCTGAGTCAAAAAGGCCATAATTTTGTTCTGCAGTCGGTCCAGGTTTTGCGGGTTCATCATAGGCTTCAAATGCGAGTACACCTATATTATATCCAGATGTTTGTACAAAATTACTTGTGCCTAGTTGATAAAGCGTTTGAAAGTAGGAGGTAGCATTTGCAACGGATGGAGCACATGGGCCAGGGGAGTTGCATGCATATCCGGTAGTGGTTCCTGCGGTTGCCCATCCTGTTTCTGCGGTTAATAAAACACGACCTGCTGTGTAAAATGGCTGCGGATTAGCCGTTGGTAAGGCGGGAGGTGTTGTTGAACCTACAACTTGGATGTAATCCCATGCAAGTGAATTAGTTTGTTGGGTTGTTGAACTTAATGGAGGAGTCCATACCGCGGCTGTTGCTGGAGATACACCCCATTGAAAAGGGTAAGGGTCGAAGGCTAATGGAGCGGTAGGCGAATAAGAGTTAATTAATGTTTGCATATCCGCAGAAATTGCAGGGGTCGGGGTGACTAAATTTCCACTGATGAGTGCGGAACCTACAGGAGTTGTCATCCCTTGGGCAGTAAGTGTTGCTTGCAAGGCTGACACTGCGCTCGTTAAATAAGTAACATTTGAGGCTCCTGTACATGGAGGAACTGTATTCCCCGCATTACAATAATTTTCATGTCCTGCAAAAACAAGGATGACTGTCTTATTGAACACCGCGGGAGTGACTGCTTGAATTACAGCATTTAATGTGGCTTGGGCACAGGGAATATAATCTTGAGCACCTAGCGGACATCCAGGATAATTAGTATCACTTGGAAGTTGTGGAATCACCGCTTCATAAACTACTTTCATTCCTAACGCGTTGGCTTGGTTAATAATATCTATCCAACTATATGGTTCTGTTTGATAGGAACGAACGGTGGTAAATCCTGCATTTTGTAATTGTTGCAATTCTGCATAAACATTGGTTGCAGCGGGATTATTGGGTGTTCCCGTATAAAAAACATCGTGAAAATTAAAGGGATAGTTATTGGTATAATGATTGGGATTGTAATCAACGCCGATCAGTTGATTGAATGAAACGGATTGTACCGTGGTTGATGTAGTGAGGGTGTTAGAACTTAGGTTGCCAATTAATTGGGCTGATAAGTTAAAGGAGCCATTAGTAGGTGAGTTGAAAGTGCCGGTAATAGTGCATTGTGCACCGCTTGCTAATGTTCCGGTTGTTCCTGATGGAATGCAGCTGTTACTAGTAATTAAAAAGTTGGGATGGTTCGGATTGTTATTTTGAGTAATGCTCTGCGTAAAACTGACTGTAGATGCATCATAATTTGTAAACGTAAATGCCACTGTATAGTTTGTATTCGCAAATCCTTGGCTTGGTAAAGGTTGTGCTGAAGGAAAGCGTGCCGTACCAAAAAGGCCAGCAGGGTTTGTTGTTGCAATAGTTGTGAGTGGTGGTTGAACATTCACTACATTGTTGTCATAGCCACTGTACGCTACCATAACAGTTTTTCGTCCAACACTATTAGGTGTTAGGGTAATGCTGTAGGTGCAACTTTCTTTAGGTTGTAATTTTTTACCAGTACATAGATCGGTGTATTTAAATTCGGCTTCATAAGCAGTACATTCTTGATTCGCGGCAGGACAAAGTATTGGTGTCACGCGAAATGGTTTTTTAAAGGCAAAAGGAAGATTATTTGTAAAAGTATATGTCGAAGTGACACTTCCACCTAGTGTAGCGCTTTGTGTTGGAAATGCCCTGTCTAAAGAATGAAGAATGGGATTACCCGCAAAAGCCTGACCCATCATTAAAAATAAAGCAACACGTGCTAATTGGAATGGAATTATTTTCACTCTAATATCCTTTTTAGTAGTAAACACAGTAGCAAAAAAAGCCATTAACGTGGCTCCTTACTCTAATGCTCATTTTTCTACAGGTTTTGGAGTTATTCGTCAACAAAGAAAGGCATATTAGTTTATTGATATTTATAAAACTCTATGTTTAGATGCCTCAAACATTATTACATTCATAGGTTTTCATATGCAGGGAGTTAAGATGAGAAAACAGTTTTATTTATTTGGATTATTAGCGAGTGTTTTAAGTAGCAATGTTATAGCGGGCACCATGGGTGAACCTGTTTCACGTTTTAATTATCTTGCGGCATTAAGTATTGGTCCAGTATGGCCAACTGGTGCTGATAGCCAGACTTTTTATTTAACGCCTGATATTGAGAAAACTTATGCTGCAAATAGCACCAGCAGCGCTCTTGCAGATTTTGAGGTATTTTTAGGTGTGCAACGCTCATTAACTCCAACTCTCTTGGGGCAATTAGGTGTGGCAGTTGCTGCAACTACCAATGCTCGTCTTTCAGGTGACATTTGGGATGATGCCGATCCAGAATTTAATAACTACACTTACAGTTATAAAATCCAGCATACTCATGTTGCCTTAAAAGGAAAACTATTGGCAGATAAGGGACTTCTCGTCATGCCGTGGGTAAGTGGTAGCATTGGTGTGGGTTTTAACGATTCTCATTCTTATGACAATACGCCTAAGATTTTTGAGGCTATTAAAAATCCTAACTTCGCATCTCATACGCAAACCGCATTTACCTACACTGTAGGTGCTGGGGTACAAAAAGCATTGAATCAGAATTGGCAAATAGGTGTGGGTTATGAATTTGCTGATTGGGGTAAAAACCAGCTGGGGCGTGCAGAGGAACAAACGATGGGAGAGGGCTTAGGTCAAAACCACTTCTACACGAATGGGCTGATGTTTAACCTGACTTATGTCGTGTAACTGAAGCGCCTGTATTGATGCCTCATGCACCGAAACTAAGACTCAAGCATATTCCCTGAGCAGACAATAGCGTCCACTTAAGGCTAGCCTGGGTGAAGCTCCGAACGACCGAAACCCCGGTTTCACTTCGCTTCACCCATGCTACAAGTATCTCCGTGAGAGTCGTCTATAACTCTCTTTATTCTTCAATTCCGAATAAGGACGGTTGATGATAACTCTTATCTTCCATAGGAAGAGCAAAGTGAACTCCTATCCCCAGGAGTCGAATCGGTTTAGATTCATTGCGAATAATTTTTTGAAATAATTCCTTGTAACACTCTAAGTTAACTTGCGTACTTTTGATTTCAGCCGAAACTAATTTAAAGTCACTCATTTTTATTTTAATAAACTGATTTTTTATTAACAAATCAGCCGCATTTTCCTGTATTCGTACAATTAATGATTTATAAAGTTCATCAATTATTTTAATGGCTTTATGTGGATCATGAATATCATATTGTAGGGTTTTTTCTACGCTTAATGATTTACGTAGGCGATGAGGTTGAACGGGACGATTATCAATTCCTTGTGCTTGATAGTACAGTTGTTGACCAAATTTGCCAAAATGTTTTATTAAAAACTCCAATGAATACTGATGCAAATCATTGCAGGTAAATATGCTTAATTGATTTAATTTCGCTGCGGTGACTTTACCAACCCCAAATAATTTGTTTATAGGAAGCTTTTTAATAAAGTGCACTACTTGTTCAGGCGTAATGACAAATATCCCATTAGGTTTATTCCAGGCACTTGCTATTTTTGCTAAAAATTTGTTAGGGGCGACGCCAGCTGAAGCTGTAAGTTGGTGCTCTTTAAAAATTGCTTCTCGAATTGCTTGTGCCATAAATGTGGCACTGCCTTGGCAATGCGCAGAATGCGTGACATCCAGAAACGCTTCATCAAGGGATAATGGTTCTACTAAGTCAGAGAATCGTCGAAAGATGCTATTTATTGATTGTGATACCGCTTTATATTTAGACATGTTTACCGGTAGCACGATCAGCTCAGGGCATAAGCGTTGTGCCATCGATGTGGGCATGGCGGAATGTACTCCATATTGGCGCGCAACGTAATTACAGGTGCATAACACACCTCGTTGATTTGCTGATCCTCCGACTGCAACAGGCTTATTATCTAATAAGGGATTGTCCCTGATTTCAATGGCGGCATAAAAGCAATCCATATCAATATGAATTATTTTTCGAAGCATAAAAAATAGGTTATTAAAATCGATTCGTATAATGTGCAAGTATAGCTTATGCTGCGTAAGCGTTCACGAACTCGTTATCTTGAACTGACCTTGATAAGCCTAATTGGGTTGATATTGATTATCTGTTTTGTCACTTAAAAAGTGAGACTCGAGTTGTTTATAAAATGATTTATATAATTTGTTTTGATTTTCCCCAAGTAATGTATGAAAAAATCCTTTTTTGGGTTTAATCTTGTCGTTTAACATGGATAGTAATAAGGTAATATCATTTTTTTCTAGAGATTTTTCTTGAGTTAGGTAGCTATTTAAATTATCTAACAATTTCTGATAATCCATTTTTCCGTTTAAGAGATGGGATAGTCGAAAATAGTGCATTAAGAGGGTATGGGTCTTATCAAGCGTTTCTTTTTTAAATGTCGGTTCAAAATGCACGTCAGAAAGCTTGGAATCAACTTCAGATTGCATTACCTCAAAAGAAAGGCGCCTAAAAGCCGCTTTTAAGTCAGCTTCAGAATGCATCGTCATATCGAGTTGTGGCAATAAGACCTGGCGTCTCTCAGGATAAGCGATAAAACACCGTATGAGCTCATCTAAATGATAAGGAATTCGCGTGACGTTAATTGTCGAACAATCTCCAACAGTACGACTTTTTAAATCCCGCATCACGATATCAAGTGGAATCTCCACATTGTCAAAGTAAATTATCCCATCATTTAAGGCTTGCTGAAACAGAATGGCCCTTAAAGTATTTGCTGTTTTTTGCATACCTGTTTTATCTAGGTAAATTAGCGCCTCATTGATGGTTTTTATTGATTTTTCTTGAAAGCCTTGTTGTTCTAGTTCAAAAATTAATTCTACTAATGTCTGCCGGCGTCGCAAGCTTTGGGCCATCGCGTGGCTCGCAATGATTTGGGCTATATCAAATGAAGAGGGGTATGGGACATCACCTAATTTGTCAAATAAAGCTTCGAATGATTGGGGATCAATATCTATATCCCGCTGTGTTTCTGTTTCAGAAATTAAATTGGATGCCAATTCTCCCCATATGCCATCTGTCATTGAAACAACAATGTCTCCTTCCGCCAATTCAAGTGTTTTCCGGACAAGTACATTGTCTTTATTAGAAGTTTTTGCATACATTTGTACCGATGATGGAGTCCAAGTACCAAATCCTCGATAAACATGGCGTGCACATAGGGTCTGTTTGATTTTATGGTGCTTGTCTAAAACAACAATTAAGCCATCGCCAATATTTGCAAATTCGCCCGAATATCTTTTTCCTTGTTTAAATTTATAGGTAAAAGCTGCCATGCAGGCGTGCGCGTCGGTCCTCGTAGAGGTCAAGTGGCCAATGGAGATTAGTGCTGTATCTATGTCTTCATCGCTATCCAAAAAGGCATCACAGCTTGCATGCGATACTCTATATATCTCCTTATCCTCCTTGGGGTCACCGGCTCCTCCACCCAAACCGTCGGTCACTGCAATGCGTGCACCATGAATAACACCAGCCTCATCTGTAGTAACGAATGTTCCTGAGCTATCAAGTATCTGATCATGCTTTATATCATGATTCTGGTGGGCTAGACTTGAGCCGATTAGAATCGCACTGTTATGACTTTGATTTACAGAATAAAATCTTTCTGATAAAAATATGGGCAGTTTTTTGGAGTGATCTTTTGCAACCGAATGGGAAAAAATAATTTTTTTGTTGGTGATAACTTTATCTCTCATCGTATTACCCAATATAAATCAAGGTTGCTGGCGAAAATCATCATAAAAAAACCTCTTCGGGATATTATCACTAGTTCATCTTATTTCAGCAAATTTTGTATTGCTGAAGTCTTTATACTGCATTTGGCAGTTTCCCAACCTACCTCTAGCTTCTAAATCCTTAAAGAAACTGAGCAAATAAAGCCAGCTATTATGTCATAAAGCAAGGATTTTTTGAATATATTTCAACCACACTGAGCTATTATTATAAATAAGATTGCGCTTTTTGAGTGATTTTATGCCAACTTTACCGGGTCTAGTTTTTTTGCAAGCCTACCCGCCAGAGCAAATATGGAGACTGTTTGTTGATGGGCGTTTTTGGTCAAAAGAAAATGGCTGGCATGGTTATGAATCAAGAGAAAAAGGCTCGATTAATGCTGCTTTAGAGAGTTTATGCTCTATGGCATTATACGTTGATAAAGCTGGCGAGAAGTTTGAGTTAAATGTTGATTTAATAAAGGATATCCATAAAAGATGTGGCAGGAAGGTAGAGGAGCTAGAAGAGAAAAGTCCAGGTGAAATCAGAACCGATGAGCCAGTATCATTTGGTATTCCAGCGAGTCGAGCCTCAATTAAAGGAATAGAAGAATTTCTCCGACTGTTTTTTCTAATCGAAGGTGGCGCATCGTTCGGGCCTGGGATAGCCGGCTCATTTGGTCCAAAATTTGATATAGACTATTTAAAAGGTTTAACCGTTGAGAAAATACCCGAGCTTGCTAAAAAAATATATGAAGACATGTGTGCGTACGGCCATAATAATACAAACCATTTCTATCTTGCAGTTAGGGCAAATGTTGGCGTTTATTTAGAAGCAATTACTCAATCGTATAACAAAGAAATTAAAGCCGCTAATACCCTTGATGACAAACTTCTAGTTATTGCCAAGCATATTCGCCAATATGAAGTATTACATCCTTTTAAGGATGCCAATGGCAGAACCTTTGTAAACAATTTGTTAAATATTCTTTTGATGCAGCAAGGGTTACCTCCAGCAACTTTTTATGAACCCAATGTTTTTGACTTATATAGTACTGAAGAGCTGGCAGTGGTGATTAAGGAAGCAATTTTTAATACCTTAGAGATTATTGAACAGAATAAAAAAGGTGTTCCTTTATATGGATATAGTGCAACGATGGAAGATAACAAACAGTTCATAGGTATGCTCGATAGTCCTTCTTACCATGAAATTCGAGAACTTGATGTCTCTCGTTTGGATGTTGAAAGCATGCATAGGGAGACACAGAAGTGTCTTGCTTCATTAGATGAGGCCTATCCTCTTCATAGAGGCGCAATTTATCTTAGTGAGCCGCATGGCGTGAAAGAGCTGGTATCTGCTTATGCATCTCAAATTAATCAACGTATAGAGCAAGGTGCACCGCCAATTTATGTAGGTAAAACTCCCATCCATTTAGCCGCGATGATGCGCAATATTGTGATGGTCGATGAGCTTATTGCTAAAAAAGCGGATTTATCAATTCAAGATTATGATGGCAAAACGGCGCTGCATCACGCAGCTGAGTCAGGAAATATGCAGATAATGGGGAAAGTATTAACCGCGATACTCTCCCGAGACGATGCGCTGACCATATTGAACATCAAAGACAATGAGGGAAAAACTGCATTCCATTACGCTGCGGAGTATGGCAGCCCGGAGTTAATAGGTGCTTTAACATCCACGGATGTAATTCAAATCAATGAACCAGATAACAAAGGTTCTTCAGCCATAACTCTAGCGTATAAAAATTATAAATTAGATGTGTTTGAGAAATTATTAGCTTCTGGCGCGGAGATCAGTCCAGCTCTTTTAAAGGAAGTAATGGTTCGGAAGGATAAAGATGCATTGGTAAAAATTCTTGCTAAAAATAAACAACTGCTTTTGAGTAAAGAAGTTTTTGAAATTGCACTTTATATAGGAAGCACCAGTTTGGTGAAGCAGTTTTTGCATGCGGGAATGGATATTAATATCCCAATAACTAAAGAAGGTGGAACAGCATTAGTGTTGGCTACTAATACTGGAAACATAAAATTAGCTGGCTATTTATTAAGAAAAGGAGCCGATACAAGAATACTTGATATTCATGGAGGTACGTTGTTACATCATGTTTACTATACGAAGGCAGAGCATAGAGAGGAGTTAACAAGTAAGATACTTAAGAAAGACCCCGGATTGATTAATATACCCAATAAAGTAGGGCGCCCACCTTTATATAGTGCGGTTTCCTTAAAAGATTTCAACATGATGCGTCTCTTATTGGCACAAGGAGCTAAGATAGATTTCCAAGATGCAGATGGCAATAATGCATTACACATTGCTTTTATTGGAACTCCTAATATATCGATGATACAAGAAATTTTATCTTGGGATAGTACCTTACTTCACAAAAGAAATCAGGCTGGCAGAAATCCATTTCATCATGCACTCTCTGAATTATCGCATTACTCAAAAAAGGAAGAAGCCAAATTTCTTCAGTTATGTGATTATCTTTTAAAAGAGAAAGTGGATTTAAATACAAAAGATGTGAAAGGGAAGACCGTATTAGACGTCGCTTTATCGAAAAATCATTATCATTTGTGTGTCAAGTTGATGAAGGGAGGGGCCCAGACTAGCATTGCCTCTGTCGCAGAATTTCTTGAAGGGGCTACAACAAACTCTATTTTAGAGCATCCTAAAACATTTAAAAAGAAATTGGGGAAAATGCTAGATAAAAATCCTTTAATTGCAATGGCGCAACTGAATGATTTATACATACAAATTAAAAAGAATCATATCAAGACTCCTAAAGATTTTGCACCACAGGGAGGCTTATCCTTTTTTAAAGGAAAATCAGAGGATAGCAGATCTCACGAGCTGGTTTTATCCGTATTAAAGGAGCTCTATGATGCTAAACTCAAATTACTACTCGATAGCTATCAGGGGCAAAGTGAGGATTTTGAGAAAAAACATCGAGTAATTGATGAGAATTTGAAGTTTTTGATTAAGAATCAAGAGATTTTAAAGAAAAAAGAAAGGCCTACAACTCAGATCGTTGAAGGCGAACATTATGGGATAAAATGGTAATTCTTTAGGACGTACAGCAATCATTTTATTCATGGGAATCAGGTTTTTTTCTTAGCATTTTGAGTTCGCCTTGTCTGGATTTTGCATCCAGAATTTTTTGTTTCGCGCGCCTTGAACGTCTTTTCTTTTGTCGTTTTAATTGTTCAATTTTTTGCTGTTCTTTGGTTTGCTCATCACTCAATAGTGCATGCAATTTGTCACAAAGTCGTATTCTTGCAAAATATCGATTGTCTTCACGGCTTCTTGATTCCTGACATTTTACTTCCAAGCCTGAAGGTATATGCTTCAAATAAACTGTTGAGGCCGTTTTATGTAATTTCTGACCGCCTTTGCCACTGCCTATGATAAATTTTTCGATGAAATCGGTCTCATTGATTTGCAGTTTCATCATTAATTCGGCTAACTTATCCCATTTTTCTTTATTAATCATATAAGTACTTTTTAATTGTAAATATTATTTTAAGTGATGTTTTCTTTTTTCTATTATCTTAGATCAATTTTGGAAATCATCATAAAAATTAACCTATGCCATGGTTAATATTCTTTAGCCTTGATGTATATCGATTTTAATTTAATAGCATAGTGCTATAAAACTTTCTCAAACGTTTAATCAATGTTAAAAATAGTGTGTAAAGGACGACGTGTTTGAGTCAGCTATGATAATTTACAAGGATGAAGTATTAATTAAATTTAAAGACAAGCACGGTGGGAAAAATCAAAGTGAAGTAGATGGTTTTTATCATGATCCCGCTGGAGTGAGTTATTTCATAAAAAAACCTAAGGATCTCAAAGAATTATTCACGGAATTGTTTGCTGGTTTATTGCTCCAAGAATTTATGCGTCGTCAGTTGATTGACAAAATATATCATCCATCTTTTATTTGCGCTCAACTGATTCGCTTTGAAGATGGAAGTTATGGGCTTATTCAGCCTATGGTTCTATTTAAAGAGCTCTATAAAATTATTGGTACCGGTTATAGCGATGGTTCTGATCGCGATCCATTGGCAGAGATGTTGTATGGCCCCGATTCCTACATAGCCCTGACTCAATTACAGCACTATTACGGGCTTGCTATTACCTTGATGTATTCTTTGCTTTTTGGTGATCACAGTGTACACAGTGGCAATGTTGTGTGTTTGGATGTTGCCAGCGCAGTGGAAATGCTGTTTATTCAATTTGCGCGTATTGATTGGGGCGCTGCTTTTCGCAATTACGGTTATAAAAAAAATAATGACAATCTTTTACATCCTTTGGAGTATCAAGGATTGTTTAATCCTAAAGGCTACACTAAAGGATATTTTCTAAATTACAAAAAAATCAAGGGCTTGTTTCCTGCTATTGCCGAGCAGGCGAGCCTCTTACAAAAACGAGTGAATGAATCATTACTTGTTGAAATGGTGCATTGTGTTTTAAGACAACTCCCGGTTGATTTAATAGATGCCAAGACTAAGAAAGAATTAGCTCAATACTTAGGTATTGCATCCTTTGCAGACATTAATTTTGGTGAAGATAATCATCAGTTTGCACATGATTTCGTGGATATTTTATCTACTCGATTAAAAAAAATGACAACTCTTCAGGACTTTCCTGGAGCTGTAGCGGATTCAAGTTCGCCACAAGCTGTATATATAGAAAGCATGCCAACAGTCATTGGCTTACCCATCAATAGCGTTATTCTTTTTGATCAGCAAATGAATATTTGGCTCGATATCTTTTCTTCAGCAGATGAACGCAGCGCTTTTGATTTTAATGGTATTGATTGTGCTCAATTAGCGAAACAATATAATTTCTTTATGGATATTTTATTGTGTCAAGCGGAGCAATTAGATCAATTGTGTGATAATGGAAATGGTGGTAAGCATACTGTATCGTATTCACCGAGCCGCTCTTTACGGACTTTATTTACTTTAGAAGCGGATTTAAAACCGTATTTTTCTCATACAGAACAAAGAGTCTCTTGTAAAAACACTTATTGGCAACACGTTGAAACGGCATTAACTGCAAGTTTTAACGCGGTTGTGACTATTAAAGTGCTGCAAAATACACAAAACACGATAACCCTTGCTAAGGGAGCTGCCATTCATTTTTTATTTGATGCTTTAAAAATATACTTGCATGATTTTAATCGGGCGTATCATTTATTTTTAAAAGAGCTGCATATTCCTTTAGAAAAGGAGAACCGATTACTTTTTTTCAGCCGGAATAGCGCTGAGCATTTTGCAACTCGTGATATCAATCAAAGCAGTGATTGTGAAGTGGTTCATGGCAAAAAAATTAATCAATAAAAAACCTTTTTGCGCATTTGATCTACAATATAAGAAACAAATGCTACAAATAGGTTTCAAAATGAAACACGCAGAACTTCAAGAATGGGTCCAAGATCTTGAGCAATTAAATCGTGAAAACGAAGCGGTGCAACAACAAATAACGAGGCTTAAAAAAATTCTTGCGAAACCTAATCTTGTTACTGTCTTTAATGAGGTTAAAGATATTCTGGGACTTCTTTCTGATTTAGACAACGTAAACTATCAGAATATTCGCACTGCAGAAGATTTAGTAGCAAAGGAGTTTATTAGTGACAAACTCTATGAATTTCAAAGCTCTCTTAGCCAGCTACCCACTATACGTGTTCCAACGCATATCCCACCGACAGTAGAACAGCAGATTGAGCAAATTTATAAAAAATATAAATTAAATGTCGAAAAAGAAGTTGCAAAAATTGAACAGCAAGATGATGTTAATTGGCATAAGCTTTTTCTAAGGCAGCAAATAAGAAACAAGTATGAAGGAAATGCAGATTCTTTTGTGCATTTTTCATCAATATATGCTAGGCAAGTAAATCTGCAGATGCCAGAAGTTGGAATAGGGAGTAAGTCAAAAGCACTAGTTGATTACACAAAAGTTAATAATAAGATTCCGAAGAAAGCTGAGAATAAAGATGAGGAGTTGCTTCATTATTCAATGACGCTTTCTGAAAAATCATTCCATTATAAAGGGAACTTTGAGGCATTTAAAAAACAATATATTGCAGAGAAGCGCGGTGAGGTTCAGAGTTCAGCGGCTCATAAATCACTTGACGATATAATTCATTTAATTGAGCGAACTCAATGGACACTGGGGAAGTGGGGAAGTTCATCAGAAATTGACATGTCATCAGGAGCCAAGAAAGCGGTTCCTAATCATATTTATGAAATATATATGAAAGCTAAAGAGAGCAGAGATGATCCCCAAAAGGCTGTTAGCGCTATGGAAGAAATACATCAGATTGCCACCCGAGCGGCTAATTTTAAGCCAACATTTTTCAAAGATCAAAGAAAAAGAGACGAAACGACTCAAAATGCCTATGATGAAATTGCATCAAAGACGGGCCCCCAACAATAAGTAGGTCGAGCCTTGGCTCGACAAAATCAAAGGTGGCTTTTTGAGACAACAAGAGCAGTTTCTTTCATCAAAAATATGAAATAAACAATTGAGTTGCTATTCTTAAGACAGTTTCTGAACATTAAATGGCCATATCCTATACTTAATATTATTATTAATTCATACAAAGTGAGGTCATGATGTTCGAGAAAGATCCGTCTGATGTCAGTTCCAACGGTATCACTGTGACCAGGATGGTAAAAAAATTAACTCCGGATCCTAAATATAGAAGCGCGGATTTTTTTGATAAATGTGCAGTAGCGCCAGATTCTAAGATAGAGCCAGAACAAATCACGATTCAAGCATCGACAACAGCACCTCCAACTGCAAAGGTAGAAGATTTAAATATCCCGGAGTTTTTATTAAAAGACATGTCTGCCGAGGAAATAGTACACATTGCCAATCAATTAATGCGTTTTGCTTATGATCCATTGAACGTGGCAGCTCACCTCAAAGAGTTAGATGCTGAGTTAGGGCAATTAATGCAAGAAAGCCAAACCGTTCCATCACAAGAAGGTTATCCTGCCTATTTGATTGCTGGAAGAGGGAACTTCATTCCTGGCGCTCCACCAGATGACTATCAGCCTTTAAAAAAAGCAAGAATGCTGGATACGTTATTATTAAAACATGAAAACACACGTGATCTTAATAAAAATGGTTATGTGGTTAAATTTATTGGTTTTGTTAGCAGCATGATTGCTGATCGAGTCATCTCAAGTGGCCAACTTTTTAATGAAAATAAGCAAATTGATCGTGTCCTGCTGCATGGTTCTTATTCGCATCGATTATTACTTGCAGCATTTGCGCATGCAATAGAAAAAGGGGGGATTGATTTAAGTCTTAAGTCAGGAAAAAAACTGAGCTTTGTGCAATTGCTAGAAATGTTAGTTTTAGTAAAAACAAAAAATAATCTGAGTCTTTGGGAAATGGTATTGGATACTGTAGAAGATTCTGAGCGTGCCGCCAATGACCCCTTAGATTCAAAACAATTTAGTTTTAGTTGTCGTTCTCCTTTTGTTTTAAATTCTCTGTTGCTGTGTTTTGGCAAAGAACTTGGATTGCCCAATCTGCAAACCTATTTGCTGGATAGCCATTACAAAGCGGCCTATGAAATGGTTTTACGTTCTAAAGAAAAAATAGCAGCGAAAGGTAAGACCCATTATTCACAGCTGGATATTGCGAATGAAACAATCTATGAACGTTCTATGGAGCATTTTTCTACGATGGCTGAAAGTTATGGAGAGGTAGGCGGTAATAGCCCTTTTACCCTAGATGAATTTGCGATGCTCTCTGATAGTCGCTATGTAGGATCCCTATGGGGACCAAGTGTTCGTATAAAAATGTCATCTCCGCAAAAACCAGGAACTTATTCAAGTTGGATGGATTTTTTTCAGAGTAAAAGCACGACAAAGGAACCTGAATCAAGTCAATCTAAAAAACACGCACGTCCTACAACAGATGAGTCGGATGAGGTTGGAGAAAAGTTCGGTAAAAAGAGGCAGTGAAATAAAAAGGGAGCATTGGCTGTCCCACGATGTTATCGGCTCGATTAGCACGCGTAGTATCGTAGGCTGGGCTGTTGTATAGCCGGGGACATCCCTGACACTGTTCGGGGACATCCTTGACACATGAGTTGAGAAAAAATCTCAAGTATTCAGATTATAAGTATAAATTTTAAATCGATCAAAATAGATGTCGAACTCCTCT